>Ga0209056_10000494_pt1 | contig 43444 bp, 41 predicted proteins | sample GraSoiAngelo_114_FD_185876 | JGI IMG/M metagenome (GOLD analysis project Ga0209056, IMG submission 185876) | Grasslands soil microbial communities from the Angelo Coastal Reserve, California, USA - 14_0903_13_40cm (SPAdes) (version 2) | ecosystem: Environmental > Terrestrial > Soil > Grasslands...
ATAATCATCTCGGCTTCCAACGGATTTGCTGGCACCGTAGATCTTACTTGTGCAGTGCCGTCCACCGCGACGGCAAACATTTCCTGCTCGGTCAATCCCTCATCCGTACCGCTCAGCGCGACCACTACGACTGCTCAAGCTACGCTTACCATCAATGCTCTCTCGGCATCCGGCGAACTGCGGCGAGGCCGTTCCGCGTGGCTGCTGGCTGCGTTCATTTTTCCTGCATTGATCTGGATGGGATTGCCGATGCGCAGACGGAGAGTGAGCCGACTGTCAGTTTTACTATTTGGACTGTTGATGCTATTGCCGGCATGCGGTGGAGGATCGAGCACTAAGCCGCAGCCCAAGGCTGCTACTTATTCCGTCACCGTAAATGGAACCAGTGGTGCGATATCTCACGGCACGACGGTGAGCGTAACCGTGCAATAGAAAGTCGCCTAACGCTCACGAGTCACTTAAAGTAACCACATCTTTTGCCGATAAGCAGACAGTGACTGCCTCCAAAGCCCTGCCCGCAACGGCGGCCCAAGAAACGGGCGGACGGATCAGCCTTGTTGCGCGCCAGCCGATTCTCACAGCCGACGAAAAGGTTTTTGGCTACGAGCTCTTGTTTCGCGACGGAGTCGAGGACTACTTCCGCGAAGTAGACTCCGATTCGGCATCCCGGCGCACCCTCGACACCTCACTGCAAATTGGTTTGGAAACACTCTGCGACGGACGTCGCGGCTTTGTGAATTGCACGCGGGACGTATTGTTAAAAGACTACATGACGCTGCTGCCGTCACCGCTGGCGGTAGTGGAGGTACTTGAATCGGTGCCTCCCGATGATCTGGTTCTTGCCGGGTTGAAGCGGCTGAAGGAAGCGCCCTGGCGCTGCCGCATGCTGGCCGAAAAGGGCGAAACCCGGGGGGAGTGTACCGCGGCGAAGGCCGCGGGTTTCATTTATTTTCAGGGCTACTTTTTCGCCGTCCCGAAGTTCTTCACGCGAAAGAAATACCCGCTAATCGCCTCAATTGTCTGCGGCTGCTGAAGACCGTATCGGAACCGGAAGTTGACGTACGCGAATTGGAGGCGATCATAAAGCAGGAGGCGTCGGTCTGTTACCGATTGCTTCGCTACTTGAATTCGGCGGCCTTCGCGATTCAGAACGAAGTGCATTCTATTCGGCATGCGCTCACGCTGTTGGGAGAGCGCGAGGTCCGCAGATGGGTGCGCCTTGTCGCGACCCTGACGGCGGGCGAGGAAAAGTCCAGCGAACTACTGGTTTCGGCGATGGTCCGTGTGCGCTTTTGCGAGTTGCTGTCGCCCAACGTTCCACACGGGGAAGCCGATCTCTTTCTGATGGGTCTGCTTTCGATGATTGACGCCATTCTGGAAATTCCGATGTTACGCGTGGTCGAGACTATCCCCGTGGACCACGACACAAAGACTGTGCTCCTTGGCGGCGGGGGCAAACTTTGGCCACTTTATGATCTCAGGCTGGCCCGCGAATCCGGGGACTGGAACACAACAGCTGCCTTGGCGCGGCCAACTCAGTTTGAGCGACAGTGACGTTTCGCAGGCCTACTGGCAAGCCATGCAATAGGCTAGGCAGATCAACGCGGCATAGGACTCGATTTCGTAGTTCCTCGACTGCGTTCGATCATCCGCAAGGGATGATCACGCTAAAAGCCAAAGCGTCCACGCACTCGTGTCTCTTGATAACGCCGTCGTCGTTATAGACGGAATGACAGAATTGTGGGGGATGCGGTTTGGCATGGCACAAGCCGCGCTCGGATAGATCTCGGCCTATCTTCCGTACCCTTTACCTTTGCCTCGAAAACACGAACAATATGCCTATCCATGGCAGGGAAGTCAATCACCGGGGAATTCACGCTCGCTGCGGCGATACGGCGCTACTTCGACGTGGTTTTGTATCTCCTCATTTTTACCGGATTCGGAACGCTGGCCTCAACCGGAAGCTTGGATTTTCCAACGGTACTGATTGTCAGTGGTGCGCTTCTTTTCCGTGGATACATACTCGCCCGGCGGCTGCAGGTAATACTCTCTGAGAGATGGACCAACCTGCTGACCATTGCCTGCTTCGCATTGTTCGTCGCTGACGAATTTGTGATCTCGCGAACTTTTTTGGCTTCTGCCGTTCACCTGGTTTTGTCTGTCATGCTAGTGCGGCTTTTCTCGGCGCAAAAGGACCGCGACCATTATCTGCTGGCGGTGCTCTCGTTTGTGATGGTCCTCTCTGCCGCGGTACTCACCGTGGACAGCACATTTCTTCTGGCGCTGGCTGGATTTGTGCTCGTGGGCGTATCCGCGTTCATTCTGATGGAAATGATGCATTCATCAGAACGGGCACCGGTTCAGGCCCGCGACCCCAATGTGCACCATGCTTATCGCAAACTCTCGTTCACGATCGCCGCAATTGCTCCAATTTTGCTGCTGCTGATTTTTCTGGGTGGCGCAGTCATCTTCTTCCTTTTGCCCCGAGTTTCTGCCGGATATTTGAGTGCTTATACAGGGTCCAACGACCTCAGCACTGGATTTTCTGATCGGGTCGAATTGGGACGCATTGGCCAGATACAGCAGTCCAAGACGGTGATGATGCACGTGCAAATCGCTGGCGATACCGCCGGTGCGTCTTCTTTAAAGTTGCGTGGAGTTGCGCTAAACAACTTCGATGGGCGGACTTGGGCCAACACGCACGTCAAAGCCACGCTCGCGCGCGGACCCGACGGCCAGTTCGATTTGGCACCGAGCGATCCCCGAACGCCAGTAGCGCGAGGGTCTCGCATTCACTATCGCGTTACCCTGGAGCCATTTCTTGGCGAGGTGTTTTTCCTTCTTGCAACTCCGCAAAGACTGCAGGGCAACTATCGAGCCATTGCCGAAGACGGCGCAGGCAATGTGTTTGACGTGGACTTCGAGCACCCTGTCACGCGCTATGAAGCGGATTCAAAAACACGGCTGCCCAGGGGCTTGCGCACCCAGAGCAGTTCCTGGCCGCACGCTCCAGACCTGACCGGCTACTTACAACTGGCCGCGCTCGATCCGCGCGTGAAGGCTCTTGCTGAACAAATCACGGCCAAGGCTTCAACCCCCGCGGAAAAAGTTGCTGCCATTGAAAACTATTTACGCCTGCATTATGGCTACACGTTACAGCTGCCGAAGACCACGCCGCGCGATCCCATCGCCAACTTTCTGTTCGAGCGTCGCCAGGGACATTGCGAGTACTTTGCTTCTTCGATGGCTGTTATGCTGCGCTCAATAGGGATTCCGTCGAGGGTGGTGAATGGCTTTTCCGGCGGAGAGTTCAATGACATCACTTCCGAATATGTCATCCGCGCCAGCGATGCCCATTCTTGGGTGGAGGCCTACCTTCCAGGCGAAGACTGGGTTGAGTTCGACCCAACGCCCTCCGCCAGCGCAGAAGCGCATACGAGTTGGAGCCGCTGGATGCAGTACATGGATGCTATGCAGTCATTCTGGCGCGAGTGGGTAGTGAACTATGACTTAGGCCATCAGCTCCGCCTCACACAGGATGCGAACCGCGGCAGCCGTGCCATGGTAGGGAGAGCGCAATCGTGGGGACGAGATCGCTATCAGAAAATGCTGGATTGGGCGCGCAGGACACAGGACCGCATAGGCGATTCAAGCGTGAAGTGGGGGCTGCGTGCCCTGATTGCGATTGTGCTGGCTTTATTTGCGACGAGCATTCCACGCGTGATTCAGCTGGTTCGCCGCTTCCGTCTGGCGCGCCGGCCGCAGAGATCGCCGCAGATCGCCGCCAGCATTTGGTATGAGCGAATGCTGCGGCAGAGCGCTCGCCGCGGCTGGGACAAAGCTCCCGGACAGACTCCCGCTGAATTCGCAGCAATCATTCAGGATCCGCAACTGCGAATTCGGGTCGCGAATTTCACCCACCGATACGAAAATGCACGCTTCGGGAAGTCGGCGGAAGACGCCGAACAGCTGCCCATGTTGTATGAAGAAGTGAAAAGCTCACCAAAAGGCGATTTTGCACGCCCATAGATCCTGCAAAAGACGTTGCAAGCAACGTCTCTACGCCAAGCTCAGAACCGAAACACCACTCCCGCGCCTACGTAGTAGTTGTGTTGGCGGCTTCTTCCGGTGTCAATATTGAGCGGCGGCCCTCCACTCCAATCATCGCGTGCCTCAAATCGAAATTTAAGACGCTCGACTTTTGGCAGGCGAACATCAAATCCGATGCCGCCCTGTATTGCGCCGGTAACTTTGGATCTATCGCCGTTGTTGGAGCCGAAGTAAAGCAACTCGCTGCTCGCATGGAAAATCCCAATTCCCCCTCCAAAGCTGAGCCAAGGCGAGATTGCGAGATTGGGGATAAAGGTTACCCGCGCCGCCGGAGTGATGAAATATGAACTGTATTCCTTTGGAATTTGGTTTGTCCCATAGTTCAGGTCTTCATCCGGATTGAAGATGACCGGTACCTCCACCGACAGATCCCCCCAGCGATAGCTTCGCAGCCTGCGACCGTAATTGACATTGAAAGAGGTGCCGTGCCCGAAGTGCACTGTGTTGAACGGAGTACTCGTATCAGGCGTGGTCTGATCGCTGATGATGGTGCGCCCAATCGTCCCGGCGAGCTCATTTTTTTGATCTTGCGCCAGGACAGATATGGCCCCAACCGCTAGCAATAGGGCTGCGATCAGAAATTTCCGCATCTCTCCTCCCACTCGAAGCATGCGCTTAGAAGGAGCCTAGCATGGCCCGGAGAGCTGGCAGGTTAGCTTAGATGGTGCACCTTGGGTACTTCAGTCATCGCTCGTTGAACCGCATCCCGCCCGCATGTTAGTCTCATTCGTTTCCTATCGGCGGCCCAGCTACTGCCCAACTACAATCGATGATCGAGGCCATTTTGTCCGCTGTCGAAACCACGCAGTCCGTCCGAAAAACTGCCCTGAATGCTGTCCATCGCAAACTCGGCGCGAAGATGGTCGAGTTTAATGGCTGGGACATGCCGGTCGAGTACCCTGCGTCCATTGGCTGCGGAATCATTGCCGAGCATATGGCAGTGCGCACCGGCGTCGGAATTTTCGACGTCAGCCACATGGGCGACATCCGCTTGGCTGGCAGTGGGGCACTGGCGGCGGTGCAGCATATCTCGATGAACTATGCCTCGCGGCTTGCGATCGGGCAGGCACAGTACTCGGCGCTGCTTTATCCGCAAGGGACCTTTGTGGACGATGTCATCGTGCACCGTCTCGGCGAAGACGAGTACCTGCTGGTGATCAACGCCGGCACGCGTGAAAAAGACTTCGCCTGGGTGCGCGACAGCACGCGCGAGTTCGACTGCGCCGTCGAAAATCTTTCAGACGATTACACGCAAATTGCGATTCAAGGCTCGAAGGGCGTCCACTTGCTACAGAAGCTTACGGATGCGGACCTCTCCGCCGTGAAATTTTATTGGGTGACTCGCGGCGCCGTCTGCGGGCTTAAGGACGTCTTGATCGCGCGCACGGGATATACCGGTGAAGACGGCTTCGAGATTTACGTTCCCAGCGACGAGGAAACCAGCACGCGGGTGTGGAACGAAGTGCTTGAGGCCGGGCGCGAGTTCGGGGCCGTTCCCTGCGGTTTGGGTGCGCGCAACACGCTTCGCCTCGAGGCTAAACTCCCGCTCTACGGACACGAAATTTCCGATACCATCAATGTTTGGGAAGCCGGGCTCGATCGCTTCTGCAAAATGGAGAAGCCGGAGTTCGTCGGTAGAGAGGCGCTGGATCGAGCCAAACGCGAGGGACTCAAACGGACGCTGGTTGGCCTTGAGATGGTTGAGCGCGGAATCGCCCGCGACGGCTACAAAGTTCTAGATGGAAGCGGAACCGAAATCGGATATGTAACCAGCGGTTCCCCCGCTCCCTTCCTGAAGAAGAACATCGCATTGGCGTATGTGCCGCCAGAGTTCGCAGTCGTGGGTAGCGGCATCAATATAGAGATTCGCGGACAAGCGGTGAAAACCGAGGTTGTTCCAACACCTTTTTATAAGAAGCCGAAGAAGAACTGAGCAAAACATGCGCGAGTGGTTCCGGACTTACGTGGAGACAGCCGCCCTCGGCTGTTTATCGAGCAAAATTCGATTTATTTCCGGCTAAGCGCCGCGGGCCTGGGGCCCGAGGACAGCCGAGGGCGGCTGTCCCCACATTTGAGCAGAATCCGTTGCTCCATGACATAAGTCCTGGCGGCGGAAGAAAAATGACCGAGCCCCTTTAGGCACGGTACCAGGAGCAAGATGTCCTATCCAACAGACTTCAAATACACCAAAGAACACGAGTGGATCAAACCCGACGGCGGCAACGCCACCATCGGCATCACGCATTACGCCCAAGAATCACTGGGCGATATCGTTTTCGTTGATTTGCCCAAGCCGGGAGCAGAACTCACAGCAGGGAAGACCTTCGGCAGTGTGGAGTCGGTGAAAGCCGTTTCGGATCTGTACGCGCCGGCCTCCGGTACTGTAACCGAAGTAAATGGCGACCTCACCACCGCGCCTGAGAAAATCAATCAGGACGCGCACGGCGCCTGGATGCTGAAAATGAAGCTGAAGAATCCCGGAGAACTGAATGCGCTCCTATCATCCGCCGACTACGAAAAATTTGTCGCCGAAGAGGGAGGACACTGAGAATTGAATCATTGAATCATCGGATCATTGAATCATTGACGTCCTGGCCTGCATGGCTTTTCAATGATTCAATCTCTCAGTGATTCAATGATTCAATTTTCCACATGCGCTATCTTCCCAAATCTCCCGCTGACCGCACAGCCATGCTTAAGGACATTGGCGTCGCCACGATTGATGATCTTTTCGCGCCCATTCCGGCTGAATACCGCCTCAATCGCGACCTAAAAGTCCCGCGGCAGATGGCCGAGTCGGAAATCGTGGACTGGTTCCGCGAGCGTTCTCGCGAAAATGGCGAGAATCATGCCAGCTTTCTGGGCGCCGGGGCTTACAACCACTACCGCCCGGTCATTATTGACTCGCTGATCTCGCGCGGCGAATTTCTGACTGCCTACACTCCTTACCAAGCAGAGATTTCGCAAGGAACGCTGCAGTCTATTTTCGAATTTCAGAGCATGATCTGCGAGCTGACCGGCATGGAGGTCGCGAACGCCTCCATGTATGACGGTTCCACAGCCGCGGCGGAAGCAGTCATGATGGCCGTTCGCCTGACCGGACGCCGCTCAGTAGCTGTGGCTCGTAGTGTGCACCCGGAGTATCGCGAGGTGCTCGCCACCTATGCCTTTCATCAGGGAATGCCGCTTGCGACGTTGCCGTTCGCGGACAATGGAGGCCTTGATCTACGCTCGCTAGAAGACGCGATCACGACCGACACAGCATGTCTTCTGGTGCAATCGCCAAATTTCTTCGGCGTTCTTGAAGATGTGGAAGCGCTGGCGGAGATTGCTCACCGCAAGGGCGCGATGCTGGTCGTTTCCATCGCGGAAGCAGTTTCGCTCGGCATCGTCGAGCCGCCGCGCCAAGCTGACGTTATCGCCATGGAAGCGCAATCGTTCGGCGTGCCGCTCACATTCGGCGGTCCGTACTGCGGCGTGATTGCCACGCGCGAAGCCTATGTTCGCCAGATGCCCGGACGCCTGGTCGGCCAAACCACGGATCGCAGCGGCAAACGCGGTTTTGTTCTCACACTCGCCACCCGTGAACAGCACATTCGGCGTGAAAAGGCTACATCGAACATCTGCACTAATCAGGCGCTCATTGCGCTGATGGCCAACATTTTCATGACCATCTATGGCAAAGTCGGTCTGAAGGAACTTGCCCGGCATAACCTCGCCAAGGCCGTGTACGCCATTGAGCAGTTCGGAAAGCACGCCAACGTGCTTTTCGCAGGTACGCCACGATTCAACGAGTTCGTTATTCAAACTAGCGAAGATCCGTATTCCATCAACTCCCGCTTGCTCGGACACAAGATTGTAGGCGGGCTGCCATTGAAGAAGTTCTATCCCGAGCTCGGGAATGCTTCGCTGTGGTGTTGCACCGAGACGAGCACGCGCTCGATGATTGACACAGCAGTCGGCCTAGTCGCAGAGAGCGAGCGTTCGATGAATGGAACGCGCGAAGAAAACGTGGAAGAGGTGACACGCTAGATGCCGACGCACATGACTCGCAAAGCCACACGCCACGTTAATCAAAATGAAGGGTTGATTTTCGAAAAATCATCCCCCGGGAAAGCCGCGTGGAAACTGCCGCCGCTCGACGTCCCTGAGGTGAACACGTCCACGCTCCTTGGATCGCAAGAGCGAAAAGATCTTGGGCAAATGCCTGAGGTCAGTGAAATCGAGATCATCCGTCACTTCACCCGCCTATCCACATGGAATTACGCTATCGATCTCGGTATGTATCCGCTCGGATCCTGCACTATGAAGTACAACCCGCGCGTGAACGAAGTGGTTTCGCGCCTTGAGGGAATTGCCAACGGTCATCCTTACCAGCCAGAAAAGATTTCGCAGGGCGCCCTGCGCATCATCAAAACTCTCAGCGACTGTCTCCTCGAAATCACCGGTATGGATGCGATCACGTTGCAGCCTGCCGCCGGGGCTCACGGCGAGTTCACCGGCCTGCTGATGGTGCGCGCGCATCACGAATCCAAAGGCAGTCCGCGCAAGAAGGTCCTTATTCCCGACTCTGCCCACGGAACGAATCCCGCGACTGCGGCCATGGTCGGATACGCGGTTGAGAATCTCAAATCAAACGCAAAAGGGATGGTTGATATCCCCTCGCTGCAGGCGCAGATGAATGAAGACGTCGCAGCCCTCATGTTGACGAATCCCAACACGCTTGGCGTTTTCGAACAGGAGATCCACAAAGTCGCCGACATCCTTCATGCCAAAGGTGGCCTACTCTACATGGACGGCGCCAACATGAACGCCCTAGTTGGCAAAGTGCGGCCCGGAGATTTCGGGGTCGACGTCATGCATCTGAACCTGCATAAGACATTTTCGACTCCGCACGGTGGCGGCGGTCCCGGCTCTGGTCCGGTCGCAGTCAGGAGAGCTCTCGAACCTTTTCTGCCCAAGCCGGTGCCAGTGTCTAAGCCAGACGGAACTCTCGCATTCGACTACGACCGCCCGCAATCTGTTGGACGCGTTCGATCCTTCTACGGAAATTCCGGGATGTTCATCCGCGCGCTGGCGTACATTCTGGCCAACGGACCTGACGGGTTGCGCCAAACTACCGAAGACGCAGTGCTGAACGCAAACTACATTCGAAAAGCGCTAGAAGGCATTTTCGATCTTCCGTACTCAAGCCCCAGCATGCACGAGGTCGTGCTGAGCGACAAAGTTCAGGCGAAGAAGGGCGCGCGCACCATGGACATTGCGAAGCGCCTGATTGATTACGGCTTCCATCCTTACACGACCGCGTTTCCCCTCATTGTGCCGGGTGCAATGATGATCGAGCCAACCGAGAGCGAATCCAAAGAAGAACTGGATTTGTTCATCGAGGCGATGAAGTCTATTGCAGAAGAGGTCCACGAGGACGCAGAAGTGGTCAAGACCGCGCCGCACTCGACCCGCGTTACGCGGTTGGATGAAACCGCCGCCGCGCGCAAACCCATCTTGCGGTGGAAGCCAGAGAGTCAAGAGCCGACAGCCAAGAGCCAATAGCCAATAGCCAAGAGCCAAGAGCCAAGAGCCAATAGCCAAGAGCCAAGAGCCAATAGCCAATAGCTGCTTCTTACGCACTCTTCTTCGAGGTCACTGCGTAAAACGCCGCTGCCTCTTGTTCTATGTTTTTGCTGCCGCAGTGCGGACACCGAACCCGGTTGCTGTCATGCTGATGCAGCGTGAGGGCCTGCTCGAAAGTCTTGTGACAGTCCGTGCAGTGATAATCGTAGACGGGCATAGGACACCTCCCGATGTAATTTTCGAGAAGATTCTACCCCATCACGAAGCGCTAAAAAGCTGTGAATTACTTTTTCTCTGAAAGCTTTATCGAAGCCTGCGTGTTCTCCCAACTCATCTGCAGTGTGCAGGTTCCATCAGTTTGGTTCAAGTTGATTGTGAAGTTTTCTACAGGACCCGAAGTCTTAGACACCGACATGGGCTCTCGCGCCAACTCTTCCGATTCATATTTGTAAGGGATGCCCCATTCGCCCGTATGCTTATTGACGATCAGGGTCCACTTGTCCTGTGTGGGGACAGTGAAAATCGTATAGTTACCGGCGGGAATGTCCTTTCCCTCCGCAGTCAGGTTTGCGGTGGTCACAAATGTTGTCGCATCATTCGCTCCAGTTCGCCACACCTCGCCGTAGGGCACCAGGTCGCCAAAAATCTTGCGACCTTTCATTCGGGGACTGGAATAGTCCATTGTGATCGTCGTTCCATCTGAAAACTTGCACTGCGCCTGTGCAGGGGGGCTGGGACGCTTGCTCTTGTCCTGTTGAGCCGTGGCAACAAGGCAAAGCGCAAACGTGAACAAAATTGTGAGAACCATTCTTTTCATCGAGAGACTCTCCTTTGAGCACTCAGCATTCAGCTACACGCAGCAATGCAAATCCTCAGAGATGCCGAGCGCACGCATTAGACTATCTCCCTTAGTGGAGAGTTAGCAATTCGACCTGCCCTAATGGAAGCGGTTTGGCCAAATGCTGAGCGCTGAATGCTTCGTTACAATTCCAACATGCCCGTATTCGACGAGAAACGCGAAGAGCTGGAGCATTTTGAAACCATGATGGGGGTTCCGCGCGGCCGCCTCGCCGTCACCATGGACATGATTACCGATGCCATGGCGCTGGTGGGCCAGCACGGCGTCTATTGCCAAAGCCAGCGCTGGCCCGGCCGCCCGGTGCTCGATGTCCAAATTGTGATGAAAAGTCTGACCGACGCAAAAGAACTGATCCAGAGTGTGATGGAAGAGTTGAAAAAACCAGATGTAGAGACGTAGCTCTGCTACGTCTTCTTGTTTGAGCACAACAGCTGCGCCGGTAAGGAAGACGTTGCAAGCAACGTCTCTACGCCCTCAATGAAAATCCTCCCTGTGCCGCATTTGGCGTTCAGTTTTTTCACCCTACCTCGCCGCGAACGCCAGCACCAGCGCCCCCACAATGATCCGATAAACCGCAAACGGAGCGAATCCACGTTTGCGTACCCAAGCCATGAACCACGCCACGGCGGCATAAGCGACGATGAAGGAAATCACGAATCCAATGGCGAGCACCATCCACCCATGGGAATTTATTTGTGAAACCCCAATCGGATTCGTGCCCTTGCCTCGCAACGATTTCAGCAGGTCATAACCGGTTGCGACTACCATCGTGGGGATGGAGAGAAAGAACGAAAATTCCAGCGCCGACGCCCGCGACATTCCTGCAATCTGCCCCGCCGCAATGGTGGACATCGAACGCGAAGTTCCCGGAAAAACCGCCGACAAAATCTGGCAAGCGCCAATCCATACTGCCTGCCCCAAACTCATCGCTTCCATTTTCCAGGTGTGAATTCGGCTGCCCGTCGCCTGCGGTCCATTTCTTTCCGCGCGAGCGTTCAGCGCATCTACGGCCCACATCACGATGCCTCCGATGAAAAGCGAGGCGCCGATGATGTATAAGCTTTCGAGGTGTTTGCCGATCACCTTCGTCAACAGGAACGCGGGAATGGCGGTTACGACAAACGCAATCACAGTCAAGCCAAGCGGATGCGTCAGCGCCGTCCGGTCACCATTTTCGCCATGCGGGAATGTGCTCAGAAACTTGGCGATCCGGCCGCGAAAATAGATGGGTAGGCACAAGATCGCGCCCAGCTGAATAACGATTGTGTACATCTTCCAGTATCCGTCACCCAAATTGATGTGAAACAGGGATTCGGCAATGCGCAGGTGCGCGGTCGAACTGACCGGCAAGAATTCCGTCAAACCCTCGATAATGCCAAGAACCGCCGAAAGAAGGTAGTCGTTCAATATTCCTCCAGAACTACGCGCCCTCTCCGATCACGACCGGCGCTGACGCAGGCACTGCTCTTTGCTTTGCCCAAATTCTTAACGCTTGAATCTCTTCAGCACGCGTGGTCGAAAGCGGTACGGTTCGTGCCAGGGCGGCCAGAATGGTCTCGGTTGTAAGTGGCTGCTTGCTCGCAAACGCCGCGTACAGAGCGCTCTGCACAGCGGCATCAATCTCTGCGCCGGAGAAGCGGTTCGCCGCTACGGCGATTTGGTCCAAGTCGAATTCCGCAGGGTTCCGTTTACGATTAGCCAACTGGATGGCGAAGATCTGCTTGCGCTCGGCCTGATTCGGCAGATCGACAAAAAACAATTCGTCGAAACGTCCTTTGCGAATAAGCTCCGGAGGAAGCGCGGTCACGTTGTTGCAGGTGGCTGCAACGAAAACTGGTGCCTTGCGATCCTGCATCCAGGAAAGAAACGAGGCAAGGATTCGCGACGAAACACCTGCATCCACAGAAGCCGAATCCGGCCCGCTACCTGCGAATACTTTTTCCAGTTCGTCTATCCAGAGCACGCATGGCGACAGGCCCTCGGCTACGCGAAATACCTGTTGAATGCGCTTTTCGGTCTCGCCGATGTACTTGTCGAATACGGCCGCCGTATCGAATTTGACCAGTGGCAGCTTCCATTCCCCAGCGACGGCGCGTGCACAGAGAGATTTGCCGCAACCTTGCACTCCGAGAATGATCACGCCCCGCGCCGGCTCCAGACCGAACTGGCGCGCGTCATCATCCCACGCTCCTCGGCGCTGCGCCAGCCAGCCCTTCAGATTTTCGAGACCACCGATCGCAGCCATATTCTCGGAAGCATCCACGAACTCAAGCATTCCGGCGCGGCGTAATAGATCCTTCTTTGCATCGAGCACGTCGGTGACAGTCGCTGGAACGAGACCGTAACGGGTGACAACAGCCTGCGAAATCGCGCGGTCGGCTTCTTCTTCGGTCAGCCCGCGCAAACTTGTGGCCACGGCATCGAGCCCCGTATTATCCAGGCTGCTGTGCAGAGTTCGGGTCTGCCCGAGTCGGGCCGCGACTTCATCGATAATCTGCCGCAGGCGCGGGGTGTCGGGAAGCGGCAGCTCAACAAATTCAATTAGGCCCCTCAACTCTGCCGGAACCGTAAACGCTGGAGCGGTAATGACAATCGTCCTGCGATTAGCCGAGAACTTTTGTCCAACATCGCGCAATCGGCGCACCACAACCGGGTCTTCAACATGGCGGTGAAAATCCTTGAGAATGAAAACGGCTTCGATCGAAAGTGCTTCCAGATTGCCCAGAGCCTGTGCGGGATCCTGGCTGTGGTACAGTGCGACGGCTCCGCCTGTGTCGGTGGTGTGCGCCGAGCCAGGAAAACCATGTTCGTGGACGACTGCGTCACTTCCGCAGCGGACCAGGCCACTGGCGATGCTCCACTCGAAGACTGCTAAGTTCAACGGCGCAGATGCTGCACGCACCAGGCGCACCGCTCGCATCTCCTCAACCGTTTCTATCACCACGATGGGTGTTGAGGAGTCTATTAGGACTTTTAACCGTTCGAGGACGTCAGGCATAGGGCGGATAGAAGAAAATACCCCTTGAAGTTAAACCATTACGTGCTTGGCTGGGAGGGTTTTCGATTCAACTCAAAGAGATGAACCAGGCTGGCAAATGGCAGAGCCAGTGAGCGCCGGAAGAATGCTTCAGGAATTCGTATTCAGACCGAGACATACTCAGTTACGGCACTTGGCACGGGAATAGAGTCGCCATGCTCACGCATGCCTTCGAGATGAAATTCGATTGCTTCGCGGATCAAATCCTTGGCCTGGTCCAGTGTTTTGGCGGCAATTCCCAGGCCAGGCAGATCAGGGTACGCACCCCAACCGTTCGATGATTTTTCGTAGATAACCAAGTACTTCATTTCATACCTGCCTGCTTCAAGATATTGTTCAATGTTCCCGGCGGAATGTCTACTGACGGATGGCCAGCCACTGTTACGGTACCAGCTTTGGCAGGATGATGGAATTGGCGATGGCTTCCCTCAGTTCGGACCAGGCGCCACCCATCTTGTTCCAATCGCTTGATGAATCACGGACCTTCAAGGAAGGACCTCGCTATCGCTTCGGCCGGTACAGATCCGTGCTGGTGCCGAAAAATACTTCCGCGGATTGCATCACCGTTTCCGACAGAGTCGGGTGCGGATGAATAGTGAGCGCCACGTCTTTGGCCAGCGCGGCCATTTCAATTGCAAGCGTACCTTCGGCAATCAGCTCTCCCGCACCCGCGCCCACTATGCCTACGCCCAGCACCCGCTCGGTGGCAGGATCGATGACCAGCTTGGTCATGCCTTCGGTGCGGTCAATCGTCACCGCGCGACCTGAAGCAGCCCAGGGAAACTTAGCAACTTTAATCTCGCGATTTTCCTTCGTGGCTTGTGTTTCCGTCAGCCCGGTCCAGGCAATTTCAGGATCGGTAAACACGACCGCAGGAATCGCATTCGGTTCAAACGCCACCTTGTGCCCGGCAATATGCTCAACCGCTGTGCGCCCCTCGTGCGACGCCTTGTGCGCCAGCATCGGCTCGCCAACAACGTCGCCGATGGCGTAAATCGCGGGATCGTCGGTTTGCAAGTGTTTGTTGACTTGAATGAAACCGCGCTGGCCGACGCGAACCTGTGTTCGATCAAGACCGGAGATTTCCGAACTTGGCTTGCGGCCGACGGAGACCAGCACCTTGTCGAAAACCTGCTCGCGTTCCTTCACGTCCTTTCCCTCGAAACAGACTCGAAGGCGGTTCGATTCTTCTTTGACGGCTGTGACGGTTGTATTCAAAAGAATTGACTGGAAGCTTTTTTCAAGACGCTTATGCAGCGGCAGAACCAGATCGCGATCGGCTCCGGGCAACAAGCCGGCCGTCATTTCAACAACCGAGACCTTCGACCCGAGGGCGGCATAGACGGTGCCTAATTCCAGTCCAATGTATCCCCCACCGATGACGAGCAGTGTGCCGGGGACATCCTTCAGATCGAGTGCCGATGTCGAATCCAACATGCGCGGACTGTCGAGCTTGAGCGAGGGAATGACCGCCGGACGCGATCCAGTCGCGATGATGATGCGATCAAAGCTGAGCTTTTCTTCGCCGCCACCGTTTCTGGCAACTCGAATCGTAGTCGAGTTTTCAAAGCTGGCGTCGCTGCGAATGTACTGCACCTTCCGCATCTTCGCGACTTGACCCAGTCCGCCAGTCAGCTTGTTAACTACAGCTTCTTTGAATGATCTCAGTCGCGCAAGGTCAATTTTTGGTTCGCCGAATTCGATGCCCCAGTTCTTCGCATGCCGAGACTCGTCAATCAGCTTGGCGACATGAAGCAGAGCCTTTGAGGGAATACATCCGCGATAAAGACACACGCCGCCGGGATTCTGCTCGCGGTCGATGAGCGTGACCTTCATGCCGAGATCGGCAGCAAGAAACGCGGCAGCGTATCCGCCGGGGCCGCCGCCGATGACTGCGATATTCAGATTAGAGGTTTCAGGCATTTTGTTGCGATTGAGGATTTGGTGATCGAGAAGTCTTACTCTCGAATATTCATGCGCTGGATCAAACCGTCATTGATCAGATAAACGTGTTGAACCATTCGATCCAAAAGTACTGCTCCCGCTAGGTCACGGACTCGTTGGTGAACGCCAACGACGATGCGACCATTGTCATCTGCTTCAAAGCGCAGCGGGATCTACGTGAGGGTCCACCATTCCCCACTGGCGCGTCCAGTACGCACGCACTCCTTCGTGTCCGTGAACCCAGCCGCCCTCCATCCCATTGGGCCACTCCACTTGCGGATGCAGCACATCGAGAATGGCGTCAATGTCGCGACGGTTGAAGGCGTCGTAAATGAGGATCAGCAGATCGCGATCTTTGGAAATATCCTGCGTGGCGGCCGTCATCCCTGCACCGACAGCAAGAACGGTTGCTCAAACGCCTCAGCAATCCAGCGCAGGAAACGTGCGGCGTCAGCGCCATCAATCAGTCGATGGTCATATGAGAGTGAGAGCGGTAAAACCTGTCGCGGCTCGAATTTTCCATTGATCCAAACCGGCTCCATGCTCGAACGCGATAGGCCCAGGATTGCGACTTCGGGATAGTTCACGATAGGCGAGAAACCAGTCCCGCCGATTCCGCCCAGATTCGTAATAGTGAACGTTCCGCCCTCCATGTCGGCGGGAGCGAGTTTCTTATCACGTGCTTTCTTCGAGAGCAGAGTGAGTTCAGCTGCCAATTCCACGATGTTCTTCTTATCCACCTCGCGAATCACCGGTACCAGCAGACCACGATCGGTGTCCACAGCAACACCAATATTGATGAACTGCTTGTAAACGATCTCTTCCTTCTCCATGTCAATCGAGGCATTGAACTGAGGGAAGATCTTCAGCGCGGAAGCGCAAACTTTCAGGGCAATTGCCGTGACCGTCATCTTCCCGCCGGCTTCCTGGGCCTTTGCTCCAAAACGCGTGCGCAATTGTTCGAGCTCGGTGATATCGGCTTTATCGTTCTGGGTGACGTGCGGGATCGAGGTCCACGCTTCCCACATGTGCTCGGCAGTCTTGCGCCGAACTCCGCGCATGGGGACGCGTTCAATCTTTCCCCATTTAATGAAATCGGGAAGCGCAGGCTGGCGCGGGTGCGTAGCCGGAGCCTGTCCGGTGCCGGACACAGCAGATGCTAGCAGCATTTTGGTGTACAGCTTAATGTCATCTTCGCTGATGCGTCCACCCGGACCCGTTCCTGGCACGGTATGAATGTCAACGCCGAGCTCACGAGCCAAACGCCGTACGTGCGGCGCTGCGGCTACCGGACCGCGATGCTCCACGCCCGCCGCTCTGTCTAAATCTAGGGGCATGCTAAAAGCGGCGACTGGCGCGGATCTTGGCGGATCAGGAGGCAAGGCCTGCTCTTCGGTCCGTCCCTCTGACTGCATGGCGGCCTGAAAAGTTGAGCGCTCGTGATCATGCGATCCATCCGCGCGAGAAGGCTGTTGCGCGTGCGGCTGCGAAGTAGCACCGGCCTCGAGGGTGAAGACGACCTGCCCAACCTTAATTTGTTCGCCCTGATTGACCAGTACCTCTTTGACGATTCCGGTCAGCGATGAAGGAACCTCGACCACTGCCTTGTCCGTTTCCAGTTCCATCACCGGTTGGCCTTCGGCGACCTGTGCGCCCGGGGAAATCATCAGCCGAACCAGGTCGCCTTGATGAATGTTTTCACCCAGCTCAGGAAGCCTGAATTCTGCGCTCCCCACAGATTCAGAGGGGACCGTAGCTGCGGCGGAACGAGTGGTAGAAGACGCAGATGCAGCTTGATTGGCAGCTTTCGCTGGCGTTTTCGATACTGTTGGAGCAGTGGCCCTGGGTTCGGACTTCGCAGGTTCAGAAGCAACGGCGCGGCTTTCCACGCGCTTGCCGCCGGAGCCGTTCTCCACCGTAAAGATCACTTGCCCAACCTTGATTTTTTCGCCTTGCTTGACCAGAACATCTTTCACCGTGCCGCTCACAGAGGACGGAACCTCGACTACTGCTTTGTCAGTCTCGAGCTCCATCACCGGCTCGCCTTCAGCAACGGTGGCGCCCGGTGCAACCATGAGGCGCACCAAGTCGCCCTGATGAATGTTCTCGCCGAGTTCGGGTAATTTGAATTCAGTCATAAACAGTTGTCAGTGGTCAGTTGTCAGTGGCCAGTGTTCACTTGCTGACTGCGGTCCGCAGTGGATGCTGACCGCTGATCAGCGACCACTGGTCACTAAGATACTGCTGGGTTCGCCTTCTCTGGATTGATTCCCAGCTCTTTGATTGCCTGGTTGGCGACTTTGGACTCGATCTTTTTGTCTCGTGCCAGCGCGTGCAGAGTAGCCAGCGCAATGTGCTTCGCGTCAACTTCGAAGAAATCGCGCAACGATGCTCTCCCTTCGCTGCGGCCAAATCCATCGGTCCCCAGTGAGACCAGCGGACGCGGCATCCACTGCGCGAGCGACTCGGGCAACACTTTCATGTAGTCCGAGGCCGCCACCAGTACGCCGTCTGTCCCCTGCAGATGCTGTGTTACATAGGGCACCTGCGGCTTCTCGCCCGGATGCAACATGTTCCAGCGCTCGCAGTCATTCCCGTTGCGATAAAGTTCTTTGTAGCTGGTCACGCTCCAAACGTCCGAAGCAACTCCGTACTTGCTCTCCAGAATTTCTTGTGCCTTGAGGACTTCGAACATGATCGCGCCACTACCAAAGAGCTGCGCGCGGAGCTTTGCATCTTTTTTCTGCGAGGGCTTGAACAGGTACATCCCTTTCAGAATGCCATCACGAACTTTGTCGCCATCCGGCATTGCCGGCATAGGAAGAGGTTCGTTTCCGACCGTGAGGTAATAGAAGATAGACTCGCCGTTGACGTACATGCGGCGAATCCCGTCCTGAATAATGACCGCGATTTCGAACGCAAACGCTGGATCATAAGCCAGCAAATTCGGCACTGGCAGTGCAAGCACATGGCTGTGGCCATCCTGGTGCTGCAAGCCTTCGCCGGCAAGTGTCGTTCGTCCCGCAGTGCCACCCAGCAGAAAGCCGCGGGCACGCATGTCGGCTGCCGCCCAAATCAAGTCACCGATACGCTGGAAACCAAACATCGAGTAGTAAATAAAAAACGGGATCGTGTTGATCCCGTGATTCGAGTACGCAGTTCCGGCGGCGATAAATGAGCTGATGGAACCGGCCTCCGTGATTCCTTCTTCAAGAATCTGCCCGTCTTTCGCTTCCTTGTAATAGAGCAGAGTATCCATGTCGACCGGCTCATAAAGCTGGCCGACGCTCGAATAAATTCCGACTTGGCGGAACAGTGCCTCCATGCCGAAGGTGCGAGCTTCATCGGGAATGATGGGAACGATCAGCTTGCCAATTTCCGGATCGCGCAGCAGTTTGGCCAGCATGCGGACAAAGACCATGGTGGTCGAAACCTCGCGACCCTCAGTGCCCTTGTAGAACTCTTCAAACTGGGATTCGGGTACTTGCTTGATTGGCTTGGAGCGGATCTTCCGCTCCGGCATGTAGCCGCCAAGCTGCTTGCGCCGCTCCTGCATGTAGGTGAGTTCGGGGCTGTCATCAGCCGGCCGATAAAAAGGAGCGCCATGCAGCTGATCATCAGACAGGGGAATCCCGAAGCGCGAACGGAACATCTTCAATTCGTCATCGTTGAGTTTCTTCTGCTGGTGAGTGATGTTTTTGCCTTCGCCCGCTTCACCTAGCCCATATCCTTTAATCGTCTTGGCCAATATCAGCGTCGGGGAACCGGTGTGCTCAACCGCGGACTTATATGCCGCATGCACTTTGATCGGATCGTGTCCACCCAGCCGCAACCGCGAAAGCTGATCGTCCGAAAGATGTTCCACCATTCGCAACAGCCGCGGATCGCTGCCGAACAGGTTCTGCCGGAAATATGCTCCGCTCTCAACGAAGAATTTCTGATATTGACCGTCGGTGATTTCGCCCAGACGACGCACCAGCAAGCCATCGCGATCATTCTGAATGAGGCTGTCCCAATCGCTGCCCCAAATAACCTTAATTACATTCCAGCCGGCGCCGCGGAAAATGGCCTCCAGCTCCTGAATGATTTTTCCGTTGCCGCGTACTGGACCGTCGAGCCGCTGCAGGTTGCAGTTGATTACCCAGATCAGGTTGTCGAGCTTTTCGCGCGACGCGAGCGTGATCGAGCCCAGAGACTCGGGCTCGTCCATTTCGCCGTCACCAAGAAACGCCCACACCTTCCCGCCGGTGCTGGTCTTCAGTCCACGGTTCTCCAAATACTTTATGAATCGCGCATGATAAATGGACTGCAGCGGTCCCAAGCCCATGCTGACGGTCGGGAACTCCCAGAAGTCGGGCATGAGCCACGGATGCGGATAGGAAGAGAGGCCACCGCCAGGCTTTAGTTCGCGGCGAAAGTTTTCCAGCTTCTCTTTCGGCAGTCGGCCTTCCAGAAACGCGCGCGCATACATTCCCGGCGCCGCGTGACCCTGGTAATACACGACGTCCCGGTCGCCTGTCTCCGTACGTGCCCGAAAAAAGTGGTTGAATGCGACTTCGTAAAGGTTGGCCGCCGAGGCATACGTCGAAATGTGTCCACCGATGCCGTTCTCTTCTTTATTGGCGCGGACCACCATGGCCATGGCATTCCAGCGGACCAGACTCTTGATCCGCCGCTCCATTTCCTGGCTTCCTGGAAACGGCGCCTGCTGCCGGACGGAAATCGTATTTTGGTAGGGGGTGGTGGCGGTAAACGGAAGATTAATGCCAGCGGCCCGGCGAGCGTGAAGTTGGAGCTGTTGAAGAAGCCGTCCGGCTCGCTCGGGTCCGCCACGCGAAAGGACGTAATCGAGCGAATCCAGCCACTCGCGGGTTTCCAGGACTTCCAATCCGTCGTTATTTCTCGAGGTCTGAGCCGTTTGTTGCAGCTCTTCCAGTACTGGGGTCTGTGCCAATTCTGCCTTCTCCGCGCTGTGAATGGGAACTTCTCATCATAAAAGATTATGAAAAATTTTGCTGCCGGAAGCATACGGTGGAAGGCCAAGTTCGCCGCAAGGAATCTCGGAAAAAAGATATGTGGCCCGTGGACGAACAGCCTCATCCAAGAAATGTTGGTAATTCCGCGGCGAGCAGACGTTGATCACGGCGTCATCCACTGTCGGCTCTTATGCTTTATCTAAGTTTAAGTTGATTTACGAGGAGGAATGTTCATGGCGAAGCGAACCCATTCAGGAAATAACAGCAGCAATTCGGCCGAGCCGCGGGTACATCAACGCGGACGCGAAATCCAAGCTTTCAATACCGTGACCCATGCATTTCATTTGGAACTGGAAGAACCAGTTCGCCTGGAAATGACCGAGAAACTCAATCAGCTGTTAGCTGATTCCATGACTCTGAGAGACCTGTACAAGAAAGCGCATTGGCAGGTAATGGGGCCGACTTTTTATCAGCTCCATCTCCTTTACGATAAACACTTCGGCGAGCAAGTTGAAATTGTGGACACGATCGCGGAGCGAATTCAATTACTTGGTGGCTTAGCGATCGCGATGGCGCACGACGTTGCCGAGACTGCTCAGATTAAACGCCCGCCCCGGGGCAGGGAAGAGATTCCGGTCGTGATCTCACGGTTGCTGGATGCGCATCAGGTCATCATCCGTCAGTGCCGCGAGATCGCAGACAGAGCTGACAAGCTCGGCGATCACGGGACCAACGACATGGTGGTTAGCGATGTCCTGCGCACAAATGAGCTCCAGTCTTGGTTTATCAGCGAACATTTGGTCGAGACCCCGCTGGTGCACGCCAACGTACCGGCCATGAAGGCTGCCGACTAGCCGGTCGTAAGTTCCGGCTTGCAGGCTGAACTTTTGCTTCGGATCCCGAGGGGTGTGTCCGGAGTTTGTAAAAATTTTCCCCAAAGACAGGGCCGCAAGACGCTTTTTCTTGCCGTGCAGCAGTCCGTTTGTTACAAATTCAGAACAAGACCGGCGAGTTCATCGTGCACTCTTCCTGTGAATTCGGTTGTCCGTTGCTGGCTTTTCCGAACAATTTTGAGTGCTCAGGGCGGAATTGAGCTCCAGAAATTGTTATTATTGTTGAGTTTGCAGCAACCGAGGTAGGATTTTGACTATAGCAGGAGGCCAGAACCTTCGCGACGTTCGCGAGAAGCTAGGCCTCACAATGCGGGACGTTGAGACTGCCAGCGAACGCCTTGCCCGCAAACACGCCAATGAAGAGTACTTCGTCCCAATAAGTCGTCTTTCAGACTTCGAGACCAAAGGCGTAATTCCTAGCATTTACCGGCTTTACTCGCTCGCCATCATCTATCGCAGGGACTTTCGTGAGCTACTAACCTGGTATGGAGTAAACCTGGACGCGACCATCGCAGATCTTGAGATATCCATTCCGCCGCGGTCCCATTTTTCACATGCCCTAGCCAATACCGGGACGGTTCAGATGCCGGTTCGAATGGATCCTAGCTTCGATCCCCGCAAGACCCTCAATTTTGGCCGCATGATTGAGCAATGGGGAACGGTTCCACTTGTCTATCTGGAGCGATTGTCGAAGGTTGACTATACCTACGGCTACATCGGCAGTGAAGACCTAACGATGTACCCGATTTTGCCACCTTGCAGTTTCATTCAGGTTGACGAGTCCAAAGACAAGGTGTCGGAAGGCGGCTGGCGCTCGGAATACGAGCGTCCTATCTATTTCATCGAAACTCGCGATGGCCACACTTGCTGCTGGTGCACGCTGGGCCGAGAGGGCGTTATTCTTCAGCCCCATCCCCTCTCGCCAGTTGCGCCGCGAATTCTCGGCCACCATGAGGCTGAGGTGCTGGGTCAGGTTGTGGGAGTGGCTATGAGGCTCGGCGAATGGCGTTCCGTTCCCGATTCCGCTCCAGCCCCAAAAGAGCGCGCAGCACTGAATTAAGATGCCGGGCCGATCCCGCTCCGGGCTCGTTGGGCAGCAGAGCGTCAGGTTTTTGAGACAGCTTCGCAAGGTAATCCTCGGCCCCGAGACCTTCCCTATCACAGGTTGATTCCGCATCCTCCAGCAAGTCTCTGAGCGGCGTCGAAAGCACTTGTGAGACAGCAGTGCGATGCGCAGCAGTCAGTGCTTTCCGCGCTGGCTGCTCCCCATAAACCTTGCTAAATCCCCAGTGAGAGTACTCACCTCTGGATTCCTTCAACCCAGCCAGGTACTCCAGCCTTCGGAGACAGCCGTTTAGGGCCTCCAAAGTCGTGCGCGAAAGGTCTTCGAAGGCGGATTTGAGGGTCATTTCGTTACATTTCTCGAAAATTTAAATAAATCGGCCAAGTCGTGCGGAGGACCACCCGCGGCCACATTATCACGGTGCAACTTCCACTTCAATAAGGAGTTTTGCCGTGAAAAGGACACTGCTATTGCTTGCGACCGCTCTGCTCGCGTTGTCCGTTTACGCGTCGCCGCTCACGTCTGGAGGAAATCCGTATTGCCCGCCCAACCATGTTTGCGACCCGTAAACGAGAAATTGATTGTGGGCTGCTGGCGAAATCGCTAATATTCCAGTGGCCCATGCTTTTTCTCCAGTACTACCTTTGGATAGCTCCTCACCTACTCCTAGGGTGGACTCTGGTTGCCTCTTTCCGGCGAGGAATGCACCGTCGACTCCCTATCTTCTTCGCTTATGCCGCGTTTGAGACGTTCCAGTTCCTGACGCTATTGGCGTTAAGCCTCCTGTCACCTTTCCCACGCGATATCTATAACTGGACATTGGTTCTTGAGACGGGGATCAGTTCGTGCTTGATGTTGGCGGTGATCTACGAGCTTGCGAATACGCTTCTTTTAACTCAGAGCTCGCGCGCTGAACTGTTGCGCCCGCTTCTGCGCTGGACGCTCGTCGTTCTGATGTTTGTGGCCGCGGTGAGCTCGGCCGCGCTCTCCGGTGCGACGGTTCGACGAGTCACAAATATCTTCCAGGTGCTGGACTTTTCCTCCAGTTTGGTTGAGGTAGGCATGCTGGTTACTCTTTTCCTATTTTCCCGGACTCTGCACATATCTTGGCGCAACCGTGCCACTGGGGTAGCTTTAGGATTCGGAATTTCGGCATGCATTAATCTAGCCACCACAGCGTTACGGTCGGGACTGGGAAAGTCCGCTTTTATAGCTGTGGATATCACACAGATGGCTGCTTTTCATGTGTGCGTCCTGGTGTGGCTCGTTTATCTGTATCTCCCTAACCGAGCCCCTGCGTTCGCTGGAAGTGGCCTGGGTAAATCCGATATTCAGTTCTGGGATCAGGAATTGCAGAGGATTACCGGCAGATGATTATTCCTACAATTTTCGTAGTCTTAGCATTTCTCGGTCTATTACTCATCCTCTATATTGCGAAGGGACATCACTCCACAGCAGGCAATCTTGATCAGCTGGCCTCGCAATTGCGGTCAGTGGACGTAGATGCGTTTCGCAACTTGATCGATCATCGCGAACAGGACTACCTGCGCGAACGTCTTCCTGCCAATGAATTTAGAGGCATTCAGCGGGAAAGAATGCTGGCGGCAGTTGAATACGTTCGCGCTGCAGCAAGCAATGCAGCAATTTTGATTCGTTTGGCAGAAGCCGCTCGGCAGAACTCCGATCCGGCGGTTGCCCAGGCTGCCGACAAGCTTGCAATTCGCCTGCGTCTGTACGCTTTCCGCGTGGTGCCTCGCCTCTATTTCGGCATGCTGATGCCGGGCGTCAGCCTGGCCCCTATCGATCTCGCAGACGCATACGACACGATTACCCGCCAGGTTGTGATGCTCGGGTGTTTGCAATATCCGACTCGGGGAATGTCGTCAGCGCTGTGACATGGAAGAACTAGCGCTTTCCGAGCGCCATCACGACGAGCACGATGGGAAGATAGACGACAGAAGCGTGCAAAACTCTGCTAGCCGCCAGCTTTGATCCTGCCGCAGCCAGGCGCAGCACATAATAAAGAAAAAATCCGTCAGCCAGCACTAGAGGCCCGAAATACACCGCGCTGGAATGTGAAACCGCTGGCAGTAGTGTGGTCAGCATCAGCGCCAGTGTAAACGCGACAATTTCTCCGCGGGTAAACCTGGAGTCCAGATCGAATTCCGGCAACATGCGATAACCGGCGCGGAGGTAGTCCTCACGATACATCAAAGCAATCGCGAGAAAATGCGGAAACTGCCAGAGAAACAAGATCGCGAAAAGAAAACCGGCCTGCCAGCTGAGAGACCCCGCGGCTGCCGCCCATCCAATTAACGTCGGCATTGCACCCGGGAACGCTCCCAGCAACGTGCAAAGTGGCGTGCGGCGCTTCAACGGTGTGTAGATCAGTAGATAACTTAATAGCGTGGAAGTCGCGAGCAGGGAAGCGATTGTATTGACGAAAAGAGCAAGATAAATGCCACCGGATAAGCTCAAGACCAGGCCAAATAAGAATGCTTCGAGCGACGTGACTCTGCCAGCCGGCAGCGGACGCCCAGCGGTGCGTCGCATTTGCCCGTCCCAGGTTTTCTCCATCCATTGATTCAGCGTCGCCGTGCCGCTCGCAACCAGCAGAGTTCCGAACAACGTATGAAGTAGGCCGGCAACATGAAACGGACCGCGCAGTCCAAGGTAGTACCCCGCTGACGTGGTCATCAGGATCAGCAGGTTCACCTCAGGTTTGGTGAGGATGTAGTAGTCCTGAAATTTGCGGAGCATTCGTTGCATCAGGGGTACAATTGCGGTGGCATTATTCCTCAAAGGACTCTCGATCTTCACCAAATTGGCCCTCGATGTCAACGTCCTGCCTGAAGTGATTTCGTTTCCGGTAAGCCAGCCACGTGATGCCTGCCGACATGAACATGGGCGGCACCATCAGCACGAAAATTCCGTTCCGTAACGCCGCGATAAAACGCGCCCCGCTCGATGCCGCTTGTGTATAGCAAAGCGCGCAGCTCTGAGAGAAAACCGGAACCGAAAAGAGAAACACGGCCAGAAGAGGCAACCCGTACTTCCATTTCTCTTTCACGAATCCCTCTGCATCTTTGGTGTAAAGCTTTAATAGTTCAGTGCGCAAACGGTCGCATATTCAGTAACCGGAAACTGTCCGACCAAATCATATTCATCATAACAAGGACAAACACAGTTGCGGGCAGCAAGAACAGAGCCAGATTACGCTTCTCGGATTTCATGTGCATGAAAAACGTGATTGCTAGCCCAGCCTGCACAATTGCAAGCGCCAACATCCGCATGAAAATGCGCGAGCCTTCCACGTTTGAGTATGCGATCAGAATCTGCAGCCCCGAGATCACGAGGATAATCACATACACCACGAGATAAGTCGTCAGTCCGCCGCTCGGTCCTTCGGAAGTGTCCATGAGTTCCGTCCCTTGTAGAGACGTTGCTTGCAACGCCTTGCATGCAGCGCCGCGTTCTCGCATTTCAATCAAGACGTAGCAAGCTACGTCTCTACGCTCATGTTTCAGCGCTTCACGTTCAGCAGATACACAAATGGCACTACAAACATCCACACCATGTCCACGAAATGCCAGTACAATCCCCAAATCTCAAGATCCATGCTGTCGTAGCGACCGCGTTTGTAACCCAGAGTGACCACCGTAATCGCAATGCAGCCAGCAACGACGTGAGTGAGGTGCAAGCCGGTAATGCTGAAGAATGCGGCGCCGAACAGCCCGGAGCCCCACGGATTCGCAAACAGACGTAGGCCTCCGCCAATCAGTCCAAGCCATTCCTTAAGGTGCAAGAGCGCAAAAATCAAGCCGCCTGCGACGGTCAGCAAACTCCACACGATCGCCTTGGGCTTTTCGCCGCTCTTCGCCGCGCGGATTGCAATCAGCATGGTCAGACTGCTCGTGACCAGGATGAACGTCATGATGTAAGCATTGAGCACGCTTGACGACTCGAATGGTCTTGGCCAGTCGGTCGTCGCATTTCTCAAATAGCCGTAAGCGAAGAGGATCGCCCCGAACGTAATGGCATCCGAAATGATGAATAGCCACATCACCAGCTTCTTGTGGGGGATGGCGAACGCCGGAGCCTCCCGCATCTCCGGAACTGGTGAACTCATCGTCAAATTTGCCTCACTCACGGTGCCTCCGCTTTCTGCTTATGCGATCTGCTGCATCTCTTTGCTCCCTACCCTCGCGCAACCTTTTGGGACGCCCCAAATGAATGGATTGCCGTTGCCTCGTCCGGCAGTATTTCAAAAACGGCGGAGAGTTTTGTCATGTCAAGCAGGTCCTTAAGTCTCTTGTTCGGATTCACCAGCTTCAGATGACCACCTTGACCGCGGACGCTGGTATAGACCTTGACGATGGTGCCGATACCCGAGCTGTCCACGTATCCGACCTCGTGCACATTCAAAAGAATCTTGCGCACCCCCTGGTTCAATAGTTCGTGGACCTTATCCCGAAGAAGAACGCTACCCTCTCCAATAGTCACTCGACCACTGAGATCAACAATTGAGACGTCGGCGACGGAACGGGTGAAGATGCGAGTTTGAACCGGAGTATGACCGCGCATGCCGAGACCTGTTCTGTCTAGGATGTTGCACGCGACAGTCGCAGTATCAGCCGATTCAGCGCGTACCACAATTAGCGACCGGCCTTCTTTCAAAACATCCCGGAAGAAGGCGACATCCTCAGGAGCCTTCTCGTCAGGGGTGGTCTTTACATTAGTTTCCGCAATGCTCGCTCCGACGGCGGCTCCGGTGCCGGCTCCGGCAAGGCCGAGTAAGGCCGCGGCGCCAAATCCAAGCGCGAAAACCGGTCCGATGCCAGGGATCAGCAGGGTCGCAACCGCCACTCCGGCCGACGCGCCGGTGGCCATTCCCATGAAACCTCCGATACTCGCACCGAGTTGCTTGCCAACAACTTTGGCTTCCGATTCCGACCGGCTTAGAAAGACGATGGATTCCTCCGGCACCCTTTGAGCCAATAGCTCTGTTACCGCCTCTTCCGCGCGCTCTCGTGATGAAAACACTCCAATTACCGTTTCCATCGGACTTCTCCTCACTGCAATCTAGCGAACGGTGTCTCCCCTATATCCTGACCACGAGTAGAAGCAGTAGATAAATCCAAAGCAATGCCATGAAATGCCAATACTGCGATGCGGCACTGAGCGTGCTCGCCCGCAAAATGCCGCGATGCAGTTTGCTGGTGACATATATAAGCCCTAGCAATCCCCCAATCACATGCAACGCGTGCAACACCGTAAAAATATAGAAGAACGAACTGCTCGGTGCAGAAGCCAAATACAAGCCTTCCGAACGCAACTGCAGCCAAGCGGCATATTGACCAAGAACAAAAACGCATCCCAGAACCAGCGTTCCGTAAAGGGCACGTAGCGCGGACGCCGCGTAGTCTATGCCTTCCAAGACTGCGGCGAATCGCCCCCGCCCTATCTGCAGAGTCACGCTACTGGCAACCAGTGTTGCGGTATTGAAATAGAGAATGACCGGAAAGGAAAAATGCCGCCAATCGTTTCCTGAACCTTGTCGCACCACCATGGCGCTGGTGAACGCAGCGAACGTCATGGTGATCGCGGCCAACCCAACCCAGATCCCCGTGCTTGGAGCACTGGACTCGTGGGGTTTTACGTACCGTAATCCCCGCGCTGCGGAATTAATTGTAGGCGGCGGCTGTAATGTGGTTGCCATAGAAAAATATGTGTAGGAGCGACTGGAAGCCGCTCCGCGATCTAAATCAATTTTTTGTCTTCCCGTGCGGTCTGTATTTGCTCCGGAGAATTCTGCATCACGTAATCTCCGCTCGATCCTTCAATGCCGTACTGATAAGGATCGTGATACACCACCGGAAGCTTCCCGCCAAAGTTGTCCCACGGCGGCGGAGAGGATGTGGCCCATTCGAGCGATGTGCCCTGCCACGGGTTCTCCGGCGCGGGCTTCCCCTTAAACCGGCTGTACGCCAGGTTGTACACAAAAATCAGTTGCACTGCCCCGGTGGCCAGCGCCGCAATCGTGATGAATCTGTGCACTGGCATTAATGGCGCCAGGTAGTCGTCCACGAACGCCGAATAACGCCGGACGTTGCCCACAAGTCCGAGATAATGGAACGGCATGAATATGCAATACGTGCCGACGAACGTTCCCCAGAAATGGATTTTTCCGAGAGTCTCATTCATCATTCGGCCAAACATTTTTGGCGCCCAAAAATACGTTCCTGCAAACATTCCGAAGATTGCCGCCACTCCCATCACCATGTGGAAGTGACCCACGACGAAATAGGTGCCGTGCAGATATACGTCAATTGCAGGCTGCGCCAGAAAAAATCCGCTTACGCCGCCGGACACGAACATCGATATGAATCCGAGGGCAAAAAGCGAAGCGCTATTAATTTGCAGATTCGAGCCGTAAAGGCTGCCTATCCAGATCAAGACCAGAATCGTTGCTGGAATCGTGATGACCAGTGTCGGGAACGAGAACACCAGTGCTGAGAACGGATTCATCCCGCTCAGAAACATGTGATGTCCCCAGACCATGTAGCTGAGGAATCCGATCCCCATCATGCAATAGATGATGGCCTTATGGCTGAGCAGTGGCCGCCGGTAGCTGTTGACCAGAATGTGCGAGACGATTCCGGCCGCCGGCAAGATGGCGATGTAAACTTCCGGGTGCCCGAAGAACCAGAACAGGTGCTGCCAGAGAAGTGGCGATCCGCCTGAGTGATTCACCAATTGATCGCTGACCACGAGATTCGATGGCACGAAGAAGCTGGTTCCGGCAACGCGATCCAGAATCAATAAAATGCAGGCCGGCAGCAGAACCGCGAATGCCAGCAATCCGATACACGACGTAATAAACCATGCCCAGGTGCACAGCGGCATGCGCATCAGCGTCATGCCTTTGGTGCGCAAATCGAGCGTCGTGGTTATGAAGTTCAGAGAACCAAGCAGCTGTCCAATGCAAAAGACGGCAATCGAAATTGCCCACAGCGTTTGTCCCATAGCTTGTCCAGGGCCGGTTCCGGGCAAAGCGCTGAGCGGCGCATAAGCTGTCCAGCCGGAAAGCGGCGGGCCGTCACCCACAAAAAACGCCGCCACAAGAACGCAGAAACCAACAAACGTCACCCAGAATGACATCATGTTGAAACGCGGGAATGCCATGTCTTCGGCGCCGATCTGAATAGGCAGAAAAAAATTCCCGAATCCCGCGAACGGCACGTTGGTGAGCACAAAGAAGACCATCAGCGTGCCATGCATGGTCATCAGCTGCAGGTAATATTCCGGTGTGATCACGCCGCCTGGTGCGCCCGCTGAAGACAGCCATTGCAACCCCGGAATAGCAAAGTTCGGCCAAACTAGGTGAATGCGCATCAGCCATGACAACGCCATGCCGATCATCACCGCCAACAGGCCGAGACCGTAATATTGCTTCCCGATTACTTTGTGATCAACGCTGAAAACATATTTGCGAAGGAAGCCTTGCGGTGGTGTGTGATGTGCTGCGTGCGCGGAAACATCATGCATGTGCTTGCCTCTCCGAATCTTGTGACACGGGACTCGGGCGCCCGTGCGCTACTGCATTGTCGCCTGCTGCTTGATCCACGCATCGTAATCCGGCTGCGACATGACGTTCAAATACGCCTTCATGTTGTAATGCCCAAGGCCGCAAAGCTGCGTGCACACAATCTCATAACGGCCAACTTTGGTCGCCGTGAAATGCAGCTGCAAATCAAGTCCGGGCACAAAATCCTGCTGAATTCTCAACTCCCGCACGTAAAAAGAATGTCCAACATCCTTTGCGTGCATGAGCAAACGGACTTCTTTGTTGACCGGAACTCCCATCTCAGCAGTGACGATGTCGTCTTTTGAGGCCGGATCGTTATCCACATCCAACCCAAAAATATTTTGATTGGCTTCGTTGATTTTCTCGGGATGCAGCGGGCCAAATTTCCCATCCGGCCCCGGATATCGGAAATAGAAAGCGAACTGCCCGGCTTGCACCTGGATTGACATGGCGTCAGCTGCTGGTGGAGTGAAATAAATTGTTGCCCAGGCCTTGGTTCCGAAAAATCCCAATGCCAGAACTTCCGTTCCCACCAGCAGGAATGCCCCGATCACCAAGCCCTTAGCGCCGCCGGGGAATGCGTTGATCTTGGTTCCAGGTTTCCGATCTGAGAACATCCAGATGAACACTGCAAGAATGATCTGCGCGGCTAGAAAGCAGATTCCCGCTTCGACCATGGTGTCAGACATCTGCTCATCAATCTGGTAACCGTGCGTGGAAATGTCTGCTGGAGGCACCCAGATGTGCGCCAGAATGGGGATCGCAGAACCGATTGCGATCAGAATCAGAGTGACTGCTACGAGTTTCCCCATGCGTCCTCTCTTTGAATGTGTAGCGCGGGAATTAAGGCCGCTTCCAGAAAGAAGCGGCCAACGCCCCCTCGAAGACGGCTATTTCGCCTTAAAGGTGAAACTGGCTGTCGAAGGCTTCCCCGCTGCCAGCGTAATTTTCTGGGTCTGCGTTCCAAGAGTCTCCTGCCACGCCGTCAACGTGTAATTGCCCGGCGGCACGTTTTCAATTTTGAAGGAACCACTGTCATCGCTGACACCATAGGGTCCCTTTACCACCACCATGTACCCACTCATCCATGGGTGAATATTGCACTTCACATGAATAGCAACCTCTTCCGAACCCCACACTGCATCAATCGGCGGCGCGCCCGATGGCTGCGACTTGTTCCATTCGTGGTTTGGCCCGCCGGGCTTCGGCATGGGATGAATGTTGTGCGAGGTCGGGTCGCTATTGGTCACTTTGAAATGCTGATTCACGTCCAATCCCATCACGTGAGGAATGTACTGGCAGCCCTTCTGGTCCCAGGTCGGAGTCGAAGTCGCCGCTTCCGGCGAGCCGCTCCAGCCTTCCGAGATGTACACGACGACATTTTTCAAACCGCCATCGGCGCCTGCAACGACGTTCTCCGTGGTGACCGGATTCGCTTTATGCACAGCCGCGCACGCCGGCTCTTTCGACATGTCAATCGGTCTTTGATGCGGCGCCGTTCCCTCCAGCTTGACCGTCCCCGCGATTCCGCCTTCCGGCGGCGGCGCTGCCCTCACGGACCGCTGCGACTTGGTTACCACGAACGCAAGTATCAGCACGGCAGAGAGGGTTCCAATTACTCTGTACAAGTTTGGCTTTTTCATAGTGTCTTTCTCCCGCGCAGCATTCATTCTGTCATTGAGGCTTGTTCTCGTTGCTCTGCGGCTGCGGCGCAGGCGCATTTGCAGGAGCGGGCGCATTTGTATTAATCGGCTTCAGCCCAAGTTGCTTCGCGATTTCTTTTTCCTGGGTATGCATGGGCTGCAGAGTGCGCAAGTAGAACACCAAATCCCATGCCTCGTCAGGCTTCACGTTGTCGGCAAACGACGGCATCGGAGTGCCATCCAATCCAGTCATAAATATCCGATAGAGATCGCGGTCGGTCTCGCCGCACTTGAACCTCGTCTGATCATGGAAATTGAACGGCTTGATCGGCCGGTTCTGATCGTCGGTCAGCGTATCTGCCGATGGACCATTGGCTCGGCCTTCGACTCCGTGACACTTCCAGCACTCCAGTTTCTGGAACAGGGCCTGCCCGGACTTGACGCGATCCGCAGTGACAGCGGGCTGTACCGGGATCTCTATGGGCGCCCCTGGTTTTTCTGTCTTCCAGCGTTCCGAAAAATGTTTTACGTAGGCGACCAGGTCAGCCCGCGACTGATTTGATAGCGGGTTCCACGAGGGCATATTCGAGCTTTCGAGCCCCCGCCCCACTGTCTCGTAAAGGTCTTCATCGGTAGGCAGGCTTCCGCTCGGAGTCGAACGGCACTTGAATGTCGCGAGAGTAAAATTGCGTGGCTTGGGATCGAGCCATACGGCGTTCTCGCCTTCTCCATCGCCTAAGTCGCCATGGCATCCCGCGCAATAGCGGCGATAGTTCATGGCTGCGTCTTTGGCGTGGCCTGTGAGTTTGCCCACATGCGCTTCCATTCCCAGGTTTGTGTCTTCCTGATCTTTGGTGAGCTGTGCGGAGGAGAGGCTGCAAATCGCCAGCACTGCTACTGCGCACGCGAGTGAATTGACCTGTTGTGTACGCATTGTCTCCTCCTTAGAAATCGAAGTCGAAGCCCAACATTAGGCTGTTGCTGGTAAGGTCCGTGCCGTCAGGAGCGCCCCCGCGTTGGCGAATCCAGGAGTACTCGTTGTGCCAGGCAAAACCGGCGCGGCTATTCATAATCGGGTAGTAGCGGTAGCCGAACACGTAATTATCAAGATTGCCAAGGTTTGACGCTGCCGTCGGATCTGCCTGCTGCGACATTCTGATCCATTCTGATCGCTGGAAAAAGATCAGTTGTGGACTGTGCACCCAGTGGGTCTCTACGAAAGCGCCATTCCACGTGGGATTCCGGAATCCCGCCGGGAGCGTGTTTACAGGAAAGTTGGGTGCGCTGGGATCGTCAATCGGATTTCCAAATCCCGCACCGAACCAGGGACTGTCGGACCCGTGCTGGGTCACGACCTGGAAATTCAGCTTGTTGAAATAAAACAACCCGACGAATCCTTCACGGCTGAATCCCTTGTTTCCGACGCCGGAATTAGGTAGAGGCACTCCGCCATCGGTTAGGAAGGTTGTCGCAGCCTCGCCGACCATGGCATAGAAACCGACGCGGTCGGTTCCCAGCTTGCCTACGTTGAAGGCGTGGCTACCGGTTATGAAAGTGGTGTACGAATTGCTGCCGTACGGTACATCCGGATTTCCATCGGTAGAGCTGAGCACGGCAACCGACAGGCGGGTGCGATCGTTTGCCGAATGGCCCATCCATTCCACCCCAATCTGGTTATCGCCAAGTTGGCCGAACATATTTCCGTCTCCAGCCGGAATGAAATGGTAGAGGTTGTATCCGCCGCCACTGGCGGAAAGCGTCAGGCCGCGCTTCTCGGAAACGATGTTATCGAGCTCGAACTTTCCAAATTTGAAGTTCAACCACGGGCTGTGAAACAGGTTGTCCAAGCGGGCGTTGACCGCCTCAATGTGAAACGAGCCGAGCTCATCTGAGGCTGGAATTATCTGGAACGAGATGTTCTTCTCGATGGTTCCGGCACTCAGAATGTCGAGGCCGCCGTAATCGAACCCGGTGAACGTCAGCCTGCGCAGGGCGGAGCCGCCACCGGGGGTATCGTACGTAATCTTGTCCGTACTTTCGCGGTGCCAAAACGGTGTCATGCGGAACGTGACCGGCCAATAGGACGGATTCTGCCATACCGGCGAATCCCGGTCGTTCATCAACTGATAGCCGTTGTCTTTAAACTTTTGTCCAAAGTAGTTCAGCATCGGCCAGGCTTCATGGCAAGCCGAACAGCGCAAGCCGTACTTTCTCGCGAACGCGGGAAGCGCAGTGGCGTTGCTGGTGAAGGAAAGAAGAAAGCTTGCAGTTAACAGCAGGCCCGCAAAACCGCTTCGGGCAGAAGTCATCTGGACCTCCTGGGATGCCACAACCACTACCGACTTCTTTTTTAGCCCTACAAGGCGCAGTTCGGAAGTGTCTATCAGGGGAATATCAAATGTCAATAGGATGTCACGAAATTGTCACCAAATTGTCTCCTGCATCGCCGCGCCGGGTTTGACACGGTCCCTTCAACCACGGTATGAGTACGCTTGTATTTCGCGCATGCCGGTTTGCAATCGCACATTCGTAGACACTAGTCGCCTTGTTGCAGGGCTCTATCTTTTTCTATGCTTGATTTCATCCGTACCAGCCCCCGCCCGCGAGAAGACTTCGCAAGAGAGCTTCGGAATGGGGTTAAGCGTCAACGTCCCGGCCACGGAGGCGGAAGTTCTGCAGGCGGTCCAGGATGTTGTGGCGGACGGAATCATTCAAGGCAGCAAGGAATACAACAAAGACGAATACATTTCTGGCGCCCAGGCCGCCGACTCTACCCCACTTTTTCCAAAGTGGAGTGGGCCGGGCAAGGTCTTCTACAAGCTGCGTCAGAATGCGCTTGATCCCAGAAATTTTAAGGACAGCGGTGATTCTGGAACCCTGGCCGTTCGGTATGTGGTGCAGCCCGCAGACGAAAAGACTGCCGTATTGAAAATAGACGCCATTTTCGTCGATGACTTCCATCGCCGCGTCCATCCATCGAACGGCTCAGTCGAGACCGCTGAATATGCCGCAATTCAGGACCACCTCGCCACCATGCAACTGCAGAAACAGCACGCCTCCGAAGAGGAGGAACATAAGCGGCAGGAAATGGCGGCGAAGGATCTGGAGCAGCGGGGCACTCAGGAGCAGCAGGAAGCGGCTGTCGCGCAGAAGCCGGACGAGAGCGTTCAACAACACGTCGAAAATCTCCGCCACGACGTGGAACGCGTAGTGAAGTCTCCCGGGGCGCAGTTGAAATCAGCTCCCTTTCATAGCGCCAGCAGCCTCAAGTCGCTCGCAGCTGGCTCGCAGGTCGTGATTTTGGTTTCTACCCGCTACTGGTACGGAGTCGAAACTGAGAGCGGCGAGCACGGCTGGGTACATCACAGCCAGCTGGAGCCACTTCCGTGAAGCTGGTCTTCCTTGCCGTTGTTCTGGCCGCGAACTGTTGTCGTGCCCAAAATGTCATTGCTCCGGCGCTGGTGGTGAAACGGACTTACCCTCAACCCGTTGCGACGGTGGCGGCGGCGCTCGCAAAAATCCAGCCGACAACTTCTGGAGAGCTTCCCACCCTGGATGGCTTCGTAATTCCCAGCCCGCAGGCGCTCGATGGGTATAAGAAGCCGCGATACCAATGCACAGTGCGCACTGTTGGACTTCCTTCCGGCGGAACGCTGGTACGCGTCTCGGCAAAAATCACAGCGTGGCATGAAGGGTCTCACTCGGGATACGAGGTCCTCGCCTCGAATGGACGGCTGGAGTCAGACCTGCTCGACCGCTTGCAGGATGCCTTAACTCCCATCGATACGACCAAGCCCGCAAAGGCCAGCGCCGTTCCGGTTCCGGACATTTCCGCACCTATGCCCCAGTTTCCCAAGTCTTCAGGTCTGGTTCCGCCTGCGGAAGCTGCGAAGCATGACAATTCAAATCTGGAGCAGGAAGCCGCCAGTCTCGAGGATATTCTTCGCAATCAGTCGCGCCCGACCAATCTCGTCGCCGTGAAGCAGGACCAGACGCCTATTCTCGAATCGCCGCGTTCTGACGCGAAGACGTTGTTTCTCGCCAGTGCCGAAGATGAGTTCGAAGTCCTCGACCTGAATCCCGAGTGGGTGCACATTCGAATCTCAGGGCTCTCTCGCGGATGGCTTCGGCGCTCAACCATCGAGATGTTGGATGGCTCCGAAGCTGCGAAGGCTGAAGCGCCTGCAAGAACTGAAAAGCTTGGCGGGGCCGGTGCTTCGTCGGCTAGTGCGCCATTCTCGGTCAGCAGCGAAGAAATCGGCACCTTCCCTGGAGATTGGGGCCCCTTGAAAGGAAAGAGCGCAAGAATCATTTCTGTGCAGCAGGCCGCAGGCTCAGGACGAATTACGAGTCCGCAAGACAAACTGCAGTTCGCAATTTCTGTTTTTAAGAAAGAAGCGTTGGCCCCTGGAGTGAATGGTCTGGTGCTGATATTCGACGCCGAGGATGGCGGAATGGTGGCCTCAACCCGCGAAGCTCTCGAACAATGGCGCCGCGGCACAATTTCGGAAGCAAGTTTCTGGAAACAGTGTTTGCTCGATCCGCCCGAAATTCTCGGCTTGACCAATTGATCCCGTAGAGACCTAGCTTGCTACGTCTCCTTTAACGTCAGACGTTGCGAGCAACGTCTCTACACAATTGCCGGACCTTACTTTCTCCAGCTCCATACCGGAACGCCCTTCGCATCGCGCAACACTAGCGTGTCGGTCCCTTTGACTACTTCGCGTGCCAGGATCATGTCAGCTTCGCCTTCCTTCACCTTGGATCCTGTGAACGCGATTTCGTCTCCCTTGGCGAAGCTCACGCCCATGTCATCCATGAACGACTTCGGGCACAAATAGAGATCAAATGTGTCTGTGCCGCTCTTGATCATGAGGTGCGCAATCTCTTTATTGTTGCCCTTTTCGGGGAGTTTCAGGTCCGCAATGGTTCCCTTGAACTTGGTCTCGGTGGCAAAATCGTATTTCGGACCAGCTTGGGCAGAGGCGAAAACGTTCCAAACCAGGATTGACGCGACGACTAGAAACCATCGCGGCCAAGCACGCGTGTGACACATAGCTTACCCTCCTCGCAACGGAGCGCGGAAGCAAAGCTCAACAGATTAGACGGCAGTCTCCGTTTTATTTGCTAATAATGAAGCCGCATGAAGGCGAATCGCGAACCTGACGCCATCATACTCCTCACCGGCGCGGGCACAGCAGGCAAATCCAAACAATAATGGAACCTTTCCTCGATGCGTGTAATTGCGATTTTCAGCCGTTAGGCCTTGCGAGCAGCGCAGGGTGGAAGGGCCGGTTTCCAGAGTGACACCGCGGTTCCACTCATTGCCAGGGCCCGCAATCCGTCTATAATGGCGCGCTCTTAGCCGTTGTAGCTCATGAAAACCCTTCCGAAAGGAAGAGACCCTTGCTCAGGAGGCGCGCTATGCTCGATAGTTTCCTGTTGCTGACGCCGCTGCTGGTGCTGGCCATCATTGCGCTGGCCGGATTCATTGGCTGCAGATACGGCTTTGATCCAATCCAGCCGCCGAATGGGCTGAAGGCCGATCCTCACTGCATTTGGATTTACCTCAGCTGGAACAAGGTCAACGTGGCCAAGACCTATGATGTGGTGCGGAATGACGATGGCAATGAGCAAGTCATCTATCAAGGCCCGGACACCAGTTTCCGCGACACCTTTGTCGTGGAGGTAAACCACAATTATCCAGCGTACAAGGTGCGCTCGGTAGGTGGGCCAAATTGGTTGAGCGGTTATTCGCCTCTGGTCACCGCAGCTCTTATGTCACGGGCGATGGTCAGTCTGCCGCAGGGCTATCTAAATCTCCAATACAACTACACGGGTTATATCGGAATGGAGATTCAAACTAACGAGCTTCTGAGCGTATGCGCGTTAGGACGGTTTTGGGCTCCCGGGGATGGCACCAATCCCGATCCGAACAAAACTGGGCACTGGATGAAGATTGTCGATGCCGTGCGCGGCACGGATGTAGACGGATCCTGGGTGTATGTGAGCACCGTCCCCGGCGCGCCGCACAGCTTCTTCGATCCGAGCGCCAGCTTTGTCTATGGACTGTTGCCGCAGCCCATCGGATTGATGAAAGATGACGTGAACACCGAAGGCCGATTTTATGTGGTTTCGCAGGAGCGGGATTTGTCCGGGGACCCGAATCCCGAGCGGTGAGGCAATGGAGACACCCCGGTCGTTTCGATGGCAGATGCTGTCATTCTCGGCTCGGTGCTCGGGAGTATTGGAAATTGGACCACGCCACGGTCGGGCAGCTTCAGCTTTGGACCGGTGAACTTTCTGTATCAGGTGAACCCGATATAGATTCGAGTCCCTCCGCGCGAAACTCGCCAACTGACTTTGAAGTGTCAGACCAGATCACATTGCCTGGCAAAATCGGACGGCGTATTGCTAAGGAAAGCCAGCTGTTATCACTCATTAACTTCTGGAACCGATGGAAACCCGTCGAGTGAAATGGCGATTTCTTGCCATTCGCGTATTTTCCGGTTGGCGAGAAGCCGTCAGAAACACCCAGTCATTGTGGGCTCAACGCCAATCCCTTGAAGCGATCGTAAACGAGCGCAGTGGGTTTTCCCGATGCACCGCGTTCAATTTTGACTTCTTCCCAATAAGATCGATCAATGAAGTAATTCCGGTGCATCGGGATCAGCGCTGAGAGTTCGCCCGACGGCCAGCGCAGCCATAATTCCTGGCCACACTCGCGGTCAAGGCCAGTTTTGCGTTTGCCTGGTAAAAATCCGGACCAAACTGAAATGTGCCCGTGCAAGTCTTCAGTTCTGCTGCACTAGGTGGGTGAACTCTGACATGAAACCGTCGGTAAGACAGGCCGAGTGACAGAGCGGCGATGTCGTAGCCGATTGTCGTAGTTGCCGAGGAATAGATATTGCTCAGAACTACGACGGTCGTCTGAGCCTGCGGCAGATGAATGACGAACGATGCGAACCCTGGTGCTCTGCCATTCATGTAGTAGGCAGTCTCACCGAACCGCTTATTCTCGCTTTTGAACCAGCCACTAACACAGAAAGAGATAACGATGAAAATCGCGAGTGGCCGTGCGGCGGACATAGTATCTGTCGCACTCTCCAGTGTTGATTAATGTTACCTAAAAGATCCCCTTCAAATCGCGCGCGAGCAATTCTTGTGTGATGCCAGAAACATTGGCGATTCGTCTTGCGGCTTCTGCCGGATCTTTCCTCTGCTCGGATTGCGTCTGAATCAGCTCACTTCTGAACCCCGTCTCAACTGATCATCAGCCCAGTGTGCGTATTCCATCACCTTCGCCGGCGACCGGCGATTCAGCAGCTCCCGCCCCATGAATTCCATGTAGGGCGCGACATGATGAAAGAAATGTTTGTAGGCAGGGCAGAGATAATTGAGTCCGGGTTCGCCGTCCGCCGTGGTCATAAATCGATGTTTGGGGCATTCTCCGTTGCATGCAAAGCGAACGTCGCAATTGCGGCAGAAAGCGGGCAGGGAATCGCTCTTGGCCCGGCCAAAGGCCATCTGCTGTTGCATTCCCGCCAGCGAAGCAATTCCGCTCTCCATGATGTTGCCGAGCTTGTTTTCCGGATAAACGTAATGATCACAGGAATACAGGTCTCCCTGATGTTCAAGGGCGAGAGCGTTTCCACAGGTCTCGGAAAAAACGCAAAGACTAGGCTGCATGCCCAGCCAGAGCTCGAGCGTGACATCAAAAAGTTGAACAAAAAAGTTGGCGACATCGTTTCGGACCCACTCGTCAAAAATGGCACAAAGGAAGTCTCCGAAAATCTCCGGCTCCACTGACCAATCTGTAACCTGCGCAACCGTCGACTCCTGACCGAGTAGCACCAGGCCGTCGGGTGATGGCTGTGCCGCCCGTCGCTCAACCACCGGGATAAACTGCATGAATCCACTGCCAATCTGCTTCAGGAATTGATAGACCTCGAGCGGGTGATACGAGTTCTTTCGATTCACCACGGTTAGCGTGTTGAACTGCACACCCGCCGCTTGCAAGAGTTCAATGCCACGCAGCACGCGATCGAACGTCGGTTGATGGCCCTTATCAACCCGATACGCATCGTGCAGCTCTCGGGGGCCGTCAATTGAAATGCCGATCAGGAAGTCGTTGGTCGCAAAGAACTCAGCCCAGGCCGCATCTAAGCTCACTCCGTTCGTTTGGAGCGCATTTTCCACGCATTTTCCTTGCGCGTATTTCTGCTGGAGACGCAAAACTTTCTCGAACCAGGCGATGCCGAGTAGCGTCGGCTCTCCACCCTGCCACGCAAAACTGACAATCCTCTGCGGCTGCGACTCAATGTATTGCCGGATGTACGTTTCGAGCACGTCCTCCCGCATCGCCCAGTTCTTAGTTCCGGGATAGAGCTTCTCCTTCTCAAGATAGAAGCAGTACGTGCAGTCGAGATTGCAGAGTGGACCAGTCGGCTTTGCCATAACCTGGAACAAGCCAGCTCCGGTCGCGTGTTCGTTCAAAATACCCATTTCTTATGCCGTTTCTTGTGCTGCTCCTGTTTCCGAATTTCCTCTTCGGTGAGAAGCTTGGTCGGCGTCCAAACATAATGATCGTTCGTCTCGCGGCGCAACTGCTGTAGACGATTGCGAAGCTGAACAGTCAAGTCCGCGTACTTTGGATCTCCGTAGAGGTTGTGCACTTCATCCGGATCAGTGTCGAGATCGTACAGCTCATATGCATCTTGAGTGAAATACTCGATGTACTTATAGCGTTCAGTGCGAACGCCACGGCACGGCGGAATATTTTCGTACGCAGGGTATTCGTAGTACTCGTAGAGCCAATCCTTGCGCCACTCGACGCTATCACTCTCAACCAGCGGCATCAGGCTCTTGCCCTGAAAACCCGCAGGCACGGGCACTCTGGCGAGGTCCAATAGCGTGGGCGGAATATCGAGATCGAGGACCATCTTTTCCGATGTTGTTCCCGCTTTAATTCGGCGCGGATAGCGCATCATTAACGGTACGCGGATGGAGGGTTCGTACATAAGCCGCTTGTCATAAAAGCGGTGTTCGCCAAGAAAGAAGCCGTGATCGGAACTCCACAGAATCGCAGTCTCGTCCAGAACGCCCTTCTTCTGCAATACGTCAAAAACTTTCCCGATGTCCTCATCATTCGATTGAACGCCGCAATAGTGGTCCTTTACCAGTTCCTCGAGTGAACGCGGTTCATCAACCCTGAGAAACTGCCAGCCCACCTTGTTAAGCGCATCCACGACGCCCTTCGGCTTTCCGGGATATCCGGCCACGTATTCATCGAAATTCGAAGGCTTCGGAATCGGCACGCCGTTGAAATCGTTCACCATCCTGAGTGGACGGTCAAACGGTGCATGCGGTGCATAGAACCACAGGAAAAGACAAAACGGTTTTTCGTGAGATTGTTGCAGCCACTCGACGGCTTTCCTGGTCAACAGATCATCCACATATTCATTGTAGGTGCGCGCCTCGCCAAACTTTCCCTTCACGCCTTCGGTTACGACGGGGTTCTGGTAATCCGCCTGGCCATAAAACCCAAAGTAGTAGTCCCAATACCGATCCATTAACGCGCCTTCAACGTGCGATTTGCCGACGAAGGCGATCTCGTATCCAGAGTCGCGGATGAGGTCAGTCACAATGGGGAATGAGTCCGGAACTTTGCTGTGCTGATTGTCAACCGCACCCGTTGCATGGGAATACATGCCGCTGAGAATTGTTGCTCGCGAAGGCAGGCATAGCGCATTAATCACAAACGCGTTTCTGAACACGACGCCCTCGCGACCGATGCGGTCAATGTTGGGAGTGTGCAGCAGGTTATTGCCGGCGAGCGATGACTCGTCCCAGCGAATGCCTTCACCTAAGAAAAAGACCAGATTCGGCCTCGAACCGGTTATCGCGGATGCCAGAGCTTCCTTGAGGAACTGTGGACTGATTACTGCAGCTCCGGCTGTGGCAGCGGTTCTCAAGAACGCTCTGCGAGTGTGACTCGAGGTGGTTTCGCTCATAGGTTCAACTCGACTCTAGCTTCTGTTGATGCGGAGCTGTGAGTAGATGCTAGAAATGCTTATCGCGAACAGCATTGGAAGTTCAAACTCACCGACGCTGGGATGATAGGGGAGAACAGGCTTCGTCGCTCATGGTCCCGAAGGACGGCAGGAACCCTCAACGAGTGTTATGGCGTTTAACACCGACTGACGGGACTCGCCCGGTGTTGGCGAAAAGTAGGGTACCATTGCGTCCGCGACCAGTATGCACAAGATGCTTGAGTGGATCTTTGCAGGATTCTTCATTCTATGGTCCCTCGCACCCGCAGGGCTTGTCGCATTCGCGTGGAGAAGATGGGTGCAAGCACGGGGTCAGTTGAATGCTGAGGGAAAGCCGATCGATAACCGCCCATTCCTTATCGGACAGATTCTAGGCACGGTTTCTTGCTGTGCCCTGCTTTTTTTTCCTTCCTCTCAGCGAAACATGGGGTCAGGTGCGTGTATATGGCGTGATCGTTAGTTGTGCTGCAGCTTTAATTGCCTTGTCCATCTTGCCGTTCGGACGCAACAGAGCGAAATGGCTGACCATCTTGGGGTGCATTATGAATGCCGCGCTGGTGGTTTGTGCTATCTCTCCACTGAACGTTTTTGGTGGTTGGCTTCTGGATTAGTCAGTCGCTGCAATCAAGCGATATCACAAGCCTGCGCCATTTCTTCGCTAGTCTATGCTGCGTCAGACCGAGCCCCGCCCGCCCTCATTCTCAATCATCGTCCGGGCCTTCTGCGGGGAGCTTGTGGCTCAAGAAATATGCGGCATCGTACCTTGCCGCAACCGGCTGAAACACAAGCGGCGTTTGCTGGAAGTTGAAGCAGTCCGAGAGATCATCAGCATTTGCATCGGCATATCCAAGTGTCGCCAAACCAAAGCTTTCTTCAATAAACTTCAAAATGCTTCCGAAGTCGTGGGTCTGGTGAGAAACAAATCCAGCTTTTGCATACGGGGATACCACAATCAAGGGCACCCGAAATCCGTACTCATACGAGCTGATGATTGGCGGCGCAACATGGTCGTACCAACCTCCCCAGTCATCCCAGGTAATAAGAATCGCGGTGTTCGACCAGTAGCTGCTGTTGCCGATCGCGTTGACCACGGACGCAACCCACGACGGTCCCAAACCAGTGTTCTTTTGAGGGTGGTCTGAGGCCTGCGCCGTAGGAATTACCCAGCTCACAGAGGGAAGCGCGCCGTTGGCAACATCGGTCAACACTTGCGTTTGATTGAGAATCACATGATTCGTCCAATCAGCGCCGGTGCAGAGCGTTCCCGTCGGATCGGGCACACACATATGTTTGATCGCGTTGGGCGCGTTCCAGATAATTCCCGCCGACGGCGCGTAGTATTTCCAGCTGATGTTCTTCGCGTCAAGCTCGTCCGTCAGCGTGGCATGCTCAAAGCATGGATACATCTTTGTTGACTCGTAGCCATTCGTGTCGAGAACGGCGACCGTCTCGCCGGCAGGCGCCGTGCAGCCGGTGCTGACAAAAGCATTCGGCACGCCCTTCGGGTTCTCCGCCGCACACGCTTCTGTGTGCGCCGTGGGAGCGGAGGTCCCGGAAATAATGAATTGGTGCGCCGGGAAGCTCGGCCCCTGATTGGTTTGAAACATGCGATCGCAGAATGTGTACTGTTGCGCCAGTTGGAAGTAAGGAGCCACTTCCGATGGATTGACGTATTTGAACTGCGCATTCGTAGGTGGACAGTTTGGTG
>Ga0209056_10000495_pt1 | contig 43424 bp, 37 predicted proteins | sample GraSoiAngelo_114_FD_185876 | JGI IMG/M metagenome (GOLD analysis project Ga0209056, IMG submission 185876) | Grasslands soil microbial communities from the Angelo Coastal Reserve, California, USA - 14_0903_13_40cm (SPAdes) (version 2) | ecosystem: Environmental > Terrestrial > Soil > Grasslands...
GAGACGCGGGCGTACGCACCGGCGGTGTTCGTCGACATGCTGCGCCGCATCGCTACGACCGCCATCGGGATATTCGGAACTGCCCCATACAAGGACTACACGTACATCTTCGTCGCGGGCCGCGGCGGCGGTCTGGAGCATCGCAACTCGACCACGATCGGTGTCACCACCGAAACGCTGGCGCGCTATCCGCGCGGCGCCGAAGCCGTCAGTGCACACGAGTTTTTCCACGCCTGGAATGTCAAGCGGATCCGCCCGGTGGAGCTTGGCCCGTTCGACTACGAACGTGAAGTGCGGACGGTCAATTTGTGGTGGAGTGAGGGTGTGACGGACTACTACGCCGACGTGATTCTGGCGCGGTCGGGGCTCGACAGCCCGGACGACTTCGTGCAGGGACTGGCGACTTCGATCGGGAACTATCGCGGCAATCCCGCCCGGCTGCTCGTTTCGCCCGAGCGCTCCTCGTGGACCGCGTGGGACTCGCCGGCGGTCAACAACAGCTACGTGGTCTCCTACTATCTCCAGGGCGAGCTGCTGGGGTTTCTGCTCGACCTTGCGATCCGTGATTCGACCGATAATCAACGGTCGCTCGACGACGTGATGCGCTACCTGCTGGCGCACTACGCCGGAGAGCACGGCTTCACGCGCGATGAGCTGGTAGCCGCGGTCCGCGGCGCCACGGGGCGCGACTTCGAGGAGTTCTGGCGACTCTACGTGAGCGGCACCAGCGAGATCCCGTGGAACGACTACGTGCGCGCGGCGGGGTGGGAGGTGGTCTTCACCAATACACCCGCGGTGGACGCGCGCATCGGCTCGATCCCCCCCGCCGTACAGGGCGGCCGCTGGCGCGCCGTCGCCTCCCCCGGCAGCATCGCGGAGGCCGCGGGGCTGCGCACCGGCGACGAGCTGGTCCGCATCAACGGGCGCCCCATCATCGACGGTACCGACGTGACCGCCGCCGTGCGCGCGATCGGTCCGCACGCGCCGGTCGCGATCGACGTCGTCCGCGACAGCCAGCCCATCACGATCCGGTTCCTCGCGGGGACGTACAGCCGCGTCAGGGCCCAGCTGCGCGATCTGCCGGTGCCGACGGCAAAGATGCGGCGCATTCGCGCCGGCCTGCTCCGAGCCCCACGATGACCGAGCGCGCGATCGAGCTCGTCCTGATCTTCACATCGGTCCTCTTCATCGTGGATCCGTTCGCGGTCATTCCGACGTTCCTCGCCATGACCGTGCGCGACTCCCCCGTGCAGCGGCGCGTGCTCGCCCGACGCGGGGCGTGGACCTGCGCCATCACGCTCATCGCGTTCGCGCTGGGCGGCAGCATCATCTTCAAGATCTTCGGGATCACGATCGGCGCGTTCAAGATCGCGGGCGGTGTGCTCATCGGCCTGAACGCCCTCGACATGGTCCAGGCGCGGCGCAGCCAGCAACGCGAGACGCCGGTCGAGACGGCGGAAGGAATCCAGAAGGACGACATCGGCATCATGCCGCTGGGCGTCCCGATGCTCGCCGGGCCGGGCGCGATCTCGACGGTGATGGTGCTGGCCCTCGGCGCGAAATCGGTGGCGGCGACCGTGACCGTATACGTGTCGATCGCGTTGACGGCACTGATTACGTATCTGGTGCTGTCGGCGGCTTCGATGGTCGAGCGGCGGCTCGGTCAGACCGGGATGCGCATCCTGACGCGGCTGATGGGCCTGGTCCTATCTGCGATTGCCGTGCAGTTCATCATCGACGGGATCAAACTGAGTTTCCATCCGATGGGCTAGTCCATCGGATCGGGCTCCGCAGACGCCGTTCGTACAAACGACTGATTGTCGGCAAGACTGCCCTTCCCTAGTCTTTGGCTCCAATGAGCGCCCGCAACCGTCGGCCCCCGATGAATAGCTAAAATGGCAGCCCCCCCTGTCGACGCGCTCCTGATCGAAGCGCCCGTTCACCGCCACTTCGCGCAGCTGCACAACGACCCGCAGACGCTCACCGACGCCGTCACGCTGTACTTGCAGACGGGTCTGCAGCGCGGCAACGGCGTCGTGGTCATTGCCTCCCGCGTGCTCACCGACCACTTCGTCAGGCGGTTGCGGGAGGACGACCGCGATCCCGGAGCATTGCTCAAGTCCGGCCAGCTCGAGCTCCACGATGCCGAGCTGACGCTGCGCAAGTTCATGTGCAACGAGACACCGGATTGGGAGGATTTTCGTCGGGCTATGGGATCGATCTTCGAGCGGGTGCGCGCGTTCGGGCGCGGTACCACGCGGGTGTATGATGGGATGGTGAACCTGCTGTGGCACGAAGACCGGCCGGACGCCGCGATTCGCGTCGAGGAGTACTGGAACGACCTGGCGCGCCTGTATCCGTTCTCGCTGTTCTGCAGCTATATGCTCGACCTGCATGACGACCGCGCCTACAATGGGCCGCTCGAGGGCATTGGCCGCACGCATTCCGACATCATCGGCACGGCGGACGACGAGCGCTTCCGCGTCGCCTTGGATGCCGCGAGCCAGGACGTGTTTGGTGTCCCGCTCTCGCAGATGGTCGGTTTCTCGCCCCACCATCAGGACGGCGAGCGGCGTCTCCCCAGTGCGCAGCGGACGATGCTCTGGGTGAAGCGCAATCTGCCGTCGGCCAGTGCCGCAGTGCTCGAGCGCGCGCGTCGCTACTACGAAGAGTCGGTGTAACGAGGTGACCGCGCCCGCTGGTAGCAGCCTTCTGACTGACGCACCGACCGGCCGTCATTTCGCCCAGTTTCACCGCCACACCGAAGGCCAAGATCGTCGTCGCGACACCCTCACAGAGTCGGCGTTCGTATTCGTCGAAGCCGGCTTGCGGCGCGGCGACAGCGTGCTGGTCATCGCGGGGGCCGATCAGCGGGACCGGCTGTTCGAACGCCTGGCGGCGGGGAAATTCCGGCCGCAATCGCTGCGCGATCCGGGACAACTGTCCGTCCTGGATGCTGGACAAATCACGGCACAAGTCGTTGCCGGCGGCGTGCCGGAATGGCCGCCGTTTCGGAACGCGCTGGCGCCAATCCTGTCGCGCCTCCAGGCATCCGGCCGCGACACTCGGGTCTACAGCGAGTTGGCGAACACGTTGTGGCAAGCCGGGAACAGCGATGGCGCGATCGGCGTCGAGGACTTCTGGAATACGTTGTCCGGCACCTACGCGTTTTCCCTCTACTGCGGCTACACGATGGATACGCAGTCCGAGCACTCGTACGCGGCCCCGCTCGAGGAGCTGGGCCGCACCCACTCCGACATCGTCGGCACACCGGACGACGAGCAGTTTGGAGTCGCCCTCGATCGGGCCAGCAAGGAGATCTTCGGGATCTCGCTGACGCAGATGTCGGGAGTGTCGCGGCAGGACGGCGCGCGCCGCTTCCCGAGTGGCCAGCGCACGATGTTGTGGGTGAAACGGAATTTACCGCTGTCTACGGCGCAGCTTGCGGAGAAGGCGCGGCAGTATTTCAGGGAGACCCACGCCTAGCGCTACATGCGCTTGTACTTGGGTCCGCTCCCGCCCTCTCGCGGCGTCCAGCGCGGCCCCAGCACGTCGGTCGCCTTACAGTCGACACAGTTCGGGACGTTGATGCGCAGGCCGCCGTCCATCGCTTCGTAGACTCCCGCAGGGCAGACGTGCGCGTAGAACCGCGCGACCTCGACCGGGACATCCTGCGGAGCAATCAGATGGTTGGGGATGGTATCTCGGGTTGAATTCCCAGACTTAAAGACCGCATCGACTTTGCTGACTCCGTGGGACGTTCCGGCTGACCCCGGGCGCAGGCCGGGGGCTGAGCGGCGCGCGACTTCCGCATCCGCGTGCATCGTGTACCTGCCACCTGGAAACCGTCCCCCAGTCAGCGTCATCAATCCTGCCTGCAAGCCGCCAAGATAGAAACCGTCGCGGAATGCCAGCCGCATGTTGCGGGTGCGGTAAAGATCGTCGGCGATAAAGGACGCGTTAACCAGCCGATCGTACTCGGCCAGCGTGGCGCCGGCTTTGAGATTCTGGAAGATCGCGCGCGCCGCATAGAGCCCCGACTGGACCGCGTAGTGAATCCCCTTGAGCGACGGCACATCCACGAATCCGGCGGCGTCGCCGAGTAACACGACGCCGTCGCCGGCGCGGCGGGCGGTCAGCGAATAGAATCCGCCCTCGGGAATCGTCTTCGCACCCCACTCGACCAGCTCCCCACCCGCGAGGAGCGATCGCAGCAGCGGATGTTGCTTGAATCGCTGCAACAACGCGTGCACGTCCAGCGCGGCGTCGCGGTAGTCTAGGCCCACCACGAGGCCTAGCGCGACGAGCTGCGGCCCGAGCGGATAGACGAAGCTGCCGCCGAACGCGTCCGTGGGCAGCGGCCAGCCCAGCGTATGGATCACGCGATCGAGCGACTGCTTCGTCTCCCACAGCTCCTTCACGCCGAGCGCAAAGATCTGCGGATTCTCTGACGACACGCGCTGCCACTGGCACCACGCCTGGGCCAGCAACCCCCGCGTCCCCTCGGCGAGCGCCGTGACTTTGGCGACGAGATCGTTGGGCGCGGTGGCGCCCGGCGTCGGCTTGCCCTCGCGATCGAGGCCTGCGGCCGCCGTGCGGACGCCGGCGACAGCCACATCGCGCACGAGCAGCTGCGCCGCCGGAAACCCCGTGAAGACGTTGACGCCGAGTTCCTCGGCCTTGCCGCCCATCCAACGAACGATTTCGCACAACGAGCCGATGTAGTTGCCGTGGTTGCGCATCGACGGTGGCGTCGGAAGACGCCATTTGCCTTTGGCCGTCAGCAAGTACACGGCTTCTTTGGCGACCGGCGCGCGGAATGGAAAGTCCGCGTCTTTCAACTCGGGGAACAGCTCGCGAAATGCGCGCGGGTTGACGACTGCACCCGAAAGGGAGTGCTCCCCTAACGCCTCGGCCTTTTCGAGCACGCCGATGTTGAGCTCGGTGCGGTCGGTCTTCGCGAGCTTCGCCAGCTCGATCGCGCAGGCGAGGCCCGCGGGACCGGCCCCGACGATGAGCACGTCGAGCTCCATGCGGTCGCCGGCACCTGCGGCGCCGTCCTGGAGAATGAGCTTGTCGAGGGGAAGCGGTGGTTGGTACTGGGCGGGGACGATCTTATCCATGCAGCTTGCGGATCTCTTCGGTCAGTTTCGGAACGATTTCGAACAGGTCGCCCACGACGCCGTAATCGGCAACCTTGAAAATCGGCGCGTCTTTGTCCTTGTTGATCGCGACGATCACCTTCGAGGTCCGCATGCCCGCCAGATGCTGGATCATCCCGGAGATGCCGACCGCGATGTACAGCGAGGGGCTCACCGTCTTCCCTGTTTGCCCGACCTGATCGGCGTGCGGGCGCCATCCCATGTCCACCACTGCGCGCGACGCGCCGACCGCGGCCTGGCCCCCAAACGCACGCGCCAGCTCCTCGAGCACCTTGAAATTGGCCGGCTCCTTGAGACCGCGGCCGCCCGAGATGACAACTTGTGCCTCGGCGACGTCGAGCGTGCCCGCGGGCGCCGTCTTGATCTCGCGCACCGTCACCCGGCCGGCCGGCACATTCACGGCGACGGTCTCCGCTGCCCCGGCTTTGCGCCGCTCCACCGGCGTAAAGACGTTGGGCCGCAGTGAGACCACGGCAGGCCGCGACGCGACTTTGACCTTGAGCAACGCCTTGCCGGCATAGACCGGCCTCGTGACCAGCAGGTCGCCGCCATCCGTGGTGACATCGGTGATATCCGCCGCGACCGCGACGCCGAGCTTGGCGGCCACGCGCGGCGCGAGATCCTTGCCGGTCGCGCTCGCGGCAAAGAGCACAGTCTGGTAGCCGCCCTGCTTCGCGCGCTCGGCCAACGCCTGCGCGCAGGCCTCGGGGGCGTACCTGGCAAAGGCGGGATTCGTGAGTGTGACGATCTTGTCGGCGCCGTACTTTCCGGCCTGGTCGGCACCCTGCACCGGTCCGACGCCGCACACGACGGCTTCGACGGTGCCGCCGAGCCGCTGCGCGGCGGTGACGACTTCGTACGAAATCTTCCGCAGCACGCCGTCGCGCTGCTCCAGCACGGCGAGCGTCGTCACAGGACTTTGGCCTCTTCGCGCAGCAGCCGAACCAGCTCGCCGACGGCCCCGGCTCCCTCACCGACGATCTTTCCTTCTTTCCGCTCAGGCGGTGGCATGAGGGCCACGATCTCGAGGGTACCGGTCCCGGCCTGTACCGGCTTCACCTCGAGCGGCTTCTTCTTCGCCGCCATGATGCCTTTGAGCGCGGGCAAGCGCGGCTCATTGAGGCTCTTGTCGGTGGTGAGGACAGCGGGCAGCGAAAAGTTCACGACTTCGATGCCGCCTTCGATCTCTCGTTCGGCGACGCCCTTCGTCCCCTCGATGTCGAGGTGCGACACGGCCGTCACGCACGGCAGGCCGAGCAGCTCGGCGACGAGCGGGCCGACTTGGTGGCTGTAGTCGTCGATCGCCATCCGGCCGAACAGGACGAGATCCCAGGCCGTGCCCTTGAGCTCGGCTGCGATGACGTGGGCGGTCTGGAACGGGTCAGCCGGAATTCTGTCCGCTTGCAGCAGCACGCCGCGATCGGCGCCCCACGACAAGGCGGTCCGAATCGTCTCCTGGGCTGCGGCAGGACCGAGACAGACGACGACGACCTCGCCGGTCCCCGCTTTCTCTTTCCGGCGCAGCGCCTCTTCGAGCGCGAATTCGTCATAGGGATTCATGACGAACTTCACGCCCGCTTCGTCGATGGTTTTGCCGTCGGCCGCGATTTTGACGCGCGTCTCCGAGTCGGGGACGCGCTTGATGCAGACCGCGATTTTCATGAGGACGGAAAGCTACGCTAGCGCCGCGCCATTCGGAACACGGCGATGCCCCAACTTTCGGGGTCGTCGGGAGGGTTGTCGTTCCAGTCGCCGTAGGAATGCGAGCCGTCCGAGCGATAGCGCAGCACGTAGCTCCCGGCCGGCAGCGTGATGACGCCATCGAAGACACGGTTCTTGTCCGAGCCGCCGGCGGGCTCGGTGTCCGCGTACTTCATTTGCCACACGGTGTGACCGTCGCTGGCTTCGATCCAGCCGTAGTCGAACATCTCGTCATCACGGCCCTCGCCCAGGGCCAGCACGCGCACGCGCGTCTGCTCCGTGAGGCGGAACGTCGTGTGCGCGTCCTCGTCGTTGCTCATGTGATTGAGCTGCGCGACGGTCGCGTCGTTTCCGGCGTCGCGGGTGCGCATGAACGGCCCGATGTCGGCGGGATTCAGGCGCCGGCTGGCCGGGAAGACGCTCACACCCCAGTACCGCGCCTCGGCGGGCGGCGCGCCATTCCAGTCGTTGTAGGAGTGCGAGCCGTCGCTCTTGTAGTACACGAGATAGTTGCCGCGTGCGAGATGCATCGTCCCATCGAACAGCCGGTTCTTCGCGGCGCCGCCGGCATGCTCGGTGTTCTCGTAGCTCATCGACCAGACACGCTTGTGCTGTTCTTCATCCACGATCCAGGCGTAGTCCGCCATGCGGTCGCTGAAGCCCTCGCCGATCGCATAGATGTGCACGTCCATCGGACGCCGCAGCGCGAACCCCGCCGATCGCATCTCGTCATCCCCGATGCCGATCAGGGAAACGATGGTCTGGCCGTGCGGCACCGGCTCGTACTCGAACGGACGGACCGACGCGCGGGCCGCCGGGTCGGCCACGCGCAGCGTGAGACCCCAGAACTCGGGATCGGTCGCGGGTACGTTGTTCCAATCGTCCGGGCTGTGCGAGTCGTCGCAGGCAAAGTACGCGACGTAGTGTCCCAGCTTGAGCTGCAGCGTCTCGTGCGCCATGCGATTCTTGGTCGCACCGCCGGCGGGATCGGTCGTCGCGTAGTCCATCGACCAGACGCGCTTGTTCGAGTCGACGTTGATGATCCAGCCGTAGTCGAATTTCTCATCTATCGACAGCTCACCGATGGCGTACACCTCGACGGCGGTGGGCCGCGTGATCTCGAACCCTTTGCGCGCGGAGCTGTTGCGGTCCGGGACGACCGTCGCGATGGCCGACGCGGTGAAGGCCGCACGCGCGGCGGCGATGTCCTCCGCGGTTGCGCTGCGCCCTGCGCCGCTGATGGCGAGCGCGAATTGCCGGTAGAGTCCGCCCTCGACGTAGGGGCCGCCGTACTTGGCGCGCCGGCCGAGCCGGATGATGTCCTTCAGATTGAGGTCGAGATTGCCGTTGAACGAGACGGAGGATGCCGCATAGGACGCGTAATGCGCTTCGTAGGTGCCGGCGGGGAGGTGGACGGTGCCCGCGAACCGGCGCAGGCCGTTGGAGTCGCGCCGCGTGTCCACCGAGCGGATATCCCACACGACGGCGCGCGTCCGCGCGTCGAGAATCCAGGCCGCCGCCGGCCACGTCGTCTGCTCGTCGTCCTGCCAGTGCTCGTCGTCGCGCGTACGCAGCCGGTCCGGCCACGGCTCCGCACCGACGGCGGAGATCTTAAGGTCTTGGGGTGCGGTCAGAACGAAGACGCTTACGCGGTGTTCCCGGGGCGTCAGGTTCTGAATGTCCACCAGCTGTGTCTGAGCCAGAACGAGCAGCAGGACGAGATGCATGGCTGATATAACGGGCCGCGTCGTGAGGGGGTTTCTAGTTGAAGGCGCTCAGACCGGTGATCTCTTGTCCCAAAATCAGCGTATGGACGTCGTGCGTCCCCTCGTAGGTGTACACCGATTCGAGATTTGCGAGGTGACGCATCGCCTGGTACTCGGCCAGGATCCCGTTCGCCCCGAGGAGGCGTCGCGTCTCACGGGCGACATCGGTCGCCACGTTCACGTTATTGCGCTTGGCGAGGCTCACTTGCTGAGGCGTGGATTTGCCGCTGTCTTTCAAACGACCTAACTGGACACAGAGCAACTGTGCCTTAGTGATTTCCGTGAGCATGTCCGCGAGGCGCGCCTGCTGCAGCTGGAATCCCCCGATCGGCTTGCCGAACATCACGCGCTGCTTGGCGTAGCTCACCGCTTCATCGTAGCACGCCATCGCTGCGCCGACCGCGCCCCAGGCGATGCCGTAGCGCGCCGCGGTGAGACACATGAGGGGAGACTTGAGGCCGCCGGACTTCGGCAGCAGCGCGGACTTGGGGACGTGCACGTCCTGCAGCACCAGCTCGCTCGTATCGCTCGCGCGCAGGGACAGCTTGCCCTTCTGGTCCTTGGCTGAGAACCCCGTCGTGTCGGTCGGGACGATGAAGCCACGGATGGAATCGGGATCTTCGATCTTGCCGGTCTTGGCCCAGATGATGGCGGCCTGCGCCGTCGAGCCGTTCGTGATCCACATCTTGGCGCCGTTCAGGACCCAGCTGTCTTTCGTCTCTTTGGCTGTCGTGATCATGCCGGACGGATTGGAACCGTAGTCCGGCTCCGTCAGACCGAAGCAGCCGATCACCTTGCCGCTCGCCATCTGCGGCAGCCACTCCTTCCGCTGTTCTTCCGATCCGAACGTGTAGATGGGATACATCACGAGCGCGCCCTGCACTGACGCGAAGGATCGCACGCCAGAATCGCCGCGTTCGAGCTCCTGCATGATGAGGCCGTAGGCGACGTTGTTCAGCCCGGCGCAGCCGTACTCCTCCGGCAGGTTCGCGCCGAAGAGGCCGAGCTCCGCCATGCCGGGGATGAGCTGTTTGGGGAATTTGCCGGCGACGTAGGCTTCGCCGATGACCGGCATCAGGTGTTCGTCGATCCATTCTCGTACAGTGTCACGGATGGCGCGTTCTTCTTCGGTGAGCAGTCCGTCTATGCCGTAGAAATCGACGCCCTGAAACTTCGAAGCCATCAGTCACCAGCTCCTAGAAAAGTTGCGCAGACGCCAAAGCTACTCTACCGCGTGGCTTGTGGCTCGAGGCTAGGGGTTTTTGGAGGCGTCCCTCGGGCAAAAGCCGCTGTGTCTGAGGGTTGGAACCGTTGCTTCCCCGAATCCCACCGAAAGAAGGTGACTTGCACTGCAGCAGGATCGATCGTGACGAAGTTGAAGGACACGGGCCGCCCGCCGCGCGCCCGCGTCGACAAGGTCCCGGCAGTCGAGACCGCCACCCGGCCCTCGAGCATCTCGGCCCCTTCCTGGTGGTCGTGCCCGCAGAGCACCACGTCGGTGCCCGCGTCGATGATGCGGCGCTGGGCCCGGCGCCAGCGGGCGAGCCCCATGCGCTGCGACATCTCGCCGCGCAGCACATTGTGATGGATCACGAGGACGCGCGGCAGGCCCGCCTCGGCCCTGGCAAACACCGCCTGCACGCGCTGCATCTCGCTTTTGGGCAGGTGGCCCTTCACGGCGATATCCCGGAGACGCAGGGTCAGCGAGCCCCAGGCAACCCCGTGCGCGGTGAGCGCTGACGCGATTACCGCGCCGCCCGGAATCGCGAGCGTGGGCGTGAGGTCGGCACCGAAATAGCCGCGGTATTTCTCGTACACGGCGTCCTTGCCGAACGGAATGAACGGCCGGCGCCACCATTGCACGTCGTGATTGCCGGGGATGACCAGAACGGGTGCGGTCTCGCGGCACAGGTTCGCGAAGGCGCGGCCGCGCTGAAACTCGCCATGACGGGCGCGCTGCGAGAGATCGCCGCCGACGACGATCGCGTCGGGGCGGAGATCCGGCAGCATCCGCTCCAGCGCTTCGACGACCGGCACGTTGGCGAGGCCGCCGAAATGGAGATCGCCGATGTGGACGATCTGAACCGTCATGACTCAATCTGCACGGTATAAGTCAACGTTGCTTCTCCAGTAGCCGGGACCGAGATCCGGAAGCGTGACTCCGTAGACGACAGCTTCTCCACCGGAAGGCTGCTCTCCATGATCTTCCAACTGCCAACGTGTGCCTCGCGCACGTCCACGTTGACGACTTCGGCCTTCGCGTTCGTGATCGTCACACGATAGGCGGCGGTGATGCGCTGGCGATTCGGCATGCCGCGCCTCACAGGCGCCAGCTGCTCCTGACTCCAGTCCGTCTGAACGCGCTCGGCGGTGACATCGAACGCATCGCCTGATTGCAGCCGGAGATCTCGCCCGGGTGCGGTGTGATCGTTCGAGGCTTCGCCGATGAGCTGCACCCGGCCACTGGAGTCGGCCTGATACAGCTGCACCGTCCCTGCAGGCAGTGGACGATCACCGAACGGCGTCTTCGCGGCCCGCTTGATCGTATACCATACCTGGACAGGAACACCGTTGGGCTCAGAGTTCTGGCCGATCCACCCACGCCACGGAAGCACGCCCGGCACAATGAGCTCCTGTACGACAGGAGCGGAGCTGCGCGGGAAGAGTGCGGTCGTTACGGGAACGCTGGGTTCGATCGAGAGGCGACCGGGGAGTTGATAGACGTGCGTCTCGCCGACCGCCTCCTCCGTCGTCACGATGGAATCAGCCATTCGTTGTCTTTGGAAAAAGGCCACACCTGCGGCAGGGCTGTATTCTTCGAGAGACTTATTACGCGCGCGCCGAACTGACCCGGCCACGAGTTGGACATCGGCGCTATCGGCGCGCAACGCCCGCGACGTGACCGTCGCCGTTCCTGTCACTTGCGCGCGTGTGCCCGTCAGCATCACCTGATACACGGCTTCCCAGGTCACCCCTTGCACCACGTACGCGATGTCGGTGCGCGGCCGCGCGCGCGCCGCATCGACCACGATCTCCGCCTCCGGTGCACTCCGTACCAGCTCGGCCGGAAACAGCGGCTCGCCGGGCATTTCGAGCTGCAGGCGCCCATCGCGCAGACGATACTGCGGCGGATTCACGCGCACGATCGTCGCCTTCACGGTGTCGCCGACGCTGCGCACGAACGACAGGGTCTGTCCCGTCGCCCGTGCAAGCGCGTCGTCCTTGGCGGTCGGATATCGCACCGTTGCCGAGGCGACGCTGACGCTCGTGTCGGTCGAAAACAGTGTCGCCGGATCGAGCGCCTCGAGCCGCAACGCCAACGCATTGCGTCCCTGCTGCAGCGCCTGCGGCAGCGTGCGCCGCACGACCACGCGACCATCTCTATAGATGGAAAGGGACGTTTGTCCGGCAGCGGCGATGGGAAGCGTTAGGAGTGCAACCACCACTGCGCACCACTTGGACATTGAGCATTGGACATTGGACATTGTCATTTGATCCACTCCAGTGTTACGCGTTTTGCTATGAGAAACGTCAACACGTACCACAGGAGCACACTCGCGGTTCCGACCAGCCGGGCCGTCCGCTCCACAGGCAGTGCCAAGGCCACATACACCGCCAGCGGGATGGTCGTGCCTATGGCCACCAGGCGCGCGACCTTGCTCGCCCGCCGCTCGAGCAGCCGCGTGCAGCTCGGGCACAGGCCGCCAATCGCGATGCCCGCCGTATCCGTGCCGCACTTCGCGCACGGATGGCTAGGACCCAACCCGCTTGACCACGGCGCGGGCGAACTCGGCCGTAGCAGCACGTCCCCCCAGATCCGGTGTGCGGATCTTGTCCTGCACGATCGCTGCCTCGAGCGCGCACCGCAGCCGCTTGCCCGCTTCGAGCTCCCCCAAATGGTCGAGCATCATCGCGGCGGCCAGCATCTGCGCCGAGGGATTGGCGATCCCCTTCCCCGCGATGTCGGGCGCCGAGCCGTGCACCGGCTCGAAGATCGCGGCGTGCGAGCCGATGTTGGCGCCCGGCGCGAGCCCCAGACCTCCCACCAACCCCGCCGCTTCGTCGGACAGAATGTCGCCGAACAGATTGGTCGTGACGATCACGTCGAACTGCTCCGGCTTGATGACGAGCTGCATGGCGGTGTTGTCGACGATCTTGTCGTCACAGGCAATCGTGCCCGCGTACTGCTCGGCGACGCGCTTGGAGACCTCGAGGAACAGTCCGGACGTCGCTTTCAGGATGTTGGCCTTGTGCACGATCGTCACTTTCTTGCGGCCGTGTCGCTTGGCGTACTCGAACGCGTATTTCGCGATGCGCTCGCTCCCGTCGCGGGTCACGATCGACATCGCCTGGGCCATGGCGCGGCGGTCGCCCCCGATCTTGAACGTGTGATCGAGCCCGACGTACAGCCCTTCCGTGTTCTCACGAATGATCACGAGGTCGATGTGCTCGTAGCGGCCGCCCGGTACGATCGTTTTCGTCGGGCGGACGTTGGCGTAGAGGTCGAATTCCTGCCGCATCGCGACGTTGACCGATCGGTACCCGCCCCCGACCGGCGTCGTGAGGGGACCTTTCAGGCAGAGCCGGGTGCGCCGGATCGAATCGAGTGTCGCGTTCGGAAGCGGCGTGCCGGCCTTCTCGACGGCCGCCATGCCGCCGTACTCCTCGTCCCAGTCGAACTTGATCCCGAGCGCGTCGAGTACTTGCAGGGTGGCGGCGGTGATTTCCGGACCGATGCCATCGCCCGGGATCAGCGTGGCTTCGCGCGCGGTCACGGCAGGCCCGGGGTCAGGCTCTTCACCGCGCGGGTAAGCGCAGTCCAGGGATCGTCACCATCTCCCCGCGCTACTGTCCGCCAGCCAATCCTGCCAACCCGGGAATCGATGAGCACGAAGGATACTTCGGCCGTGGCCCCCCGGCCGTCTGACCGTCCGACCGTCCGGCGAAAGACCAGCCCCGCCGGGACCAACACGTAGCGTCCCCCCACGAGACCCATGAGCGTCCGCAGCTGATAGCGCAGCGGATCCGGTACGTCCACGATGTTTGCGGCCCGCAGGAACGGCGTTCCCATCTGGTCGGGATCGGCCGCGATGCCGGGTGCGCGCCGGGCCACGTGCCGCAGCTCGGCGGGGGCGACCCAGGTGACTTCCGGCGCGCGGGCAGTGAGTAAGGTCGCGATGATGCTGTCGCACTTATCGAGCGTGGTGCGCCGGTCGCCAATGATGACGTCCAAGTGGAGCGTATCTTCGGCGGCGACCAATGAGAGGGGCGTCAGCGCGACGCGCTGGCCGGCAAGCCCGGCGGTGGGGAGGGGAGCGGTCGGCTCGGGGGTCGGCGTCTTGTCGGACTTCTTGCCCCCGCAGGCAAGCGCGGCGAGCAAGACCAAGTACTTGGCTTTTAACGGGTTAGTCACGGCCCGAATCTAAGCGAGCGTGAGGCCGCCGTCCACCACGATCACCTGTCCGGTGATGTGCCGCGCCGCTTCGCTGCACAGGAAGAGAATCACGCGCGAGACATCTTCGGGCTCCGCCACACGGCCGAGCACCGACTCATGCTCGGCGCGCTCCAGCACCTCGCGCGGCAGCTGGGTCAGGAGCTCCGTTTTCACGAACCCCGGCGCGACCGCGTTCACGTTGATCCCCGCCGAGCCGAGGTCCACGGCCGCGGCCTTGGTCAGTCCGATGAGTGCGGCTTTGCTGGCGGCGTAGTTCGCGATGCCGAATCCCGGCCGGAACGCCTGATGGCTCGCGACGTTGACGATCTTCCCCAGGCGCTGCGCGCGCATCTGCGGCGCGACGGCGTGAATGCAATTGAAGGCGCCGCTCACGTTCGTGTCCATGACTTCCTGCCACGCCTCCGGCGTGAGTCTCCAGAGCGCGCCATCGTGGGTGACGCCCGCGTTGTTGACGAGGTAGTGCACGCCGCCCAGACGCGTCTTCACTTCGGCGACGAATTGTTCGACGGATGTCATCTTGCGAACGTCGCACAGTGCCGAGTAGCAGGGCACGCCGCAGGCCTTGATAGCGATCTCCGTGAGCAGCGCCTGCGCCCCGACGTCTCGTCCCGGCATTTCCAGGTAATTGAACGCGACGCCGCAGCCAACCTGCGCGAACTCGAGGGCTACGGACCGGCCGAGCCCGGTCGCGCCGCCCGTGACGATGACGACGCGTCCTCGCAGGGATTCGGTGCTGCGGTGGGGTTGGGGTCGCTCCTGTACCGCGGGCGCGGAGGCTGAGCGCCCCCCCCCGCTCGACGACCAAGGAAAAGGATCAGAGGGGCTCAAGGAGTTCGAACCTATTCGCGAACTTGAACATCGGCAAGCGGCGTCACAACTTACGCCGCGTGCGCGCCGTGATCTGGATCGTCATTTCCATACTGGGGGCGATAGCCTTCGGCGTGCTCGCGCTGGCCCGCGGCGAGACGATCAGCGCCGCCTGGCTGCTGACCGCCGCCGTCTGCACCTACGTCATCGGCTACCGCTTCTACTCGAAGTTCCTCGCCACGCGCGTCTTTGGCCTCGATGCCCGCCGCGCCACACCGGCGGAACGGTTCAACAACGGTCACGACTTCGTGCCGACGAACCGCTGGGTGCTGTTCGGCCATCATTTCGCGGCGATCGCGGGCGCCGGTCCGCTCGTCGGTCCGGTGCTCGCGGCGCAGTTCGGCTTCCTGCCCGGCACGCTGTGGCTCGTTATCGGCGTGGTGCTGGGTGGCGCGGTCCAGGACTTCACGATCCTGTTCTGCTCGCTGCGTCGAGACGGCAAGTCGCTCGGCCAGATGGCCAAGGAGGAGGTCAGCAAAGTCACCGGCGTAACGGCGATGGTCGCGGTGCTCGCGATCATGATCATCCTCCTCGCCGTGCTGGCCCTGATCGTCGTCAACGCGCTGCGCGCGTCGCCGTGGGGACTGTTCACGATCGCCTGCACGATTCCCATCGCGCTGCTGATGGGCTGGTGGATGAAGCGGTGGCGGCCGGGAAAAGTCGCCGAGGCCTCCATCGTCGGCGCGGTGTTGCTGCTGATTGCGTTGGTCGGGGGGGGCAGCGTCGCGAGCCATCCCGGTCTGGCGTCCGCGTTCACGCATAGCGGCACGTCCATCACCGGGATGATGATCGCCTACGGCTTTATCGCGTCGGTCCTGCCCGTCTGGATGCTCCTCTGCCCGCGCGACTACCTGTCGACCTTCCTCAAGATCACTACGGTGCTGTTGCTGGGCGTCGCCATTCTGATCATCCTGCCGCCGCTCAGGATGCCGGCGCTCACGCCGTTCGCGACGGCGGGCGAAGGGCCCGTCTTTGCCGGCAAGCTCTTCCCGTTCGCGTTCATCACGATCGCGTGCGGCGCCATTTCCGGCTTCCACTCGCTCGTCGCGTCGGGAACCACGCCCAAGATGATCACGCGCGAGACCGACGCGCGTTTGATCGGCTACGGCGGCATGGTCATGGAGTCGTTCGTCGGCGTCATGGCGATGATCGCGGCCTGCACGCTCGACCCGGGCGTCTACTTCGCCATGAACACGACGCCGGCGGCGCTGGCGGGCGCGTCGGATGTCCTGAATCAGGCCGGTTTCGTCGTCACCCCACAATACATGCAGGCGCTGGCTGCCCAGATGGGCGAGCAAACATTGATCGCGCGTACCGGTGGCGCGCCGTCCCTCGCGGTGGGCATCGCGCACATCTTCTCGGGGCTCACCACCGCTCTTGGCGGCAAGACGCTGTCGGCCCTCTGGTATCACTTCGCCATCATGTTCGAGGCGCTGTTCATTCTCACGACGATCGACACGGGCACGCGGGTGGGCCGCTTCATGCTCCAGGAGATCGTCGGCCACGTCTGGCCCAAGTTCGGTGAGACGTCCTGGCTGCCGAGCGTGCTGATCTCGAGCGGCGCCGTCTGTGCGGCGTGGGGCTACTTCCTCTGGCAGGGCGTCGTGGATCCGTATGGCGGGATCAACGCGCTGTGGCCGCTGTTCGGCATCGCGAACCAGCTGCTCGCAGCTGTCGCCTTGTGCGTCGCCACGACGATCCTGATCAAGATGGGCCGCCAGCGTTACGCGTGGGTGACACTCGGCCCGCTGGCGTGGATCATCACGGTCACGATGACGGCGGGCACGCAGCTCGTGTTCTCGTCGGATCCGAAACTGGGGTTCTTCGCGCGCGCCGCGGCGCTCGTGGGTTCGGCCGATCCGGGCGCCGGCCAGCGTATCGCGAACTTCTATCTGGATGCGGGGATTACGCTGTTCTTCATGGCCGTCGTCGCGATGCTGGTGATCACGTCGGCGCGGGAATGGTGGCTGGTGTTATCCAAGCGGAAGCCAGCCGTCGTCCATGAGGCGCCTTACATTCCCACGACGTTGGTCGCTGGCGATTAGCCAGCAGTACGCAAGTCGCCGTGACCGACCCACAAGTTGCGCGGTCGATCAGGTTGGAATGTGCCCCTTGTGACCTCGGCTCGACCTGCCCTGCCCCATCGCGCCCGTCGCTTCGGCCTCGTGGATCTCGCGATCGTTGTCGCGCTCGCAGGCCTGCTCTTCGGGGTGCTGCAACTCGGTCGCGAGTGGAGTGGAGCCGCGCGGCCGGCCATCGTCATCGACCTGTCTCCCTGGGCTCTCCCCCGCTACACGTTTTACTCGCTCTCCCGGGGACTGCTGGCCTACGTGCTGTCACTCGCCTTCACGCTGACCTACGGCTACTGGGCCGCGAAGGACCGGATTGCGGAACGGGTGCTCGTGCCCCTCCTCGATATCCTCCAGAGCATTCCGGTGCTGGGGTTCATGCCGGGCTTGATCCTGGCCCTCGTGGCATTGTTCCCCCACAGCAACATCGGCCTCGAGCTCGCCGCCGTGATCATGATCTTCACGGGGCAGGCCTGGAACATGACGTTCAGCTACTACCACTCCTTGCGCTCGGTGCCCGACGACCTCCGCGAGGTCGGGGCGGTCTACCGCTTCTCATGGTGGCAGCGTCTCAAATGGCTGGAGCTGCCGTACGCCACACTGGGGCTGGTCTGGAACAGCATGTTGAGCATGGCGGGCGGATGGTTCTTCCTCATGATCAATGAAGGGTTCCGGCTGGGCGACCGGGACTTCCGCCTGCCAGGGATCGGGTCCTACATGAGCGTGGCGGTGGATCAGGGACGCACCGACGCCATGCTCTATGCGATTGGCGCGATGACGCTGATGATCGTCGCGGTCGATCAGGTCTTATGGCGCCCCGTCGTGGTGTGGGCGCAGAAATTCCGAGTGGAGGAGGGCGGCACACAGGAGAGGATGTCGTCGTGGTTCCTCAATTTGCTGCGGCGCTCGCGGCTCATCGCAGTGCTCCGGCGGCTGTGGCGACACATGCGCAGACGTTTTGAACGCACCCGCGTCCCTCGCCCCAGCTCGACCGTGCAGCGGCAACCGGTCGGCCGGCCAGCCACGTGGGCGGGCGTCATCCTGCTCGCGGTGCTCCTCGCGGCGCTCGCCGTCGGTGCCTGGAGGTTGACTCACTTCCTGCACCGCGTTCCGGCAGCAGAATGGGGCACACTGGGTGGTGCCGCGGGGTGGACGCTCGGCCGGGTCCTGCTCGCGACCGCGCTCGGGACGCTGTGGGCGCTGCCCGCCGGTATCGCGATCGGCCTCTCGCCACGGCTGTCCCGCCTGCTGCAGCCGGTGGTGCAGATCGTCGCGTCGTTTCCCGCGCCGATGCTGTTTCCCATCGTCATCGCCGGGCTCGCGGCGGCCGGCGTATCGCTTGGCTGGGGGAGCATCCTACTCATGCTCCTCGGGACGCAGTGGTACATCCTCTTCAACGTCATCGCGGGCGCGATGGCAATTCCCACGGATCTCCAGGAAGCCGCGCGCAGCTACCGGCTGAAAGGCTGGCGCCGGTTCCGGGCGCTCTACCTTCCGGGTGTCTTTCCCTATCTCGTGACCGGATGGGTCACCGCGGCGGGAGGCGCGTGGAATGCGAGCATCGTGGCCGAGTTCGTGACGTTCAAAGGCCAGACGCTCCAGGCCCATGGGCTGGGCGCGCAGATCAGCGCTGCCGCCGCGGCCGCGGACTTCCCCCGGCTCGCGGCCAGCATTCTCGTCATGTCGGCGATCGTGGTAGCCTTCAATCGCACGGTGTGGCGGCAGTGCTATCGGTTCGCCGAGCAGCGCTTCTCACTCAACAAGTGACGATCAGGACACACAATGGCCACGTCTGCGGTTGCTGAGGCGACTCGAGTCCTGTGCGAGGCACGCAACATCTCGCAAGACTTCACCCTGCCGAATGGCCAGCGGCTGCGGGTGCTGGAGCACGTGAGCGTGACGGTCGGCGCCGGCGAGGTCGTTGCGCTCCTCGGACCGTCCGGCAGCGGTAAGTCGACGATCCTGCGAATGCTCGCGGGGCTCATCACCCCGACGCATGGTGAGGTGTTCTACCACGGCCACCCGCTGCACGGTCTGAATCCTGGAGTCGCGATCGTATTCCAGAGTTTCGCGCTGTACCCGTGGATGACAGTCACTGAAAACGTGCAAGTGGTCCTCGAGGTCCTGCGGCTCCCCCCGCATGAGATCGCCGGACGCACGGAGCGGGGCATCACCCGCGTCGGGCTGGGAGGGTTCGAGAAGGCATATCCGCGGGAGCTTTCGGGCGGCATGAAACAACGGGTCGGCATGGCGCGGGCCCTTGCGGTCGACCCCGAGATCCTGTTCATGGACGAGCCGTTCAGCCAGGTGGACGCCCTCACGGCGGAGACCCTGCGGGCGGAGGTCCTGGACATCTGGTCGGCGAAGGAGCGGAGCCTGTCGTCGATTCTCATGGTCAGTCATGACATCAAAGAGGTCGTCTTCATGGCGGACCGGATCATCGTCCTCGGCGGCGCACATCCGGCGCAGGTGCGCAAGGTCGTACAGAACGACTTGCCCCGGCCCCGCGACTACCGTGCGCCCGATTTCTTGCAGCTCGTCGATCAGCTGCACGACATCATCACCGGGAGCGAGCTGCCGGACGTCCCGGCGGGTCCCGCGCCGCGCGAGCCTGGATTCCTGGAACCGATCCCCCCGGTGTCCGCCGTGGAGATCGTCGGATTGCTGGAACTCCTCGATAACCGTGGCGGGAAGGAGGATGTCTTTCGTATCGCGGTTGCCGCCAACAAGGAATTCGGCCATGTCATTGCGGTCGTCAAGGCGGCGGAGATGCTCAACTTCGTCGACACGCCCAAGAGTACGGTGATTCTCGAGCCCCTGGGTACGCGGTTCGTGCAATCCTCAGCCAAAGACCGCAAGGCGATCTGGCGCGACCAGCTCCTCACGCTTTCGCTGTTCAAAGAGATCCATGATGTGCTGCGGCGCCAGCGCAAGCACCAGGTGGATCGGGACTTTGTCCTCGAAACGATCGTCATTCGCTTGCCACAGGAAAACTACGAGCGGGTGTTTCAGACCCTCGTGGGATGGGCGCGGTTCGGAGATCTGTTTCGCTACGACGAGGCGAAGCACACCGTCTCACTCGAGTAGGCGCAGAGGGACATCACAGCTCCACGTAGGCGCCCACCTCGAACACCTGATTCGGCGGAATCTTGAAGAACGCCGTCGCCCGCAGCGCATTGCGCGACATGAAGGCGAACAGCCGCTCGCGCCACATCGCCATGCCCGGCCGGTCCGACGCAATCAGCGTCTCGCGGCCGAGGAAGAACGTCGTCCCTTCGAGGGGGATGCTCAGGCCGTTCGTCTTGCATGCTGCCAGAATCTCGTTGATGTCGGGATCCTGCATGAACCCGTAGCGCGCCACCACGCTGTGGAACCCTTTCCCACTCCGCTTCACCGTTACGCGCTGCTCGCCGCCCACATGTGGCACGTCCTCGGTCATCACGGTGAGAAAGACAATCTTCTCGTGCAATACCTTGTTGTGCGTGAGGTTGAGCACCAGCGCCGGTGGCGTGCCGTCGGAGCTGCCGTACATGAACACCGCCGTTCCCGGCACGCGGACCGGCGGCTCGGCCGCGAGATCGGCGAGCAGCAGCTTGAGCGGGACGGTCTTCTCCATCATGCGCTTGGCGAGAATCTCCCGGCCCTTTTTCCAGGTGATCATGACGAAGTACAGCGCGATCGCGATGACGAGCGGGACCCAACCGCCATGCCAGATCTTGAGCGCGTTAGCCGCCAGGAACGTCAGATCGACGATGAGAAATGACCCGGACACCACCGCCGCCTTCGCAAAACTCCAGCCCCACACTTCGCGGCTCATGACGTAGAACATCACGGTCGTCAGCGCCATCAGCGTCGACAGCGCGACGCCGTACGCCCCGGCGAGGTTGCTCGCGGTCTGGAAATACAGCACGAGCGCGATCGTCAGCACCGCGAGCATCTTGTTGACCGATGGCACGTAGATCTGACCGATCTCGCGGGACGACGTGTGTTCGATCTCCATGCGGGGGATGTAACCGAGCTGCACCGCCTGGCGCGTGAGCGAAAACGCGCCGGAGATGACGGCCTGCGACGCGATGATCGCTGCCACGGTCGCAAGCGGAATGAGCGGAATCAGCAGCTTGGCCGGCGCCAGAAGATAGAAGGGATTGGCGGCTGCCTCGGGATTCGTCAGCAGCAACGCGCCCTGGCCGAAATAGTTGAGCAGCAGCGCAGGCAGCGGAATCGTGAACCATGCGAGTTGGATCGCCGTGTGCCCGAAGTGGCCCAAGTCGGCATACAACGCTTCACCGCCCGTGACGACCAGAAAGACGGCACCCAGCACAATCAGCCCGCGCCCTGGATCCTCGGCGAGGAATCGAATGGCATGTGTCGGCAAAACCGCGCCGACCACGGCAGGATGCTTCAGAATCCCGTTCAGGCCAAGCACGGCGATCGTGCCGAACCAGACCAACATGACCGGCCCGAATATGGCGCCAATTCCAGCCGTGCCGCGGCTCTGGAACAGGAAAAGCGCGACCAGGATGGCAAGCGTGATTGCCAGGATCACTCGGGGCTGGAGCCCTCAACCGCCGATAGCACGGAAACGGCGGGCGTCAACGCGCCGTCGGCATATAGCAATGCCGCGCCGAAGATGCCGAGCACGATCATGATCCGGCGTGGGGACAGCCCGCGCGCGATGCGACTTCCCTGCACCATGGCCATGAGGGCCAGCACGCCGCCTTCGCCCTTGTTGTCGGCGCGGATGATCACCACGTGGTACTTCACAGTCACGATGAGAATCAGCGCCCAGAAGATCAGCGACAGCACGCCCAGCACATTGCCCTGGGTCACCGGAATCCCGTGCTGTCCGTGAAACGCCTGCTGCAGCGCATACAGCGGGCTCGTCCCGATGTCGCCGTACACCACGCCAAGCGCCAGCAATGACAGGCGCGCCAGGTACCGGCCCCGTGGATGGGCTGGCGTGGCGGGATGTGGGTTTTGAGGGACTACAGGGGCGCTCATGGCGGGGGAACCCTATGCGACCGAGTCCAGAAAGGCCAGAGGATCACCAAACCCAAGGTCCCAGCGGCACTTACAATGTAGGCGGTCGAACCGCCAACGCTTTGGAAGAGGACCCCCAGGCCGACCCCGCCGCTGAGCGCCGCCACGCCGGTGAGGGCGTGATAGACGCCGAAGCCGCTCCCGTGATATCCGCCGGTTGCCGCGCTGACCAGCGCGCGCTCGGGACTTTCGGTCATCCCGGCCACGATGCCGAGCGCGAGAAACAGGACCCATGCGCCCAGTGGACTCGTCGTCAATCCCATCCCCGTGGCGAGCGCCACGTAAACCAGCCATCCGATCCACATCGTTCGCGACGGGCCGATCCGGTCCGACAAGGCGCCACCGATGAACGATGTCGATGAGCGCACCACGTGCAGCGCCGCCCAGAGGAGCGGCACGAGTGCGACCGCGATGCCTAGTCGCTGCGCCCGCAGGATCATCAGCATTTCGGGCATGCGGAGCAGGTAGAAGAGGGAGATGGCAATTACGGGCGGCGAAAGGCGGCGGAGGGCGGCGGAGGGCGGCAAAGTCTTTACCGCCGCTTCTTTCGCCGCCCCTCGCCGCCCCTCGCCGCCCCTCACTGCCCACATTGCCAAGCCCAGCACCAGCACACCTGGCCCGAGACTCGCAACGATCACTTTCCGTACGTCTGCGCCCGAGGACAGCATCCACCAGGCCACCAGTGGCCCGATGACCGCCCCTACATGGTCCAGCCCGCGCTGCAATCCAAACGCCCGGCCCACCAGCGGAGCCGGGGTCACGTCGGCGATCAGCGCGTCGCGCGGCGGCGTCCGCAGGCCCTTGCCGAGCCGGTCCACGACGCGCAGGCCGATCACCTGCCACGCCGCTGCCGTCACGGCGATGATGGGCCGCACGGCCGCGGCGATGAAGTAGCCCGCCACGATCAGCGGCCCGCGGCGCGCCGGCCGGTCGGCCAGTCGCCCGGCGACGAGCTTTACGAGTGCTGCGGCGGCATCGGCGGCGCCGTCGAGCGCGCCCAGCGCCACCGCCCCGCCACCGAGGACGCCGGTGATGAACGCCGGCAGCAGCGGGTACACCATCTCACTCGCGAAATCGTTGAGCAGGGAAACGGCACCGAACAGCTTGACCTGCCTGGGAAGCTGATTACTCACCCAGGCCCAACCCCCAGCGGATCAGCGTGACGGGCAGACCACCGTAGGGCAGCACGGCGTCGTGGAAGCCGCGCAGCGTGAAGCTTTTGCCTTTGGCTTTACGGAAATCGTCGCGCAGTCGCAGTAACTCGCGCCGCCCGACGGCATAGCACAGCTGATACGCCGGCCACGCGCAATAGCGCCGCACCTCCGCCTCGGCGTTGCCGCGCTCGACGTGCAGCTCGTGCACCATCTGATCCACGGCCTGCTCGCGCGTCATCCCGCGCGTGTGCAGGCCCACGTCGAGCAAGATGCGCATCGCGCGCCACAGAAGGTGGACGCGCTGGAAGAAGAGCTCCTGGTCCGAGGCGTAGAACCCTTCCTCGCCCATCATGTCCTCGCAGTACAGCGCCCATCCCTCGACGGTGAGGGGCGTCCACAGGTTTTTGCGGACATGCGAGGGCAGCTCCTTGGCAATCACGAGCTGCAGATGGTGACCGGGATAGCCCTCGTGCAGCGCCGTCGCGGCCAGCTCGTGGCGGCAATGGTCGCGCAGGATGCGCTCCTGTTGCGCCGACGGCAGGCGGGAGTCGGGGACCGTGACGTAGAACCATCCCGTGCGGTTGCGGCTGTAGGCGCCAGGGCTGTCGTAGGCGGCGTAGGGGATGACCGGGCGCATGAACGCGGGCGTCGGGATCACCCCCAACGGCGCCTCGGGAATCGGCGCCAGCTTCCGTTGCTCCACGAAGTCGCGAGCGCGCGCCATCTCCTTGGCGTACGCATCGACCAACTCGTTCGGTTTGGGATGGTCGGCGCGCAGCTTGTCGACGAGCTCCGGCCACGGCTTGCCGTCGAGCCGCTTCGCCAGCCGCACGAGATCGGCCTCGACCTCCTCCTTCAGCCGCAGCCCGTAGCGCCACAGCTCAGGCGCGGTGTCCCGCAAGGCGTGCTGATAGTGCAGCAGGAAGTTGAATGCCTCTTCGCCGATCGCGAATTGGTCCGTTCCCGTTTCGAGCCAGCGCTCGAGATTCGCTTCGAACTTGAGCAGCGCGTCGCTAGCCCGCTCCGCCGCCGCCGCAAGCCGGCTCGCGTGCATCGGCGCCTGCGCGCCCAGCGCGGCTGCGAGCTCTTTGATGAGTAATCGGCCACCCTCGGTCATGCGCACCGCGGTCTCGACAAAGACACGGACCGGGTCCTCGAGCGATGTCTTGAGATCCTCGAGGAAGGCGGGGATGTCCTCGAGGCGGCCGATCGCGGCGGCGGCCTTCTCGGCGGGCGTGCGGTCGGCGGAGAGCAACAGGTGGTGCAACCCACCGAGCAGATGCGATAACCAGAACTCGGGATTCTTGGCCTGCGGCTTGAGCTTCTCGAAGCGGCGCAGCGTGACGCGGATCTCGTTGAGCAGCGCCGTGCGATCGATTTCCTCCTCGAGATCCGACGCGTTTGCTGCTTCGAGCGCCACCGCGATGGATTTGAGCGCGGCGAGGTGGGGCGCGAGCGCGGCCGGACTGAAGCGACCGTAGCGGTCATCATGCCCGGGCACGCCCGCCTGGGTCGCGGCGACCGGGTCCATGTGCCAGTAGAGGTCGAAAAACGACTTCTCGATGTCGCGAATGCTCATGCGCTCAACAACCGATGGCACTCTTCATCAGAGAGCACCCGATCCGTACGCTTGGCGGCGTCGAACAGCGTCCGGCACGCCGCGTCATCATCGGGATCGTAGCCGTGCTGCTCCAGCCAGTACTTTACGTTCGACAGACCAGACACCGGCGAGATCTCGATGCGCTGCTCGAAACCGAACTCCTCCGCCGGCACCGAGCTGTATACCCGATCGGCCAGCCAGTTGTGCCCCTTCTTTTTCGCCTTGATGATCGCGGCGGCATGCACGCCGGTCCCGGTGCGGAACGCGTCGGTCCCCACGACGGGATAGTTCACCGGAATCGGCACGCCGACCGCGTCCGCGACGAGCCGGCAGTACTCGGGCAGCTTGCGGATGTCGGCCGGGTGCGCGCCCAACAGCTTCAGATTGACGATCAACAGATCCATCTCCGCGTTGCCCACCCGCTCCCCCACGCCGAGTGCCGTCGCATGCACGCGGTCCACGCCCGCCTCGATCGCCGCCAGACAGTTGATCAGCCCCATCCCACGGTCGCGATGGCCATGCCAGTCGATCTTGACGGGGTGCTGCTTGACGATTTCCTGCTTGACGAATTTTATCAACGCCTTTACGCCGTCAGGCGTTGCATGCCCCACCGTATCTGCGAGACAGATCCGCGTCGCGCCGCAGTCGATGGCCGCTCCGTACAGCGCCTTGATCGTTTCAGGCCGCGCGCGGGTCGTGTCCTCCGTGACATACATGACCGGCAGGCCCTGCTGGACCGCGTACGTCACGGCCTCTCTGGTCGCGGCGACGATACGGTCCACCGTCCAGTCTTCCGTATACTGCCGGATCGGCGACGAGCCGATGAACGTGGCGGCTTCGATTTCGATGCCGACTTCCTGCGAGACACGGACGATCGGTTCGATATCGGCGATGACGGTGCGGGCGGCGCAATTCGGGGCGATCGGCAGTTTCTGATCGCGGATCTCCCTGGCGAGCGCCCGCACCTGGTCCACCACGCGGGGGCCGGCGCCCGGCAATCCGATATCGGCAGCCACGATCCCGAGATCCGCCATGAGGTGGAGCAGCTGCTTTTTGACCTCGAGGGAGGGGTCGGTGACGGAGGGCGACTGCAGACCATCGCGCAGCGTCTCATCGTTCAGATCGACGCGGGCACGGGTCCAATCGAAGGCGCCGTCCGGTCCCCCGGCGCGATTCCAATCGTAAATGAGCTGCCGCTCCTCCATGGGTTTAGTGTCGCGCCCCCCCCAGTCCAGGTCAAGTTGCAAGCGCGCCAAACGTCACCATAGTTTGCACATCATGCCGGGACCCATGGAGGGGCTGTTGTCCCACGACCGCCTGCGCGCCGCGCGCGCACATATCGAGCGCTCCGACGAAGCGACGCTCGGCCGCCAGGCGGCGCTGTCCGCGATTCCGGCGCCAACCGGTGCGGAAGGGGCGCGCGGCGCGCGCGTCGCGGAAATGCTGGATGAGGCCGGGTTGGAAAACGTCACCATCGATGATGTCGGGAATGTCCGGGGATGGTATCGAAACGTTGCAGGGACGCAGCATGCTGCGCCCCTCCCCGACGGATCTGTCGTGCTGTCCGCGCATCTGGACACCGTCTTCGGTCCCGAGCTCGATGTGTCGGTCGCGCGGCGCGGGCCGCGCCTCGAGGGACCCGGCATCGCCGACAACGCCCGCGGCCTGGCGGCGCTCGTTGCGATCGGCGGGGCACTCGTACGCGCACGGGTGGAAACTCGGCGACCCGTGTTGTTTGCCGCGACCGTGGGTGAGGAGGGTTCTGGGGATCTCCGCGGCGTGCGACACCTGCTGGAGAACCCAGCGCGTCCGCATGCCTTCATCGCCCTGGACGGCGCCGGCATCGAGCGGATCGTGCACCGGGCGCTGGGTTGCCGACGCTACCATATCGCCTTTCATGGCCCTGGCGGCCACTCGTGGGCCGCCTTCGGCGTCGCAAATCCTGCGAACGCGGTGGGGCGGGCGGTCGCGTTACTCGCCGATCCCCCCGCGCACCGCGCACCGCGCACCACGTGCGCCGTTGTGCGTCTTGGGGGAGGCACGAGCCTCAATTCAATACCTCAAACGGCATGGTTCGAGGTCGACCTGCGCAGCGAGGATCCGCGCGCGTTGGAGAAACTCGACCGAGCGGTCCAGGCCATCCTCACTCAGGCGCTCGACGAGGAAAACCGCCACCGCGTTCCGGGAACGGTCCCGCTCACCATCGACGTCCGGCGGGTGGGTGACCGGCCCTCGGGACTCACGCCCCGCGCACATCCGCTGGTGCAGGCGGCCGTCGCCGCGACGCGCGCGGTGGGCCACGATCACCAGCTCGCCTGCGCCTCGACCGACGCCAACGTCCCAATCGCGCTCGGCGTCCCCGCGGTGGCGTTGGGGGCAGGCGGCCGCGCCGGGGACGCGCACCTGCCGACCGAGTGGTATGAAAACGACAAAGGCGCGCTCGGTATCGTGCGCGCCCTCCTCGTCACCGCCGCGATGGCGGAGGCTCAGTGATCGTCTAGGTGGGCACGAGCTCGAGCAGCGTAATCTCGGCCGGCGCGCCGAGCCTGAGCGGTGGACCCCAGTAGCCAGTGCCCCGGCTGACGTACAGCCACATCGACTCGAGCCTGTGGAGTCCCGCGACGAACGGCTGAAATAGCCGCACGAGCAAATTGAACGGGAAGTACTGCCCGCCGTGAGTGTGCCCGGAGAGCTGCAGATCGTAGCCGGCGGCCTGCGCGGCAAACGCGCTGCGCGGTTGATGCGCCAGCAACACGCGGACGTCACTCGGCGGTGCGCCGGCCACCGCGGCGGCCGGATCGGACGCCGCGGAGAGATCGGTGACGCCGGCGAGGAGCAGCCGCCCCGCGCCCCGCTGCACGATCCGATGCTCGTTCGAGAGCACCTCGATACCCAGTCGCTCGAGCTCCGCGATCCACCCACGCACATCCCAGTAGTACTCGTGATTGCCCGTGACGAAGTACGCGCCATGTGGCGCCCGGAGACGACCGAGCGGAGCCACGTGCTCGCGCAGGTCCGGTACGAGCCCATCGGCCACATCGCCCGTCACCGCGACCAGATCCGGCCGCAGCGCGTTGGCGCGATCCACGACGGCGTCCACGAACCGGCGCCGGATCGTCGGCCCGATGTGCAAGTCGCTGAGCTGCAGAATCCGGAAGCCCGCGAGATCGCTCGGGAGGTCGGCGATCGGCACGGTCACGCGCACCACGCGGGGCCGCCGCGCGAGCACGATGCCGACGAGCGTCAGCAGTGCGGCGCCGCTCACACCGACCAGGGCTACCCGGGCCGTAGCGGGCAGGCGCAGGAGATCAGTAGCGAAGAAGAACACGATCAGCAACGACGACAGCCCCATCGCCGTGTAGGCCACCCAGTCGAGCACCCGCGTCAGCGATCCACGGGGCCGATTCGCCGCGGTGTCGCGCCGCGCGGTGCCGAGCGCGACGAGCGGCAACCACGCGATCAGCACCACGGCGCCCCAGGCGAGCACGCGCGGCAGGCCGGCGAGCGGCGCGGGGCCGAGCAGGTGCGCGCCCACATACACATTGAGCAGCGTCCACAGCCCGCCCACGATCCCGAGCCGCGCCACAAACTGGGTCCTCGTCAATGCGCCGCTCCGGCTCCAGGCATGCCCCTACTCCGATGCATGAGGAGCAAGAGCGGCAGCGACAGCACGAAGATCGTGCCAAACAGCAGGAAGAGCTGCTCGAACGACAGCACCCTCGCCTGCGTGGTCACGATCCCGTTCAAGAAGCCAATCGCCTTCGTCTCCGCCAGCGCCGGCAGTTCCCCACGCGCCACGAGCGCCTGCGTGATCGCGCCGAGCCGCTCGCGAGTGGCTTCGGCATACTGCGTCACGTTGGCGGCGAGATCAGCGCGGTGAATCGTGGTGAATCGCTGCACCAGGGTCGCCGAGAGCGCGATCCCGACGCTCCCGCCGAGCTGTCGCATGAGGTTGAACAGGCCCGTCCCGTTGGGAATCTTCGACATCGGCAGGTCCGCGAGCGCCAGGTTTGTGAGGGGCACGAAGATCAGACCGAGGCCCACCCCACGGAAAATCAGCGGCCAGAAGAAGTCACTCATCCCGCTTTCAGTCGTGAAGTGCGCATGCTTCCACATCGACAGCGCAAAGATCCCGACCCCGGCCGCAATCGATAGTCGCCCGTCGAACTTACCCTGGAGGCGGCCCATGAACGCCATCGTAAAGGCGCTGGCGAGAGCGCCGGGCAGAATCACCAGTCCAGTCTGATTGGCCGTGAATTGCCGCACATTCTGCAGATAAACGGGCAGGACGAACACCGTGGCATAGAGACAGACGCCAAGTACAAGTCCAAAGACCACACCCACGGCGAGCTGGCGACTCTTCAGAATGCGCAAATCCACGACCGGATGCTCCGTGTTCAGCTCGTGCCAGATGAAGGTGATCAGCGACAGCACGCTCGTGATCGCGAGCAGCCGCACTGACGGCGAGGCGAACCAATCGAGCCGCTCGCCGCGCTCGAGCATCGTTTGCAGGGCCCCGATCCCGACCGCCAGCAAGCCGAGGCCGATGAAGTCCACGCTGGCGGAGCGCTCCTGGTGCCGGGAGTCGTTGATGAACGACATCGTCAGCGCCAACGCGATCATGCCGAAGGGGATGTTGATGTAGAAGATCCACGGCCAGCCGTACATATCGGTGATCCAGCCGCCCACCGTCGGTCCCAGCGTGGGCCCGACCATCACGCCGACGCCGAAGATCGCCATCGCGGTGCCGTACTCTTCGCGCGGAAACTCCTCGTAGAGAATGGCTTGCGAGGTTGAGAGGAGCGCCCCGCCGCCCAGTCCCTGGATGATCCGCCAGAAGACCAGCGCCTCGAGCGAACCGGCATTGCCGCACATGAACGACGCGACCGTGAAGAGCGCAATCGAGCCGGCGAAATAGCGGCGCCGGCCGAAGTAGGCCGACAGCCAGCCGGTGATCGGCAGCACGATCACGTTGGCGACGATGTACCCGGTCGAGACCCAGGCGATCTGATCGAGCGTCGCTCCCAGGTTTCCCATCATGTGCGGAATCGCGACGTTCACGATGCTGGTGTCGAGCAGCTCCAGCACGGACGCCAGCGACACCGTGATCGCGATCAGATACTTGAAGCGATATCGGTCCGGCGCTGCCGGAAGCGCGATCGCCGTCATCTAGCGCGTCTTGATAGTCGCGACGACGCTCATGCCCGGTCGCAGCGGATGGGCGGGGTTCATCGTCGTGCAGTCCAGCCGAATGCGTACCGGGATGCGCTGGACGACCTTCGTGAAGTTCCCGGTGGCGTTATCCGGCGGGAGCAACGAGAACTTCGCACCGGTTGCCGGTGAGAGGCTCTCGACGTGCCCGCAGAAGTGCTGGCCCTTGTACGCATCCACCGTGATGTCGGCGGAATCGCCCGGCGTCACGTCGGCCGTCTCGGTTTCTTTGAGATTCGCGGTGACCCACACGTCCTCGAGCGGCACGACCGTCATCAGCGGCTGCCCCGGCTGGACCAGCTGGCCCAGCTCCACCGCCTTCTTCGAGACGACGCCGGCGGATGGCGTGATGATCCGCGTGTAGGAGAGCTGCAAGGCCGCCTGATCGCGGGAGGCACGTGCCGCCGCCACGCGGGCGTCGGCACCCACCAACGCCGCCTGCGCGGACGCGAGCTGCGCCGCCGCCGCCGTCGCCGCGGCCCGCGCCGCGTCGAGCTGCTGCTGGCTGACGACGTTCTGGGCCGCGAGCGGCTCGATGCGTGCCAAGTCGGCCGTCGCCTTGAGGGCGTTGGCCTGCGCCTGCGCGACCGCGGCATCCGCCTGCCCCACGCGGGTGCGGCTGCTCACCGTCGCCAGGAGCGCCGCGAGATCCGCATCGGTCTGCGCGAGCCGGGCGCGGAAGTCGCGGTCATCGAGCACGACCAGCGTGTCGCCCGCCTTCACCGCCTGGTTCTCGACGACGCGCACCTCGGCGACGTAGCCCCCGACCTTCCCCAGCACCGGGACGATGTGGCCGTCCACCTGCGCGTTATCGGTCGACACGTGCGAGCGGCCGAACCACCATTTGCGCACGCCGAACACCGTCAGGGCCAGCACGACGACGCCCATGACCATGAACACGGTTCGCCGCGAGCTCTTGGGCTTGGCTGCCGCAGCCGCCCGAGGTGCGGGTGAGGGCCGTGCCGGAGATTCTGTCTTTGGTTCCATCGTCGTTGCCATTGTCCTATTCCTTAATGCAGGGTCCGCGCGCTGCCCACGGAGCGGGCCAACGCAATGCGTGCTGTGACTGCCGCGAAGCGCGCATCGATGTCCGCGTCACGCGCGCGGAGTAATGACGATTGCGCGTTGATCACTTCGATATTGCCGGCGACGCCGGCCTTGAACCGCTGGCGCGCCTCCGAAACCTCCTGGGCGGCGAGCTGCAGCCGATCGGTCGCGATCATCTGCTGCGCGACCGCAGACCGCAGGTCCAGCAGGGCGCCGTCCACGTCCGCACTCACCTGTTCGCGCAGATCGCGAGCCCGGACGTCCGATTCCCGCACCACCGCCTGCTGCTCGGCCAGCCGGCCTTCGCGGCGGAAGCCGTCGAGAATCGGGAGCGTGACTTGCACGGCGACCTGCCGCGTACTGAGCGCGGACGCCAATGCCACGCCACTCAATCCGTAGTCGGCCTCGAGCTCGAGCCGCGGCAGCCGCTCCGCCGCGATCGCCGACGCCGCCGTCCGGGCCGCGGCGCCGCGCGCGAGCTCAGCGGCGAGGTCGGGTCGTGCGCCGACGCCCTGCGCGATCGCCGCGCTCCGATCCGCCGGCACGTCGGCCGCACCCAGCTGGGCGTTCAGTGTGTCGGTGAGCGTGATCGGCGTGTCGGGATCGATGCCCAATGCGCGGGCGAGATCGATCCTGGCACGGTCGCGCTGATTGGACGCGACGATGAGACGTCCGGCCGCCTCCGCGAGCTGCGTCCGGGCGCGCGTCACGTCGATCGACGCGCTCACGCCCGCCTGCTGCTGCGCCACCGCGAGGTTCACGAGCTCGGCCGCGAGCGCCGAATCGGCCTGGCGCGCGTTGACGACGGCTTGCGCCCTGGTCGCGCGCGTGTACGCCAACGCCACGTTCTGCGCGCTCGCTTCGATCACCGCCGAGCGGTCCGCTCCCGCCGCCGACGCCTGGCTCTTCGCGGCGCTGACGCGCCCAAGAGTCGCGAAGTCGAACAGCGTTTGCGTGACCCGCACGCGCCCGTCATAGGCGTCGAACGGACCGATGATCTTGGGGATGCCGGGGAAGGACAGGCCCTGGGCCTGCGTATTGAACGTCCGGCTCAACCACGAGCCCGAGAGCGAGAGATTCGGCAGCAGCCCCGAGCGCGTCTGACGCACCCGCGCGGTCGCTTCGTCGGCGCGGAAACCGGCGATGGCGACCGATGGCGGCACGGCCTGCGACTGGCCGGTCGCCTGGCGGACGGCGTCGGCAAATGAGAGGCGGAGTGGTGCCGGCGATTGCGCGCGCAACGGCGACGTTGCGGCGCATGCCAGCGCAATCACGAGATTACGACTTGCTGATGCCATGCAGATAGAGATCGATATGGGTGTCGAGATAACTGGCGACGTCGAAGCCTTCAGGCATACAAGCGGCGAACGCTTTGCGCGCGACGACGGCGTGCATGAGCGGTGACATGGCGAGCTTCGTCGCGACGGCCAAGTTCACGCGCCGGAACTCGCCGGCTTTGATACCCCGCTCCAAGACGCCTGACATCAGGCGATGGCCGCGGGTGACGACTTCTTCGTAATAGAAACGGGCTAACTCGGGAAAATTGCCGGCCTCGGCGATCATGAGCCGTGGAATGCTCGCGAGCGACGTCTCGCCCACCAGCCGCCAGTAGTCACGGATCAGTTTTTCGAACAGATCGCGCGCGCTGCCTGTGAAGGCTTGGGCGATCGCTTCGCCCTGGGCGATCACCGGAACGATTGTCTCGCGGACGAGCGCCTTGAACAGCGCTTCCTTGTTTTCGAAATAGAGGTAGATCGTCCCTTTGGTGACGCCGGCGCGGCGGGCGACGTCTTCCAGCTTGGTAGCGGCGAAGCCCCGATCGGCGAAAACCTCGAGCGCGGCCGTGAGAATCTCCTCAGGTCGCGCGCTCTTGCGACGGTGCCAACGGGGTTTTGCTGCAGCGGTTCGCGGCATTCAGGCTCCGAAGTTACTAACTGAACGGTCAGTAAGTAACTTGGGTTCCCGCTGCAGTCAACCCCTCCGTCGGTAGTAGAGGATCAGGTCGGTACTCGGCGGCGTGACCCCGAGCTGCCGCAGGAACGTCACGATCTGGCCGCGATGATAGGAGGAATGGTTGATGAAGTGCCGAAACATCTGCCCGTACGTGTGGACGTATTCGCCGCCGCTCGAAGGCTTTACGAGCCGTGTGTCCTCGAGCCGGCTCTCGGGGAATGCGTCGAGGAATCTCCCCCGCTCCGCCTCGACCGCTTCCCACCGCCCGCGCACGTCGGTGAGCGATTTCAGATCGGTTCCTTGGGGGACGGTGGGATTGGGTTTGCCGACCCAGCGATGCAGCCACAACTGCTCGGCCCACACGATGTGCGCGAGCGTGCCGTGAATACCGCCATAGCTGCTCTTCAAGTCCCGGAAGTACTGCTCGTCCGGAAGCTGCGCGACCGCGTCGAAGATCGTGCGGTTCGCCCAGGCGTTATACGCGAACAGCTCGAGGAATTCGTTCAATCGTGGCAGCAGGTGGTGGCGCAGCAGGCCTCGCCAGCGGGCCTGACCGCGGTCGTCAGCTCGGGCTGCGTGTCGCCGACTTTCACGACAAACACCTCCCACCGATAACCATTGGGATCGGTCACCCAGACTTTGTCCTGTAACGCATAACAACAGTCTGTGTTCTCCTCCTCAAACGTCGCCAGCCCCTCGTGCTTCAGCCGATCGGCGGCCTCTTTCACCGCCGCGGTCGATGAGACCTGGATCCCCAGATGGTTTAATGCTCCAGCCCCCGCCCCGGTATCCGCGGATGCATTCAGCGTCAGATTCAGCTCCGGCTCGGCGACATCGAACTTCGCATAGCCCGGTTTGAGCTTCACCGGGTCGAGCCCGAGAAAGGTGCGATAGAAGCGGACCGACTCGTCGAAACGCGGCGTATTGAGCGCGACATGAACTTTCACGACCGAGCTCCTTTCAGTGCGGACACCGGCACGAGGCTGCTGCGCGTGCAGCATTCCGTGTAGAGAAAAGCGAGCAGATCCTTGAGACCCACGGCATCGGCGCGGTAGCGGAGGAACTTCCCTTCCCGGGTCACCGTGACCAGGCCTTCGCGCTGCAACGCGTCGAGGTGATGTGAGAGGGTGGAAGGCGGAATGTCGAGCGTTGCCTGGATCTCCCCCACGACCATGCCGTCGGGATGCGACGACAGCAGACAGCGCACGATACTGAGCCGAGCCTCGTGGCCGAGGGCGGCGAATTTGGGGGCGAAGCGCAGCGCCTGTGTCGTGGGGTCCACACTTCGATTATACTAGAATTGTCGTAGTTGTCAAGCGGGCTATCGGGCCGCTGCGAGCTCCCCTGCATCCATCACGGAATCCTTCACTTCCCGTCCCTCGATCACCTGCTTGTCGCCGATCACGGAGCCCAGGACCTTGGCGTTTTTCGCGCGCACGCCCCTCCCAAGAATGCTGTTGGCGATTGTGCTGCCTTCGATGGTGCTCCCCGCTTCGATCGTCACATTCGGGCCGATCGTCGAGCTCTTCAGCGTCACTCCTTCCTCGATCCGCACCGGCTCCTGGATCCTGACTCCCGACCCCACCTTTGCGGGCTTTTGGCCGCGTCCGTGCCGGAGTAGGTGCTCGTTGGTTTCGAGCAGCGTGTCCACCTTGCCGCAGTCATACCACCCGCCGACTTCGCTGACGAACAGCTTCTTCCCCTTGTCCACCATGTACTGGAAGGCATCCGTGAGGAAAAACTCTCCGCCCTTCCCCGGCGGACTCTTCAGCACATGTTCGATCCCATCGAACAGCGTCCGCCAATCCTTCACATACTGCAACCCGATGTTCGCGCGCTTGGAGATAGGCGTGTTCGGCTTCTCCACGATCTGGGTCATGTGGCCCTGCTTGTCCGTCACGACCACGCCGAAACGCTGGTAGTCCTCGACTTCCTTCGTCCAGATGATGCCGTCCGCCTTGGTCGTCTTCACGATCGACAGATCGGCGTCGAACAGCGTGTCGACGAAGATCACGATCACCGGTCCGTCGACATACGGGCGTGCCAGGTTCACCGCGCCGGCGGTGCCGTCCAAGACCTTCTGCTCGATAAACCGCGCGGGGATGTCGTAATGCTTCCGCACGTAGTCTTCGACCTTCTCCTTCAGGTGGCCGGTGATGATGATCAGCTCGTCGAGCTCTCCCGCGCGCTTCAGCGCGTCCATCACGTAATCCATCACGGGCCGGCCTGCGACATTCACGAGCGGCTTGGGAACGCGCCTGGTCAGCGGCAGGAGGCGCGTGCCTTTGCCCGCCATCGGCATGATGACTTTCATGGAACGCGTCCATAGCGATCCTTGAGCCGCACGACGTCGTCCAATTCCGGCGTGGATGCTTCGAGCAGGTCGGTCACGACGATGGCCTCGAATTGGTGGATCTGTTTGGGAGGAATGTGAAACGCCTCGCCGGCGCGCACGCGCCGCTCGATCAGCGTCTCGTCCTGCTGAATCCGGAGAATGATTTCACCCGACAGCACGTAGATCGATTCATCCTTCTTGTTGTGATACTGCAGGGAGAGCACGTGTCCGGGATCGATATGCAGAATCTTCCCGACATAGCGGTCGGCCTTCGCCCAGATGAGCTCGTAGCCCCACGGCTTCTCTACCCTGTAGGGAACGCCGCTCACGCGAGCCTCAGCTTCAAGGAGGAAGGCACCGTCACGCATGCCGTCACGCACACGCCGCAGCCGACGCACCCCTCCGGCTTCAGCACCGGGTGGCCGCGATCGTCCAGCGCCAGGGCGCGTTCGCCGATCGGGCACGCCCGGGCACACACGCCGCACTCGGCGCCCTGGAACGTGATGCAGCGCTGCGGATCGAGCTCGAGAATGCCCATGTGGACCGTGTCCCACGGCACTTTCGTCAGCGCGCCGGTCTCGCACGCCGCGGCGCACGGCATGTCTTCGCACGCGATACAGGCGCGCGTCGTCGGATCAATGTAGGGAGTCCCGGCCGCCAGCCCGCCGCCGTTCGCGGGCGTCTTGAGGATCGCGTGCACGGGGCACACATCGATGCAGTCGCCACAGCGCGTGCAGGCCGCGACGAACGCGACTTCAGGCGCCGCGCCGGGCGGCCGGAACCAGCGCTTCGGCGCGACGCGCTCCTCGGTCCGCCGCGCAACTTCGTTGAGCAGCTTCCCGATGGTGGTCTGGAAGAAGGCACGCCGGTCGCTCAAAAGCTCGGCTCCAGGCTGACCAGCCAGCGGAAATGCAGCCGCCCGTCGGAGCGCGCATTCCCGTCGGCGGCGTAGGTCCAGCGATTCACCATGAACGGCATTTCGAACCGCATCGTCCACGCCAGCTCGTTGATCCGATGCTGGGTCACCACTCCCACCCCGCCGTCGTACAAGGTGGTGTACGACTGGCCCGGCGGTGACGGCGGCACCACCCGGGGATCCACGACCCCGCCATCACCGAAGACTTCGATTGCCGCGTCACGAACGGGTCCCGCGGCGCGGTGGAACAGCGTCTTCGTCCCTTCGACGTTGACTGCGATCGCCCACCGGCCGCCGAGGTCGGGGCCGAAGGCCCGCAGATTGGCATCTCCGGGCGACTGGTAATGGAAATCGGGCCGCACGAACAGCGCGCCGCGGCTGCGCAGCAGCGGATTGCGGAACGTTTCGTACGGACCCGAACCCGACAGCATGATGCGACGCTGTAGCGGTGGCGCGGTCTCAGCCAGATAGGTCCCGCCGAACAGGCGAATGCCCAGGAAACGACTCCGCAGGCTCACTTCACTGGTAATCCGAGCGAACCCTTCGATGTCGTACCGGTTGGACGACTGCACACCCGCCCCCGGGTTGCGGTAGACGACGCCGCCGCGCACGCCGGCCCGCGCCCGCCACACCTTATCGCCATGCCGACTCGTGACTGAAGCCCAAGGTCCCGCTTCGATCGTCCCGGCATCGTCCCACAGCCGGCGGTCGACATAGCCGAGGTCGCTGACGGCCATCCAGATGGCATCGACGCCGACGTGGGTGTCGGGACCGAACGTGAGATGCTGGCGGAGCGAGCGGTCGGCGTGCAGCGCGATGCCCGTCCGTCCCTCCACACTCCAGGTTGCCGCGCTCGCCTCGGTGCGCGGCATCGGGTGGGTCACGGGGTTTCCGGACTTGAAGTACCAGCCGTACGCCCGAGTCGCGTCTGGATCGAAGCCGTAGGATGCCAGTGCCAGATTCTTGTTGAAGCGGCCCAGGTAGTTCGAGCGAGCACGCACCGCACCCGTCACGCCGCCGTAGTCGTTGTACCACAGGAGCGGGAGCAGGCTCGTCACGATGCGGTCACGCTGCATCGGTGTCTTGGTCGGATTGTCGATGCGCGTTGTGTTGAGGGCTCGACTGCCGAAGAGGCTGCGCTTCTCGCGGTTATTCAGCGCGTTCCAATCATGCGCACGCTGGCGCGGATCGAGGACGAGCCGGCCCGGCTTGCGAGCCGTGACGAACTCCACGCGCTCGCGCTCCGGCTGCCCGGTCGAGCGCGCGTAGATCGTGTCCTTATCGCCGATTTCAACCGGCATCCAGCCGTCGCCCTGACGACTGATGTTGACAGCGGTCAGCCATCGGCCGTCAGCGAGCCGCCGTCGCTGAACTTTATCCAGTCGATAATCGATCAATGGCGTCCCATGCAGCCACTGGCCGAAGAGCCACTTCAGATCCTGGTGCGACACCTCTTCCGCGACGCTCCGGAACGCCGCTTCATCCACGTGCTTCAGCCGGTAGCGCGCGTAGTAGGTCCGTAGGATCCGCCGCATCACGTCGTCGCCCACGATGTAGCGCAGCTGCTCGTAGAACAGCTGGCCCTTCTCATAGATCATCGTGTTGTAGGTCTGGAAGTCGCGATAGCGCTCGCTGACCATCGAGACCGGCTCGCTCCAGCGGTCCACGTCCCAGAGCACGATTTCGGTTTCGACGCTCGGGTATTCCGATCCCGCGCCGTGCGCTTCGAAGAACCAGCCGGTCTGGAAGCTGGTGAAGCCCTCGTCAAGAAATCCTTCGCGCCACTCGTTGTTGGCGAGGATGCCCATCGTGTAGTTGTGGCCCAGCTCGTGGACGATGAGGCCGAGGCCCGCGCTGCCGTCCATGATCATCATGGGGAATTCGGTGCCGCCGCCCTCGATGCGGTGGACGTTGGTGATCTGCGGCCAGGCGAATCTGCCGTACAGCGAGTCAAGCCAGGCGAGCGCCATCTCGGTGCGCTGGACAGCGATCCCTTTGCCCCACGTCGCGCTGTCGCCGGGCTGATACAGGACGTGCACGACGACGTCCTTGTATCGCCCCTGCTCGTAGCGATAGTCGGGATTCAGAGAAAACGCGAAATGATGGACGGAGTCCGCGAAGAAGCGAACGCATTTGCGACCGGTTGCGACCACCCCGCATTTGCTACTTGACCGCCCGTAATAGCCCCGTTGATAATCGATCCCACCGGCAGCGACCGCCCCGACCGCCGCCTTTTGCCAGCCAGGATCACCTTCCAAGGGCACGCCCGTCGCACCAACCACCTGATCCGCAGCCAGATCGAGCATCACGTCGTAGCTGGCGAATTCGCCGTAAAACTCGCCCGCTGGATACAGCGGGTGATCCTCCCACCCGTACTTGTCGTACACGACGACTTTCGGATACCACTGCGCGAAATCGAAGCGCCGGCCTCGCCTGCCCTGTCGCCGCGGTAACGTCGAGGGCCGAGCCTGCCAGGAAATCGTCACGCCCATCGAATCGCCCGGCGCGAGCGGCCGCGGCAGGCGCCAGTGCGCGATGGTCGAATCCGGTGCGTACGGATAATCCGGGGTCCCGAGTGACGCCTGCGTGATTCGTTCGAACGCGTAATCAGGATCCTGCATGTGCTGAAAGCGCTCGCGCCATTCCGCGGAATCGACCGCGGCCCAGCGCGAGGCGGGGCGGAAGGCGTTCAGGTATTGATGGACATAGAAGTCGCGCAGCGTGTCGGGCGACTGATTGACGTACTTGATCCGCACGTTGCCGCTCAGCACGCCGCTCGGCTCGTCGACCGCGGCGACGATCTCATAGGCGACCCGCTGTTGCCAGTACGTCGAATCGACCGCGAGCGCAAGCATGGCCCGTGAATCTCGCGTGTTCTGGCCCCGCGTCGCAAGGAAAGGACGATGATCCTCTCGCGTTCCCCCCCACAATGAGCCTTCACCTTTATCAGGAGGACATATGTTGAACCGCAGTTGCGCTGTGGCGGCGCTGATGCTCATCGCCGCCTGCAGCGACCGGGCCGTGACGCCGCCATCCGAGACGCCGGCGGCATCGGTCTCGACCAACAGCAAGCGCCCTGAAGCGCTCGCCAGGATGGTCGCGAAAGGGCTCAAGAATCCGGCGTTTCGGGCCTATCTGAAGGCGCAGCTCGACGCCTCGCCCTACCGTGAGCACAAGCTGCAATTCGAGACGTTCCTCGCCGCCAACGAGGGCCGTGCGCTGCGTGAAATCGCGGCGGAAAACGGAACGACCAAGGACACGCTCGCCACGCAGGCGAAGGCCGCGATCGCACTCGAGGTCTATTTCCCGGTGCCGGACCACCGCGCCGCGTGGACCGGGGACGAGAACGTGCTCGTCGCGACGGCGCTGACGGACGACGATCCGCCGATCGCGTTCGATCCGGAGGGACGCCGGCAGGTCCTCGATCCGAAGACGCCTCCAGCCACACCCGTACTCGCGGTTGTGCCGGTCGAGACGGACTTCTCGGTCCGGCCGGCGCGCGTGGAGGAATGCATCGTCGACTGCGGCGGCGGCGGTGGCGGGCCCATCGGCGATGTTGTCCCTCCGCCTCCCCCGGCGCCCGGCCTCTACATGACCAAAAGCCATTTCGTACAAGACTTTGAAGGCTGGTTGAAGGGGTCGCCCGAATTTGAGGTGCACATCCTCGGGCAGAAGGGGACGACGGACTCCTTGTACGACTATCAATGCGCCGGTGAGCACGCGGGCGGACCGTACACGTTCGATCAGAACGATCTCGACTGGTCAGGAAATGTGTTGCTCTTCTCCAAGACACAGCTCGATCAGTACAACGCGGCGCATCCGCGGCAGAACCTCAGGGTGTTCGTCGTGGAAGACGACGATACTGCGTGCCAGATCAAGACTGACGTGGGGCGGGCGGAACAGCTTTTCAAAGTCGTCGACAGCCTCTACAACAATCTCACCGCGGGCAACGACTCGAGCACGGCACTCATCAAGGCATACAAGTACGCCAGGGGAGCAAAGAGCTTCTGGCAAGCGATCACGTCATTCTTCAAGACCAATGATGACGTCGTTGGAACGGCCGTCGAGGATGATATCGTGGGCTCGACCTATCCCGGCTACAACTGGTTCGTCAAAGGCGACAACAACATCACGAACGGCTGGATCAACCTGGTCATGAACTGAGGCGAGCGACTATGCGTGGTAGTGTAGCAGTTCTGGCTCTCCTGGCCGTCACCACAACCCCTGCCACGGCGCAGTGGGATATTGGATTCGAGATGAGCACGATTCATTACCACGGATCCTCAGGCGATACGACCAACAGCGGCGGGCCACAGGCGTTTCGTCCCGCCAGCGCTACGACCGTCGGAGTACGGGTTGATCGAGGCATTGGCCGAGCTCGCGTGGGACTGCAAGCATCGTACGCCAACGTGGGCCTCACGGCGACGGGCCCCGGATTGACCCTCATCGATAATTCGACGGGCCAACTCATCGAGGGACAGCTGGTGGTGAACTTCCGGGTGGTGGGGATCGGGTCGAGCGGAGCGATACGAGCGGAATTGGGACCCTCCCTCCACCTCTGGAAGAGCGGCGACGAAAACCGCACGCGTGTCGGTGCGATGGGCGCCCTGGCATACGAATGGCCCGTCGCCAAACGCTTCTCGGGCGCGATCCGGCTCGAGGGGATGATCTCCAAGTCCTGGTTCGACGATGGCGACCTGCCGCCCGAATACGAGCGGCAGGCCACCAGGCGCTACGGCGTGGGACTGGCGCTGCGCTACCGGCTCTAACGCGTCACCGCAAGATGATCGCCGGAACGTCACTCTCCTTCACGAGCCGGTTGAATGCGGGGACATCGGCGTCGAGCACCGCCTTGAGCCGGTCGAGCTGCACCTGCAGCGCCGCCGACAGCTCGTCGAACACCTGAACCGACTGGGCCGTCGGCGCCGCCTCGGCGCTCGCGACCACCCCCGCCAGCGCCGCGATCTTGTTGTTCAACCGGATCGGGTAATTGAGCGGATCCTGGTTCGAGCGGTTCTTCACCTGATAGATCGCTTCCTCCACCGCGGCGAGCCGTCCCTTGATCGAGTCCGCCTGCTGCGCGATGCGCTTGCCGGCATCGCCCGGGAGCCCGCGGGCGCGCGTGGCCGCGCCGTCGAGCTGGTCGCGCACCTCGCGGATGCGCCGCACCGCGTCGTTCGCCGCGCTCACCCGGTCGCGGATCTTGAGCAACAGATCGAATTGCTGCTGATACTCGGCCGGCGTCGTCTTGAGGCGGGGATCGGGCCGCACCGTGAACTCGCGCGACTGCGACCAGTCGCCCACCGTCAGCCGCACTTTGTACGTCCCGGGCACCGCCACCGGCCCAGCCGTGCCGCCCGCCCAGAAGATCATGCCCTGGAACCGGCTCGCATCGGCATACCGCAGGTTCCAGGCGAACCGGTTCATGCCGGCCCGCACTTTGAGGGAATCGGGGCTCGGGGCCCGGGGGGGGGGCTTGGGAGTAAACCTCCGGACCAGCGAATCGCGGCTGTCCAGAAAATCGAGGCTCACGTTGGTCGCTGAATCAGGAGCGCTCTTGAGATAGAAGAAGACGACAGCGCCGCCCGGTGGATTGTGGCCAACCCCCAATCCCGAGCCCCCACCCCCGAAGCCCCCGCCCAGGCCCCGGCGGTATGCAGTACGCGGCGTATAGAGGAAGCGCGTCGTGCGCGCGACCGAGTCGGCGAGCTGCTGCAGCGGTGTGAGATCGTCGAGGATCCAAAAGGAACGGCCGTGCGTCGCCGCGACGAGATCGTTGTCCTTGACCACGAGGTCGTGAATCGGCACGACGGGCAGGTTGCGCTGCAATGACTGCCAACGGCCTCCGTCGTCGAACGACACGTACACGCCGAACTCGCCGCCGGCATAGAGCAGGCCGCGTCGAGCCGGGTCCTCGCGCACGACGCGGATGAATTGACCGTCCGGAATCCCGCCGGTGACTACGCGCCAGGTGCGGCCGAAGTCCGACGTTTTGAAGATGTACGGCTTGAAGTCGTCGAGCTTGTAGCGTGTCGCGGCCACATAGGCGGTCGCGGCATCGTGCGGCGACGGCTCGATCGACGAAATCAGCGACCAGTCGGGAAGGCTGGCCGCGGGTGGCGTGACGTTGGTCCACGTCTTCCCGCCGTCTCGCGTCACGTGCACCAGGCCATCGTCGCTTCCCACCCAGATCACCCCGGAATCCTTCGCACTCGGCGCGATGACGAAGACGGTGTTGTAGTACTCGACGCTCGTGTTGTCCTTCGTAATCGGACCGCCGGAGGGGCCTTCCTTCGATTTGTCGTTCCGGGTCAGGTCGCCGGAGATCGCTTCCCAACTCTGCCCTTCGGTGGTCGTGCGGAAGACGACGTTGGCGCCGGCGTACAGCACATTGGGATTGAACGGCGACAGCACGAGCGGGAACGTCCACTGGAAGCGGTACTTGAGGTCGCCGGCGCCCCACCCCATCGGGTTGTCGGGCCAGGGGAAGATGTTCCGCTCCTGGCCGGTGCGGACGTCGAGCCGCGAGAGGAAGCTGTAGCTGCCGGCGTAGACGATGTCGGGCTCGTCGGCGCGGGCGGCGATCCAGCCGCTCTCGCCGCCGCCGACCTCGTACCAGTCCTTCTCGCCGATCGTCCCGCCATCGGTGCGGCTCGCGATGCAGACGGTGCTGTTGTCCTGCTGCGAGCCGCAGACCTTGTAGGGGACGTGCGTGGTGGCGATGACGTGATAGAACTGCGCCGTCGGCTGATTGTCCTGTCCCGTCCACGTGGCGCCGCCGTTATACGTGATGGTCGCCCCGCCGTCGTTGCTGTTGATCATGCGCGAAGGATCGTTGGGTGCGATCCAGAGCCCGTGGTGATCGCCGTGGGGCGCGCGCAGCGGCGTGAACGTGCGGCCGCCGTCCACCGAGCGATACAGGCTCGTGTTCAGGACGTAGACGGTCTCGGGGTCTTTGGGATCGGCGTGGATGTGGGAGTAGTACCAGGCGCGCTGGCGCAGATTGCGCTCGTCGTTCGTACGCCGCCACGTGTCGCCACCGTCATCGGAGCGGAACACTCCCCCTGAGTCGGCTTCGACGATCGCCCACACGCGGTCATGATTCGCGGATACTGTTACGCCTATTTTGCCGATAACGCCTTTGGGCA
>Ga0209056_10000497_pt1 | contig 43351 bp, 41 predicted proteins | sample GraSoiAngelo_114_FD_185876 | JGI IMG/M metagenome (GOLD analysis project Ga0209056, IMG submission 185876) | Grasslands soil microbial communities from the Angelo Coastal Reserve, California, USA - 14_0903_13_40cm (SPAdes) (version 2) | ecosystem: Environmental > Terrestrial > Soil > Grasslands...
TCCGCGAGCAGATCACGCGCGACGGCTGGTTCATGACGGGTGACCTCGGCTTAATGGATCAGGCGGGCGCCCTTCACCTCAAGGGCCGGAAAAAGACCGTGATGTTCGTGGCGGGGCTCAAATTCTTCCCGGAGGAAGTGGAGGACTGCATCAACCAGTTCGGCGGCATCAAGGAATCCCGGGTGTTCGGCCGGCCGCACGCTCGCGTGGGCGAGGTGCCCTGCGCGGAAGTCGTCCTGGACGCTCGCGGCTGCGACCTGGATGCCTTGAAGGCATATTGTGCGCGCGTCCTCTCACCCTACAAGGTGCCCCTCGAGTTCACTGTGGTGGACGCGGTCCCCAGGACGCCGAGCGGTAAGATCCGCCGATGAGAACACCCTCGGTGCCCGATCACGCGGGCTTCAGCCCGACGTACTCACTGAGCAGGCCGCCGCGCACGCGGCGCTCGACGTCGATGAACCCGCTCGATTTCAACACGCCGAGGATCACGTCCGGCGGCACGCACTCGGCCATCGTGTCCCAGTAGTACTTCATGAGCAGCTCGGCCTTCGCGCTCCCGGTGCTGATCCGGGCGATGCGGGGCAAGACCTTCTCGAAGTAGACGCGAAACACCCGCTGGCCGATCGCCGAGCTCGGCAGCGTGATCTCGAGGATCAAGACACGACCTCCCGGCTTCAAGACCCGGAGGCACTCGCGGAAGGCGACTCCGAGGTCGGCCATGTGGCGCAGGGCGTATCCCATGGACAGGAAGTCGAAGTGGTCGTTGGCGAACGGCAGCTCTTCGACGGTCCCCTGCACCAGCGGAATCGGGAGGGCCAGGCGCGCCTCCCGCAGCATGCCGCCGCTCGGATCGAGCCCGATCACCGCCCCGGGCTCACGAAGAATGCGCGCGGCCGACCGAGCCACCAGACCGGTCCCGGTCGCGACGTCGAGGAGCTTCATGCCCGCGCAGAGGCCGGACCTCAACAGGACGACGCGCCGATAGCGCTGGCCGGAGCCGAACGATCCCAGCGCGCAGACCCAGTCGTAGTGCTCCGCAGCGTCGTCGAAGAGGGCACTGACGAAGGGCCGTCGCTCCTTCTCGCTCTGGTAGTACTTCGTGAGGATGGGATGCGGCGCCGTGGGTGATTCCGCCGGGTCGTTCGGGTTCCTCGCCTCGCCCTTCATCCGATGCTCGGCGCCTCCGCGCTCGCAACAATAAGCGACCCCGCCGGCGAAGGCAAACGCGCGCGCGACGACGCTACGTCAAGCGTTTGCCGCGAGTAGCCGGGACGAGCTGGCCATAGCGCACTCCCTTGATCGCGAGGAGCTCGTTGGCGATCGACCTCTTCAACAACTTCACGTTCTTCCGTCACCGCCGGGGGATTCGAGTTCGCGATGCGCGCCAAGCTTCTGGACTGGCTGACGTTCTCCGGAGACGTGACGACCAGCCGCGCGACCTTCGACGCGGGCGGGGTCGTGCCACTCGCTCCGCTCGTGACGGCCCGCGCCGATCTGACGGCCCGCTTGCCGTGGGGCTCGCGGCAAGCCTCGCGATGCGCCACCTCGGCGACCGCTACGCCGACGAGGAGCGCCAGCAGACTGGCGGGAGGCGCAATTCTATTTCACATCGCGGCTGGCCGGCGAGCCCGCCGCCGGCGTTCCCGACATCCACTACGGCCGGCACACCCCGCTCCATCATGGCCGGCCTCGCCATCCACTTCTAACCCCGCCCGACGATATGCAGACGCGTCCAGACGCCATCCGCCGATCCGTCTTCGCTTGACCTGTCAGACGCTCCTTCGGCTTTCGCCTGCTCGAGCATCTCGGCCACGCGCGCCTTGGTCTGGATGAGCCGCTTGATCTCGTCGGTCGCGATCAGCAGCTCGTGGATGCCCACTCGGCCGCGGTAGCCGGTCTTGGCGCAGGAGGCGCAGCCCTTGCCACGATGCAGGACGAACGACTCGTCGTACTTGAGATTGAGCTGCGCGAAGGCTTGCTCGCCAAACGCCTCGACCAGCTCGTCGTACTCGGCGCGCTCGGGATGGTACTCCGACTTGCAGTCCGGGCAAATGCGCTTGACGAGCCGCTGTCCCATGATTCCGAGCAGCGCGTCGGCGAAATTGAACGAGTCGCACCCCATGTCGAGCAGGCGGACGACCGTCTCCACCGCGCTGTTCGTATGGAGGGTGCTGAACACGAGGTGGCCGGTCAGCGAGGCCTCGATGCCAGTCGACGCCGTCTCCTCGTCGCGCATCTCGCCGACCATGATGACATCGGGGTCGGCGCGCAGGAACGCCCGCATCGCGGCGGCGAAGTCGAAGCCGATCTTCGGCATCACCTGCACCTGGCGCAGGCCGTACTGCGTGATCTCGACCGGATCCTCGGCGGTCCAGATCTTGCGCTCGGGCTTGTTGATGTGGCCGAGGAGCGAATGCAAGGTCGTCGTCTTGCCCGAGCCGGTCGGTCCCACGCAGAGAATGAGCCCGTAGGGCTTCTCGGCGATCTTCTTGATCTCGCGGAGATTGCGCGGCGTCATGTCGACCTTGTCGAGCGGGATCAGCTCGCTCGAGGAGAGCACGCGCATGACCACGTCTTCGTTCTGGTTGGCGGTCGGGATCGTGGCGACGCGCAGCTCGATCTCACGGTCGTTCAGCTTGAACTTGAACTTGCCGTCCTGCGGCTTGCGGCGCTCGGCGATGTCGAGCTGGGCCATGATCTTGATCCGCGCGACGATGGCCCGTCGGTAGGCGCCGGGGATCTTCTGATACTCGGCGCAGCCGCCATCGATGCGATACCGGATCACCGTGTCCCGCTGGGCGCCGTACGGCTCGATGTGGATGTCGGACGCGCGCGCCTTGTAGGCGTCCACGATGATCTGGTTCGCCAGCCGGATGACCGCGCTGTCGTTCTCGTCGAGCTCGCCGGCGCCCACGTCCAGGGTGTCGGCGACGTCCTCGGCCCTCAGGTCGCCGAGGATGGTGCCGATCGAGTCCTTGCCCGCGCCCTCCCCGCCCGCCTGGTTGAGGAACATCAGGATGTCTTTCCGCAGCCCGACCGCCCACTTGACCTTCCGGTTCTTCAGCGCCTGGCTGACGCTGTCCACCCGCTGCAAATCTTGGGGATTGTCGATGAGGACCACGATCGCCCCGTCCTCACGCCGGAGCGGCAGCCAGAAGTTGCGTCGCAGGTACTCGAGCCGCAGGCCCTTCAGGAGATCCGGCGGCGGCAGGATCCGCTCGTCGTACTCGACGAACGGGCATTCGTAGAACTGGCTCAGCGCGACACCCATCTCGCCTTTCGGGACCTTGTACTGCTCGATCAGGATCGACTCGACGTCGGTCTGGCGCCGCCGCGCCTCGGCCACCGCCGAGCGCAGCTCCTGCGGCTCGACCCGATGCTGCGCCAGGAGATAGTCGAACTTGGTCTTGGGACGGCCCTGGGTCTGGATCAGCTCCTGGCTCTGGCTCAGCTGCGACTGGTTGTTGAAGGCGATCCCGAGCGTCTTGGCGATCCGGGACGCGGCGGTCTCGTCTTCCTTGGTGAACCGAGCGCCCCGCTTCTTGTTCAGGAGCTGGATGACGCCGATCGCCCGCCCCTCGTGCATGATCGGCATGCCCAGGATCTGCTTGGTCCGGAACCCCGTCTTCTTGTCCCACGAGCCGTCGAAGCTCAGGGTGGGCGAGATGCGGGCCAGCTCGGTCTTGTCGTAGGCATCCGAGATGTTCACCACTCGGCCCGCCGCGGCGACGTAACCGGCGATGCTCTTTTCGCTGACCGGCAGCCGGATCTCGTTGACGGTGTCGAGGGCGAGGAACTTCGAGTAGAGCTCCTTCTTGGCCTGCTCAATGGCGTAGATCGTCATCCGGTCGGCGTCGAGGAGCTCGAGAATATCTCCCTGGAGCTCGATGAAGATGCTGTCGATGCCCTTGGCCGCGTGGATGCGGTCGACGAGCTGGACCAGCTTCTGCTCGTAGGCTAGCCGTTGCTGCAGGATCTGCACGGATTCTTGGGGGGCCACAGCGCCTCCAATACCTTTACCTTCAGAAACAGCATTGCTTCCAGACTATGTTAGTCTAACAGATTCCTTCGCACGGGGAGAACGGCATGGCGCGCGGGCGGCGGGCGGACGTGGTCGTGATCGGGGGCGGAGCCAACGGCACGAGCACCGCTTTTCATCTGGCATCCCGCGGGGTTAAGAATGTCCTGCTGCTCGAGCGGCGCCACCTCGCGGCGGGAGCCACCGGCAAGTCCGGCTCGCTGGTGCGCATGCACTACACCAACGAAGCCGAGTCCAGGCTGGCCTTCGAGAGCCTCAAGGTCTTCCGGGACTTCCGAAATATCGTGGGCGGCGACTGCGGCTTCGAGCCCATCGGCTTCGTGCAGATCGTCCCCCCCGGCCACGAGGCGGCGCTCGCCCGAAACGTCGAGCGGCAGCAGCGCCTCGGCATCGCCACCCAGGTGGTCGACAGGGACCGGCTGCGCGACCTCCTTCCGGGGTCCCGGGTCGATGACGTCGGGGCCGCCGCCTGGGAGCCCGAATCTGGATTCGCCGATCCGAACGCGACCACCTTCGCGTTCGCCGACGCGGCTCGTCGCCTCGGCGCGACGCTCGAGACCGGCTGCGAGGTGACGCGAATCGTGGCCGAGCGGGATCAGGTCGTCGGCGTCGAGACTTCTCGGGGGCGGGTGGACACTCCCGTGGTCGTGCTCGTTCCCGGGGCGTGGGCCGGACCTCTGCTGGCGCCACTCGGGCTCGATTTCGGCCTCACTCCGCATCGCATCCAGATCTCGATCTTCCGCTGGCCAGCCGGCTTCAAGACCCGGCACTGCGTGGTCATCGACGCGATTCATCACTCGTGGTTCCGTCCCGAGGGCGGCGTCGCGACGTTGATCGGCGTCGAGCTCGGCGTGGGGCACGCCGATCCCGACAGCTTCGACGAGGGCGTCGACCCAGAGTTCGTCGCGATCTGCCGCAAGGCGCTGGCCGCCCGCCTGCCCCTCTTCGGCGAGGCGACGATGCGCGGCGGCTGGGCCGGGATGATCATGATGAGCGCCGACGGCCGCCCGATCATCGATCAGATCCCATCGGTCGCGGGGCTCTACTGCATGCTGGGCGACTCCGGAACTTCGTTTAAGACCTCGCCGGCGATCGGCCGGTGTCTCGCCGAGTGGATCGTCGACGGCAAGGCGCGCACCGTGGACCTCACACCGTTCCGGTCCACGCGCTTCGCGCAAGGCCAGCCCTGGCAGGACGAGGACAACTACGGCGGGGAGCGGCTGACGATCTCCCGCTGAGCGCTCAGCGGCCCAGCGCGGCCAGCATCTCTTCCACGCTCGTCAGCTTCACCCGGGGCCGACCCTGGGCGCGCCCCCGCGCGACCTCGATCGCGTTGAGCTTGAGCCAGTCGGCGTACGAGACGTAGCTCGGCTGGCGCTGCCGGACGAGCGCCTCGGCGGCGGCCGCATCCGGCCGCGCCGGCTCGAGCACGGCGCCCCGAGCGAGATCCTCGAACATGCACTCGACGGTCTCGGCGGCGTCCGGCTTGTTCGTGCCGATGACGCCCGTCGGGCCGCGCTTGATCCATCCCGCGGTGTACTCGCCAACGACCGGCTGTTTGGTGGCGGGATCGAGCACACGCCCCTTGTCGTTCAGGATGACGCCCCAGCTCTCGTTGAACGGCACGCCCGGCAGCGGCACCCCGCGGTAACCGACCGAGCGGAACACGAGACCGACCGGCAGCTCCTCGAAGCGGTCGGTCGCGCGCGGCTGCAGCGCGCCCGTCGACGTGGCGTAGAGCTCGTTGCGCACGAGACGCATCGCCGCGACGCGCCCGGCGTCGTCGACGATCAGCTCGACCGGCGAGACCAGGAACCTCAGGACCAGCCGGCGCGATTTACCGGTGGGCGCGCGTCGCGCGTATTGCCGAAGAATCTCCACCTTCTTCAGCGTGGCCCGGTCCTGGCTGCGCTCCACCGCGGCGCGGCTCAAAGGGTCCAGCTCGATTTCCTGCGGGATCGCCGTGATGTCCGCATCGGCCAGCTCGCCGAGCTCCTTGACCTCTGGATTGGTGAACGCGGCCTGGGCGGGCCCGCGCCGGCCGAGCAGGTAGACCTCCTTCACGCGGCTTTTGCGCAGCGCCTCCAGCGCGTAGTCGGCGATGTCGGTGGTCGCCAGCTCCTCCGGCGTCCGGCACAGGATCCTCACGACGTCGACCGCAACGTTGCCGACGCCGACGACCGCGACACTTTCCTGGGAGAGATCGAACGCGCAGTCCCGATAGTCGGGGTGGCCGTTGTACCAAGCGACAAATTCCGTCGCCGGATGGCTCCCGGACAGATCCTCGCCGGGAATCCCCATGCGCCGGTCGGTCTGCGCGCCCGTGCAGTACACGATCTGGTGGTAGTGCGCCCGGAGGTCGGCGAGCGTCACGTCCTTGCCGAAATCGACGCCGCCGTAGAAGCGAAAGCGGGAGCTGGCGGCCACCTTGTCGAAGGCATTGGTCACGAACTTGATCTTCTGGTGATCGGGCGCGACGCCCAGGCGGACCAGCCCATAGGGTGTCGGCAGCCGGTCGAACATGTCGACCTCGACGACCACCTCCAGGTGATTGAGCAGGTGGTCCGCGGCGTAAAATCCGGTGGGCCCGGCGCCGATGATCGCGACGCGCAACGGCCGCGACGGCGTCCCCGTCGGTGACGTCAATGCGCCAGCCCGCCCTCGCCGGCGAGGAGCTGCGTCTGTAGCGTATCGACCTCGCCCTGGTAGTGATCGCGCTGCGCTTTCACGACGTCGCCGATCGACACCATCCCGATCAGCCGGTCCTGGTCCACGACCGGCAGATGACGGATCCGCCGCTCGGTCATCGTGTGGGCGACCGTGAGCAGATCATCGTGTGGCTGGCCCGTGATGACGTTGCGCGTCATGAGGTCGGCGACCGTGCGCGCGAGGAAGCCCTCGTTGCGCGCCGCCTCCCGCACGATATCGCGCTCGGAGAGAATGCCCACGGGGTGCTCGCCCTGCACGGCGACCAGCGCGCCGATGTTATGGAGGGCTAGCAGGGCGAGCGCTTCCCGGATCGACTGCTCGGGAAGCACCGTCACGGCCATCGAGCCCTTCCGCGCGAGGATGTTCGCGATGTTCATCCGACTCCTCCTTCTGTTCTGCGGGCGATCTGGGCCAAGAATAGCCGCGCGCAGGCATGAGGCGCCAGCTCGCGTCGGGCCACCCGCTCGATCAGGGTGACGCTGGCCGCCCCCTCCGCGCTGAGGGCCTCACCGCCGAGCACCGTTTCGGCGACCAGGTCCTGCGCGATCCTCAGCACGCGCGCGGTGACGATCCGTCGGCGCCGCCGCTCGAGCTCGCCGCTCGTCTTGAGGTAGGCCATGTGGCCGTCGAGCGCGTCGGCGATGGGCTCGATGCCTTCGTCGCGCGCCGCCGCCGCGGGCAGAACGGGCGGCATCCAGGCCTCCTCCGCCGCGGGGAGCAGGGTGAGCATCGCGCGGAGCTCGGCGACGGTGCGGTCGGCGCCGTCGCGATCGGCCTTGTTGACGACGTGCACATCCGCGATCTCGAGAACACCGGCCTTGAGCGCCTGGACGTCGTCACCGAGACCCGGCACCGAGACGACGAGGACCGTGTGAGCCAGACGCATCACCTCCACCTCGTCCTGCCCGACGCCGACGGTCTCGACGAGGACGAGGCTTCGCCCGGCGGCATCCATGAGGTCGACGGCGTCCGCCGCGGCGCGACAGAGGCCGCCCAGGGCGCCGCGCGTCGCCATCGAGCGGATAAAGACGCCGGGATCGAGGGCCAGGTCGTTCATGCGGATCCGATCGCCGAGGATCGCGCCACCCGAGAACGGCGAGGAAGGGTCCACCGCGACGACACCGACGGTGCGGCCGCGGGCGCGCGCGACAAGCGCCAGCCCGCGGACCAGCGTGCTCTTGCCGCTCCCGGGCGCCCCCGTGACGCCGACGATCTGGCCGCGCCCTGTGTGGGGGTACAACCGGGCGCTCAGCGCTTCGGCCCGCTTGCCCCCGGACTCGGCCCAGGTGAGCCCGCGCGCGAGGGCACGGGTCGAGCCTTCCACGATCTGGCTCGCGAGCGTGTCGACGTCGGACATCATGGTGCCGTCAGCCATTTTACGGCACCGGCCCACGGAGAGCGGCGGGGACTTCGAGGCGCAGCGATCTTGCCGGGCGCGAGCTAGTAGTGCGAGCCGCAGGACGTCGCGGGGCTGGGGCCCCGCCTTCCGAGGCGAGCCTACTGACAGTCGTGCGAGCCGCAGGACGTCGCGGGGCCGGGCCCCGCCGTCCGAGGCGAGCCTATCAAATCTAGGGGATGGGCGCGGCGGCCCGGCCGCCGGGGGCGCGTCCCGATCTCCCTGGCAACGCGAGGCATAGCTCCCGGCAGCGCTTGCGAAGGGTGTTGCGGTTGAGCCCGAGCAGCCGGGCGGCGCGGAGCTGGTTACCTCCGGTCATCGACAGAACGTGCCCCAGTAACGGCCGCTCGAGCAGCTCGAGCGCCTCTCGGTAGAGCTGTCCTGACCGCGCCGCCGAGAGCCGCTCGACGAGCAGCGGCACGGTCTCGGCAAGCGCGCGCGCGACACCGTTCAGCTCCGCCAATCTCTCGCCGTGACCGTCCGCACGCTCGGCCATGTCGTGCTCTCGTGGATCAAAAGAAGCTGTAATGAACAGCCAGGGTCATGGTGTCCTGGGACTTCCCGGTCGGCACATAGCCGGGGGCACGGATCGCGAAGACCTTCTGGTTCGCCGAGTCGTGTCGGTACTCGAGCCGAGCAAACAGCCCCTTCCAGATGTTGTACTGAATCGTGGCGGTGACCCCGTACAGATCGAGCTTCGTACCCACCGGGGCCGCGAGGGTACGGACGCTCTCGGCGTCCTTGAAGTACTCGAGCCGAAGCGAGGTGCGTAGCTTGTCGGTCCAGTCGTAGATCGCGTAGCCCGCCCATCCCCACCACGAGGCGGTGGTGCCATCGGAGCGAGTCCTCGAAGCAACGAGCGAGGCTTCGTTATACTCCCAGCCGTAGTCGACGTTCAGGCCGAGCGTGAGCCCCTTGATGCCGGTGTAGTTGCCGACCCAGTCGAGCACGGTGCGCGGGTTACCGTTTTGGCGAGCCTGCTCGGGACCGGTGATCCAGCTGAGCGTCAGCGGAAGGTCCTTGATCGGCGTCACGGCGAACTGCCCCATGACGGACATCTGGCTGTTGTTGTCCCGGGCAACGTCCCAGCCGACGACCGGGCCTGCGGTGACCGTAAGCCACTCGAAAGGCGAGTACGACAGCAGACCGCCCACGTGGGTGAACGGGATCGCGAAGCCGAACATGAACGATCGTGAGAAATTCGGGTTTAGAGGCCCGTCGATGACCTCGTACCCGAGCAGCGTAACGAACTTCCCGGCCTTCACGGTGAGGCCACTTCCGATCGGGATCGTGTAAGAGGCGTAAGCGTCCTTGACATCGAACTTCGCTGTGTTGCGGAACGGATACGTGTCGTTGTCGCCACGGAACATACCGAGCGCATGGATCTTCTGCGCATCGATTCCCGTCGTGAGGACGACGCCGTATCCGAAGGGATACTTCTCCGATGGGTCCTTCTTGATACTGAACTCCGCCGCATTGAACGTGTAGCCGTCCTCGTTGTCGAAGACGCGTAGCTCGTTGTTGGTGTGGTCCCGGCCCGACCGGCCCATGTTCCACACCAAGCTGTTCTCGATGTAGGCGAAGAGGACATTCTCCTCCCAGAGCGTCTTCGGCTTCTCTTCCTTCTTCTCCGCGGGCTTGGTCTCCGCGGGCTTCGCATCCTCGGGCTTGGGGACCTGGCCATACACGGGCGCATTCAACGCCACGCCGAGGATCACCGCCATGAAAATCACTCCGAGCCATCGCGTCATCCGATCCTCCTCGGGTTAGACTGCGTTGTCGCCGCGCTCGCCGGTCCTGATCCGCACTGCTTCCTCGAGCGGTTCGACGAACACCTTGCCGTCGCCGATGCTGCCGGTCTTGGCAGCCACGGTGATCAGCGCGACGACCTTGTCCACGAGGCCGTCGCTGACGACGACCTCCACCTTCATCTTGGGCAGGAAGTCGACGGTATATTCACCGCCGCGATACATCTCGGTGTGGCCCTTCTGCCGGCCGAAGCCCCGGACCTCGCTCACGGTCATGCCGATGATGCCGGCACCCGTGAGCGCCTCCTTCACGTCGTCCAGCTTGAACGGCTTGATGATCGCTTCGATCTTCTTCATGGCGTGCCCTTCGGCGCCTTACCGCGAGCGCTCGGGCGCCATCGACATCGTGGGCGGCTTCACCGCCGATGTGCCCATCGCGTGGACGAGCGTCGCTGGCCCATGCACCTCCGGGTAGCCGTGAGCGCCCATCTCGGGCACATCGAGACCCTCCAGCTCGACCTCGGGGCTGACGCGCATGCTGAAGACGACGTCGTAGATCTTGAAGAAGGCCCACGACGCGCCGAAGATGAAGCAGAGGTTGACGATCGGACCGATGATCTGGGCGACGAGCTGGCTCGGGTCCCCGTACAAGAGCCCTTTCACCGTGCTTGGGACTCCGTTGAAGCCGTCGCCATAGGTGCCGTCGGCGAAGATTCCGAGGCTCAGCACGCCCCAGGCGCCGCAGGTCCCATGGACGGAGATCGCGCCGACCGGGTCATCCACCTTCATCGTCCGCTCGATGAAGAACACGGACCAGCAGACGAGCACTCCCGCAAACGCGCCGATCACGAAAGCCCAGAAGCTCGACACGAAGGCGCACGGCGCGGTGATCGCCACGAGCCCAGCCAGCATGCCGTTGATCATCATGCTCGGATCGGGCTTTCCGTACTTCGCCCACATGTAGAACATCGCGAAGATCGCCCCCGACGCCGAGGCCAGCATGGTGTTGACCGCGATCACCGCGATGCGCAGGTCACCGCCGGCCAGCGTGCTCCCCGGATTGAAGCCGAACCACCCGAACGCCAGGATGAAGCAGCCGAGGGCCGCCATCGGCAGGTTGTGACCCGGGATCGGGTTGGGCGAGCCATCCTTGTTGAACTTGCCGATGCGCGGTCCGAGCACCATGGCGCCGGCCAGCGCGGTGACGCCGCCCACCATGTGCACGACCGACGAGCCCGCGAAGTCCACGTAGCCGTGGCCCAGGCCGAAGTTTTTGCCGAGCTGTGAGAGCCAGCCTCCGCCCCACACCCAGTTGGCGAAGAGCGGATAGGTGATCATCGAGATGAAGAAGCCATAGGTGACGAACGAGGAGAACTTCCACCGCTCGGCCATCGCGCCCGTCGGAATCGTGGCCGCGGTGTCCATGAAGACCATCTGGAAGAGGAACAGCGCGAATACGCCGACGTCGTACGTCGAGCCGGCCAGGAAGAAGCCCTTGGTGCCCCAGAGGCCGAAGTCCTTGCCGAAGAGCGAGATCGTGAACTCGCCGTCCAGCACGCCGGTGCCGCCCAGCGTGGCGAGGGGGCTCGCGCCGCCCATCTGGAGCGCGAAGCCCATGATCCAGTAGCCCGTCATGCCGATCGCGTAGACCATGAAATTCATCATCATGGTGTGCGCGACGTTTTTCGCGCGCGTGAAGCCGGTCTCGGCGAGCGCGAACCCCGCCTGCATGAACATGACGAGAAAGCCGGTGAGCAGTGTCCACATCAGGTTGATCGACACCCGGTTGTGGCCCGCGAAGTCGGCGATCTCGGCGAGCGTCGGCTTGCCCGCCTCCTTGGCCGTGACGTCTGCGATGCCGCCTGTGGCGATGCCTCCCGGGTCTGGCTTCGGCGGCGGAGCGGGAGCAGCGGCCGGCGCCGCAGGCGCGGCCGGTGCGGCGGCTTTGTCCTGAGCGAACACCCAACCGCCGACGGCCAGCAGGCAGGCGACCACCAGGGCTGCGATGATCCTCCACGGTAGCGTGCGTTTGATGGATTCCAATTCCGCCACGGTCGTGCCCTCCTCGGGCCGCGCGCTAGCGCAGTCGCCCGGCAAAAAATGGCGCCCCGCCTCGGGCGCCATTACCCGTTTCTGCGACGTCGCTGTCGCGCGTCCCTCGCGGCAGCAAGGCGCGTGCCGCGCAGGGGGTCCAACGTTGACGCGAACTTAGCGTTGCGTCTTCCGCAACCGGTGCCCGCCGAATAAGCAGACACCGTGGTTTGCTCACGCGCCGGGCACCCCATCTCAGTACTCCTTGTAGTGCAGGAACTTCGCGTCGATGGTCGGGACACCGCGCTCGCCCTTCTTCTCGAGCTTCACGACGCAGTAGATCGCCAAGAGGATCCCGTCGCTGAAGAGCCCGTTGCACCGGTCCCGTAGCGCGTCGCCGTACACGCCGACGAGCTCCATCAGGCGGTACTTGAACGGATCCGTCGTCAGCGGGAAGTCGGTGCGCAGCGGCATCGCGGTGGTCGCCATCGCCGTCTCGACATCCACACCGACGGCGGCCGCCAGCCGCTTTGCCTCCTGGTGTCTCTTGCCCAGGAATGAGGCATCAGCGAGAGGTTGCCTATTCCGAGAGCAGGCGCTACGGTCGGCCGATGACCTCGAACATTGGCCCGCCGATCACCAGTGCCCGGATGCGCGGGCTCGCGCTGAACCGGAACCTGGCTGCCGTCGTGGCCTGGGCCTATCTTGCGGCGCATATCCTGCCGTGACCGAGGCCGACATCGAGCGTCTGGCCGGGCTGCTCGGGCTCCCACTCGAGCCAGGAAGCGCCGCTTCGGTGGCCGAGCAGCTGACAGGGCTCCTCAGCTTCGCGCGTCTGTTTGCGGAGTTCCCGCTGCCCGACGAGGTCGAACCCGCGCCGATCTTCCGCCCATGAGCACCGGCGAAGACACCCCGGCCGTCGCGATCGCCGAGGCGATACGTGCCCGCCGCGCGTCCGCGCGCGAGGTCGTGGCGTCCGCGCTCGAGCGCATCGCCCGGCGTGACGCCGCGCTCAACTGCTTCACCCGCGTCCTCGACGACACCGCCCTTGCAGATGCGGAACGGATCGACCGACTCGTCGCCGCCGGAGGCGATCCCGGGCCGCTCGCCGGCGTGCCCTTCGCCGTGAAGAATGCGCGCCTGGAGAACGACGGCCTCGTCGCGGCGCCGATCGCGTCAGCGCGCGCTTAGAGGTTCCAGTGGCCGGTCAGCTCGAGCACCTTCCGATCGAGTCGGGCGAGCCGTTGCGCGAGCACCTCGGCGATGATCACGACCAGCCTGTAGGCGGCGATGCTGTCGCTCGCGATCAGCCGCTGGAACTGCGTCTTGGTCAGCAGCTGGAGCTCGCACTCGGCGACGGCCATGACGGTGGCCGAGGTGGGACGGTCGGTGATGAGGCTCATCTCGCCCAGGAGAGTCGGCGCGTCGATCTTGGCGAGCAACTCGCGCTGCCCGTCAGCGCCATGCTTGAAGATCTCGACCCGGCCTTGCAGGAGGAACATGAGCCCGCTCGGCCGGTCGCCCTCGTTCATCAGCGCGTGCCCGCTGGCGACCTTCTGGCCGACCGAGGCCTGGGCGAGCTGCTCGACCTGCTGCGGGGTCAGCCCGCGGAGCAACGAGTGCATACCATTCCGGATCTCGGATGCGTTCACGGGTGTGACACCCCTCTGAGAACGATCGCGCTGCCCGAACGCACCGATTGTAGCGCGAAGCCCGGACTCGATCGACAGACCACGTGGGCCGGCTCGCGCCGGCATCTGCCTCGTCGCGTGTCCGCGGTCAGGTGGAGAGCCGCCAAAACACCTCGCGCCGCACTCGGGCCGGGGGACGAGGGTAGACCTTGCGACGCGCTCACCCGCCTCGAGCCGCGCCGCGGCCGTCGGGGCCGCCGCGCGGGCACGCCGACGCGCATCGCCCGCCCGCGCGATCAACTCGGCGTACTCCGGGCCGAAGAGACTCTCCAGGCGGTACCGGATCTCGCGGGCGAGTGCTGGACTCCGACCACCGGTCGAGACGGCGATCTGGAGCTCTCCGCGGCGGAGCACCGAGGGCAGGATGAAGTCGCATTGCTCGGGCCGGTCGACCACGTTCACGAGCACCCGCGACCGGCGGGCCGTTCGCTCCACCGCCCAATCCACGACGGGGTCACCGGTCGAGGCGACCGCTAGCACGCAGCCTCTCAGGTCCGACCGTCGGAACCCCCGCGAGCGATTCGCAATGAGCCCGCTCGCGGCGAGCGCCGCCAACCCCGGCGTCACGGCCGGGCTCACCACGGTGACCCGCGCGCCGCACTCGAGCAACGCCCGCGCCTTGCGCTCACCGACCGCGCCACCGCCGACGACGAGGCACCGCCGCCCGCGGAGATCGAGGAATGCGGGGAAGTAGTCAGGCAGGGCTCATACCGCAGCGTGACTCAGCACGCGTCGAACGGTCAATGGCACCGACGCGGCCGCGACGGTGGGCCCGGTGATGAGCACCGCCGGCGATTCGACGCCGGCCGCGCGTGCCTCTGCGGCGATGTCGCCGAGCCGGCCGGCGATCACCCGCTCCCCGGCGACGCCGGCGTGCTCGACCAGGATCGCCGCCTCGCGGGGATCACGGCCCAGCGACGTGAGTGACGCGGTGATCGAGTCGAGCGCGCCCACCGGCATATAGAAGACGAGCGTGCCCTCGGTGCGCGCGAGCACATCCCAATCGAGCGCGGCCGGAAGATGGCCCGTATGGTCCGTGCCGGTCGTGAACACGAGCATCGACGCGCGGCCGCGCTCGGTCAGCGAGATGCCGAGCCGCGCGGCCGCCGCCGTCGCGGCGGTGACGCCCGGGATGACCTCGAAGGCGATCCCGGCCGACCGCACCGACTCGATCTCTTCGCCGAGGCGTCCGAAGACGGCCGGATCGCCGCCCTTCAACCGCACGATGCGCTCGCGCCGGCGCGCCCAGTCGACGAGCAGCCAGTTGATCTGCCCCTGACCGACGCACGCACGGCCTGGCGCCTTGCCGACGTCGATGACGGTGGCGCCCGGGCTGACCTCGTCGAGGAGCTCTGGCGGAGCGAGCCGATCGTGCAGGACGACCTCGGCCTCGCGCAGCCGGCGTAACCCCTTGAGCGTGATCAGCTCGGGATCGCCGGGGCCGGCGCCCACGAACGAGACGACGCTGCGGTTCATGTCTCCTCCTTCCTCCGGTCGCCGCGCGGGAAGAACCGGACCAGGCGGTCCAGCACTTCCCCTAGCTCGTCGCAGGGGACGTCCTCCAGAATCTTCTGGGCGGCCCGGGGCGCGAGCCCGCCCCGGCCACCGACGAAGACGTGGACGCCGTCGACGATCTTGCCGTCCACCTTCACCTTGCAGCCCTGCAGACCGACGTCCGCGGTGTGGTGGTTGCCGCAAGAGGCCGGGCAGCCCGACCACCGCACGGTCAGAGGGCGCGCCGTCCCGAGCCGCTGCTCGAACTCGCGCGCCAGCGCCAGCGCTCGGGTCTTCGTGTCGATCAGCGCGAGATTGCAGAAATCGGTGCCGGTGCACGAGACGAGACCGCGGCGAATCTCGGACGGGTTGTACGGCAGCTCCCGCAGCAGCGGCTCCTGGGTCAGCTCGCCCAGGAGCGCGTCGGGGACCCAGGGGATCACCACGTTCTGCGACGGCGTGAAGCGCAGCTCGCCGTGGCCGTAGCGCTCGGCCAGGCGCGCCAGGTCGAGGAGCTGATCGCCGGTGACACGGCCCACGGGCGTCTTGAGCCCGACGTAGTTCAGGCCCGGCTCCCGCTGGCGGAAGATCCCGATGTGATCGGTGGTGGTGGCCCCGCGCGCGTCGCGCCCGCCTGGCGGCAGCGCGCGCCCGAGGCGCGCTTCGAGCTCCTTGCGGAACCGCTGGCCTCCCCACTCGTCCACGAGAAAGGCGAGGCGGGCCTTGCTGCGCGCCTCGCGCGGGCCGTGATCGCGAAAGATGAGGGCGATCGCGGCGCACACGTCCGCCGCTTCACCGGGAGCCACGAAGGCGTCGAGATCGGTCGCGAACCGCGGTCCGCCCGATCCTTGCTTGCCGCCGACGGCGACGTTGAGCCCGGCGACCTCCACCCCGTCGAGCGTGGCGAGCGCCGGGGTCATGGAGATGTCCTGAGTCTCGCCGCTGGTGCAGTGCTCGAGACAGCCGGTGATCGTGACGTTGAACTTGCGCGGCAAGTTCGTGAACGCCTTGTTGCCGAGAAAGATCCGCTGGAACGCGGCCGCGATGGGCGCGGTGTCGAACAGCTCGTGCGTGGTGAGGCCGGTCGCGGGGCACCCGACGATGCCGCGAATGTTGTCCATCCCGGTTTGTAAGCTCGACAGCCCTGCCGCCTCGAGCCGTGCCATGGCGTCGGGCACGCCCTCGATCGTCACCCAGCGGAGCTGGATCTGTTGGCGCGTGGTCACGTCGGCGATGTTCCGGCCGGTCGCCTTCGTGATCTCGCCGAGCAGGCGCGCCTGGGCTGCGGTGACAATGCCGTTGGCCATGCGGATGCGCATCATGAAGTGCCCGGGGGTCGGCTTCCGGTGGAACACGCCGACCCACTTCAGTCGCTCCTTGTCGTCGTCGGCGATCGTCCGCCATCCCTCCCGGGCGAAGCGCACGAGGTCCTCGGTGACATCGAGACCGTCACGCTCGGCCTTGAGCGCTTCGATCTTGTTCATCGGATCGACTCCACGCCCCCGATCGACTCCGCAAGCCGGCGCAGGCGCACGGCGCAGGCCTTCAGCTCGGGCTGCCCCGACACCGGATCGCGACCGCTCAGCGTCAGGTTGTTGGCGCTCTTGTAGAACCCGGCGTGCCGGCCCCAGTGGAACGGCAGGAAGCACGTGCCCTCGCGGATGGCGGCGCTCACGCGGCACTGAGCCACGGCCTTGCCGCGGCGCGAGGTGACCTCGACGAAATCCCCGTCGTGGATACCGGCGCGTCGCGCGTCGCCGAGATTCACCTCGAGGATCGGCTCGGGCGTGCGCGAGGCGAGCGCCGGCGACTTGCCGGTTCGCGTGAGCGTATGCCAGTGGTCGCGCACACGACCCGTCGTGAGGACCAGGGGGAAGTCGGCGTCGGGCGCCTCGAGCGGCTCCGCGTGCTCGACGGCGAGGAACCGCGCGCGCCCATCGGGCGTCGCGAAGGCGCCGTCCGTGTAGAGACGGGCCGTACCGGGGTGGTCGGGCGCGGGCACGGGCCACTGCAAGGGGCCGTCGGCCTGGAGGCGCGCGTGGCTCACCCCGGAGTAATCGCAGACCGTTCCCGCCGTCAACGCCGCGAACTCGTCGAAGATCTCGGCCGTGCTCGCGCATGGAAATGCCTCCTTCCAGCCCATCTCGTGGGCGAACCGTGTCAGGATCACGGCGTCCGGCAGCGCCTCGCCCGGTGGGTCGACGAGCTTGGGCAGGTACGTGAGCCTCCGCTCGGAGTTGGTCATCACCCCGTCCTTCTCCGGCCACTGGGCGGCGGGAAGGAGCACGTCGGCGAAACGTGTCGTCTCCGTCGGGTGATAGGCGTCCTGGACAACCACGAGCTCGGCCTGCCGCAGCGCCTTCTCGACGAGGTCGAGATCGGGCATCGAGGCCGCCGGGTTGGTGCACATGATCCACACTGCGCGCACCTCACCGCTCGCGAGGCCCTCGAAGATTTCCAGCGCCGAGCGCCCGGGCGTCGACGGCAGGCGCCCGGCGGGAATCGCCCAGTGATGCTCGACGGCCGCGCGCGCGGCGGCGTCGCTGACGAGCCGGTAGCCCGGCAAGAGATGGGTGAGGCCGCCGGTCTCGCGCCCGCCCATCGCGTTCGGCTGTCCGGTCAGCGAGAACGGCCCCGCCCCCGGGCGGCCGATCTGGCCCGTCGCAAGGTGCAGATTGATGATCGCCGTGTTCTTGTCCGTTCCGACGTGGCTCTGGTTGATCCCCATCGACCACAGGGAGAGCGCCGCCCGCGCGCGACCGAATCTCAACGCGGCCATGACGATGGCCTCGCGCGAGAGCCCCGTCAGAACCGCGCCGCGCTCGGGCGGATAGCGTTCGATCACCGAGCGAAGACGCTCCCAGCCCCTCGTGTGCTCCGCGATGAAGCGTGTGTCGAGGAGCCTCTCGCGCCACAGCACGTGCAGCATCGAGTTCAGCAGCGCGATGTCGGAGCCGGGTCGCAGCGACAGATGGAGATCGGCGACGTCGGCGGTCTCGGTCCAGCGCGGGTCGCCGACCATGATCGTCACATCGTCGGGCGCCCGGAGCTTCCGCTTCCTGATCCGCTTGAAGGTAACGGGATGGCAGTCGGCGGTGTTGGTGCCGAGCAGCAGGAAGCAATCGGCCAGATCGATGTCCTGATAGGACGCCGGCGGACCATCCGATCCCAGGGAGCGCGCGTACCCCGCCGCGGCCGAGGCCATGCAGAGCCGGGAGTTCGTGTCGAAGTTATTGGTGCCGACGAACCCCCGCGCGAGCTTGGAGCCGAGGTAGTACTCCTCGGTGAGGAGCTGGCCCGACGCGTAGAAAGCGACCGCGTCCGGTCCGTGCGCCATGATGATCTCGCGCATCCGATCGGCCGTGAGCCTGAGCGCCAGCTCCCACGGCACCCGCTCGAGCTCCGCGCCACGGCGCAGGCGGATCTGCGGATGAAGGAGCCGGTCCGCCGTTCGCAGCACCGGGGGGAGATGGACGGCTTTGGCGCAGATGTCGCCGACGTTGGCCGGATGGTCGAGATCGCCTCTGACCTTCGTCACGCGGCCATCGCGGACCTGCACCAGGAGCCCGCAGCCGACACCGCAGTACGGACACATCGTCGCTCGCCAGGCGTCGGGGTCCGCGCCGCCGCCCGCGTCACGCGGTCGCATGCGCCTGCTCCTCGAGGAATGCGACGATGGAGTCCCGCAACCAGAAGTAGTCGGGCCGCGCGAGGAGCTCGTCGCGCCGGCGAGGCCGGGGGAACGGCACGTCGAAGATGCGCCCGATCGTCGCGGCCGGGCCGTTGGTCATCATGACGATCCGGTCGGCGAGCTGGAGCGCCTCGTCCACGTCGTGGGTGACCATGATCACGGTCCGACGCTTGGCCTCCCAGAGCGTGATCAGCTCGTCCTGCAGCTCCATGCGGGTCAGCGCGTCCAGGAGCGAGAAGGGTTCGTCGAGCAGGAGCAGCCGCGGCTCGAGCGCGAAAGCCCGTGCGATCCCGACGCGCTGCTGCATCCCGGCCGACAGCTCGCGGGGATACCGCGCGCCCATTCCGCCGAGCCCGACCGCCGCCAGGTATGACTCGACGCCGCCATCGGCCCCCGAGACAACCTGCTCGCGCGCGAGGCGCACGTTGTCGCGCACCGACATCCACGGCAGGAGCGTCGCGGACTGGAAGACGACGCCCCGATCGGTCCCCGGCCCGTCGATCTCCCGGCCCGCGATCACAGCGCCCCCCGTGCTCGGCGCGACGAGCCCCATGAGGATCGAAAGCACGGTCGTCTTGCCGCAGCCGGAGTGGCCGAGGAGGCAGACGAATTCGCCCGTGTCGACGTACAGCGTGAAATCGCGGACGATGACCGCCGGGCCGGCCGGCGTCTCGTACGCCTTGCCGAGCTGAGCGATCTCGACAAGCGCTGGCATCTACCGCGTGGTCCGGGCGGCGCGCAGAAATTCCACGAGCGCCTGACGGGCCTTTTGATACGCCGGCTCGAGGCTCATGTGCCGGCGCTGCCGCGGACGCGGCAGGCCGACCTCGATCGCAGGCCCGAGCACGGCGTCGGGTCCGGGCGTCATCGGGTAGATCCGGTCGGCTAACAGGATGGCCTCGTCCACATCGTTGGTGATCAGCATCATCGTCGACCGGCGCTCGGCCCAGATCCTCAGCAGCTCGTCCTGCAGCGTGGCGCGCGTGAGCGCGTCGAGCGCGCTGAACGGCTCGTCCATCAGCAGGAGCTTGGGCCGCATCGCGAGCCCGCGGGCCACCGCCACCCGCTGCCGCATGCCGCCCGAGAGCTCTCGCGGGCGCTTCCAGGCGGCTGGCGTGAGGTTGACGAGGGCGATGAACTCGTCGGTGATGCGTCGGCGCGCGGACGCCGGCATCCCGGGGTTCACCGCGTCGACGGCGAGCGCCACGTTGCCCCGGACGCTGAGCCACGGCAGCAGCGAGTACTGCTGGAACACGATGCCGCGCTCGGGCCCCGGCCCGGTCACGGGCACACCGTCGAGCAGGATCTCGCCCCGGTCGGGCGCGATGAGACCCGCGATGAGAGACACGAGCGTGGTCTTCCCCGATCCGGAGTACCCGACGACCGCCACGAACTCGCCCTCCTCGAGGGTCAGGTCCACACCGCCCAGCACTGCTGTGGGGCCGTTTCGGGTGCGGTAGCACTTCTTCAGATCCCGAACCTCGAGGTACGCCATCAGTTCAGCCGAACGCGCGCCTCGACGAGGCCCATCAGGCGATCGAGCACGAACCCGATGGCGCCGATCGTGATGACGCTGAGGATGATGTGCGAGTAGACGAGGCTGTTGTACTCCTGCCAGAGAAACCCCCCCACGCCCGGTGTCCCCGTGAGCATCTCCGCCGCGACGATCACGAGCCAGGCGAGCCCGAGCGACAGTCGGTAGCCGGTGAAGACGTAGGGTAGCGTGGCCGGAATGACGATCCGGGTCAGCGTTCTGAAGCGCGAGAGCTTCAGCACGCGCCCCACGTTCAGATAGTCGGGGTTGATCGACCGGACGCCGACGGCCGTGTTGATCACCGTCGGCCACATGGCGCACAGCGCGATGGTGAAGACCGCCGCGGGCTCCGACTTCTGGAAGATCACGAGCCCGAGCGGCAGCCACGCCAGGGGCGAGATCGGCCGCATGAACTGCACGATCGGGTCGAACGACTGGTGAAACCGCCGTGAGAGCCCGAGCAGGAAGCCGATCGGCGTGCCGATCGCGAGCGCCAGCGCGAATCCTTTGCCCACTCGGACCAGCGAGTACGACGCGAGCCGCCCGATGCCCTGGTTCATCTCGCCGTCCTTGAAGAACGGCTCCAGCACGTAACGCTGCGACTCCCGCCACGTCCGACCCGGTGACGGGAGATCCGGGGCGACCGTCACGCTCACGATCGACCAGATGGTGAGCACGCACGCCGCGCCCAGGAGCGGCAGGATCACCTTCTGCGACAGGTCGAGACGCATGGCGCCCTCCGGCTAGGCCATGGAGTGGACGGCAAAGCCCTTCGCATACTTCTCGGGGTCGGCCGGGTCGAAGGTGACGCCGTCGAACAGCGTTTCCTTCTTCATGTCGTCTCGCGGCGTCTCGACGCTCATCTCCTGGGCCACCTCGCGGAAGATGTCGGGCCGGTGCACCCGGTCCACAAGGCCCTTGTAGTCCGGCGGCTCCTTCACCATCCCCCAGCGCCGGAACTGGCTGAGCCACCAGACGCCGTGGGACTTGAGCGGAAAGTTCGTCTGCCGGTCGAAGAACGTCATGTAGTACTTGTCCTTCTCCTTGCGCCCGTCACCGTAGTCGTAGTCGCCGAGCATGCGGCCGAGGATGATCTCCTTCGCGGCGTTGACGTACTGCGGCTGGCCGACGACTTCCGCCATCCGCGACCGGTTCTCCAGCTTGTCGTTCCACTGGCTCGCTTCCAGCACGGCGCGCATGACGGCCTTCACCGTCTTCGGGTTCTTCTGGGCGAACTCCTCCGTGAAGGCGAGGACCTTCTCGGGATGGTCCCGCCAGATCTGCTGCGTGGTGATGGCCGTGAAGCCGATGCCGTCGGCGATCGCGCGCGCCCCCCAGGGCTCGCCCACGCAATAGCCGTCCATCTTGCCCACCTTCATGTTGGCCACCATCTGGGCGGGAGGAATGGTGATCAGGGACACGTCGCGATCGGGATTGATCCCGCCCGAGCCCAGCCAGTAGCGCGTCCACATCGCATGGGTGCCCGGCGGGTACGTCATCGCGAAGGTCATGGGCGCACCTTTGGCCTTGGCCTCCAGGGCCAGCGGCTTGACCTGCTGCGGCGTCTTCACCCCCTTCTCGAGCAGCGCCTTCGTGAGCGTGATCGCCTGCCCGTTGCGATTGAGGTACATGGGGATGATCATCGGCTTCACCGGGGAGCCCTGAAGTCCCATGGTGGCGGCGTACGGGATCCCGAGAAGCATGTGGGTCGCCTGGTTCTCGCCGAGCGTCAGACGATCGCGGATGACCGCCCACGAGGCCTCCTTCGAGATCGTCGATTCGATCCCGTGCTTCTTGAAAAGCCCGAGCTCGTGGGCCATCACGATCGACGAGCAGTCGGTGAGCGCGATGATGCCGATCCTGACCTTCGGTACCTCCGGCCCGTCGGCCGCGTACACGCCTCCGGCCCAGCCGCCGCGCACGCCGGCGAGCAGCGCGGCCGTGCTCGTCGCCTTGATAAGCTCCCGCCGCGTCACCTGCATGCCGTCCTCCAAAAAAGAAAAATGGCGCCGTGCCTCCGATCGAGGCAACAGCGCCATCGCTGTCGATTCCGCGGCGTCCGAGCGTGGACGCACGCTGCGGGCAAGCAGGTGCAGCGCGCGTGCCAGTGCGGCTCAGCGAGGGGAGATCAGCTTATACGGGCACTTGTCCTCGGTGGGGGATCGGGGGCGCGGGTCGGGCTGCCGAATTTCAGTGCGGCGAGCGTCGGCCTGCTGAAGGGGTGAGCAGCCGGACTAGCGATCGCACGACAGGCGCATCCGATTCTTCGCGACCCAGGCGTAGACGCGTCGGGCGAGGGGGCGCGCCCCCGGGAGCGCGAAGGCCGTCGCGAGCCAGCTGAGCCAGCCGATGCGATGAAGCAGCTCGGGCACCGCATCGGCGCCCGTGAGCGTACGCCCGTCGGGCAGCACGAGCTGCATCGCCGTCATGCACGCCTCGTCCGAGATCTCGGGGAAGCGGGCGCGGCGCGGCGCTGACCGACACGGCAGGATTTCCAGCTCGCCACCGGTGATCGCCAGGCGCATGAGCCAGAGCGCGCTCGCCCGGCACATCGCGCACTCGCCGTCGTAGATCAGGACCGCGCGAGGATTTATCGTATCGCTCGCCTCGGCCGGCGGGGCCCCAGCCCCGCGACGGCCTGCGGCTCGCACTACCGGCCCCATCCCCTGAGGGTGCGGTAGTAGAGGACGAAGCCCGCGGCCACGACCACCGCGACCAGGGCCTGCACGAGCGCGGCCGTCGCGCCGTCGCGCACGAAGAGGCGCAGTTGGAACGCCGCATAGAAGAGGAAGAACGCGATCCCCGCGCCGATGAGGATACGGTGGGCGGTGATCAGCTTCACGCGACGGTCCTGGCTAGGCGCCGAGCACGGCCTTGACGGCGTCTCGCGCCACGCTGACAAGCCGATCGATTTCCGCCTCGGTCACGACGAGGGGCGGCGCAAAGTAGACCGAGTCGCCGGGCGCCGGATGGGCGCCGGCCGCGGCGCGCGTCCGCGTGACGACGCCACGCTTCATCATCTCGGCCTGGATCCGCGGGGCGACCTTCCGATCGCCGGCGAAGTTCTTCTTGGTCGCGCGGTCTTCTACCAGCTCGACGGCCGCGAGCAACCCCTTGCCGCCCCGGATGTCGCCCGCGTTCGGGTGGCCGCCGAACGCCTGCTGGAGTCCTTGATGGAGCCGGGTACCCATCGTCGCCGCGTTCTCCCAGAGCCGCTCGCGCTCCATGATCTCGACGTTCTTCAGCCCGACCGCGCAGCACGTCGGATGGCCGGAATACGTGTAGGCGTGCATCCAGCGGTCCTCAGGCTTGACCGAGTCCATGGCGTCCTTGATCGCCTTGCTGACCATGATCCCGCCGAGCGGGAGGTACCCGGAGGTCACGCCCTTCGCGAACGAGAGGATGTCGGGCTTGACGTTCCAGTGCCCGAGCGCGAACCAGCGCCCGGTCCGGCAGAAGCCGGTGATGACCTCGTCCGCGATCAGGAGCACCTTGTGGCGCGTGCACACCTCGCGAACCCGCGGCCAGTAGTCGTCGGTCGGGTAGATGACCCCGCCGCCACCGTGGATCGGCTCGCCGATCATCGCGGCGACCGTGTCGGGTCCCTCGCGCAGAATTGCTTCTTCGATCTCCCGGGCCGCCGCCTGCCCGACGCTCTCGCCGGGCTTCGCGCCCTGGAACCGGTACGGGTAGCAGGTCTGGACGTGGATGAAGCCCGGAACGCGCGGCTCGAACATCTTCCAGAAGGCGCCCATCCCGGTGGCGCTCATCGCCTGGAGGGTGACGCCGTGGTAGCCCTGCTGGCGGGAGATGATCTTGACCTTATCGGGCTTGCCCTGCGCCTTCCAGTAGAAGCGCGCCGTCTTGAACGCCGACTCGTTCGACTCGGCGCCGCCGCACGTGAAGAACACGGCCTGCATGTTGTCGTACGTGATCTCCATGAGCCGGTTCGCCAGCGTGATGGCCGGAATGTTCGAGGAGCCCACGTAGCCGGAGAAGTACGCGAGATCCTTCATCTGCGCCGACGCGGCGTCGGCCAGCTCGGTGCGTCCGTGGCCCACGTTGACGTTCCAGAGCCCGGAGAGCCCGTCGATGTATTCGTGGCCCCCGATCTCCTGGATGGTCGCGCCGCGTCCGCGGACGTAGATGACCGGCTCCGCGCTGTCGACAGGGTGGTGGAGCGGATGGATCAGGTGCTCCTGATCGGCCTTGACGAGCTCGGCGGCGGTCATCGCCATTGATTCCTCCTGTTCAAGGCGCGCCTCGGCCGGCGGGGCCCCAGCCCCGCGACGGCCTGCGGCGCGCACGGCTCTCATCATCCGCTCGCCTCGGCCGGCGGGGCCCCAGCCCCGCGACGGCCTGCGGCGCGCACGACCACCCCAGTTCAGCGAGTGGCGGGCACGGGTGCGCCCGCCGATAGTTCCCGTCCGGGATGACGACGGCGTTCTCCTGGTGTCCGCGATACCGGTAGACCCACGCGCGCGCGCGACGGCCGCTCGCGAGCGTGATGGTCGCGCGGCGACGATCGAAATTGTACCCCTCCTCGCGGTCGAGCACCGCGAGAAGTTCGGGGTCGTCCAGCCGGTAGATCTCGCCGCGGACATTGCCGGCGCCGTCGACCAGCCCGGGGTAGCGGCCGAGGTCGAGCAGCCGTCCGCGGACGCGGCCCGCGCCGACGAACGTCGCAGCCGACGCGAGCACGCGATGCCGCGCGTACCCCCGCATCAACGTCCCGTACGCGAACAAGAGCTCGGCGGATTCCACGCGACGTCGAGCGCTACTTGGCCTGGGCAAGCCGCTGCAGCGCGTCGAGCGTCCGGCTCGTGTCGATCGCGAGGCTCCCGATCTCCACGTAGCGGACGCGTCCGGACCGGTCGACGATGAATGTCACGCGCTTCGAGAGATTCCACGTGTCATCCCAGACGCCATAGAGCCGACTCACCCGGCCCGGCGTCTCGACGTCACTCAGCAGGCGAAACGGCAGGCCGAGGTGCTTCGTCCAGGCGAGGTTGCGTTCCGGGGGATCGACCGAGGCGCCGACGATTTCGGCGTTGAGCGCGGCGAACTTCGGCTGGTCGTCCCGGAACCGGGAGAATTCGCGCTCTCAGCCGCCGGTGAAGGCCTTGACGAAGAAGGCCACGACGACGAAATCGCGCTGCGCGAGAGCGTCGGACAGTCGGAACGGCCGGCCATGCTGGTCACCCAGGACGATGTCGGGCGCCGTCTCGTTGACCGCGACCGGCTTGTCGCGGTCCGCCGCGAGCGCGGGCGGCGCCAGGAGGGTGAGCAGGACGAGGACGAGCGCCTTCAACGGTCGACCACGTCGTGACGGCCTGCCTCAGGCAGGCTCGACCGCCTGGAGGACGGCGCCGAGGAAGTCCCGCTCGGGGACGGCGCCCTCGAACTGCACGCGGTCGTTGATGACGACCTTCGGCACGCCCATCACCTGATAGGCCCGCGACAGCTCGGGAAACTCCGTCGCCTCGATGACGGTCGAGCGGACGCGGTCCGACGCCACCGACATGTGCTGCGCCAGGCGCACGGCCCGGGGACAGTGGGGTCAGGTGGGTGTCGAGAAAACCTTGATGTCGACGTCGGCGGCGAGCGCGCGCAGCGAGGCCAGGGTGTCCTCGGCCAGCGCCGGCTCGCCGGTGGACGCCACGATGATCGAGTCGATGAGGTTGCTGAACTCGTAGCCCAGGGGGACGCCGTAGAAGCGGATGCCGTAGTCACGGCTGCCTTCGACGACGATGGCCGGCACCTGGTCCACGCCGTACGCCTCGGCGCGCTCGCGGTCGATGGCGAGGTTCAGCACCTCCACCGTGATCTGGTCGGAAAGCTCGGCGACCTCGCGCACGAGCTGCTCGTTCTGCTGGCAGAGCTCGGCGGCGGCGAGCTCCTGCGAGAAGACGACGAGCTTCACGGGCCCAGCGATGCGCTCGAACTCCGTGCGAACAGCGGCCTGGTCGCGCGCGGTCAGGATCGGCATGGCGTCATTATACCTGCCCCGACCTCCTTCACGACTCGCCGGCCCGGCGATCGAACCAGACGTAGACGACGATCGGGAGGCTCGCTACCACCGCGCCCGCCATCAGCGAGCCCCAGTAGTAGATGAAATCAGCGACGGTCCCGCGCCCGAGAGCGCCCGACCCAGCGCCTGGGCGAACCGCGCCTCGCTATCAGCGGCGAACGACGTCGTCCGAAAGCGCTCCGCCAGCCGCGTCACGGCGGTCGAGTCCGACGCGGTGGCGCCGAACACGACCAGAACGATCGGCGCGCCGAGCCGTGTCGCGGTCTCGAGCTCGGGCGCGGCGGCCGTCAGCTCTGCGACCCCGGTGAAACACACGACGCGGCGATCGGGATGGACGAGGTGCGCCGCGATGGCCGCCGGCAGCGCGAAACCCGCCGTGGCAAGCCCGTGAGTCACCAGGAACTCGCGCGGGGCGACAGCGTGCCAGCCCACGGCGACGTCGATCATGTGAGGGCCGGCATCGACCGCGGCGATCGTGCCGGCCGCAGTCGCCTCGCGCGCGATGCGGACGATCCCTCTCCGGGCGAGCGCCTGATCGTCCCCGGCAGGCCCCGCCGAGAGCTCGCGCTTGAGGCGGTCGAGCTCGGCGATGTCCCAGTCGGCTCGCTGCCGGTCATGAAGGCGCGGCGCGAGCTCCTCGAGGACGACGGCGACCTCGCCGACCACCTCGACAGCCGGGATGCGATCGCCCAGCGCCTGCGGCGGCCCCAAGGCGAGGACGGGGACCGTCGACCACCACGGGGCGGGCACGGGCTCGAGCGCGTCGAGCCCGAGGCCGACGACGAGATCGGCGCGTTTCAGCAGGCGCTCGTCGACGGTCTCGTTACCGAGAACCCCGAGCATCAGCGGGTGCGGGTCAGGCAGCGCACCCTTGGCCCGGCGGGTGACCAGCACGGGCGCGGGCAGCGCCTCCACCAGCGCGCGGAGCCACTGCGGGACGCCGGTCGACCGGCAGTGGAGGCCGGCGATCAGCAGCGGACGGGATGCGCTGGCGAGCCGTCGGGCTGCCGCGTCGAGCGCGCCGGGATCAGGGGGCGGCAAGCGATCCGGTCGGCACGACGTCGCGAGGGGCAGCGCCGACTGCCGCGCGATCTCGTCAGGGACCTCCAGATGGACAGGGCCACGTGGCTCCGTGGCGGCCAGCCGCGTCGCGTGGGCGATCCAGTGCGCCGCTGACTCTCGCTGCACACGGAGGCTCGCCTTGGAGGCAGCGAAGACCGCGGGGTGGTCGTCGGTCAGGACGATCATCGGCGCGCGGTCCACCCGCGCCTGGGCCACGCCGGCGATCGCCGCCGTGACGCCGCGGCCGGATCCCACGACCACGGCGCCCGGCGCCTCGACGAGATCGCCGGTGACCGCGGCCATGATGCACGCGGCGGTCTCCCCGGACGCGAGCGTCAGCGGAAGTTCGCCCGCGCGCGCCGCCTCGAGGAGCGGGAGTTTCGCATCAAGACCTGCCACGCCGAAGAGCCGCGGCGTGCCGGCTCGCTTCAGGCCGTCGACGACGACATCGGCGACGGTGCTCCGGCTCACGCCGACCCGGGCTCGACCGCCGTCATTTCCTCGCGAAGCTCTCGAACAGGGGGCGCATGCGCTCGAGGGCCAGGCGCAAATTGCTCTCCGAGTTCGCGTACGAGAACCGCAGATAGCCCTCACCGTGAGCGCCGAACGCCGCGCCCGAGAGCGCGGCCACGCCGGCCTCGGTCAGAAGCCGCTCGGCCACCTCGGCTGACGGCCGGCCGGTCCCCGTGATGTTCGGAAACACGTAAAAGGCACCGCGCGGCCGCGCGCACCGGACGCCGGGCAGGCGGTTGAGGCCGTCCACGAGCAGGTCGCGCCGTCGCTTGAACTCGGCCACCATGCGGGCGACCGGCGTCTGGTCGCCCTGAAGCGCCGCGATGCCGGCGAGCTGCACGAACGAGGCCGTGCAGGAGTTGGAATTCACCATGAGCCGCGCCACGTGCTCGGCGAGGGCCGGCGGCATCACGCCGTAGCCGAGGCGCCAGCCGGTCATCGCGTACGACTTGGAGAAGCCGTCGAGCAGGATCGTCTGCTCTCGCATGCCCGGCAGCCCCATGATCGAGGCGAACTCGCCCTCGTAGAGGAACTGCCGGTAGATCTCGTCGGAAAGCACGGCGATCCCCCGACGCCGCGCGACGTCCGCGATGCGCTCGACCTGATCACGGTCGAGCACGCCGCCGGTGGGATTCTCGGGCGAGTTGATGACGATCAGCTTCGTCTTCGACGAGACACGGCGCTCGAACAGCTCGAGATCGAATCCGAAGCCGCTTTCCTCGCGGAGCGGAATCGGCACCGGGACGCCGCCGACGAAATTGATGACGGACTCGTAGATCGGAAAGCCGGGATTCGGGTAGATCACCTCGTCGCCATCGCCGATCAGGGCCATGATCGTGAAGAACATGATCGGCTTGGCGCCCGGCGTGACCACCACTTCCTCGGGCGCGACGGGCACGCCGCGCGTCTCGGCGACATGCTTGGCGATCGCCTCGCGGAGCTCCGGCAGCCCGGCGGATGGGCCGTAGTGCGTCGCCCCCGCGTCGAGCGCCTGCTTCGCGGCCTCCTTGATGTGCACTGGCGTGTCGAAGTCCGGCTCGCCGATTTCCAGGTGAATGATTTCGCGGCCGGCGCGCTCGAGCTGCCGCGCGCGGGCCAGCACCTCGAACGCGGACTCGGTTCCGAGCCGGGCCATCCGCGGGGCGACGTTCATGGGGCTCTCCTTTATAGGCGACTATAGGCGACTTCTCGGAAGGTCCCTATTATAAGGCGTGGACTTCGCGCGCGTTCCGGCGGGAGATTTCAGCATGGGCTGGGAGCACGGCCATCCGTGCGAGCGCCCCCCGCACCGCGTGTGGGTCGACGCCTTTCTGATGGCCCGCACGCCCGCGACGAATGAAGACTTCGCCGCGTACAGGGCGGCTACCGGCGGCCCGCCGCCTCCGCTCTGGTCCGACCCCGCGTTCGCCGACCCGCGACAGCCCGTCGTCGGCCTCTCGTGGGCCGAGGCCGCGGCGTTCGCGGCGTGGTCGGGGGCCCGGCTGCCGACGGAGGCCGAGTGGGAAAAGGCCGCGCGCGGCGGTCTCGACGATTCCCGCTACCCGTGGGGCGACGCGAAGCCCGCCGTCAAGTTCGATCGTCCGCCTCGGGTCGGCGAGACGCCGAGCAACGCGCTCGGGCTCACCGACCTCTCCGGCGTCTGCCACGAATGGTGCGCCGACTGGTTCGGCGAGGACTATTACCGCGGCGCGCCCGCCCGGAATCCGCGCGGCCCGGAGACCGGCACGCGGCGCGTGAGCCGCGGCGGCGCCTGGCGTCACGCCGACCCGTGGAGCCCGGTCGCCCATCGCTCGTCCCTGCCGCCTCACCTGCGTTACTCCGACTACGGCGTCCGATTCGCCCGCGACACCGAGAACGCCTGAGCCGGCCTCACGGCAGGCGATACAAGGGGCCGAGCGCTCCGATACAATACGGCCCGTGCAGCGGTCGATCCTGAGGGAAGGGATCGTTGCCGGCTTGATCGGCGCGGCCGTCGTCGCCGTCTGGTTCCTCTTGTTCGATATCTGGCGCGGCCAACCGTTCCTGACTCCGGGGCTCCTGGGCGCCGCGGTCTTCCAGGGCGTGACCAACCCGATCGGCCTTCGGCCCACGCTGGGCAACGTCCTCGGCTACACGATCGTCCACGGGCTGGCGTTCATCGCGTTCGGTGTGGTCGCCGCGAGCCTCATGGCCGTCAGCGAGCGCGAGCCCACCCTGTTCGTCGCCTTCGTGATCCTCTTCGCCAGCTTCGAGGTGTTCGTCTTCGGTATCATCGGCGCGCTCGGGAAGTCGATGCTGGGCGCCCTCGTGGGGTGGGCGATCCTGGTCGGCAATCTCCTCGCCTCGATCGCGATGCTCTGGTACTTCTTCCGCGCTCACCGCGCCCTGCCGCGCACGCTGATCGGCTCCTGGGGCAGCGTGCTCCGCGAGGGCATCGTGGCCGGCCTGCTCGGCGCGGCCGTCGTCGCGGTCTGGTTCCTGGCGATCGACTGGACCCAGGGCGAGCCGCTGCGGACACCGAAGCTGCTCGGCACGGGGATTCTCCGCCAGACCGACCCGCTGGCCGCGGTCGCCTCCTACACCATCGTGCACGGGATCGCGTTCGCGTTGTTCGGAATCGTGGGCGCCGTGCTGATCGCAGGCGCCGAGCGCCAGCCGCTCTTCGTCTTCGCCCTGGTGATCTTCTTCACCGCGTTCGAGGTGTTTTTCATCGGCGGCGTGCTGATCGCGGCGAAGTGGGTGCTCGACGAGATCGCCGGGTGGACGGTTTTCCTCGGCAATCTGCTCGCGACGGCCGCCATGCTCGCGTACTTCTTCAAGGGCCACCGTGACCTCGCCCGTCGCCTCGCGACAGCGTGGGTTGAAGAGGACTAGCTAGCCGCCGAGACGGGGCGCCGCCGGGCAGCGCATGCGTGCCGCGTGGTCGAGCCCCCCGGTCACCACAGAGCGTCTGGCAGCGGCAATCCCTCGAAGGCGTATGCCGGCATCGGTGCCGGCGGTGTGATCGCGAGGCGCTCGGCCAGCGCGTAGATTTGCCGCAAGTGCTGCGCGGCGTGCCACGTCGTGCGCTCGAGCAGGTCGTGGCCGGACTGCGGGCCGTAGTACACCTTGATCACGCGCTCGAATTCGCGGGGCGACGCCCCCTCGAACCACCCGGTGATACGGCCACGCACGAGCGCGCCGTAGCGCGCGATGGCCGGGCCGTCACGGAGGTCCGCCGGCGCCTGGTCCAGCAACCAGGACTCAGGGAACTCGCCGAGGTCCATACCGTCCACGAATGCCAGCGACAGCCGGAAGACGTGATAGCCCAGGTTGCGCACGGTCCGATTCCGCTCGGGCGGCCGCCAGTCCATGTGCTGGTCCGGCACGGCGTGGATGAGTCCCTGCGTCGTATCGAGGATGATGTCGAGCCGCTTGGCCAACTCGGTCGGCGCAAGCTTGACCGCCGCTGAATACGGAATGCCGAGCAACTCGGCGTACGCCGGCGGATTCCACCCGTGCGCGGCGCGATCGCCGACCGTCACCGCGGGTACCCGTCCGATCCCCAGCCGCTTGAGCTCGGCGTAGCCCTCCGGACGCGCCTGCACGTCGACCGGGTCGAACTCGACCCCCCAAGACGAGAGGAGCTCCTTCGTCTTGGCGCAGGACGATCAGCCCGGCCGGTAGTAGAGCCTGACGGTTGTTCCGGAAACCCGAGCGGCATCCTTATTGGTCATGTGAGCCTCCTGAAGAAGATCGCCATCGCGATTGTACTCGAGGCCCCCGTGCCGGTCGACGCGCTCAGGCGGCCCCGCCCGTCAGCCTTCCCTACTACGAGGCCGCCAGCCGATTGTAGAGCCATGCCCAGGCGAACCCGGAGAGCCACGCGAACCCGATCAGGGCGATGAACGTGCCGACGAAGCCGGCATACGTGAGCTGCTGCGGCAGGAGCGCGGCGACGTCGGCCCCGAAGAACTGGGCGTTGAACAGGAACCGGAACGCGTCTCGCCAGACGACCGCCAGGGCATAGAAGACGATGTAGACGGCCCCGGACAGGGTCGCGAGCGAGTGGGCGAACGCCATCGTGTTCAGCATAGCTCCTCCTGCGCAGGATCGTGGTCGGCCCAGGCCTGCGGCACCGCGACTCGACTCACCGCCCCCGGAACGTCGGGGTCTGCTTGCGGGCGAATGCGGTCACGCCGTTGCGGAAGTCCTCGGTGTGGCCGCTCGCCGCGATCGCCTGCGCCTCGAGCTCCATCTGCGTCTCGAGGCTTTCCCACGTCGACTGGTGGAAGAGCCGCTTGGCGCCGCCGAACGCCTTCGACGGCCCTTGCGCGAGCTCGCGAGCCAGCGCCGTGACCGCGGTGGTGAGCTCGGCGTCGGGCACCACGCGGGTCACCAGTCCCCACTCGAAGGCTTCGCGCGCTGACAGCACGCGGTTGGTGAAGTAGAGCTCCATCGCGCGGCGGAGGCCGACGAGTCGCGGGAGGAAATAGGACGACGATCCGTCGGGGGTGGCGGCGATCTTCGAGTAGGCCATCGTGAGCCGCGCGGACTCGGCGGCGATCACGAGGTCGCCGGAGAGCGCGAAGCTCAACCCGCCGCCGGCCGCGACGCCGTTGACTCCCATGATGACGGGCTTGTCGCTCCGGCAGAACCGGGACACGGTCCCGTGCAAGTAGGTCGTCAGCTCCTTGACGAGCACCCCGATGCGGTCGAGGTTGTCGGCGAAGTCCTTGACGTCACCGCCGGCGCAGAAGGCGCGACCCGCGCCCGTCACCACGACGCAGCGGACGGCCGGGTCCTCGTCGACCTCGAGCGCCGCGTGAAAGAGCTCGCGGCCGAGGCCGAGGCTCAGCGCGTTGAACGCATCGGGTCGGTTGAGCGTGATCGTCGCGACCCCGTCGCGGCGCTCGAGGGTCAAGAACTGGAAGTCCATGGCGGTCGTCCTCCGTTCAGGTCCGCTTCGCGCGCCGGCGGGTCACGCGCGCAACGACGTCCAGGACGTCGTTGATCTTCAACGGCTTCACCACCACCAGGTCCACGCCGTGGGCGTGGCGCTCCTCCGCCGACAGCTCGACGCCGAAGCCGGTGACAAGGACCACCGGCACCGCGGGCGCGATCTCCTTGACCGACTGGGCCACCTGCCAGCCCGAGACCCGCGGCATCGCCAGGTCGGTGAACACCAGATCGAAGGGTTCCGCGCGGAAGCGGGCGATCGCCTCACCGCCGTCGGTGAGCACCACGACCCGATGGCCTCCGGCCACGAGGACGTCGCCGAGCACCGTGCCCACTTGCTCTTCGTCATCGACGACCAGACACCGGAGCGACGCGCCGGGTGCGGCCGGCTCGGCCGTCGAGCCCGGCGCCTCCACGTCGGACGCCTCACCCGGCGCGAACGTCAAGCGGAACGCGGTGCCGCGCCCCTCGTGGCTGTCGACCGTGATGCGGGCGCCGTGCCGGGAGAGGATCCCATACGTCATCGAGAGCCCGAGCCCGGTGCCCTGCGGGCCCTTCGTGGTGAAGAACGGGTCGAAGATCTTGCCCCGGATGGCGTCGGAAATGCCGACGCCGGAGTCGGCCACCGTCACCACGACCTCGTTGTTCTCGACGGCCGTGGTCAGCGTCAGGGTGCCGCCCGTCGGCATGGCGTCCACCGCGTTCAAAATGAGATTGGTCAGCGCCTCCCGCAGCTCGGCGGGATCGCCCGCCACCGAGGGCAGGACCGCGAACGAGGTCTGCACCTCGACCGCCACCCCCCGGCTGCGCGTCTCCTCCCGCCAGCGCGATTGGGTGATCTCGAGCGCGCCGCTCACGACCTCGTTGAGGTCGACTGCGAAGAAGCGCTGCTGATCCCGGCGGGTCCGCGTGAACTCCTGCAGCCGGCGGACGGTCTGCGCGCCGTCCAGGGCAGCACGCTCGATGACCTGTATCCACGTGCGCAGCTGCGGATCTTTCAGGCGCTGGAGCGTGAGCTGGGCCCGGCCCAGGATCGACGCGAGCAGGTTGTTGAAGTCGTGGGCCACGCCCGAGGCCATCTCGCCGAGTGCGCGGAGTTTCTCCGTGCGCACAAGCTGATCCTGCGCCCCGGCCAGCTCGCCGTAGGCGCGCGTCCGCTCCTCGAAGAGCCGCGCGTTGCGCAACGCCAGCGCGGCGAGATGGGCGATGTTGGTCAGCAGGCGCTGATCGGCGTCGGCGAATGGCCGCTCGGGGCTGCGCAGGGTCAGCACGCCGATGACCGTGTCCGCCGCCCTCATCGGGACTCCGAGCCAGTGCCGCGCCCCCGCGAAGGTCGGTACCGGCTCGACGCCGCGTCGCGCGCACTCGGCGAAGTAGTCGTCGCTGCGAATCGCCTCGCCCGTCTCCAGCACGACGGACATGAGTCCCACCGACCGATCCGGGTACCGAAGCGGCGGCCGCATGTCGAGCGCGCCGTCGACGGTGCGGAGCACGACTTCGAGATCCCCCCGCACCTCGTCGCGGAGCACGATCGCCATGTTGGCGGCGTTGAGGATGCGGCCGACCTGCGCGCGAATCGCGTCGAGCAGTGCCGCTCGATCGAGCTGGCCGGTGACCGCGTGCGACAGCTCCAGCAGCACCGACAGCTCCTCGACCTGCCGCCGGTTCTGCTCGTACAGGCGCGCGTTCTCGAGCGCGATGGCGGCGCGGGCGGCGAAGCTCTCCAGGACGGCCAGGTCTTCGTCGAGGAACGGCGCGGCGTCCGGGCCGGTTCGATTCATCGCGATGACGCCGAGCACCCGGTCCTGCACGCACAGCGGGAACGCCATCGCGCGGCGCACTCCCATGTCGACCCACCTGCGCACGGCGAAGTGCGACGCCGCGTAGTCGTTGACGACGAGGCCCCGGCGCTGCTCGGCGCAGACCCCGACCACGCCGTGCCCGAAGGCGATCGTGACGTCCCCGAATCCGCCGCCCGGCGTCCAGGCGCGCGGCGCCAGCCCGCGACCCCCGTCCGCGAGGTAGATGACGCCGTGGGCATCGAAGAGCCGCGTGGCGCGCTCGACGACCAGGGTGAGGAGGCGGTCGGGGTCGAGCTCGGGGGCGAACTCGCGCTCGGCTTGAGCGAGGGCTGCGATTTGCCCCCGGCGGGCCGTCTCGAGCGAGAAGAGACGGGCGTTCTCCAGCGCGAGCGCCGCCTGGTCGCCGAAGGCCTGGAGCAGCCCGACCTCCGCCTCGGAAAAGACCCGGCCCGAGGCATCCCCCAGCGAGAGGGTGCCGATGATCCGGCCCTTCGCCCGGAGCGGCACGGCGAGCAGCGCGCCGTCGCCGGCGCGGCGCATCCTCTTCGCGACCTCTTCGCTGAGGACGATCGACGGGTCGTTGAAGGCGTCGGGCGACGTCACCGCTCGACCCTCGACGGCCGCTCGCCCGGACGCCCCGACGCCCGCGGGCAGCACGGCGCCGAGCGGCGACGCGCTGCGACGGCGCCCCCCGCTGGCCACGGTCACCAGCGATCCGTCGGGCTGCAGCAATCGCAGCACGGACGACCGCACCAGGAAGAGCGCGAGCACGCTCTCGGCGATCTGGTCACCGACCGCTCGCGGATCGAGGCTCTCGGTCAGCGTCCGCGCGAGCCGGGCCAGCTCCTCCGCTTCGAGCCGTCGGCGCCTCGCCTCCGTGTAGAGCCGCGCGTTCTCCAGCGCCAGCGCGGCCTGGTCGGCGAACGCCTGCGCCAGGCGAATCTCGGAGTCATCGAAGACGCGTCCGACGCGATCACTGACGGCGAGCGCGCCGAACATCCGTCCCTGCACCAGCAGCGGAACGGCGAGCAGGGAGCGGTCCGCTTCCAGCGCGATACGGGCGCGCATCTCATCCGTGAAGCTGATGCGCGCATCGACCAGCACGTCGGGCGAGGCGACGGACCGGCGCTGGCTCACGGCGAGCCCGGCGATCCCGATGCCCTTCGGCAGCACCGTATGCCACTGGAAGAGCTGGTCGGGATCCCTGGAGGTCGCGACCGCGACGAGGGCGTCCGAGGCCGGGTCGACCCGGTACAGGCACGAGGCGCGGGCACCGAGCAGCGAGCACACGCTGTCGGCGACGCGTTGTGCGGCGGGGTCGAAGTCGAGGGTCTCGGACACCAGACGCACCAGGTCGGTCAGCGCGCTCAGGCGCTGCGCCTGCCGGGTCGCTTCGCGATAGAGCTGGGCGTTGTTGATCGCGTTCGCCGCGTGCGAGGCGAGCGAGCCGAGGAGCTGCAGCTCGTCGGAGGTGTATTCGTGCCGGGCGCGGACGCCGATGGCCAGGGCGCCCAGCACCCGGTCGCCCAGCGGCAGTGGCACGATGCCGACGCTGACCACGTCGTCGGCGCGGACCCGCTCGACGTTACGCGCCCGGGGGTCTCGAAGCGGGTCGACCGCCGTCAGCGGCTCGCGGGTCGCCACGACCGTCCCGACGAGCCCCTCCCCGACTTGCAAGCGCTCGACGGCCTCCGACGGCTGGATCCCCGCGGCCGCCCGCCGCGAGACATGGCGGTCGTCGTCGTCCACCAGCCAGAGCTGCGCGGTGCTCGACCCGAACAGCTCGACCGCCGCATCGACCACGCGGCGAAACACCTCGTCGAGCGACAGCGTGGCGGTCAGCGTCTGCGCCAGACGCGCGAGCGTCTCGAGGCGGCGGCTCTTCTCCCGGCCCTCGGCCAGGAGCGCGGCGCGGGCCACCGCCTGTCCCACCTGGTGCGCGACCACCTGGAGCAGCGTCAGCTCGTCAGCATCGAAGGTCCGGGCCTCCCGCGTGATGAGCGCCATGACGCCCCACGTCTGGCCGTCGACCGGAATCGGCAGGGCGAGCTGGGTTCGGTAGCCGCCGACTCTCACGCGCTCGACGACGTCGGGCGTCAGCACGCGCGAGGCGGTGAGATCCGTGACGACCGGCCGACCGCTGCGGATCACTTCACCGACGTGGCTCTGGTCGAGCGACCGGACGCGCAAGCGCTCGATGTCATCGGGCAGAAGACCACGATGAGCGGTGAGGACGAGCGTCTGGGTCGCGCGGTCGAATCGGAACACGCCTCCGACGGTGATCCCGGCGATGCCGCACACGACCTCGAGCGTCCGCTCGGCGGTGAGAGCCAGACCGTCCCCGCTGCCGGTCGCGACCGCGACCGCGTGCAGCGCCTCGAGCTCCCGGCTCCGGCGGCTGGGCGCGCCCCTCACGCGCGGCGCTCGCCCACCCGATGGAGCTTCAGCAGATTCGTCGTTCCCCGGACCCACATGGGTGATCCGGAGATGATGACGATCACGTCGTTGGGACGCACCGAGCCGTCGTTCAGCAACGTCGCCTCGACCTCCTCGATCATCTCGTCGGTCGTCTCGACCTTCCTGATCAGACGGGAGATGACACCCCACGAAAGCGCGAGCCGCCGCTGGACCTCGACGAAGGGCGTCAGCGCGATGATCGGCACGCCCGGGCGGGCCTGGGAGATGAGGCGGGCCGAGAAGCCCGACTCGGTGAAGGCCACGATGGCGCGCGCGCCGAGCACGTGCGCCGCCGTCGCCGCCGCATCGGAGATGGCCTCCGGGAAGCTCCCGCCCGGGCGCCGCCGCCGCTCCCGTTCGACGGCCAGCACCGCGCCGTCGGCGCGCTCGGCGATCCGCGCCATGACGGAGACGGCCTCCCCGGGATACCGCCCGGTGGCGGTCTCGGCGGACAGCATGATCGCGTCGGCGCCGTCGAAGATCGCCGTCGAGACGTCCGAGACTTCGGCGCGCGTGGGCCGGATATGCGTGACCATCGACTCCAGCATCTGGGTCGCGACGATCACCGGGACCTTCGCGCCGCGCGCCTGTCGGATGATCTCCTTCTGGATATGGGGCACGTCCTCGATCGGTACGTCGACGCCGAGGTCGCCGCGCGCGACCATGACCGCGTCCACCGTGTTCAGGATGCCCGGGAGATTGGCGAGGATCTCGTGACGCTCGAGCTTCGCGACGATCGGCAGATCCCCCGCCGCCTCGGCGCGCAGGACGCTCCGCACCGCGTCGATGTCGTCGGCTGACCGGACGAACGAGACCGCGACGAAGTCAACCCCCTGGCGCAGGCCGAAGCGCAGGTCCTCGCAGTCCTTCGGCGTCAGGCAGGACACCGGCAGCGTGACTCGCGGGAGCGAGAGCCCCTTGTGATCGCTGATGCGTCCGCCGACGACCACGCGGCAGCGGACTTCGTCCGGCGACACCGCCTCGACGCGGAGCTGGATCATCCCGTCGTCCATCCAGATCTCGTCGTCGGGCCGCAGGTCTTTCAAATATTCGGGGTGGGTGAGCGACGCCCGTTCCACGGTGCCCACGACCGGCCGCGCACAGAGGGTGAACGTCCGACCTGCTTCGAGATCGACGCGCCCGCCCCCACCCGGGCCGAAGGTTCCCAGCCTGATCTTCGGTCCCTGGAGATCCTGGAGGATGGCCACCGGGCGGCCCCAGCGCGCCTCGCCCTCACGGATCCGCCGGATCACCTCCGCGTGCTCGTCGTGCGTGCCGTGGGAGAAGTTGAGACGCGCGACGTCCAGGCCGGCCCCGACCAAGCGATCGAGCTCGGCGGTGCTGCTGCTCGCGGGACCGATCGTGCAGACGATCTTGGTCCGCCGCATGCGTCAGGTGCCCGAGAGCAGGCGTCGCAGGAACTGCCCCGTGTACGTGCGCTCCGGGCGGCGGATGAGCTCCTCCGGCGTGCCGGTGGCCACCACGTGTCCGCCCTCGTCGCCGCCCTCGGGTCCGAGATCGATGACCCAGTCGGCGGTTTTGACGACGTCGAGGTTGTGCTCGATGATCACGACCGTGTTGCCTTGATCGACGAGCTTGTTCAGCACGTCGAGCAGACGCTGGATGTCGGCGAAGTGCAATCCGGTGGTCGGCTCATCGAGGATGTACAGCGTGCGTCCGGTCGCTCGTCGCGACAGCTCGGTCGCCAGCTTCACGCGCTGAGCTTCTCCCCCCGACAGCGTCGTCGCCGACTGACCCAAGCGGATGTAGTCGAGCCCGACGTCGTCGAGGGTCGCGAGCTTGGACTTGATCACGGGCACCGCGTCGAAGAACCCGAGCGCCTCGCGCACCGTCATGTCGAGGACCGCGGCGATGCTCATCCCCTTGTAGTGGACGTCGAGCGTCTCGCGGTTGTAACGGCGCCCCTTGCACACGTCGCACGTCACGTACACGTCGGGCAGGAAGTGCATCTCGATCTTGACGAGCCCATCGCCCTGGCACGCCTCGCAGCGCCCGCCCTTCACGTTGAAGGAGAAGCGGCCGGGCTGGTAGCCGCGCATCCGCGCCTCCGGTGTTCGCGCGAACAGCGTGCGGATGAACGTGAACACGCCGGTGTAGGTGGCGGGGTTCGAGCGCGGCGTGCGGCCAATGGGCGACTGATCGATGTCCACGACCTTGTCGATCCGCTGCGCGCCTTCGACGCGGTCGTGGGCGCCGGGGCGGTCCTGGGCTCGGTGGAGCATCTGCGCGAGCGCGCGATAGAGGATGTCGTTGACGAGCGTCGACTTGCCGGACCCGGACACGCCGGTGACGCAGGTGAACGTCCCGAGCGGGATCTTCACCGCCATGCCCTTGAGATTGTGCTCGCGCGGATTGTGGATCGTGATGAAGTGGCCGCTGCCCTTCCGGCGGGCCGTCGGCACCGGGATCGTGAGCGCGCGCGCGAGATAGCGCCCCGTCAGCGACGCGGCGTTCGCCATGATCTCGTCGGGCGTCCCGACCGCGACGAGGTGCCCGCCCAGCTCACCGGCGCCGGGGCCGAGGTCGATGACATAATCCGCCGATCGGATCGTCTCTTCGTCGTGTTCCACCACCAGCACGGTATTGCCGAGGTCCCGGAGGCGCTTGAGGGTTTCGAGCAGTCGTCGATTGTCGCGCTGGTGCAATCCGATGCTCGGCTCGTCGAGGATGTAGAGAACCCCGACAAGACTGGAGCCGATCTGCGTGGCCAGGCGGATCCGTTGCCCTTCGCCACCCGATAGGGTGCCGGCCGGCCGGTCGAGGGTCAGGTAGTCCAGGCCGACGTTCATCAGAAAGCCCAGGCGCTCACGGATCTCCTTGAGGACACGCCGGGCGATCGTGGCCTCGCGCTCGGTCAGCGCGAGACCGTCGAAGAACGCCGCCGCCGCCTTGATGGTCTGCCGCACGACATCCGCGATCGAGCGACCCGCGATCTTGACGCCGAGCGACTCGGGCCGCAGGCGCGAGCCCCGGCACGCCGGGCACGACCGCTCGGTCATGAACTGCTCGATCTCCGCTCGGGCCTCCTCGGACGAGGTCTCGCGGTACCGGCGCTCGAGCGTCTTGATGACGCCTTCGTAGCCGCCGTCGCGCTCGCCATGGAGGATCACGTCGCGCACCGCCTTCCGCAGCTCGGCCCACGGTGTCTCGAGGGAAAAGCGGTGTCGTTTCGCCAGCACCTGCAATGTCTGCCGGAAGTACGTGGTCTCGCGTCCCGCCCACGGGGCGAGCGCGCCGCCCCTGAGCGAGCGCGCGGAATTCGGTACGAGCCGCTCCCCGTCGATCTCGTCGCGCGAGCCGAGCCCGCCGCACTCCGGGCACGCGCCGTACGGGTTGTTGAACGAGAACATCCGCGGCGAGACCTCCGGGAAGGAAATGCCGCACTCTGCGCAGGCCAGCTTCTCGGAGAAGGTATTGGTCGCGGGGGTCGGTGTCGCGGAGGGTTTTGTCGCGGGAGTTGTTGTCGCGGGGTCCTTGAGCCCGGCGCGTACCGAGAGTGGCCTGCTCGAGATGCTCGGGGCTCCGGTTCCGCTGTCTTGGGACTCGACGGTTACGATGCCGTCGGCGAGGCGTAGGGCGGTCTCGAGCGAATCGGCCAAGCGTGAGCCGAGGTTCTCGCGCACGACCAGCCGGTCCACGACGACCTCGATCGTGTGCTTGCGCTTTCTGTCCAGCTCGATCTCGTCCCCGATCTCGCGGATCGCCCCGTTGACGCGGACCCGCGAATAGCCCTGGCGCTGCAGATCGAAAAAGAGCTTCTTGTACTCGCCCTTGCGCCCGCGCACGACCGGCGCCAGGACGAGGAGCCGCGTGCCGGGCGCCTGGGTGAGAACCCGATCGACCATCTGCTGGACGGTCTGCGCCGAGATCACGCGGCCGCAGCTCGGGCAGTGGGGCACGCCCACGCGCGCGAAGAGAACGCGGAGATAGTCGTAGATCTCGGTCACGGTGCCGACGGTCGAGCGCGGATTCTTGGACGTGGTTTTCTGCTCGATCGATATCGCGGGCGAGAGCCCCTCGATCGAGTCCACTTCCGGCTTCTCCATCTGCTCGAGGAACTGCCGGGCGTACGCCGACAACGACTCGACGTAGCGGCGCTGGCCCTCGGCGTAGATGGTGTCGAAGGCGAGCGAGGACTTCCCCGAGCCGGATAGCCCGGTGATCACGACCAGCTGGTCGCGGGGGATCTCGAGATCGATGTTCTTGAGATTGTGCTCGCGGGCGCCCCGGATGACGATCCGATCACTCGCCATGGCGATCTATTGTGTCAGTGTCGCGAGGCCGCGGCAACATTCCACGCTCGCGCGACTCCGGTCACTGGAAGGCTCGCCTCGTCCGTCGCACGGTCTCGGCTCGCGCACTCCGGTCATTGTAAGGCTCGCCTCGCCCGTCGCACGGTCTCGGCTCGCGCGACCACCCACGCGAGGGGCGCGGCGGCGAGCGCGGGGTATGTCCACACGACGTCAGCCCACGCCGGCAGGCGCCGGCCGAGGATGGCGAGACCGGCGAACGCGATCACGCCGACCAGCGAGCCCGCCAGACCGGCCCTCGGGCGGTCGCCGGCGAGACGGGGCGCGACGGCGGCGGACGCCGCCAGGCCGAGTCCGGCCATGAGGGCTCGCGACGCGTCGCCCGGCCACAGGCTGGCGAGGGACGCGGCGACGACGAGGAATGCCATGGCGGGGTCCCTCACCGAGCGGCGCGGCTGGGTCCCGCTCGACCGACCGGCCCTGACTTCGCCCCACGCTCTGCCGAGGACACCACGCAGCGCGAGCACGGTCGCCGAGAAGAGGAGCAGAAGCACGAGGGCACTCAGCACGACGATGGCGCTGCCCGCGGCTCCAGGGACGACGGCCGCTGGGACGTCGAAGACGGCCGCGAGCGCAGGCGAGCCGATGAAGAGCCCGGGTGCCGAGTAGGCGCCGTAAACGCCGAGGCAAAGGGCCCCGAGCACGAGCGCCACCACGAGCCCCGACGCGGTGGAGACGGCCCTGACGGTGAGCGCCTGCGCGGGCCTGAGGAGGGCGACCGCGCCAGCGACCAGCGTGAGCGCGGCGCCCAGCGCGTGCGCGACCGTCGAGAGGGAGCTCCGCTCCGGCGGATCGGCCCACGCGACGCCCGAGGCAGCTGCTCCCGGGACGCGCTTGCCGGCCTCGAACCTCAATCGTGCACCGGCGTCGATCACCAGATGATCGCCCGCACGGAGCGACAGCGATTCGCCGGCGCGAAGCTGCCATTCGCGGAACCGGCCGGGCTCGAAGACGCGGTAGGTGGCGAGGTTCAGGGCCGTGACGCGATGAGCCTCCGTGAACTCGAGCGTCGTCAACGCGGCGAGCGTCCGGCCGTCGGTCACCCACGGATTGCGCGCGTCGAACGTGAGCGCGGGCCGCGACGCGATATCCCGCCAGGCGTCCCATGGAGACACGGCGAGAGCCACAGCGACGATCGCGACCAGCGCCACGAACCCGAGCCCACTCATATAGAGGAGCGACCGGCCGATGCTCCCGAGGGTGGCCGGAACGAGGCGTGGCCCGGCTCCGACGACGCTGTCGCCGCGTAGCAGCGAGACAACGAGAAGGGTCACTCCGGCCGCGACGATGCTCGTGACCCAGCGCGGGACGCCGAACAAGCCAGCGACGTCGGCCAGCAGGAGGAAATTCGCCCAAAGGACCAATCCGACGCCACCGCTGATCGCCAGCGCCGCGACAACGTTCGGTCGACGCTTTCCGTTCGCCGCCGGACCGAGCAACGCGACCAGCGGCGCCACGAGGACGGCGAGCGTGATCGTCGGCGCCTCCGGCGCGCCCGTGAAAACGCGGGCAGCGACGAGGGCCAGGACCACCGGCGACGTCCACACCGCGATGGCCGCCGCACCGGCTTGGCCGGATTCGACCTCGGCGGACGCACGCCGAACGACGATCACCAGCAGAATCGCGGCGAGTGGCGCGGCGAGGGCCGCGTACCACCAGAGCAACCCTATTCCGGCGAGCCTGAGAGCCCCTGGATTCCCGGGCACGGGCAGCAGGATGATTGCGCCGGTGAGGAGGCCGAGCAGGCCCGCGATCCCCACCCGGCGCGGGGCGGCGATCGACATCACGTGATTATAGCTGTTCGCCCGGCGCGCCCAGAATCGGTATGCTGGAAGCGTTCATCAAAGGGCTGGGTCAAGACCTCTAAGGGTGAGTCAAGGCCCCAAAGGGTTGAGTCAAGGCACC
>Ga0209056_10000498_pt1 | contig 43319 bp, 40 predicted proteins | sample GraSoiAngelo_114_FD_185876 | JGI IMG/M metagenome (GOLD analysis project Ga0209056, IMG submission 185876) | Grasslands soil microbial communities from the Angelo Coastal Reserve, California, USA - 14_0903_13_40cm (SPAdes) (version 2) | ecosystem: Environmental > Terrestrial > Soil > Grasslands...
ACTGCTTCTTGTCTTCGGCGTGCTCCTCGTCGTCATCGGCGGGGCGCTGATGCTCTTCGGGCGCTTTCATCTGCCGGGCGACCTCACGTTCCATAACGGGAGCACGACCGTCTACATCCCCCTCGCCACTAGCATCGTCCTCTCGATCGTGGCCACCATCGTGCTGAACCTGGTCTTCCGGCAGCGGTAGATGGGTAGTACGTACACTGATCGGCTGCCGTGCAGTTAGTTCTCAGCTGGCCGATTCGTCTGCTGGTCGTCGGAATTCTTGTCTTTTCCCTGTTCGTCGACGGGGCCGGTTACGTCTACCGCATCGCGAACCATTACCCGCTGACCGGTAACGCGCCGGGGCTGCCGCCGAACTTCGGCGGGTGGCAGCTGTTCTTCCACCGCGGCCTCGACCTCGCGGGCGGGACCCACATCGACTACCAACTGACCAACTTTCCGGCGGGGCAGAACCGCGCCGACGTCCAGCAGAAGACCATCCAGGTCATCAACAAGCGCGTCAACGCTCTGAACGTCAGCGAGCCGGAGATCCGCGGAGCCGGTTCCAACTACGACAGGATCACCGTCGACCTCGCCGGCGTCAACGCCGACCAGGCGCAGAAGACGATCGGCGCTGTCTCCAAGCTTGTCTACACGAGCTGGGTGCCCGACGCCAAGGTCACCGGTGGTCCGGAGCCCGGCTACAAGCCCAAGCTCACCGGGCTCACGGGCGACGACATCACGAGCGCCTCTCCCAACATCAACACCGACGGCACCGCCTGGGTGGTCAGCATCCAGTTCGGCTCGCACGGGGGCACGTTGTTCGACCAGCTGACCCGCGCCAACGTCGCGGCGTGCCCTGGGGATCCGAACACCGTTCAGACGGCCAACTGCGCTGAACGTCATCTCGCCATCTGGCTCGACCTGACCCAGAAGGACATCGACAACTGGGAGAACGCGGACTACGTGGCCAAGATCTACGCGCCATACGATCCTGGCTGCCTTTCGCAGCAGACCTCCACCACCGTCTGCGGCAAGTTCCTCACCAACCCAGTCACGATCGAGGAGATCTCGGGCGGAGCGGCCCAGATCAGCGGCAACTTCACGCAGCAGAGCGCGGCGGACCTGGCAACCGGAATCAACGCAGGTTCGCTCCCGGTTGATCTCGTGGCGCTTGACGTCACGCAGGTAAGCGCGACGCTCGGCGCGGAATCGGTCAAGTTGAGTCTCGCGGCCGGCCTGCTCGGCCTCGCGATCGTCGTCCTGTTCATGATCGTCTACTACCGCGTGCCCGGCCTTCTGGCGAGTCTCGCCCTCCTCTTTTATGCAGGCGCGGTGCTGGCCGTGTTCAAGGTCGTCCCGGTGACGTTGACGCTGGCCGGCATCACGGGGTTCATCCTGTCCGTGGGCATGGCGGTGGACGCCAACGTGCTGATCTTCGAACGCTTCAAAGAGGAAGTCAGAGCCGGCCGCACGATCACCGCGGCGGTGGACGCGGCCGTGAGACGTGCATGGCCGGCGATTCGCGACTCCAACACCTCGACGCTCATCACCTGTGTGATCCTCGGCTTCGTCGGCCCGTCGACGGTCAAGGGATTCGCCATCACGCTCGGCATCGGTGTCGTGGCGAGCTTGATCTCATCGATCATCGTCACCCACAACCTGCTGGCGATCGTGCTGACCGCGGGCGGGTTCAGGCGACCGGCGTTGCTCGGAGTAGATCGTGTCCGAGCTGTCTGACGTGAGCGCGAAGGAACAGAAGGCCGACATCGTCGCCGACGGCGCATCGGAGTCCGAGCCGGCCGCCGCACCCGCTCCGGCCCCCTCCGCCGAGCCACGCGTCCGCCGCCTGAACGTCATCGGCCTGCGCAACATCTTCTTTGCGATCTCGCTGCTAATCATCATCCCGGGCATCGTCTCGATGGCCACCAGGCACTTCGCGCTGGGCATCGACTTCGCGGGTGGCACGGAGCTGACTGTCACTTTCGCCAACCATCCGTCCCTGCAGCAGGTCGAGGCGATGGTGGACGCCGAGGGCCTGAACGGCCAGGTGATCCAAACGGGGGGCGGCTACATCCTCCGCTACCCGGTGTTGAACCAGAACGAGCTCTCGAGCGTCCAGAGCTACCTCACCAGCCGGCTGGGCCCGATGAACGTGCAGCAGCAACTCTCGGTCGGCGGCACGATCGCCGGCGAGACGATCTTTTACTCGCTGCTGGCCGTCGTGCTCGCGTCGGTCGCCATCCTGTTGCTGCTGGCAATCCGGTTCCGCAACGTGCCTGGTGGATGGCGAGCGGGCTTTCAATTCGGCGGCTCGGCCCTGGCGGCCTTGCTGCATGACGTTTTCATCCTCACGGGCATCTTTTCCATCCTTGGCAAGGTGTTCGACCTGCGCATCGGGGAGATCGACGCGTTCTTCGTGACCGCCGTGCTGACCGTCGTCGGCTTCTCGGTCCACGACACGATCGTGGTCTTCGACCGGATCCGCGAGAACTTGCGAGTGAGCCAGCGCCTCTCGTTCGAGCAGGTCGTGAACCTGAGCATCATGCAGACCGCAGCACGGTCGATCATCACCAGCTTCACGGTGGTGCTCGTCCTGGCGGCGATCTTCATCTCGGGTGGCGAGACGATCAAGGGCCTCGCGCTGGCGCTCCTGATCGGAATCATCTCCGGCACCTACAGCTCGATCTTCAACGCGGCCCCGCTGCTCGTCGTCTGGCGGAGAGTGCAGCCCATCAGGTAGGGTCTGGGTAGAGACCGGACATGCCAACCTGGCCCATACCGTCGATCAAAGAGCTGCTCGAGCCAACCCTGAATCACATGGGTTACGAGCTCTACTCGCTCGACCAGTCCGGTCACTCTGGTCGAACGCTCCGTATCTCGATCGACCATGCGGAGCCGATCACCATCGAGGATTGCGAGCGGGTGAGCAGGGTGGCCGGTCCGCTCCTCGATCACGCGAGGCTGATCGACGGGCCGTACGACCTCGAGGTCTCTTCGCCGGGTGCGGAGCGCCCATTGCGAACGCATCAGGAGTACGAACGCTTTCATGGCAATCGCGTGAACGTTCGCTATCACAGCGGCGAAACAGAGACCGTGGTCGAAGGCCAGCTGGTCGCGGTCGACGGAGCGGGAATCGCAGTCCAGGCGCCGGGCCTTCGCGGTCGGGCGCCGGTGATCATTCATATAGCGTGGGATGACGTTGTCGCGGGCAGGCTCGCGGTCGCAATCTGAACCGTCCACGCAGACGCTGGCCGAAGCGCTGACCGCGCTTTGCGCAGAGGTGGGCATCCCCTTCGAGGAGATGCTGCACACGGTCGAAGGCGCGCTCGCGGCGGCTTACACGCGCGCCTTCAACCCGCCTGGCGAGGTGACGGTCAAACTCGATACTAAGACCGGGGCGCTCGACGTGAGAAGCCGAGTCGTCCGTCCTGACGGCACCGCCATCGTCGCCGAGCTTCCGTCGGAAGACTTCAAGCGCATGGCCGCCCAGACGGCAAAGCACGCCGTGCTGCGACACATCCACGATCTCGAGCGCGACAAAGTCCTGCGCGACGTCGCCGAGCATCGGGGCGAGCTCGCCAGCGGGATCGTCGACCGGATCGAGTCCGGCATCGTCTACGTGGACCTCGGGCGGGCGGAAGGTGTGATGCCGCCGGAAGAGCAGATCCCCGGCGAGCCGCTTCAACCCGGCCGCCCGGTCCTCGTCGTCATCCTCGACACGCAGCACAACCGCCGCCAGGCGCAGGTCCGCGTTTCGCGCGGCGCGCGCGCTTTCGTCCATCGCCTCCTCGAGGCCGAGGTGCCGGAGATCAAGGCGGGCACGGTGCAGGTCCGCGCCATCGCCCGCGAACCAGGTCTGCGGACGAAGATCGCGGTATCGTCGACCGAGCATGGCCTCGACCCGGTCGGCGCGTGCGTCGGACCCAAGGGTGTGCGACACCGAGCGATCTTGAGCGAGCTCGCCAACGAGCACGTGGACATCGTTCCGTGGTCGGATGATCCCGAGGCTTTCGTGGCGGCGGCGCTCGGCCCCGCAAAGGTCGAGAGGGTGACGATCGACCGCGTCACCCGCACCGCCACGGTGCTGGTGCCGCGAGGACAGCTGTCCCTCGCCATCGGCCGCGACGGTCAGAACGCCCGCCTCGCCGCCAAGCTGACCGGCTACCGGATCGACATCAAACCAAGCGACGCAGAAGCCCCACTTGGCGAAGGCACGTAACTCTTCCCCAGACACGTTCCCCGCTGGGCGGGGAACCTGTCTCCAACTCTTCCCCACTCGTGGGGAAGTCTCGGCCACAGGCCGGGGATGGGGCGTGGGGAATTACCCGGCCTCAGGGGCCCGCGCGGAGTCCAAGACTCCGTGGGGTAAAGAGCCGGGGGATGGGGCCGGTGATGCGTCCCGGGATCGGCCTGAGCGAAAGGGGCCGGTCAGGACCTGCGTCGCCTGCCGCGAGGAGGCCGGCAGGGCCGAGCTCATCCGGTTCGTCCGGCGCCCGGACGGATCGGTCGTGGTCGACGCGAGCGGGCGCCAGCCGGGGCGCGGTGCCTACCTCCATGCCGCGCCCGCATGCCTCGAGCTGGCCCGCAAGAGGCGCGCGCTCGACCGCGCGCTGGGTGCGCCGGTTCCGCCTGAGGTCTGGTCTCAGATCGAGCGCTGAGCGGGGGCTTGGGGTTTCGAATGTCCCCCGGGCGGCATAATCAGTAGTCCGGTATGAAGGCACACGAACTTGCACGCGAACTTGGCATCAGCCAGAAAGAGCTCGTCAACTTCCTCCAGCAGAGGAGGCTGACCCGCAACGCCGCGGCGCCCCTGGCGCCCGGCGCGATCGAGGCTGCCCGCACCGCGTTCAAGCCGGCCGTCGCGACCAAGATCGAGACCAACGGCGACCGCCGGGCCGTCCTCCCGCCGACGCTGTCGGTCAAGGACCTGGCCGAGAAGCTCGGCGTGAGCCCGGTCGAGGTCATCAAGAAGCTCATGGCCTCGAGGATCCTCGCCACAATCAACCAGGTCATCGACTTCGCGACGGCCGAGATCGTGGCCGACGAGTTCGGCTACACGGTCGAGCCGGTGGCGAGCGAGGACGTGGTCGCGGTCGAGTCCACCGAAGGCGAGGGCAATGTCGTCACGACCTCCAGGGAGGAGCTTTTCTCCCTCGCGAACGAGGACCCGGGCAAGCTCAAGCCGCGCCCGCCCATCGTCACGGTCCTCGGTCACGTCGACCACGGCAAGACCTCGATCCTGGACGCGATCCGCCAGACTCGCGTCGCCGCCGGTGAGGCGGGTGGAATCACGCAGCGGATCGGTGCTTACAAGATCGAGACCGCCGATGGGCACCCGGTCGTGTTCATCGACACACCCGGCCACGAGGCGTTCACCGCGATGCGCGCTCGGGGCGCACAGGTCACCGACCTTGTCGTGCTTGTGGTCGCCGCCGACGACGGCGTGATGCCGCAAACCGTCGAGGCGATCCACCACGCCCGCGCCGCCAAGGTGCCGATCATCGTTGCGATCAACAAGATCGACAAGGACAACGCCAACCCCGATCGCGTCCATCAACAGCTGGCCGAGCAGGGAATCGTCACGCGGCACTACGGCGGCGAGCACGAGTGCGTGCATCTCAGCGCGAGGACGGGCAAAGGCATCGACGACCTGCTGACCACGATCGTGCTTTCCTCGGACATCCTGGAGCTGAAGGCGAACCCGAACCGGAACGCCATCGGGACCATCGTCGACGCCCACCTCGAGCGGGGCCGGGGTCCGGTTGCGACCGTGCTCGTCCAGGCCGGGACGCTGAAGGTTGGCGACGACTTCGTGTGCGGGCACATCTACGGCCGCGTCAGAGCGCTGGCGGACGACCGCGGGCGCAACGTGACTGAAGCACCGCCCGCGACGCCGGTCGTGGTCTCCGGCATGAGCGAGGTCCCACAGGCGGGCGACATCTTCCAGGTCGTCGGCTCGGAAAAAGCCGCCCGGCAGATCGCACTGACCAAGCTGACAGAGAAGCGCACCCAGGAAGCGGCGCGCGACGTCGCGCCGCGGATCACGCTCGAGGACCTGGCGCGCCGGGCCAAGGAAGGCGAGGTCAAGGAGCTCAGCCTGGTCGTCAAGGCGGACGCCCAGGGCACCCTGGAAGCTGTCCTCGCCGCGCTGCAGAAGATCGAGGATCCGGTGGTCGCCATCAAGATCGTGGGACAGGGCGTCGGCGCCGTCAGCGACTCCGACCTGCTGCTGGCCGGCGTGTCGAGCGCGATCATCGTCTGCTTCAACCTGAAGCCGACGCCTTCCAGCACCGCCGCTGCCGAGCGCGCCAAGGTCGAGGTCCGCTACTACGACGTCATCTACAAGCTCACCGAAGACGTGGAGCGCGCCGCCAAGGGCTTGCGCGAGCCGACGTATCGTCAGATCCGCGAAGGCACGGTCGAGGTCATCACCCCGATCAAGATCCCGCGCACCGGCATCATCGCCGGCAGCCGAGTCGTGGAGGGCAAAGTCAGCCGTGGAGGCTGGGTCAAGCTTTTCCGGGGCAAAGAGCAGGTCTTCGAGGGCCGGATCAGCTCTCTCAAGCACTTCAAAGAAGACGCGAGAGAGATCTCGGCCGGACAGGAGTGCGGCATCGGGCTCGAAGGCTGGGAGGACTTCCTCGCCGGCGACTCGATGGAGACGTATCGACTCGAGCGGGAAGAAATCTAGGCAGGGCGTGTCGCTTTGCTAAAGGCGGAGGTCGAAATGACCAGCTACCGCGCGGACCAGGTGGGGGAGCAGGTGCGCGAAGAGATCATGTCCATCATCCGGCGCGAGCTCAAGGACCCACGGATCGGTTTCGTGAGCATCACGGCCGTGCGCATGTCGCCCGATCTGCGCCAGGCGCGTGTGCGCGTTTCCGTGCTCGGCAATCCTGACGAGAAGAAGGCTTCGATCAAAGGACTCGTGTCGGCCAAGGGGCTGATCAGACACGAGCTGGGCCGGCGGCTCCAGAACCTGAAGTACTCACCCGAGCTGCGGTTCGAGCTCGACCCAACCATCGAGTACGCCGTTCACATCTCCGAGCTGCTCAAGGAAGTGTTCCCTCACGGCGAAACCTCTTCTGAGGAGCAATCGCAATAGTTACCGCACAACGCGACAAGGCGCATCTCTACGACGAGATCAAGGACCTGATCGACGCCAACCAGGAGATCCTGATCTTCGGTCACAAAGACGCCGACGGGGATACGCTCGGCTGCAGCCTCGCCTTCTCCGAAGCGTTGCGGTCGCAGGGCAAAGACGTCTGGGTCCTCGTCCCCCCACCGCTACCCCCGATGTATGCGTTCCTGCCGGGATTCGAAGACATCCAGGCGGAGCCTCCACACGGCATCGACCCTCAGCTCGTGTTCTTTTTCGACTCCGGCAACCTCGAGCGATCAGGCAGTGGCGTGCGCCGTATCGCCTCGCACGCCACGCTCGTCAACGTCGACCACCACCCGTCCAACTCGCGGTTCGGCGACATCAACATCATCGACCCCGACGCGTCCGCGGTCGGGCAGACGGTGATCGAGATGCTCGACCACTTCGGTTATGCGATCACGCGGACCATCGCTACGAACCTCTACGTTGCGCTGCTGACGGACACAGGAGGATTTCGTCACGAGAACACCACGCCCCGTGCCCTCGAAGACGGGGCCCGGCTGGCGCGTCTCGGCGCGGACCCCGGACACATCGCGACGCAGGTTTACAAGATGCGGCCGGAGACCACACTCAAGCTCAGCGGGCTGGCGCTCGCGACCATGCGGGTCGAGATGGACGGCCGGCTCGCCTGGGCGAAGGTGACGCGCCGGATGCTCAAGGAAGCCAACGCCGTGATGGCCGAGTCGGAAGGCATCATCGACACACTCAACAGCATTGCCGGCCTCGAGCTCGCGATCCTGTTCAAGGAAGTGTCGAGCGACCTGACCAAGATCAGCGTCCGCAGTCGCGGTGGGGTGGACGCCGCCGCCCTGTGTGCTTCGTTCGGGGGTGGAGGCCACATCCGGGCCGCCGGCGCCGAGATCGAAAAGGGGATGGAGGAGGCCACGAAGTTGGTACTGTCGGCTGCCAAGGAGGCCATCCTTGCCACCTCGTCCCAGCGCTGACGCTCCTCGATTTAGGACCGGGGTTCTCAACTTCGACAAAGGCGCCGGCGAGACTTCCTTCGCAGTCGTGAACCGGCTGCGGCGCCTCACCGGGGCCCGTCGTGTGGGTCACGCCGGCACGCTCGACCCTCTTGCGACCGGCGTGCTGCCGATCCTCTTCGAGTCGGCGACCCGTCTCGCCGAGTTCGCCCTGAAGCTGCCGAAGACGTACGTCGCCGACATCCATCTCGGCTTCGTGACCGAGACAGACGACGCCGAGGCGGAGCCGCAGCCGGTGGGCGACTCGAGCGCCATCGTATCCGCCGATGTCGAAACCGCGCTGGCGACCTTCTCGGGTCGCATCCTTCAGCAGCCGCCGGCGTACTCGGCGGTGAAGGTGGAGGGCAAGAGGGCTTACGCGCTCGCGCGCAAAGGCGAGGCCGCGCGGCCCGCCGCGCGCGAGGTGGAGGTCTACGCCGCCTCGCTGCTCGACTTTCAGGCTGGCCCGCACGCGGTCGCTCGCGTCGAGGTCAGATGCGGCAGCGGTACATACTTGCGCTCGATCGCGCGGGACCTGGGCGATCGGCTTGGGGTCGGGGGCTACCTCGGGCGCCTGGTGCGCACGGCTTACGGGCCGCTGACGCTCGACCAGGCAGTGCGTGGCGACGAGCTCACGGACGCCGAATCCGTCTCGGATCGGATGCTTCCGGCGGAAGTCATACTGCCGGAAATGGAACGAGTCAGGCTCAACGTCGAGCAGGAGGCGCAGGTGCGCCAGGGCCGGGCTGTGCGTGTGCTTCCGGAGCCAGGACCTGGGCTGGTGCGAGCGCACGACTCCGCCGGCCGCCTGGTCGCGCTGGGCCATACCGACCCTCTGCGGAGGACCTTCGTACCGGAGAAGGTGCTGCACTGAAGGTCCATATCGGGCTGCCGATGGAGCCCATCGGCCCCGTCGTGCTGACGGTCGGCAGCTTCGACGGGGTGCACCTGGGACACGTCGATGTAATCGGCCACGCAGTCAGCGCCGGCCGGACCGCGAAGGCGCAGACCGCGTTGATCACGTTCGAGCCGCACCCGCGTTGCGTGCTCGACCCCGCGAACTGTCCTCCGTCGATCACCTCGCTCCAGGAGAAGCTGGCCTTCATCTCCGCGGCCGCCGTCGACCACGCCATCGTGATGCGATTCGACCGCCAGCTCGCCTCGCTATCGCCCCAGGAGTTCGTCGACCAACTTTCCTCGGTGATGGAGATCCGGCGCTGGACCATCGGGTTCGACTTCGCGTTCGGCCGCGGGCGCACCGGAAACGCCGAATGGCTGCGGGCGCACGGGCACGATGTCGAGGTCGTCCCGCCGTTCCAGATCGACGGCCATGACCTGCACAGCTCCGAGATTCGGAGGCTGGTCCGGGCGGGTGACGTCGAGGCGGCGAACAGGCTCCTCGGTCGCGCCTACGCGATGACAGGTCCTGTCGAGGCAGGCGATCGCGTCGGCCGGCGGCTCGGCTTTCCAACCGCGAACATAGGCATCGAGCCGAACAAGCTCGTGCCTGCCCTCGGCGCATACGCTGGACGAGCCGTCGCGCCCGAGGGCGAGTTCGTGGCCGCGCTCTCGGTCGGATACCGGCCGACATTCGGCGGCACGCAGCTGCGAGTGGAGGCTTTTCTGCTCGACTTCGAAGGGGATCTCTACCAGCAGAGGCTGGAGCTGCAATTCATGAGATACCTACACCCCGACATCAAGTTCCCGACCCCTGACGATCTGGTTCAGCAGTTGCATCGCGACGTCGCCGACACCCGGCGTTTTGTTTCTCCTTGACGACAGTTCTTGTGATCGGCGGCGGCATCGCCGGTTACTGCGCCGCGCTTGCGGCCCGCCGGGATGGGGCCGAGGTCACAGTCGTCGCCCGAGCGCCGGGCGCCACCGCGCTTTACGCGGGCGGGATGGAGATCATCGATGAGATCGAGTCGATCCTGCAGAGACCAAACCATCCGCTGACACGCCTGGGCATCGACGCGGTCGGGCTGGCGACCGAGCTCGACACCGCGGTCTCGACGCTGCTGCTGGCCCTCCGCAAGGAAGGGTTGAAGTTCGAGGGGGGCTGGCGGAATCGCGGTCTGTACGCCGACATCCACGGCCTCGCCAGGCCGGCCAACGTCGTTCCGGAAACCGTCGCACGAGGCGAGCTCGGAGCCCTCAGCGGCAAGCGCGTGGCGGTGATCGGCGTCCCGGAAGTCGGCGATTACGACGCCAGGTCCACCGCCCTCGCCCTGAAAGAGCTGCACGGCATCGATGCGTTCGCGGAGGAGGTCTCGATCGCGGAACTTCCCACCGCCGCCGCCCTCACCGATCTCTACGGGCGGCGCGCTCCGGCTCCACGAGCCCGAGGTGCGGCGATCGCCTACCCACCGGGGTTCACGAATCTCCCGGATGACGGTTTCGAGCTGCTGGCGTCACCGCCCTCACCGCACGGGTGGCGACTGCAGCAGGCGATCGGGTTGGGCGCCGTGCACGGGGAGATCATCTCGTTCGAGACAGCGCGTGGGCGCATCACAGCGGCGCGGTCAGCCGATCGGGCATTCCACGCCGACGCGATCGTGCTCGCCACCGGACGCCACATCGGTGGCGGCCTGCACGCGGCGCGATCGACCACCGAACCGCTTCTCGGGCTGAGCGTCTTCTACGAAGGACGCCCCGCCGAGAGCCTTGGCAGTCGCCTGCATCACCTGAAGTACATCGACGCCTCGGAGGAGATGCGCATCGGGCTCATGACCGACCGCCGGCTGCACCCGCTTGACGAAGACGGCTCGGTGCCGTACGCGAACCTCTACGCCGCCGGTGCCGTGCTCGGCGGTTACGACTACGCAGGACCGTGCGGTTTTGGCGTCCCGATCCTCACGGGCTGGCTTGCCGGCCGCTACGCGGCAAAGCAGTGAGGGCGGAGCTCGAGAAGCTGATCGGGGCCGCCGCGGTCGACGAGCGCGCGGTGCGGGACCTGTGGCCACTCTCGGTGATGGAAGTCCGGGACGGCAAGGCGCCTCCGCGGGTGCTGGTCGCGCGGCCGTCGGGTCGTGAGCAGCTCACGGCGGTTTTGCGTTGGGCCGCCGCGCAGGGGATGGCGGTGACGCCGATGGGCGGTGGAAGCGGCGTCTGCGGCGCCCTGGCGCCCGCCGCCGGCGAGCTCGTGCTCGACATGGGCGGGTTCGACCGGGTGTTGGAGATCGATGAAACCAATCTGACGTGCCGCTGCGAGGCGGGGGTCAACGGCTACGCGCTCGAGCAGCAGCTCGACGCGCGAGGCTTGACGCTCGGACACTACCCGAGCTCCCTGCCCGGCACCACGATCGGGGGGCTGATCGCCACGCGATCCTCTGGCCAGGAGTCGAGTCGCTACGGAAGCATCGAGGACATGGTGCTTGGACTCGCCGTGGTGCTGCCCGACGGCACGTTTGCGGCGCCGCGGCCAGGTCCCAGATCCGCCGCCGGCCCAGCGCTGCATCAGCTGCTCATCGGCGCGGAGGGTGCCCTTGGTGTCGTGATCGGGGCGGTCCTGCGGGTCCACCGCCAGCCCGAGACAACGGTGGGTCGCGGCTATGTGTTTGGGAACCTGGCGTCCGGGCTCGAATGCATGCGCGCGATCATGCAGGCCGGCATCCGGCCGCTGGTGATGCGCCTCTACGACGCGGAGGACTCGGCGTTCAGCGGCTATGACGTCGCCGGTGACGAGTGCCTGCTGGTAATCGCGACCGCAGGGCTCGACGGCGTGGCCAGAGCCGAAGGGGCGGCGGTCAAGCGTTTCGCCGGCGAGGCGAGAGATCTCGGCGAAGAGCCCTGGCAGAGATGGCGGCGTCATCGCTTCGACCTGTCAGCCGAGCGGCTCAAGACCTTTCTCCAGCCCGCGGGCGCTTACCTGGACACGATCGAGGTTGCGGCCTACTGGACGGTGCTTCCTCAGCTCCACGAAAGGATCAAGACCGCAATAGCCGTCGGGGGCCTGGCGTTATGCCACTTCAGTCATGCCTACGAGCAGGGCTGCTGCGCGTATTTCACGTTCGGCGGCTCTGGAGACACCGAAGTAGACGCCCGGGCCGCCTACGGGCGCGCATGGGAAGGAGCGATGAGCACGGCACTCGAACTTGGTGCGACGATCAGCCACCACCACGGGGTCGGCCAAGCACGCGCCCGATGGGTGGCGGATGAGATGGGAGGATGGATGCGCGTCTGGCGGGCGGTCCAGGAAGGCATCGATCCGGACCGATTGATGAATCCGCGCGCTGTGGGAGGCGCGAGATAGGTTCTCGGCCCGGCTCGCCGATCCTGTTCATAGTCAACCCTTCGTCGGGGGCGGGCAAAGCAGGTCGCGAGTGGGCCGCGGTCGAGTCCTGGCTGCCCACGAGTGGACTCCCGTACGAGGTCGCGTTCACGACCCGGCCACTCGAAGCGACAGAGATCGCGCAGAAAGCTGTGCACGAGTCCCGGCCGGTGGTGGTCGCGGTCGGCGGTGACGGCACCCTGAACGAGGTGGTGAACGGCTTCTTTCGCAACGGCGCGCCGCTTCCGACGAGCAGCAAGCTCGCGATGGTGCCGCTCGGGACGGGCGGAGACTTCCGACGCACGCTGCGCATACCCATCGATCCGAAGCAGGCGGTCGACATATTGCGCAACGGGTTGGTGCGACGACTGGACGCGGGCTGCATTACCTACCAGGCATCGGACGGCACAACTGCGGTGCGCCACTTCATTAACATCGCCGACGCAGGACTTGGCGGTGAGGTCGTCTATCGGGTGAACAGAGGCAGCAAACGACTCGGGTCGCTCACCTACAAGGTCGGAAGCGGGCTGGCTTTGCTGACGTACAAGAACAAGCCGATGACGGTGAACATCGACGGCACCACTCACGAGCTAAAGAAGGCTCAACAGGTCGTCGTCGCCAACTGTCAGTTTTTCGGCGGCGGCATGCAGATGGCTCCGTCGGCTTCGCCAACCGACGGCGTGTTCGACGTGATCCTGATCAAGAATGCGGGCAAGATCGAGACCGCGCGTGGCATCAACGACTTCCTCAACGGCAAGCACCTGGACAACGCCAATCCCAAAATTGAGCTCATGTACGGTAAGCGGATCACGGTGACATCGCCGGAGAAGGTACGCATCGACGTGGACGGCGAGGACGTTGGTTTCCTTCCCGCGTTGTTCGAGATTCAGCCCAGCGCGATCGAGTTCATAACGCCCCGCTAGTGCCGCCGGGCGCGCGCAGGGCGCAAAACTCGTGACCAAAGGACTCATCGCAACGCCGCATCACACCGCGAGTGAGGTCGGCGCGCAGATCCTTCGCGATGGCGGAAACGCGATCGACGCCGCCATCGCGGCGGACGCGGTGCTGTGCGTGGTCTACCCGCACATGACGTCGGTCGGCGGCGACCTGATGGCGATCGTGTGGGGGGCCGGCGAAACGTCGCCAGTTGGGCTGATCGGCGCCGGTCGCTCGGGCGAGCTGGCAACCATCGACGCTGTCAGGTCACGCGGCTTCGACGAGATGCCGGCCCGCGGCGCGCTCAGCGTGACGGTGCCAGGCACGGTCGAGGCGTGGGGGAGACTCCTCGAGCGATTTGGCAGCGTCGGCCTGGGCGCGGCGCTGGAGCCCGCGGCGGCGCTGGCGCGCGAGGGCTACATCATCTCGCCCGACCTTTCCGAGCACCTCATGCGGGCCGCCGACTGGCTGGTGCGAGAGCAAAGCGCCTTTGCGCTTTACCCGCCCATGGAGGCGGGCATGCTGCTGCGGAATGCCGACCTGGGCACCACGTTGGGCGACATCGCGAGGAACGGCATCAATGGCTTCTACCGCGGCGAAGTCGCGGCCGCGATCGTGGCGGCGATCAAACAGCGCGAGGGTTTGGTGACCAGCCAGGACCTGGCGATGCATCGCTCGCAATGGGTCGAACCAATCGCCTTTCCCTACCGGGACGTGGTCGTCTACCAGCTGCCGCCGCCGACTGTGGGCTTGACCGCAGCGTCGATTGCTGTGAGGTTGGAGGCCGGCCAGGATTTCCGGACCGCACGCGACGCCAGCTACGCGCTGCGCGACCGGTACATCACGGACCCCGACTTCGCGATCGCGCCCACGGACGCGTTCCTTGATCCGCACCGCGACCTGGCAGGTCGTGTCGACGCCACGCCAAGGGCCGGCGACACGATCTACCTCTGCGCGGCCGACGAGCAGGGAAACGTCGTCTCGCTGATCCAGAGCGTGGCCTACGACTTCGGATCAGGCATCGTCGCCGAGGGGACGGGGATGCTGCTGCAGAACCGGGGCGCCTATTTCAAGCTCGACCCCGCCCATGTCAATCGCCTCGAGCCGCGGAAGCGGACCATGCACACGTTGATCCCGGCGATGGCCGCCCGCGACGGCCGGCCCTGGGCGGCCTTCGGCACCATGGGAGGGGAGCGCCAGCCGCAGCTCCAGGTCCAGGTCCTGCGCAACCTGGTCAACGAGGGCCTCGAGCCTGCCGAGGCCGTCGCCCGGCCCCGGATGGCGATCCTGGTCGATGGGCAAACGCTGGCTGTGGAAGCGGACTATCCGGGCGCTGCACAGATGGCGCGTGCCGACCGCAGAGTGAAGCTGATGCCGCCCAAGCACCACTCGTTCGGCCATGCGCATGCGATCGTCATCGATGGGCCGAGTCAGTGGCGCGCAGGGGCCGATCCACGCTCCGACGGAGCGGTCGAATACGTTACGTAACAGGCTCCCCGTATACTCCCCTGTTGAGTTTGGCAGTAGAGAACGAAGTCAAAGGCACGCTGATCGCGGCCCACAAGCGCACGGAGGGGGACACGGGATCACCCGAAGTCCAGATCGCGCTGTCGACCGCACGCATCCGGGAGCTCACCGAGCACCTGAAGACGCACGCCAAGGACCACCACTCACGCCGCGGCCTCCTTCTCCTGGTCGGCAAGCAACGGCGACTGCTCAACTACCTGAGGGACACCGACGTGGAGCGCTACCGCGCCCTCGTCGCCAAGCTCGGGATCAGGAGATAAAACCGGGAGGATCCCACGCCGGTAGCGCGGGGTCAGCTCTTAGAAGCTCTCGCTCGAGTGCCCACTTGAGAGGCAGCTGCTAGGAATCTGACCCAGAGTCGCACCGCCGGGTTCCTCCCACATATTTGGAGGTATTTGGCGTGGCAGTAGTCACGAAAAACGTAGACGTGGCCGGACGGCGAATCTCGATCGAGACGGGCCGCGTGGCGGAACAGGCGAACGGAGCGGTGATCATCCGCCAGGGCGACACGGTGGTGCTCAGCACCGCGGTGATGTCCAAGGAGCCGCGGGAGGGGATCGACTTCTTTCCCCTCACGTGCGATTACGAGGAGAAGCTGTACGCGGCGGGCAAGATCCCGGGCGCGTTCATGCGCCGGGAGGGCCGGCCAAGCGAGACGGCGATCCTCGCGTCGCGTCTGACCGACCGGCCGCTGCGGCCGCTGTTCCCGGAGGGTTTCCGGCTCGACGTGCAGGTCATCTCGACCGTGCTGTCTGTCGACCAGGAGAACGACCCGACCATCCTGAGCATCAACGGCGCATCGACCGCGCTCGTGATCTCCGATATCCCGTTCCAGGGTCCCGTCGGCGCGGTCCGCATGGGGTACATCGACGGCCAGGTCGTCGTGAACCCGCCCATGTCGCAGATCGTGGACTCGGAGCTCGACCTCGTTGTCGCCGGCACGGCGGACGCGATCCTGATGGTCGAGGCCGGGGCCAAGGGCGTGAGCGAGCAGGTTGTGCTCGACGCGCTGGCTTCAGCCCACGAGGAGATCAAGCGAATCTGCGCCGCCCAGCTCGAGCTGCAACAGCAGATCGGGCTCGAGAAGCGGGAGTGGATCTCCGCCACCTACCCCGAGCACATGCTCGAGATCGTGGGCGAATACCTCGCCCTGCGGCTCGACCAGGTCCTCTACAGCGCCGACAAGCAGATCCGTGAGAACGGTCTGGACGAGCTGCGAGGAAGGGCGATCCTCGAGCTTGGCGAGCGTTTTCCGGACTACGCCGACATCATCGGCAAGCTCTTCGACAAGGCACTGAAGGATCGGGTTCGGCAGCGGGTCGTCGAGGAGGGGGTGCGCGTCGACGGTCGTGGTCTGAAGGACGTGCGGCCGATCACCGTCGAGGTGGGCGTCCTGCCGCGAACGCACGGTTCGGGGCTATTCACGCGCGGCCAGACGCAAGCCCTGACGATCGCGACGCTCGGCTCGATGTCCGACCAGCAGAAGCTCGACGGCCTGACGGCAGAAGAGTTCAAGCGCTACATGCACCACTACAACTTCCCGCCGTACTCGGTCGGCGAGGCGCGACCTCAGCGCGGGCCAGGCCGGCGCGAGATCGGCCACGGCGCCCTTGCGGAGCGCGCGCTGCTGGCGGTCGTCCCACCGGTAGAGGACTTTCCATACACGATCCGCCTGGTCTCTGAGATTCTGAGCTCCAACGGATCGACGTCGATGGCTTCGGTCTGCGGGTCGACGCTCGCTTTGATGGACGCAGGCGTGCCCATCAAGTCTCCGGTTGCCGGAATCGCGATGGGCCTGATCACCCGCGAAGGCAAGTTCGCGGTCCTGACCGACATCCAGGGCGTCGAGGACATGCTCGGCGACATGGACTTCAAGGTCGCCGGCACCAAGGACGGGATCACGGCCCTGCAGATGGACATCAAGATCAAAGGCTTGACCCACGAGATCATGGCCCAGGCCCTCGAGCAGGCGCGGGAGGCGCGGCTCTTCGTGCTCGACAAGATGCTGGCGGTCCTGCCGCGGCCGCGCACCGAGATGAGCGACTACGCGCCGCGGATCACAACGATCCTCATCAACCCGGACAAGATCCGCGACATCATCGGTCCCGGAGGCAAGATGATCCGCAAGATCACCGAGGAGACCGGCGCGCAGATCGACGTCGAGGACGACGGTCGCGTCTTCATCGCCGCGGTCGACCAGGAAGGCGGTCGGAAGGCGATCGACTGGATCAAGAGCCTGACCGACGAGGTCGAAGTGGGCAGGATTTACAAGGGCAAGGTCGTCCGCATCATGCCTTTCGGCGCGTTTGTCGAGGTGCTGCCCGGCCAGGACGGCCTGGTCCACATCTCCAAGCTGACCGACCACCGCGTGGAGCGCGTCGAAGAGGTGTGCAACGTCGGCGACGAGATCGTGGTCAAGGCCGTCGAGGTCGACGGCCAGGGCAGGCTCAACCTGAGCCGGCAGGCGGCGATCGAGGAGCTGACCGCGAAGGGGGAGCGGATCGAGGAAAAGATCAGCCAGGAGGCGATGGCGGTCGCGCTTGCCTCGCCACCCCCCGCCCCACGCGAGGGCGGGTTTGGCGGTCGGGATCGCGGCGGTCGCAACGGCGGAGGACGCGACAGGCGCCCTCGCCGCGACTAACGACCAAGTGAGCGAGCCGACCAAGGTCCGCCTCTCCGGCGCTTCGCGCACCTCCCCATGAATGGGGAGGCAACCGTGATGGCTGAGGCCGTCAGGATTAGCCCCTCCTGCGCTGCGCGCTCCTCCCCACAAGTGGGGAGGCAACCGTGATGGCTGACGCCATCAGGGTTTGTGTCGCGGGACACCGGGGCAAGGTCGGATCGGTTCTCGAGGCGGCGTTCGCGAATGAGCCGGGAATCGAATACGTCGGAGGGATCAGCCGCGGCGACGACCTGGCCGCGTTCCTCCACGAGAAGCGTCCCAGCGCCTTCGTCGACTTCACGCGGCCCTCCGAAGCGCTTCACAACGCCCTCGCGGCGGTGGCCGCCGGAGCGTCACCGGTCGTGGGCACCACCGGTCTGTCAGGCTCCGATGTCGACAAGCTGGAGACGGCGTGCAAGGCGAAGGGTGTGGGCGGGATCGTGGCGCCCAACTTCGCGATCGGGGCGGTCTTGATGATGCACCTCGCCGAGCTCGCCGCCCCGCACTTCGACGCCGTCGAGGTGATCGAGCTGCATCACGCCGGGAAGCTGGACGCGCCGTCTGGCACTGCCCTGTCGACCGCCCGCCGCCTCGCCGCCCGCCGCAAGGACAAGCCATTCGCCCATCGCAAGGCGGAGAAGGAGACCCTCCCCGGTACGCGAGGCGGGGAAGAGGGCGGAGTCGCCGTGCACAGCGTGCGGCTTCCGGGGTTCGTGGCGGACCAGGAGGTCATCTTCGGGCTGCCCGGCCAGACGCTGACCATCTCGCATCGGACGACGAGCCGTGAAGCGTATGTCCCGGGCGTGTTGCTGGCGATCCGCAGGGTGACCGCGGAGCCCCGGTTTTATCGCGCCCTGGACGAGCTGCTCGGTTTAGGCCTTGGGTAAGGTCCAGGTTTGGGCCTCCCAGTTGTGGTCGAACGACTTTCCTCCTGTATGCGCGATGACGGGACGCCCAGCGGAGACGTGGAAAAAATTCAAGTTCGCCACCCCGCCCGATTGGGTGTACGCCCTGCTCGTTCTGGTCTGCCTCGGTGGGATTGGAATCCTCGCCTTCGCGATCGTCACAGCCGTTGTGTCGCAACGGGCCAGTGGTTACCTGCCCCAGACACGCTCCAGCAGCCGGACCGCGGCGCTCGCATTCGGGATTCCCGTCGGACTGCTGATCGCATGCCCAGTTGCCTGGGCCATCGCTGCGATTTTCGGGTTCTCTTCCGGTGATTCCTCGGCAGCAACGATCACCGGCGTGTTCTTTTGGCTTGGCCTTCTGTTCTTGGCCGTCGGCCTGCTCGGTCGTCTGCTTGTGACGCCCCTGGTTTCTCCGCGAGCGAAGGTTTGGCCGATCGCTCCTGGGCAGACCGACCGCATCGTCGAGCTTCGCAATGTGCATCCGGCGTTCGTGGTCGCCGTGCAGCGGCAACAGCAGGCTCGCGCGGCGCAATACACGCCCGCGCCGCCATCGCCAATTCTGCCTGGATCGAAGTAAACTTTGGCCGTGCCCACCTCCAAGCGACTAAACGTTGCTGTCGTCGGCGCGACCGGGATGGTCGGAAACGAGATGCTGCGCGTCCTCGCGCAGCGGCAGTTTCCGAGCGAACGCGTCATCGCCCTCGCGTCCGAGCGGTCGAAGGGTTTGACCGTGCCATACAACGGCAGTTCGCTGAAGGTCGAGGAGCTCAGCGAGGCGGCATTCAAGGGCATCGACGTCGCGCTGTTCGCGGCGAGCGGCGACATCGCCTTGATGTACGGCCCAGTGGCGGCGGAGTCCGGCGCCCTGGTGATCGACAACAGCTCGGCGTGGCGCATGAAGGAAAACGTGCCGCTGGTCGTGCCAGAGGTGAATGGGGACGACATCAGCGACAACGAGGGCATCATCGCCAACCCGAACTGCTGCGCGATCCCGCTGACGGTCGCCCTGAACCCGTTGAAGAAAATGGCCGGTCTCGAGCGCGTCCTGGTGTCCACCTACCAATCGGCGTCCGGTGCCGGCCGAGCGTTGGTGGACGAGCTGGAGGAGCAGACGAAGGCAATCGCCGACGGCAAGGAACCGCCGGTCGCAGCGTATCCATACCAGCTCGCGTACAACGTCGTCCCTGGCGGATGGCGTCTCGAGGCGGACGGCTACAACGAGGAAGAGGTCAAGATCGTCAACGAGACGCGCAAGATCCTTCACGATCCCGAGCTGCGCATCACGGCGACGTGCGTGCGTGTGCCTGTGCCGATCGGCCACGGAGAATCGGTTTTTCTCGAGACGACTGAGAAGATCACGGCCGACGATGCGCGAACGCTGCTCGGCAATGCCCCGGGCATCGTGGTGCAAGACGATCCGCACGCCAGGCTATACCCGACGCCGCATGACGTCGCGGGCAAAGACGAGGTGTACATCGGAAGAATTCGCGAGGACGCCTCGACGCGGCACGGCCTGCTCCTGTGGATCGTGTCCGACAACCTGCGCAAGGGCGCGGCGCTGAACGCCGTCCAGATCGCCGAGCAAGCCATTCAACTTGGAGCACTAGGAGCGGTTAAGACATGAGCAAAGACATAGGACGGTTGCTGACCGCGATGGTCACGCCCTTCAAGGCTGATGGGTCTGTCGACTACAAGGCCGCGCGAGAGTTGGCCGCGATGCTTGTGGCCGACGGCTCGGACGGCGTCGTCGTTTCCGGCACCACCGGAGAATCGCCGAGCCTCACCGATGCCGAGAAGATCGAGCTCGTGAGCACCGTCAAAGAGGCGATTCCCGGCAAGAATGTCGTCGCGGGCACGGGCAGCAACGATACCCATCACTCGGTCGAGCTCTCCAAGCTCGCGATGAAGGCCGGCGCTGACGCTTTGCTCGCGGTCGTGCCCTACTACAACAAGCCGCCCCAGGAAGGCATGTACCAGCACTTCAAGGCGATCTCGGAGGTCGGCCCGACGATCATGTACAACATCCAGGGCCGCACGTCGATCAACATGACCGCCGCGACCACCCTGCGATGCGCGGAGCTTCCGGGCATCATCGGTGTCAAAGAAGCCAGCGGCGACCTGGACCAGATCGGCCTTGTCTGCGCGGGCAAGCCCGACGGTTTCTTGGTCTGGAGCGGCGATGACAGCTGGACGCTGCCGGTGCTCGCGGTCGGCGGTTACGGCGTGATCTGCGTGGTGTCGCACATCGCAGGACGATCCATGGCGAAGTTGATCGCCGCCCACAGCAGAGGCGACAACGAAGTCGCACAGGACATCCACCACGGGCTGCTCCCCGTGATCAAGGCGCTGATGACCACCGCCGCGAACCCGGTGCCGATCAAGTCGGTGCTGAACGAGATGGGATTCCGTGCGGGACCCTTCCGGCTGCCGCTGGTGCCGCTCACCGACGAACAGCAACGTTCCGTGATGAAAACGATCCGCGACGCTGGCGAGTACATCACGTTCGCCAAGCCCGGAGTGAAAGTCGCTTAGCGCCCCCTCGTCCCTGCTCCGGCTCCACGAAACCATCCGTTCGTGCAAGAACTGCGGGTTGCACGCGACGCGCACCCAGGCGGTGCCTGGGGTTGGGCCGTGTCCGGCAGACGTCATGATCGTCGGCGAGGCGCCGGGCTTCAATGAGGATCGCCAGGGCGAACCCTTCGTGGGTGCCGCCGGCAAGCTGCTCGACACGCTGCTCGCTCGCATCTCGCTCAGCCGGGCCGACGTCTACATCACAAATGTTCTGAAGTGCCGTCCGCCCATGAACCGCGACCCCATGCCGAACGAGGTCGAGTCGTGCTCGCCCTACCTGAAAGAGCAGCTGGCCCTGGTCAAGCCGAAAGTCGTGCTCATCCTCGGCCGTCACGCGCTGGAGCGTTTGATGCCCGGGCAGGGATCGATCTCGCGGATCCACGGTAGCCTCATCAAGCGCGGTGAGCTGGCGTACGTTCCGCTGTACCATCCCGCTGCGGCCCTCCACAACGGATCTCTGGTCGCCGATCTCGAGCACGATTTCGATCAGCTGCGCAGGTATCTCGACCAGCTGCTCGCCCCTCCGCCACCTCCTGTTCCAGTCCCTGTTCCCAAGCAGGAGTCCGAACAGCTGCGTCTGTTGTGAGAATCCCCTCGAGCTCAGAGCCTTCGGCGTGAGTTCGCGGGGGCCCCTATGAACTCCCCTCGACTCCGGTATCTCCCTCTCGGTGGCCTGGGCGAGGTCGGCATCAACATGTGGGCGCTGGAGTGGGAGAACAAGGTCCTCGTCGTCGACGCCGGGCTCATGTTCCCGCAAGAGGACATGCTCGGCATCGACCTCGTGCTGCCGGACATCTCGTACCTGTTGCAACGGGATCGCGAGGTCCTCGGCATCTTCCTGACACACGGGCACGAGGACCACATCGGCGGACTGCCATTTGCTTTGAGGAAGCTCAACGTGCCGGTCTATGGGACGCGTCTCACGCTCGGACTCGTCAAGCCGAAGCTCAGGGAGCACCGGATCTTGCGCGATTCCGATCTCCGCGAGGTGCGGGTGGGGGATTCGGTGCAGCTGGGCCCGTTTCGGGTCGAGACCATCGCCGTCTGCCACTCGATCCCTGACGCAGTCGCGCTCTCGATCGAAACGCCGGTCGGCCGCGTCGTCTACACGAGCGACTTCAAGCTCGACCCGGCGCCCCCGGACGGCCTTCCCACCAACATGGAGCGGTTTCGGAAGCTCGGCGACGCGGGCGTTTTGCTTCTCCTGAGTGACTCCACCAACTCTGAGCGCAACGGCCACTCAGGCTCCGAGCGTGACCTCCACGACGCGTTCGAGCGCATCTTCAGCGAAGCGCCTGGCCGCATAGTGGTCGCGAACTTCGCGTCGAACATCCACCGCATGCAGCACCTGGTCCGCATGGCTGCGCAGTTCGAACGGCGCATCGCGATCGTGGGGCGCAGTCTGCAGCAGAACTTCAAGACCGCGCGGGAGCTCGGCTTCCTAAACGTGCCGGATGGGATAGTCATCCCGCTTGCCGACGTCGACCGGATCGCGCCGGCCAAGCTGCTGCTGCTCACCGCCGGCAGCCAGGGTGAGCCGATGTCGGCGTTGACCCGATTTGCGGCGCAGCGGCATCCGTTTCTGAACGTGCGCAAGGACGATTGGGTGGTGATCTCGGCGCGACCAATCCCGGGCAACGAGCGCATGGTCCACCAGACCGTGAACAACCTCTATCGCCACGGCGCTCGCGTCTTTTACTCGGAGGTTGGCAACGTGCATGTCACCGGCCACGCCCAGCGCGATGAGCTCCGTGAGATGCTCGACGCCGTCCGGCCGCGTTTCTTCGTTCCGGTCCACGGCGAATATCGGCAGCTGTTACTTCACTCCGAGCTGGCGCGCGAGGCCGGACTGGATCAGTCGCACATCGCGGTCGTCGAGGATGGCGAGTCCGTGGAGCTGGACGCGGAAACCATGGAGCGGGGAGAAAAGATCGGCACCGGACTTGTGTACGTAGACGGGCTCGGGGTCGGTGACGTGGAGCAGATCGTGCTGCGGGACCGCAGGCATCTGGCCGAAGACGGCATCCTGGTCGTCACGCTCACGCTCGATCGTGACACCGGCGCGGTGCGGGCGGGGCCCGAGCTCGTGTCTCGCGGCGTGATCGAGCCCGAGCTCTCGGTGCGGCTGATGGCGGACGCGCGCGAGGCAGCTCTCGACAGCATCAGTCGCTTCGCCGACTCGCGGCCCGAGGTCAGCCTGCTTCAGGAGGCGATTCACGACGCCGTCTCGCAGACGGTCTACAAGCAGACCCGGCGGCGCCCTATGGTGATTCCGGTTGTGACGGAGATTTGAAGCTTCCACCGTTGGCGCTGGTTGCGCCGAGCCTGTGCCCGCGCTGCGACCAACCGGCGATGTTGCTCAACCATTCGTCGGAGGAAGAGCGCTGCGCCCATTGCGGGTTGCAGCTGCACCAGTGCGCGCGATGCCGCGGCGTAGCTGGCCCGTTCGATCGCTTCTGCGGGTTTTGCGGATACGAGATGGTGCAGGGGGAGAGGCGCCCGCTGTGGTGGCGGCTGTGGTTCCTGGCCGCGCTTCTGCCTGTTGCGCTCGGCCTCGCGTACGGAATCGCGCAAGCCCAGGTGCACCGCTAGGCACTAACCGCGCTGGGAGCGCGCTGCGGTGGTCGAGAATGGTCGTCCCGTGAACGCACATGCAGCTCGGCGCCCACCCCTCTGGCTCGCCGCAGCCGCCGTCGCCTCGGCCTGGGCAGCTCTGTTCTCCATCGTGCGTTGGATCCTTCTTTTCGCGGTCTCTCCGGCGCACGACGACGTCCGCCTGTACTACGTGGCCGCCGAGGCAGGCCTTCGGTACGGCTGGTCGACGATTTACGACCAGACCGTGCTTCGCTCGGTGTCGAGCTCATTTCCGGAAGCCACACGAGCGATCAATGAGAAGACCTTCGCGAGCACTCCGCTCATGGCCTGGCTTTTCGCGCCGCTCACCCAATTTTCGGAACCGGTGGCGTATGTGCTCTGGGTGGCGCTGTCGGTAGCAGCGCTCGCCTTCGCCTGGCACATCACGGTCCCCTACAAGGGCCTGGCCAAGCTCACCCTGTTGCTGCTGGCGATCGGGTTGGGACCCGTTCTGGTGACACTTTATTTCGGGCAGCCAACCTTGCTCGTCCTCGCGTTGGTGGCCGCCGCTTGGTGGTTCTGCGCGAAGAAAGACCGGCCGTTCGTCGCGGGCGCCTGCCTGGCGATGGCGACATTTCTCAAGCCGCAGGCTGTGATATTGCTTCCGGTAGCGCTCCTGGTCGGCGGCCGGTATCGCGTGGTGGCCGCGTGGGCGGTCGGCGGCGTAGCCCTCGCCGCGCTAACTGTGGCGAGCCTTGGATCTACCGGGCTCACGGAGTGGTGGCATGTGGTCAAGGTGGTCCAGGGCCTACCTCTGGACACCATGTTCACGCTAGCCGGAGCGACCGGCGCCGGGCCGTTGACGTACTTGATGTGGGGACTGCAGGGAGCAATAGCGCTACTGATTGCGTGGAGGCGAAGGCGCGAGGTCGAGATCGTGTTTGCGGTCGGGATTCTCGGAACCGTGGCGACCGCCACCTACTTTCACAACTCCGACTACTGCATCTTGCTTCTTCCTGCCTGGCTGGTTCTTCGAACGTCGCCGCCGATTTGGCATCGGGTGTGGTTGCTGATCGGAGTTGTTCCTATGCAGCTGCTCCTGACGCCATTGCTCGCCGGACCTCAGCTGGTCTGGGACGCCGGGTGGCTCGCGATCCTAGCGGTTGAGTCGCTGCCCGCATTCAACGCAAAAGCTGTGACGCCCGAGGTTGTGATGACCGCACGACGGACAGACGAGGCGCCGGGGCGGATCGGCCTGTAACCACCGCTCGTGCTCACGCCGGTACCAGATGCCGTCTTCCGGTCCGAGCATCCAGCGCCGGCCTTCGTTGTCAAGCACCGCGAGGTCGCGCACAGCGACCCTGAACGCTCGCGGCTGCAAATTGCCGATCCGCCGCTCTTCGTACAGGACCTTGTAGCGAATCTCCGCTTCGGCGAACGGGTCGACGGCCACGGACGAGAGTATGGCGGGGCGGATTGGTAGAATCCAATCGGCTCAAGGGCCCGCAGCATGCGTCGCACCACATCCCGAAGCTCGACACGATCCGGCGCTCGCCGCGCTTTATCCTCGCGTTCCAAACGGAGCAAGCGCGCGATGCGTCCGCGCCTCAGCGCACGCCAGGTACGGGAGATCCTCGGCGTCTTGCTGATGCTCGCGGCCCTGCTGGGGCTATTGGCGATCCTGAGTCACGCGGGCTTGATACTCGGCGGCGTTCGCGATGGGATCGAATCCGCCTTCGGCAGGGCGTGGTTCGTCCCCGTCATCGCCGCCGTGGCCTTGAGTGCATGGCTTCTGTGGACGAAGGCGCCCCGACCTCGCACGGTCGACATCGTCGCGGGGCTGGTGGCGGTGCTGTCGCTCGTGGGGCTCTTCAGTCTTGTCTCCCTGCACGCCGGCGGATCGGTCGGGGACGGAATCGACGACGCACTGACGAACCTTTTCACTGGCGTCGGCGCGTGGGGGCTCCTCCTCGCCGGGCTGGTGATCGGCCTCATCGTCACGATCCACTTCAGCCCGGGGGCGCTGCTTGTAACCGCGGTCAGTGCCTTGCGCGCGGCGAACGCGGAACGTGAGCGACTCCGCGACCTCGTCGCCACGCCCGCGCCTGAAAAGACCAGGCCCGCGAAGCCTGTGCCGAGCTCAGACGCCCTCACGCGCTCGGCAGCCAGCTTCGCGACCGCGCCCGCGGCAGCCGACCAGAAGCACCTCTGGGACGTCGACGAGGTCGAGAAGCCCGAGATCAAGGCGCCTCAGCACGAACCGGTGGCGGTGGCCGTCGCCGAAGAGCCAGACGACAAGCCGGCGCCCGTGCTGCGCGTCGTCGCCGAACCCGAGGACGACCTCCCCGAGATCGAGTGGAAGCTTCCCTCGATCGCGCTCCTCGACACGGTGACCGCTCGCCGCGAGCGAATGGCGGATGAGATCAAACGCAACGTCAAGATCATCGAGAGCACGCTCACCACGTTTGGTGTCGAATGCAAGGTCGTCGGCGTCAACCCGGGGCCGGCGGTGACCCAGTACGAGCTGCAGCCCGGTCCGGGAGTCCAGGTCAAGCGCATCACGGCCCTGCAGTACGACCTCTCGCTCGCTCTGGCGGCTGCGCCCCTTCGCATCGAGGCGCCGATCCCCGGGAAGTCAGCGGTGGGCATCGAGGTGCCGAACAAGTCGGCGAGCCTCGTCACGATCCGCGAGGTCATCGAAACCGCCGCGTTTCGCGAGGGAACCAACAAGCTCGCGCTGGGCCTTGGCAACGACGTCTCAGGCCAGTCGATCGTCGCCGATCTCACGCGCATGCCTCACCTGCTGATCGCCGGCGCGACGGGGCAGGGCAAGAGCGTCTGCATCAACGCGCTCATCACGAGCTTGCTGTTCCAGGTCACTCCCGAACACATGCGACTTCTCCTGATCGACCCCAAGCGCGTCGAGTTGACCGGCTACAACGGTCTGCCGCATCTCGCTCTGCCCGTGCTGGTCGAATCCCACCAGGCCGCGGCCGCCCTGCGCTGGGCTGTGGCGGAGATGGATCGTCGCTACAAGCTCTTCTCGGCCGAGGGTGTCCGCAACATCGCCGCCTACAACGACAAGGCCACGCAGAAGCTCGCCCGGCGCCTGCCTTATGTCGTGATCGTGATCGATGAGCTGGCCGACCTGATGATGGTCGCGGCGGGCGAGATCGAAGAGCTGATCTGCCGCATCGCGCAGCTTGCCCGCGCCGTCGGCATCCACCTGATCATCGCCACGCAGCGCCCGTCGGCCGACATCATCACGGGGCTGATCAAGGCCAACATCCCCTCCCGCATCGCGTTCGCTGTCGGCTCGCAGGTCGACAGCCGCGTCATCCTCGACACAGGTGGTGCGGAAAAGCTTCTCGGTCGCGGCGACATGCTCTACCAGCCGGTCGACGCAGGCAAGCCGACACGCATCCAGGGCGCTTTCGTCAGCGATCCCGAGGTCGACAGCGTGGTCAGCTTCTGGAAGTCGCAGGCCGGACCGCGCTACATGGAAGAGATCCTCGAAGAGGGCGCTGTGTCCGAGTGGGAGGGAGGCGAGAGGAGGGAGGAGCGCAAGCTGGATCCCCTCTTCGCGCGTGCCGCGCGCGCCGTGGCGGCCGAAGGCGCGGCGTCTGTCTCCCTCGTGCAGCGCAAGTTCAACGTCGGTTACTCGCGGGCGGGCCGGATCGTCGACCAGCTCGCCGAGCATCGCGTGATCGGCGGCTATCAGGGATCCAAGTCACGCGAGGTCTTGATGACGCTTCCCGACGTCGATGATCTGCTGGAGCGGCTGGGCATCGAATAACGCCAAACTTCTGCGTAGGCGAGCGATGAACATCCCCAACAGCCTGACCGTGAGCCGCCTGCTGGCGATCCCGGTGCTGATGGCGCTGTTGCTGTTGCGCTTCCCCGGACACGACCAGGTCGCCGCGGCCCTGTTCGTCCTCTTCTCGCTCACCGACACCCTGGACGGCGAGCTCGCGCGCCGTCGCGGCACCGTGAGCGACTTCGGCAAATTCCTGGATCCGCTCGCGGACAAGCTGTTTGTGCTGTCCGTCCTGATCGTGCTGGTCCAGGAGGGGCTCGTCGCAGCGTGGATCGTCGTTGTGATCTTCTCGCGCGAGCTGATCATCACGATCCTTCGCTCGGTCGCCGCGACTCAAGGTCACGTCATCGCCGCGGCGCCGCTGGGCAAGACCAAGACCATCACCCAGATGAGCGCCGTCGCGCTGCTGATCCTCCAGCGGCCCTATCCAGTGTTGGTGCCCATCGCAGACGTCGCGGTCGGAGTCGCGATCATCTTCACGCTCTGGAGCGGGTTCGACTACCTCTGGCGGTTCCGCCACCTGATCGCTCCGTTCGACAATTCCCGCGTGGGCCCAGGGCCGAGTGGAGGCGCGCCGGAGGTCGCGCAAGGCGCGGAGCTCGCGCACGTGCTGCGCGGCAGCGGGCTCACCGTTGCGGTGGCGGAGTCGTCGACGGGAGGAATGGTCGGCGCCACAATCACCGAGCAGCCGGGAAGCTCGGCCTACTTCGGCGGTGGGGTGATCGCCTACTCGAACGAGGCGAAGCAGCGCGAGCTGGGTGTACCGAGCGGGCTTCTGGAATCAGTCGGAGCCGTCAGCCGCGAGGTCGCGGAGGCTATGGCCGGCGGAGTGCGCAAGCGCTTCGGCACGACCCTGGCGGTGGCGGTGACCGGGATCGCGGGGCCTGACGCCGACGGATCGGCCAAGCCGGTCGGGCTCACCTACATCGCGGTCGCCGGCGAGATGCGCACGTCCTCGCGCGAGTTCAAGTTCACCGGCGACCGCACCTCCAACCGGCGTCAAGCCGCCGACGAAGCGCTGCGCATGCTGATCGCCGAAGCTCGCAGCATCGGCCAGGCGACCTCTTGACCTCCAAACGCATGTTCGCTAGACTTCCCCGAATCGGCCTGTAAAGAACGTTGATTCTTGACCCCTCGACGTAGAACACTCGCCGCAACGACCTAGGAGGGTTTGCAGAAGAAAGTGGACAAAGACAAGGACAAGGAAAGGGACAAGGACAAGGAGCGGGACAAAGCCCAGGAGGAGAAGGGCCGAGCTCTCGATTCAGCGATGTCCCAGATCACGAAGAGCTACGGCAAAGGCGCGATCATGAAGCTAGGGGAGCACTTCGCTCAGCGCAGCGAGATCACATCGATTTCCACCGGTGCGCTGCCGCTCGACCTGGCCCTCGGGGTGGGCGGTGTACCGCGGGGCAGGGTGACCGAGATCTACGGTCCCGAATCCGCCGGCAAGACCACCCTTGCCCTGCACGTAATCGCGGAAGCCCAGAAGGTGGGGGGCGTCGCCGCGTTCGTCGACGCCGAGCACGCGCTCGATCCGCTGTACGCGTCGCGGATCGGGGTCAAGATCGATGACCTTCTGATCAGCCAGCCCGACACGGGCGAGCAGGCGCTGGAAATCGTCGAGGTCCTTGTCCGGTCGAACGCGGTCGACGTGATCGTCATCGACTCCGTGGCCGCGCTCGTGCCGAAGGCCGAGATTGAAGGCGAGATGGGTGACTCGCATATGGGCCTCCAGGCCCGCCTGATGTCGCAAGCCCTGCGCAAGCTGACCGCGGCCATCTCCAAGTCCAACTGTGCCGTCATCTTCCTCAACCAGCTGAGAGAGAAGGTTGGGATCATGTTCGGCAACCCCGAGACCCAGCCCGGCGGCCGGGCGCTGAAGTTCTACTCGTCCGTTCGCCTGGACATCCGCAAGGTCGAGGTCATCAAGAACGGCCTCGATTCGATCGGAAACAGAGTGAAGGTCAAGGTGGTCAAGAACAAGGTGGCGCCGCCGTTCCGATCGGCTGAGTTCGACATTCTTTTCAACGAAGGCATCTCGCGCGAGGGATCGTTGATCGACGCCGCGGTCGAGAACGGGATCTTTGACAAGAGCGGGACCTGGATGTCCTACGGCGATCAGCGCCTCGGCCAGGGCCGAGACAACGTCCGCAATTACCTGCGCGAGAACCCGACCCTCTCTGCCGAGATCGAAGCAAGGGTGCGCGAGAAGGCCGCCGCCTCGGCGCCGCCCATCAGGACGTCAGGTCCCGTTGGGACCCCTGCCGGTGCCCCGGAGGAGCACTAAGCCGGCCCCGACGGTCTCAGCCTTCGACGCCGGGCTCCGGATGATCGTCGGTCGGGATCACTCGGTCGCCGAGCTGCGTCGGAAGCTGGGCCGGCGCGGATATCCGGACGTGGAGATCGACGCCGCCCAAGAGCGGCTCATGGCGAACGGTTGGCTGGGCGATCGCAGGTTCGCCGAACGTTACGCGCGCCGGCGCTCCCGGTCGTTGGGCCCAATGGCGATCTCCGCCGAGCTAGCTGCCCGGGGGGTCGACCGCGAGCTCGTGGAGGCCGCCATCGAGCGATTGGGGCCCCATACCCAGTACCTGGCCGCCCACAAGTTGGCCGACAAGCTGGCCGGCAACACTCAATACGCAAGCTACCGGGAGTTGCTGCATTCGGTGGGGGCCAAGCTGCTCCGCCGTGGCTTCTCCATGGAAGTCGTACGCAAGGCATGCGATGGGCTCTGGCCGGGCACGTCTGACGAGCCCACGGCCTAAAATCAGGTCACGCGAGCCCGTCAGGGCCCGCAAGTCATAGAGCCAACCCGAGGCGGGACCTTCTCTCGTCCTGCCATGGTCACGCACTTTGACAATCGAATTAACGAGGTGCTTGTCATGCCTGTCTACGTCTACGTATTGCTATTGGTGGTGGCGGCGGTGGGCCTCGCGGCCGGCTACGGGGTGGCGTATGCGCTCCTCCGACGCCGGCAGAGCAATGGGACTCACGTCCTGGAGGTCAAGGCCCAGCAGACGCTTCTCGAGGCAGAGACGCAGGCCAAGGAAAAGCTGCTCGAAGCCAAAGAGGAAGCCGTCAAGATCCGCACCGCCGCCGAACAGGAAGCCCGCGAGTATCGGGCACAGTCACAGCAGATCGAAAAGCGTCTTCTTCAGAAAGAGGAAAACCTCGACCATAAGGGCGAAGACCTCAACCGCCGCGAGCGGGAGCTGGGCAACCAGCAGAAGGCGCTCGACGATATCAAAGCCAAGCTCGAAGAGAGCTACCGCGACCAGGAGAAGGAGCTCCAGCGCGTCGCCAACATGACGCGACAGGAAGCTCAGGGCATCCTGATGGCCCAGGTGGAGCAGGACTTGCGCAACGAAATAGCACGCAAGGTCCGCGAGTCGGAGCTGGCGGCCCGGGATGAAAGCGAGCGACGCGCTCGCGAGATCGTCACCGAATCGATCCAGCGCATCGCCGCCGACCAGACCGCCGAGGTGTCGGTCTCGGTGCTGCCTCTACCGACCGACGAGTTGAAGGGCCGGATCATCGGCAAGGAGGGGCGCAACATCCGCGCTCTTCAGCAGGCCACGGGGATCGACCTGATCGTCGACGACACCCCCGAGGCCGTGATCATCAGCGGGTTCGATCCTGTCCGTCGCGAGGTCGCGAGGGTCGCGCTCAACAAGCTCATCGTCGATGGCCGGATTCATCCGGCCCGGATCGAAGAGATCGTCGCCAAGTCCCGCCAGGAGGTCCTGCAGAGGGTCAAAGAGGAGGGGGAGGCGGCGGTCCTGGAGCTCGGGCTCCAGGGTCTGCATCCCGAGGTCGTCCGCCATCTCGGCATCCTTCGCTTCCGAACGAGCTACGGACAGCAGGTGCTGAACCACTCCAAAGAGGTCGCCTACCTCGCCGCCATGATGGCGTCCGAGATCGGCGCCGACGTTCGCATCGCCAAGCTCTCTGGTCTGCTGCACGACATCGGCAAGTCCATCGACCACGAAGTCGAGGGCTCGCACGCCGTGATCGGGGCAGACCTTCTTCAGCGACATGCGGTGCCGGCTCAGGTTGTGCACGCGGTACGAGCGCACCACTACGACGAAGAGCCGCACACCATCGAGGCGCTGTTGTTGATCGCCGCCGACGCGATCTCCGCTGCACGTCCCGGGGCGCGCAGGGAGTCGCTGGAGGCCTACGTCAAGCGGCTCGAGAAGCTGGAGGAGATCGCCAACTCCTTCCAGGGCGTCCAGCAGTCTTACGCGATCCAGGCCGGCCGCGAGGTCCGGATCCTGGTCAAACCCGAACAGATCGACGACACGGCCGCTCAGTTGATGGCGCGCGATATCGCCAAGCGCATCGAGTCTGAGCTCAGCTTCCCCGGTCAGATCCGCGTCACGGTGGTGCGGGAGACCAGGGCGATCGAGTACGCGAAATGAGTGAAAGGGAGTCCGGCGACGGGCTCCCTTTTTCTTATGCCCCAAAATCGACGAATGCCTGACGCCGACTTCAAGATTTTGTTCGTGGCTGATGTCGTCGGCCATCCGGGCCGGGACGCCGTCAAGGCGATCCTTCCGGCCCTGAAGAAGGAGCTCCGTCCGAACCTGACGATCGTCAATGGCGAGAACGCCGCCGGCGGGTTCGGCCTGACCGCCAAGATCGCCGCCGAGCTGAAAGCCTCAGGCGCGGACGTCATCACGAGCGGAAACCACGTCTTCGCCCAGAAAGAGTTTGTCGGAGAGCTGCCGAACCTCGAGCGCGTCCTGCGGCCCGCGAACTACCCTCCGGCCGCCCCCGGCCAGGGGTGGTGCGTGGTCGAAGCAGGGGGTCGTCAGGTGCTGGTCATGAACCTGATCGGGCGGATCTTCCTGGACGCGCTCGACGACCCCTTCCGCACCGCCGACGCGATCCTCGGCGCGCATCCGGACTCGCGCATCGTCTTTTGCGATATGCACGCTGAGGCGACGTCCGAGAAGAACGCGATGGGCTGGTACCTGGACGGCAGGGCGAGTGCGGTGGTAGGCACGCACACCCACGTGCCCACGGCCGACGCGAGGATCTTGCCTGGGGGAACGGCCTATGTGACGGATGTGGGGATGGTCGGGCCTCGTGACGGCTGCATCGGAATGGACAAAGACATCGTGGTGCAGCGGTTCCTCACGGGTGTCCCGAGCCGTTTCGCAGTGGCGTCCGGACCCGTGACATTCAATTCGGTACTGGTTAACATTGATGGTCCGACAGGCCGAGCTACATCGATCCAGCGAGTCGACCGTGAACACGTTTGAAGGGGTTCCAGCAATGACAGTGGAGCGCGCTCCAGTAGAGGTGCTCAAGGTTTCGGCCACCTCCAAGCCGGTCGCCGTCGCGGGCGCGATCGCGGGAGTGATCCGCAGCAAAGGGCGAGTTGAGGTCCAGGCCATCGGTGCGGGCGCGATCAACCAGGCGGTCAAGGCAATCGCCATCTCGCGTGGTTACGTGGCGCCTGGCGGCCTCGACCTGGTCTGCATCCCGGCGTTCATCGACATCTCGATCGACGGCGAGGAGCGCACCGGCATCCGGTTACTGGTGGAGAGCCGCTGACGGCGAGGACCCAGACCCGTTCGTTTCACATCTGGACGATCGGGTGCCAGATGAACTCGGCGGATTCCGAAAGTCTCGCCCGCAGGATGCTCGCGGCCGGCTACGTCGAGGATTCGCTGGAGCGGGCGGACGTGGCGATCCTCAACAGCTGCGTGGTCCGGCAGGCGTCCGAGGACCGTGTCTACTCGAAACTGCACGAGCTGAAGGAGTGGAAGTCGCCCGGGCGGACCATCGCCGTCACGGGCTGCATCGTCGCCAAAGAGGGCGACCACTTGAAGCATCGCTTTCCTCACCTCGACGCGGTGGTGCCGATCGGGCAATACGAGTCCTTTGTCACCGACCTCGAGGCTCGCTATGACTACGCACAGGGCGAGCCGATGCCGGCGGCCGGACGGACCGGGATCAGCCATTACGTGCGCGTCATCCAGGGATGCGATCACAACTGCACGTTCTGCATCGTGCCCCGGGTTCGCGGCCGGGAGCAGCACGTGCCACTGCAGGCGGTCGTCGCGGAGTGCCGCCAGGCGGTCGCCGAAGGGGCCAAGGAGATCGTCCTGCTCGGCCAGAACGTCGATGACTACCACGATCCCGACGGACATGGCGGCCTGGCCGCGCTCGTCCGTGAGGTGCAGCTGATCGCGGGCCTGAAACGACTCCGTTTCATGACGTCGCATCCGCAGGACCTGGAGAGCGAGCTGCTCGAGGTGATGGCCGGGAGCGACGTGGTCTGCCGCGAGCTGCAGCTGCCGGTCCAGTCCGGCGACGACACCGTGCTCAGGCGGATGGCACGTGGCTACCAGACGCGGCACTACCGGGCGATCGTCGACAACGCCAGGCGGCTGATGCCGGACATCGGACTGGTGACCGACGTGATCGTCGGCTTTCCGGGCGAGTCAGAAGCGGCCTATCTCAACACCCGCGCGCTGGTCGAGGAGATGGAGTTCGACGTCGTCCACATCGCGATGTACTCGCCTCGCCCGGGGACGTTCGCGGCGACCCGGATGGACGACGACGTGCCTCACCAGGAGAAGCTGCGAAGACTCAACGACCTGCTGGCGTTGCAACGTGAGATCGCGGCGCGCAAGACCGCGCGATGGCTCGGCCGCGAGGTCGAGGTGCTCATCGAGGGACGCGATGAGCTGCACCGGCCATACGGCCGCATCCGCCAGGGCAAACGCGCGATCGTCCTGCGTGGACGAGATGTCGCGCCAGGAGATGTCGTGAACCTGCGTGTCATCCAGGCCACCGCGGGACAGTTGTTGGGACTGCCGGCCGCGTGAATCCGCCTCCGACCCCGGTGATGCGGCAATACCGGGAGGCCAAGGAGAAGCATCCCGACGGGATCCTGTTGTTCCGTCTGGGCGACTTCTACGAGATCTTCTTCGACGACGCGAAGATCGCGGCTCCGATCATGGGGGTGCAGCTCACCTCGCGCCCGCTTGGGAAGAGTGGCCGCGCGCCCATGTGCGGGGTGCCTCATCACGCCTGGCAGTCGTACGTGGGCAAGCTGCTGCGGGCCGGCCACAAGGTCGTCATCTGCGACCAGGTCGAGGCAGCAAGCAAGAACAAGATTGTCAAGCGCGACGTCACCCGCGTCCTGACACCAGGCACGGTTGTCGAAGATGCATACCTCGAACCATCGCGTCCGAACTATCTCGTCGCCGCTTGGACCCGAGGACTCGAGGCGGGCCTGGCGGCATGCGAGGTCTCGACGGGCGAGCTGCTGCTGTGCCAACTGCCCAAAGAGCGTCTGCAGTCCGAGCTCGAGCGGCTGGCGCCGGCCGAGCTGCTGACGCCGCCCGAGGTCGAGGAGTACCGCTTTGACCCTGTTCGGGGCCAGCAGCGGCTCAAGGACCTGCTTGGCATCGCTTTCCCGGCGTCGGTCGGTGCGGCCGACTCGCCGCTGGCGATAGGCGCCGCCGGGGTAGTGCTCGACTACCTGAAACAAAACCAGACCCGCGTCGTTCCAGGGTCTTTCACCGTCCGGACTTACTCGCCCGACGCGGCCATGCCGCTCGATGCCGCGACCGTGCGCAACCTCGAGCTGCCGGCGCTGGTGCAGCTGCTCGACCGCACATCGACACCCGTAGGAGCACGGCAGCTTCGGGCGTGGCTGGGCGCTCCGCTGCGCGATGCGGAATCCATCGAGCTCAGGCTGGCCGCGGTCGACGAGCTGGTCGACGCGCCGCCCCTTCGCGATCAGATGCAGACCGTCCTCAGGCCCGTCGGCGATCTGGAGCGCCTTGTGTCGCGCGCCTCGCAGGGTCACGCGACCTCGCGCGAGCTGGTGGCGCTGCGGCGTGCGCTCGAGGCCATCCCGGCCGTCCAGGCGTCCCTGGCGCATTGCTCATCGCTGGTCACAAGGCAGCTTGCCGCGGACGTCAGCTCCGCGCCGGAGCTGGCCGGCACTCTGCTGAATGCCCTCGTCGAAGACCCACCACTCAGCGTTCGAGAAGGCGGCGCGATTCGGGGCGGCTATGACGCCGACCTCGACTCGATCAACGAAGGCTCGCGCACCGCGCGGGAGTGGATCGCAAAGCTCGAAGCGTTGGAACGACGCCGTACCGGTATCCGCACGCTCAAGGTCGGATTCAACAAGGTCTTCGGGTACTACATCGAGGTCAGCCACGCGAACACGGCGAAGCTTCCGGACGACTACGTCCGCAAGCAGACCCTGACCGGGGGCGAGCGTTACATCACACCCGAGCTGAAAGAAAAGGAAGCGATCGTGCTTAGCGCGCAGGAGAGGATCACAGCTCGCGAGCTCGAGATCCTGCGCGACCTCGGTGCGAAGGTCGCCGAGTCATCGCCGTCTCTTCGGGCCAGCGCCCAGGCGATGGGCATGGTGGACGCGCTGGTCAGCCTTGCGGTCGCTGCAGCCGAGCATGCGTGGCGACGACCAGAGGTCAACGCAGGCCTGCAGCTCACGATAAAGGGCGGCCGCCACCCACTGGTCGAGCGCGGTCTGCCCGCCGGCGTATTCGTCGCCAACGATCTGGACCTCGATCCGGACGGCGCGCAGATCGTCATCCTCACCGGCCCGAACATGGCGGGCAAGTCGACCTACTTGCGCCAGGCAGCGGTCATCGTCTTGCTTGCTCAGTGTGGGAGCTTCGTGCCCGCCGAGCACGCCGTGATCGGCCTGGCCGACCGGGTCTTCACGCGCGTCGGAGCTCACGACGACATCAGTGCGGGCATGTCGACATTCATGGTGGAGATGACGGAAACCGCTTATATCCTCAACCACGCCACACGATCGTCGTTGGTGATCCTGGACGAGGTGGGGAGGGGGACGTCTACATACGATGGGGTGTCGATCGCGCAGGCGGTCGTCGAGCACCTTCACGACGCACCAAAGCTCCGCTGCCGCACTCTGTTCGCGACGCACTACCACGAGCTCACGGCTCTCGCGGAAAGGTTGCCGCGTGTTCGGAACCAACGTGTGGAAGTGCTGGAGGAAGGAGACACGGTCCGCTTCCTGCACCGGGTCGTACCCGGTGGCGCCGACCGCTCCTACGGGATCCACGTGGCAGCCGTCGCCGGGCTGCCCTCCAGCGTCATCGCCCGAGCGCGCGATGTGCTCGGCGAGCTGGAGCGCCAAAGACCACTTGAACCGCCAGAGGTCCAGCTCGGCCTTCCGATCGAGATGGCGGCGGATCCGCTTCGCAAGGAGCTCGAGGACATCGACCCCTCGGCGTTGAGCCCGCTGGAGGCGCTGCAAAAGCTCTACCAGCTGAGGGCGAGGCTCTCGAATTGATCCAGCTGCTTCCGCCAGAGGTCGCGGATGCGATTGCCGCTGGCGAGGTGATCGAACGCCCCGCCTCGGTGGTCAAAGAGCTCGTCGAGAATGCGCTCGACGCCGGCGCCCGTCGAATCAACATCGATGTCCGGGGTGCCGGCAAGACGTCAATTCGAGTCAGCGACGACGGCGCGGGGATACCCGCCGACGAGCTCACGATTGCCTTCGTCCGGCACACGACGAGCAAGCTGACGTCGCTCGCCGACCTGGCCGTCATCCAGTCGTTCGGGTTTCGCGGCGAGGCGCTCGCGAGCATCGCCGCTGTCGCGGACGTCGAGTGCGCGAGCGGCGGTGCCACCGTGCGGATCCGCGCGGGCGAGGTCGGCGAGCAGGGGGGCGGGCCGCTGCTGCCTGGGGTCTCGATCGAGGTCCGCGATCTCTTCGCGAACGTGCCTGCGCGACTGAAGTTCCTGAAGAGCGACGCCACGGAGGTGGCGGCCATCAAGGAGATCGTCGGCGCGTTCGCGCTGCTGCACCCGTACGTCCGCTTTCACCTCACCATCGACAGCAGGGCGGCGGTGAGCACAAACGGCGACGCTGACCAACGCCGGGCTATAGCCGCGATCTACGGCCCGCAGGTCGCGGCCGAGATGCTGCCGATGGTCGGCTTGCCTTTGGTGAGTGGGATGGTGAGCCAGCCGCGCCTCAGCCGCGGAAGCCGCGACGCGCTCGTGCTGGCCGTGAACGGCCGGCCGATCAGTGCCCGCTCCCTCGTTTACGCGCTCGAGGAGTGCTACCAGGGTCGCCTGGAACGCGGGCGGCATCCCATCGCCGTGCTCGACATCGGCATTGATCCCGAGCTCGTGGACGTGAACGTGCATCCGGCCAAGAAGGAAGTTCGGTTTCGCGACGAGGGCGCCGTCTTTGCGGCCCTCCAGCGAGCCGTGCGGTCGGCTCTCGACGGGAGCGATCCGTTTCGCTATCGGCCCGCGGAAAGCGTGTCCGCCGCAGAGGTCGTACTTCCCGGCCCGCAGCTGACGTTGCATGACGCCCCGGCCGCGGTCGCTGCGGCCGAGACCAACGGACATGCGGCGACGGCCGTGCTCCGGCCGATCGGCCAGGCGGGCCCTGGGTACCTGGTCGCCGAAGGTCCTCACGGTCTGGTCCTGGTGGACCAGCACGCAGCGCACGAACGAGTCCTCTACAACCGCTTGCTGGAGCGATTGCGAAGCGGCCGAGGTGCGAGCCAACCCTTGCTGATCCCCCAGGCCGTGGACGTCGATCCGGGCCTGATCGCTGCGGCATCCGACCACCGCGCCGAGCTCGCGAACCTTGGTCTGGAGTACGAGGAGTTCGGCCCGCGCAGCCTGCGGATCACCGCCGTTCCCGTTGAGCTTCCGTCTGGTCGCGCGACGGCGGCGATCCAGGAAACGCTGGCGGCGCTCGCCGAGCATCGCGGCGACGGGGCCATCGAGAAGGCTGCCGCGGCGATCGCATGCCATTCCGCGGTGAAGTTCGGGGACGTGCTCGATGTGGCCGAGCAGCGCCGCCTGCTGGTCGACCTCGAGGCCGCCGAAGAGTCGATCACTTGTCCCCACGGGCGCCCGACGCGGCTTCTGGTCGAGTGGCAGGAGCTGACCCGCCACTTCCGAAGAAACTACTGACTGCCCCACCCTTCACCCCTTCCCATGAATGGGGAGGGGACGTGCAGCCATGACGCAGGTCCCCGTCGTCCTCGGACCGACAGGAATCGGCAAGTCGAGGCTGGCGTTCGAGCTTGCCCTCCAGCTCGGCGGGGAGATCGTGGTGGCCGACTCACGGCAGGTCTACCAGCGCCTCGACATCGCCACCAACAAGCCCAGCGCCGAGCATCGGCGACAGGTCCGCTACCACATGATCGACTTCGTCGATCCCGCGACCAACTTCAACGCAGCGAATTACGTGGAGGGCGCGCGAGCCGCGATCGAGGACATCGCGTCACGTGGCCGGACGCCGATCGTCGAGGGCGGGACGATGCTCTACGTCGACGCGCTGTGCGACGGATTCAGCATGACCGGGATTCCGCCCAATCCTTCATTACGCGCCGATCTCGAGGCGCTTGGCGTCGAGCGCCTTCGGGAGAGGCTCCTTGCGACGGACCCCGACCCAGGGGTCGACCTCGACAATCCGGTGCGCATGATCCGCGCGATCGAGATCCTCGAGGCGGCCGGACCGCCGTTGCGACGCCTGCGCACGCGAACACCACCCACGTGGCAACCGCTGCGAATCGGGCTGACGGCGGGCCTGGCCACGATCGATCGCCGCCTCGACGAGCGGAGCCGCCTTCAGGTGGAACGGGGGCTCGTGGCGGAGACGCAGGCCGCGCTCGACGCAGGTGTCCCGCCGACGGCCCTGGTCTTGACCGGCATCGGATACGCCGAAGCGCTCGCACGAATACGCGGTGAACTGACTCTAGAAGAGCTTCCACTCGCGATGGCGCGCTCGAATCGGCGCTATGCGCGCAGGCAATTGCGTTGGTGGCGGCGTGATCCACGCGTTCAGTGGTTTGAGATCGAGCCCGATCCACTGCCGGGTATCCTCAATTACGTGAGGAAGGCAAGCCCCTCCGTCGGCCCCATCCCCGGCTTCGCCGGTACTTCCCCATAAATGGGGAAGAGTTGCCACCTGCCCATACATGGGGAGGAAGCGTGAGCAAGACGGTGACGGGTGCCAAACGGCTTGGCCGGATTCCGCCCTATCTCTTCGCGGAGATCGACCGCAAGGTGCAGGCGAAAAAGCGCGCCGGGATCGATGTGATCTCGCTCGGCATTGGCGATCCCGACCTGCCGACGCCGGGTCGCATCGTCAGCGTGCTGCAGGAGATGGCTTCCGATCCGACGAATCACCGCTACCCGCCGTACTTCGGGCTTAGCGAATTGCGTGATGCGATCGCGCACTGGTACAGCGAGCGCTCCGGTGTCAAGCTCGACCCGCAAACCGAGATCCTGCCGACGCTCGGCTCCAAGGACGGCATCAGCCACGTGCCGCTCGCCCTCGTCGACCCGGGCGACGTGGTGCTCGCGCCCGATCCCGGCTACACGGTGTACGTCACCGGCGCGATCATGGCCGGCGCGGATCCGTACACGATGCCGCTCACCGCGGCCAACCACTGGCTGCCCGACCTCGACGCGATTCCTCAGGAAGTCGCGCAGCGCGCGCGTCTCATGTGGCTCAACTATCCGAACAACCCCACCGCGGCGACGGCGGACCGTGACTTCCTCGAGCAGGCGGTGGACTTCTGTCGCCGGAAAGACATCGTGCTCTGCCACGACGCGCCGTACTCCGAGATCGCGTTCGACGGTTATCGACCGCTGACGCTTTTCGAGATTCCAGGCGCGAAGGAAGTCGGCCTCGAATTTCACTCTCTGTCGAAGACGTACAACATGACCGGCTGGCGAATCGGCTGGGTCTGCGGCCGCGCGGACCTCGTGAACCTGATCGGCCAGCTGAAGACGAACATCGACTCGGGCATTTTCCAGGCGATCCAGTGGGCGGCGATCGAGGCGATGAACGGTGGGGAGGAGGAGACGCGGGCAGCGTGCGCTGTCTACGCGCGCCGCCATCGCGTTGTGGCCGACACCCTGAACAGCCTCGGCTGGAAGATCAAGCCGCCACGCGCGACCTTTTATGTATGGGCGCCGGTGCCCGACGGGTATGACTCGATTGGTTTTGCGTCCCATGTGCTCGATGAGGTCGGCGTGAACATCACACCCGGTGTCGGTTTCGGCCCTCACGGCGAAGGCTATTTCCGGCTTTCGGTCACGGCTCCCGACGCACGGCTCGAGGAAGCGATGGCGCGGATGAGGAAGCTCAAGCTCTGAAATCCCCAGAGTGATCACGACCAGGAGTCCGCGCGAGCGGGCGTATCTCGTCGGGATCCTGCTGCCGGGCGTCACTCCAGAGAGGTTGCGCGACCAGATGGCCGAGCTCGCCGACCTGGCGCGGACGGCGGGGACCGAGGTCGTCGGCACCGACGTGCAGCGGCGATACGAGGTCGATCCGGCGCATTTCCTCGGCATGGGCAAGGTCGCTTCGCTGCGCGACATGAAGCTCGAGGGCGAATTCGACGTCGTGATCTGCAACGAAGACCTCAGTCCGCGCCAGCAGCGCAACCTCGAGCTCGAGGTCAAGGCGCGGGTTCTGGATCGGACGGAGATCATCCTCGAGATCTTTGCCCAGCACGCGCGCACGCACGAGGGCCGGCTCCAAGTCGAGGCGGCGCGGCTGCATCACCTCCTGCCGCGGCTGATCGGCGCCTACGCCTACGACCGTCAGGTTGGTGGGCGGCGTGGGGGAGTGGGGGCACGCGGCGGATTCGGCGAGCAGCAGATCGAAGTGGAGCGCAGGCGCATCCGGAAACGGATGCGCGACCTCGACGGGGAGATCGAGCAGGTCCGCACCCAGCGCCACCAGCAGCGGACGGGCCGGCGTCGGGCCGCCCTTGAAACCGGGGCGATCGTCGGCTACACCAACGCCGGCAAGTCGACGTTGCTCAACGTGCTGACCGGTGCCGATGTCCGGGCCGAACACCGCTTGTTCGCGACGCTCGACCCGACGACACGGAAGCTCGAGCTGCCGGCCGGACGCGGGCTGCTCCTCACCGACACGGTCGGATTCATCCAGAAGCTGCCGACCGACCTGGTCGCCGCGTTCCGGGCGACGTTGGAAGAGGTCACCGAGGCGGACCTGATCATCCAGGTCCTGGATCTGAGCTCCGCCGCGGTCGCAGAGCAGGCGGCGACCGTGGAGAAGGTGCTGGCCGAGCTCGCAGCGGCGGACAAGCCACGGGTGGTCGCCCTGAACAAGGCTGATCTGCTGGGTCCGGCGTCGCGGCGGCGAGCGATCACGGCCCTGTCCGAGCGCTATCCGGGTGCAGTCGCCATTTCAGCCCTGAAGCGGACCGGGTTTAGCGAGCTGCTGAAGGCAATCGATCGCGCCAGCCGCGGCGATGCGGTCGCCCTCGAGATCCTGGTGCCCTACGGTCGCGAAGGCGTGCTCGCGGAGCTACGCAAGATCGGCGGCGTGGAAAAGACCGAGTACGTCGACGGTGGAACGCTCGCCTGGGGCTGGGCGCCCCGCCACGTGGCGGGGCGCTTTCTGAGCTTTTCTAATGAGCGCCCTGCGCGCGCCCGGCGCGGCTAACGGAAAAGCCTGATCACACCTCGGACCTGGCCAACCAGGCTGACGTTGTTGGTGACAATCGGCTCGTAGGCGGGGTTCTCGGCGACCAGCTTGACGTGGCCGTCCGCCCGCTCGAAACGCTTGACCGTGGCGTCGCCTTCGACCAGGGCGACGACGATCGAGCCGTTGGGAGCCTCGTGCTGGGGACGGACGAGCACCAGGTCGTCGTTGAGGATGCCGGCGTTGACCATGCTGTCGCCACGAACCCGGAGCAGGAAGTAGCCATCCTTCGCCAGATCGGACGAAAGCAGGATGTGGTCTTCGATGTTCTGCTCCGCCAGGATAGGGCTCCCGGCGGCCACATTGCCGACGATCGGCACGGAGACAGCGTTGCGCCGTTGCTCGGCGATCTCGGCGTCGGCGACCAGCTGAACCGTGCGCGACTTGCTGGGGTCACGCTTGATCAGGCCGCGGCGCTCGAGCTGGTTGAGATGGTTGTGGACGGTCGAGCTCGAGCTCAGGCCGACTGCCTCGCCGATCTCGCGCACGCTCGGCGGGTAGTTGCGGACCTTGGTCACGTACCGGATGTAGTCGAGGATCTTGTTCTGCCGTTCGGTGAGCTGTTCGGTCAATTCGTGTTCATCTCCAGAGCGTGGTGGGGTAACGCTGAAGCCATGCTAGCACTTCGGGCCTCTACGCGCAAACCTTTGTTCGGTGTCTTGACAGGCGAACGGCCGTTCGGTATGCTTCCGAACGTATGTACGCCGCTGGTCACGGGATCAAACCTTGGCGGGCACCCCGTGCCGGCGGCCTTTCGTCGGTGCGGCGACTGTTGGCGGCAGTCGCCGCCGTTTCTCTGTTCGGGGTCGGGCTCGCCCTGGGGGCGCACGGCAGCACCTCGGCGGGCTACACGACGGTGGTCGTCCAGCCTGGCGACACGCTGTGGTCGATCGCCGTGGAGCATTATCCGGCGGATGATGTGCGGGTCCGTGTCGACGACATCGAGCAGGCCAACGGCCTGGCCGGGCCAACGATCCAGGTGGGGCAGACCCTCCGGCTGCCGAGCTAGGCGCCGGGGCCGGCGGCCGGGCGAGCGCAGGGTGACTATCAAATGAGGCTGGTCCTCGTCACCCGGCAGGGCTGCCACCTCTGTGACGAAGCCCTGAACCTGCTCTACGACCTCGGTCACAACCCCGAGTTGGCCGACGTCGACACCGACGATCACCTGCACGACCTGTATGACTGGCGCGTGCCGGTCGTGTTGGCCGACGACCGTGTCGTGGCAGAAGGCAAAATCACGCTCCAACAGCTGGAAAAGGCGGTGGGCAAGGGGTCATCCTGACTGGGCCTGCCGCCACGTTATGGACACGATAATGACTGTTCTACCGTCCATAACCTCCCATGTGCACCTGGCGCAAAGTCGTGGCACCTTTAGGACAGGCCGACGCGGGCTCTATTGATGCGGCGAGGCGAATGCA
>Ga0209056_10000499_pt1 | contig 43318 bp, 44 predicted proteins | sample GraSoiAngelo_114_FD_185876 | JGI IMG/M metagenome (GOLD analysis project Ga0209056, IMG submission 185876) | Grasslands soil microbial communities from the Angelo Coastal Reserve, California, USA - 14_0903_13_40cm (SPAdes) (version 2) | ecosystem: Environmental > Terrestrial > Soil > Grasslands...
CTTCTCTGAATCGTCTGGAGAGGTTGTCGTGCGCGCTTCAAGAGCCAAGCCCCGGAGGTACGCGTCGTAAGCCTCTGAATTGTTTGTCGGCTTAACCGCGAGGGCTCGTTGCTCGCCGCCAGTGAGCTTGGCTTGCAACGCGTCAGCGATCGCTTTGGCGATCTCGCTCTCGACACCGAAGATGTCGGTGAGCTTGCGATCAAAGGTATCGGCCCACAGATGCGAATCGCTGGCCACTTGGATGAGCTGGACGTTGACGCGAACCTGATCGGCCAAGCGCTGTACACTGCCTTCTAAAATGTTCGCGACACCAAGCTGCTTGGCGATCTCGGAAAGATTGCCTGGCTTGCTCTGAAATTGCTGCGTCGACGTACGCGAGATCACTTTCAGGTCGGCGATTTTCGCGAGTCGGGTCAGTATTTCCTCCTGAATGCCGTCCGCAAAGTAAGCGTTCGCCTTTTCCTCGCTCAGGTTCTCAAATGGAAGCACGGCAATGCTTTTCTCAGGGGCGACCGTTGAAGTAATTGCCCTGGTTGGCGAGCGCTTGGCCAGAAAGACGAAAAGGCCACTGACAACAGCGGCGATCATCAGAAGCACTGCGCCGATGATTGCCAATCTCCAAGCTGTTGGTCTTTCGGTGGGTCCAGAAGTTGCCGCCGCCGCTCTCCTTGTGCCTGCTGCCTGCTTGAACTTCTCCGGCACTTCCGGATTACCCAGTTCGTCTGTGTAGAGATTTACAACGTGAACGCGGACGCCGTGTTTCACTTCGCATTCACCTAAGTCATGAAGGCGCGGTTGCCAGTGCTCGTATTGCTCGAGATCTTCGGCGGCATGTTTTGAGATCAGGATGTGTCCGGCGTCGCCGCAGTCCATGACTCGTTGCGCAATGTTGATGCCGGCGCCAGCAATGTTCGCACGCTGGTTTACATCAGCGACCTCGTTCACCAGCCCGCTGTGAACTCCCATCCGCAGCTGAATGTTTGGATGGCTCTTTAGGGCCTGGCTGATCTCCAAGGCGCACCGCGCCGGAGCCTCTGGGTTAGTGCGGAAAACTAGCGCCATGCCGTCTCCTGTCGGCAAGCGAATGAGTTTCCCTTCCGTATCCGCTTCACGAAACTGAATCGTGCCGCTTACGATTTCATTGAGCTCGCGCAGTAACTCGCTCTGCTGATTGATTCGCAGTTTCGAGTAACCCACGATGTCGATGAACAAGACGTGCCCGATCTCAAACTTCAAATTGGGTACAGGTTGTGCGGGCATGAAGTGCTCGCCTATCCTTATTCCACTTTTGTCGCTATTTAACGAGCCGAAATTCGCTCGCTGCCATTTCGTGGAGCAGAATTCGGTCGCACTGACGCCCTGCTCGATCACATTGCCAGACTCATCGTAAACGCGGATCACAATCATGTCACCGGCTGCGGTGCATCGCGTAGCCGATTGCATTCTCGATCGCGTTCGGCTCGCCATAACCACAAGCGACCAAACGGCAGCGGTTCGCTAATCATCGCCATGAACCTCGACGCCCGCGCGATTTCAAATCACGGCTGCAATGGGACGGTGGAGCAGGTTTACTCTTTTGCTCTCCACACAGCAACGACAAATGGATAGAAATGGGGCAATGATGCGTGTGAGAACCTTCGCGATGCCGCAGTTGCCTTTTTTTCTTGGCAACATCGCATTAGATTTCTATCACCACTCTATGCTTCCGAAAAAAATTGCTCTCGCGTTCGGCATCGCAGCATCTCAAAAGCCTTCGCGCTACGCGCGCCTTAATAACGGAGGGCATTAATGACGCTGTCGATGCGCGGGGTGGCGGATCCACCAGCGGGATGCTCCGTGCGTTCGGCGGTGCCGAGACTGAATGGATCTTGCGCCAACTTTATAGCTCTAGTGCTCCGTCAATCTCGAAGACGCAATTCACAAGCAAGCTCCGGTCGAACATCTTTTACCAAGACTCGACTGGCGATCCTGAGGCACAGCGTTCGTTCGAACGCGCGATCGACAAGTTTCGGCAAGCTGAGGCAACGATGAGCGATGCTCAGCAAGCGACTTTTCGACGCGAAATTCTGGCGTATTTCGAGTAAAACTTGCCTTTCGCGCTGCAGTTCCAAAACCTTCCCCGGAAAGGTGTCATGAAAGAAACGGTTGGCCGGTAATCGCGTCCGTTTGCTGCTAATCAGCGATTCCTTCCACGGTAATTTTGCGGGTTTCTTTTTTTCAGCGCAGAACCCGACGACCTGTGCCTTGGTAACTGCTTGCGAACCAGGTCGATCGCCGTTCGATGACGATTTGAAATGGATTAAATCATGGACGAAGCGATTGTATGAGAATCACTAGCAAAACTTCGTCTGTGCGCCTTTGCCATGTTCGCCTGATAACATTGTTAGCCTTGGCCATAACCTGCGTCGGATCGTTGTCAGCCGCGAGTGAGGAGAGAGCTGTAACCATCGCAGCTAAAGAGTATGTCGCGGCGAATTCCCGGGTGTCGGGATTTCACGTAAGGGTAGAGAAGATTGAGAAGGATTACGCTCGGGTGAAGGTGATCCCCAAAGATCCGAGCGAGACCGATGCTGCGTGGGTTTTCCTTAAACGCGAGAAAGGAGTTTGGCGTGGTCTGATGATGGGGACATACTTCACGAGAGAGGATTACAACGAATTTCACATTCCGGGTGGTATTCAGCTTTAGCAAAGCAAGATCGCAAACCGTGAGATCGATCTCATGGCCGAATCGTGTCGCAGCCTCCGCGCAAAAGAACAACCAGAAGTGGAAGCCGTAGCATTGATGACGCCTTCGAGATTTTTGAGGCGTTCAGTTAAGACGTCGAATTCCATGCACCGATCACGGGGCCGGAATTGCAATACCAAAAGTGTCCAAGAAGTGTCCAAGCACAACTTTCCGCAATATCGGAAATAGCGCGCCTTACGAGATGAGCCGGCAGTCGGATTCGAACCGACGACCTGCTGATTACAAATCAGCTGCTCTACCAGCTGAGCTATGCCGGCGAACGAAGCTCAGGAAGAGGTTACAAGAGTTACAATGTTAAAACGGAATCAGCAGAATGCCATTGTAAGTTTGGCAGCGTTTCTTGCTCCGGACAGATTTGACGATTATTCGCGAACTCGCGAGTAAGCGGAAAGGGGTCCGGCCGTTTCCAAATTTTTGATCACCGTGCTGAGATAGACCGACTCGGGATAGAACGCTTTGTATTTTGTGATCTCCGCCCGATTCAGGACCTTGAACCCGTAGCGCTCGAACATTTTCTCTCCGCGCCGGCTTTCAAATGTGATGATCTGGCCGTAAACCCGTTTTTCGCCGGACCGATACAGATAACTGAGATACGCGCTCATGAGCGCACGCGTTGTTGAGACTTTGCGGGCGTCTGGCAACAGATTGATATGGAAATGCGGCGTACGTCGTGGCGCTGCGGGCACTTCGCGCCAGCCATGCACGAGCGTCCAGCGAATGAAGCGGCGAGATCGTTCGTTGTAGCGGAAATAGCGCGTTAGAGCGCGGAAGAAGAGCCAGACGTTTTGGTAAAGCGCGTAGAGTTGGTTTCGTAGCGGCTTGCGCGAACCGAGCAGATAACCACGAATTTCGCCGTCCACCTCCAGGAGAAAACAGGATTCCGGTTCGTGATCAGTATAGTAAGTGGTGAGAAAATCAGCGAACAATTCTCGATCTTCATAGACGGGATCAATCGGGTCGCCAAGAAAGCCGGTGTCGCAGCAAAGCTTTCGGACTGCTTCGCGGTCTGATCTGCGATAGCCACGAATGAGGAACGGCCTGTTGTCGTCGTTCGACATCTAAAATCGGCGGTAGTTTGCGCGAACCTCGCGATAAATGCAAAACAGTTCCTCAAACACGCTTAGCCAGCTGTACAGACTTCCCGCGGTCTCTGCGGCGTTCCTGCCGACCCTCGACAATTTTTTCCCAGCCCAATGGGTGATCGCGTCGGCTAGCGCTTCGGCGCTATTCTCTCGCGCCCATGATTCCTGGTCGTAACAAATAATCTTATCCATAAAGCTCCCGCGAATCCCCACTACCGGTGTCCCGCACGCCTGACTCTCCAGCGCCACAAGTCCAAATGTTTCCTGGACGCTCGGATGAACGAAGAGATCGGCCGCGCGATAGTAGCGCGCCAGATCAGCTGGGCAAGCGCAATACGGGATCCACATTACGTTCTTCCCGCAACTGCGTGATTGCAGTTTTCGAAGCTGGTTCCGCTGCGCCCCGTCGCCAATGATCAGGAGGCGAAATTCATTCGCGCGCCGTCGGTGCAAAAGCTCAAAGCTCCGAAACAATGTGCGGGTGTTCTTTTCCCTCGCCAGGCGGCCGACGTAGAGAAGCAACTTCCGCTCGTCTGCGACGCCTAAGGAGCGGCGCGTGGCTTGTGCGTCATCTGGCCCAGGGTTGAAAACACCGGTGTCTACCCCGAGCCGCACTGGGCGGATGTTGTGCACGCCCCATTCTGAAAGAACCCCGGCGAGCTTTTCGGAAGGTACCAGTGTGACTTGAAAGCGATTGTAAAGTCTACGCACATAGGCGCGCGTCAGTTTCATGGCGCGGTGCGTACCGCGCTCCCCGAGAAATCTCGCGGTGCCGCGCAGATATGCTTCCGGGAAATGTGAATGATAAAATCCAACAACTGGGATTCTCAGCGCACGTCCGGCAGCGACTGCTTTCCACCCGACTTGATACGGATCGCTCGATTCAATGAGATCAGGGCCCTCGCGTTCCAGGATCTCTTCGATCGCGCGTAAATTAAGCAGCGCGCGATAGCGGGAACTTCGCGAGACTAACGGCGAGTGAATGGAATAGATCCGCGACCGTGAAGTGGTTGTCACTTCAGTTTTTGCGCCGGGGACAATGAGAACGTGTTCGTTCTCGGGCGTGTAATTCCCGATGTACGCAATTTTCTCGTGAACGTACCGTTTTACGCCGCCGCTTAGCGGAGAATAAAACTGGGTGAGGTCGCAGATCTTCACTACATTTTTGTCATTCCGAGCGAAGTCGAGGAATCTCTAAATTTCTTTTGGCTCACCGAGGCGTCTAACAATCCGAGATGCTTCGACTTTACTCAGCATGACAAAAGAAAGTCGGCAATCGCAAATCAGTGGCTCTCCAGTTCGCTCAGATACTTCTCCGCGTCCATCGCCGCCGCGCAGCCGGAACCGGCTGCGGTGACCGCCTGCTTGTAAACGCGATCTGCAACGTCGCCCGCGACGAACACCCCAGGATACTTGCTCTCCACCAGATTTTTCGTGATCAAGTAGCCATCGGCATCTTTGTCGAGTTTGCCTCCATACGGCTTCGTGTTTGGGTCGTGACCAATTGCCATAAACACACACGCAACCTCTAGTTCGCGTTCTTCGTTTGTCTTGATGTTTCGCAAACGCACTGCGCGCATCTCGCCTTTTTCATCGGGAATATATTGTGTCACGACGGTATTCCAGATCGGTTCGATCTTCTTGTTCGCAAAGACGCGCTCTTGCATGATTACAGAAGCGCGCATTTTGTCGCGGCGATGAATCAGATACACCTTTGAAGCGAACCGGGTGAGAAATAACGATTCCTCCGCGGCGGAATCGCCGCCGCCGATCACGCAGACCGGCACATTTTTGTAAAATGCGCCGTCGCATGTTGCACATGAAGTCAGTCCGTGACCGATCAATTTCTCCTCGTTTTCCAGTCCGAGGTAGCGCGCAGATGCTCCGCTGGCGATAATGAGCGCCTGCGTCTCCAGCCATTCATCATCTGCTTTGATCCGGACATGCTTGTTGCTTCCTTCGAAATCGGTCACCTCCGCGTAGGAGAAACGCGCGCCAAATTTCTCGGCTTGCCTGTGCATATTGAGAATGAGCTCGGGTCCGTCGATTCCATCGGAAAAGCCGGGATAATTCTCCACCAACGTCGTGGTCGAGAGTTGACCGCCGGGCTGTCGCCCTTCGAGGACCAGCGGGCTTAGATTCGCCCGAGCAGCGTAAATTGCCGCGGTCAATCCGGCGCAACCGCTCCCGACGATGATCACTTTCTCCATCAGTAAAACTTAGCACATTGCGCAAGTTGCGAGGATCCAGCTGGGAATTCGCATTTCTCGCAGCGGAATTCACGCCGTGACGCGCACAACAATCTTGTGAAAGCCCGTCACACCAGAAAAGAAACTGCGATCCTCTTCCCATTCCTGCACATCGCCTTCACCGTCGGTGGCTCGGACAACGAGGACGAAATCACCTGCTGCCTCAGGCCGCCACTCGGTCTTCCAAAGCGACCACGCAAGATCGCCGCCAGCGTAATAAATGTCGGCGTCGCGCCACGATTTACCATCATCGAAACTGAGCTCGACACGCGAAATGCCGCGGTCGCCGCCATAGGCGATGCCCTTTACTTCGACTGCCTGCTGTAATTCGCCAAGTGCGAATCGTGATTCGTGGTCAGGTAGATCGATCCGTGAGCGAGTCGGCGTGATGAAATCCGGCCCCCAGCCTTGCGTTTCGTAAAACCCTTTCGCGCTAGCATCCGTCAATTCGATGCGCGTGAGCCATTTCACATGTTTTTCGCCGAAGTAGCCCGGCACAATCACGCGTAACGGATAGCCGTGCCGGTGCGGCAATCGCACGCCGTTCATGTTGTAGGCGAGCAAAGTCGTCGGCTCCATCGCCTTCTCCAATCGAATGGTATCGATGTAATTATCAACACCATGTAGGCGCACCCGAGCGGCATTGGAAAGCGGCGCGGCGCGTTCAAGCAAATCGCGTAGTGGCACACCTTTCCAAATGGCATTGCTGATCAGGCCCGCATCCAGCCCATTGCTAATGCACATAAGCGTCGTCTGCTGTTCGCGCGCCGGTAGCCCAAGCAGATCCTGAAATCGCAACGTGGCGCGATTTTGCACAAGGCCGTTCACTTCAAGGTGCCAGAGATCGACATTCACCTTCGGATCGACCACGTTCTTCGTCACGCAATAGAACAATTCGTTAGGCGTAATCGGCTCGACGATTCGGCCTTTGTATTGCGTGCCGTCGTAGCTGAACGTTGCACGACGATAAAGTGTGCGAGCCAGCGCAATGCCGCCGCCGGCTACGGCGGCTCCAATTGCGCCAAGCACAAACGCCCGCCGGCCAATGACCGGAGTAAATTCGAAACCGCGCTTGCCGATTTTCAGTGTCGCCAGAAATTGAAAAGCCGCGACGAGCGTTCGCTCGAACAAAAACACGCAAAGCGCGAAACTCACGAGGGTGACCAGGCGCGCGGCATCAATAGGCAGGCCAACATAGCTTGTGCCTAGGACCGGCCATAACGCGATTGCGAACGCAACGATCGGTAGCACAATAAAGATCGACATCGTCCACATTGCCGATGCGCGTGCCCGATTACGTCGCGCGAGCAAGCCGAACATCGCGCCCCCAATCGCAGCAACCAGGAGTTGACCGGCGATTGTTGACCCAACGCCGAGTTGCTTCAAATGATTGTAACCGCCGACCTTGCCCATAAGGGAAAGAAACGGACCCGGCGAGATGAAAACCGAAAGACGATCGCCGATGATGACGAGCGGTGTCGCGACCCCCAGTGCAGCAAGCAATAACATCGCCGTTGTCATCACGATTCCCGCGAGCAAACCGGCGAGCAAACCAGCAAAAATCGCCTTTGTTCTACTCATTCGGCACGAATATGAGTTGTAGAGGCGCTGGTGCCAAGTACCTGATGATTCGCTTCGGGCGATCGCGGCGGCGAACGCTTCTAGAGCAATTTACTTTGTAGTTGCGAGGATTTTATGCACGCGCTCCACCACCATCGTGGATGTAACCTGTTTCATGCAGGCGTGATCAAATGGGCACTGGCTGAGCCGACGATAATTGCATGGCGAGCATGGCAAGTCCACGCGCACGACCGATTCCGGTCGTTGGTAAGGCCCGATGTGAACCGGATTAGTCGGCCCGAAGATGCTGACCATCGGTTTACCGAGCGATGCGGCGAGATGCATCGAGCCGGAGTCATTCGTCACGGCTACCTCCGCACGCTGAATAAGCGCCGCTAATTCTGCCGGCGTGGTCTTACCTGAAAGATCGCATGCGCCGGGTGCCGCGGCTGCGATTTGCCGGCAACGCTGCTGGTCGCGCTTCGTGCCTGCGAGCGCCACGGCAAATCCATCGTGAAGGAACGCGCGCGCGACGCCTGCAAAACCTTCAATCGTCCAGTGCTTGGTCTCCCAGATCGTTCCAGGAACCAAAACTACAAGCGGCTTGGACGCGGCCACACGGTGCTCCTCCAGCAATCGCCGCGCTTTAAATGTGGTTTCCGATGAGAGGTGAATAGTAAGATCAGGCGGATCATCATCGAGGCCAAGCAACGGCGCGACCCAGAGGTAACGATCGATTGCGTGAACATCGAGCGTCGGAATCGGAATCCGGTGCGTGTAAGCTATCCATGAGCCTTCCCGCGCGCCGCGCCAGCCATGGCTCGGCACATTTTTGAGATCGTGCTCGGCGGAAACGGTGAGTGCGCGCTTGATAGGTCGATCAAATCCGATGCGCACGCGGGCACCGCTGACGAGAGCGAAAAGAGCCGAGCGCATCTGACCATGCATGTCGATGACCAAATCGTATTTCGCACGCCGGATTTGCTTAAGCAGATCGAAGAACGCTACCATTGCGCGCCATCTCCGGCCGCGCTTCGAGAAATCGCGTCGCGCAAAAAGAACGACATTGGAGAGCGCCGGATGGCAGCGCACGATCTCAGCGTTTTCCGGCGTGATCAACCAGTCAATGCGCGCCCGCGGATAACGCGCGCGCAGCTTCACAAGCACTGGGATCGTATGGACGACGTCACCGAGGGCCGAAGGTTTGATCAACAAAATGCGCGAGAACTCTGCTGACTGCAGTGCCAACGTGCCGCCGTTCTTTATCCGTGCGTTTTGGATCTGCCCGTTCAATTGCCGAAGGTAACTCAAACCCGCTAACGCTGGCAAGCCGACTGGGCGCCCATAGTAGCCACCTCTGTGTGTAGAGGCGCACACCTCGCGTGATCCACCCGACACGCCGACACAGCGGCGTGGCTACAGTTCTACTTAAGCTCGCGATTAAGCGGCCTGTTTCTGACTTGAGAATGCGGCCCGGAGTTTTTTCGTCCATGCGGACAACCGATGACGGTTCTGCTCGCGCCGCACTACGGCTTCGCTGGTTACCCAGTTAAATTGTATCACTCGGCGTGGACCCGAGAACGGTTTATGACCGTGCCACGAGTTGTTGCTGCGACGAAACGCTAGTAACGTGCCTTCGGTCGGCGGCACTTCGAGAATCACGTCATCGAGGTCGTTTCCAGAGCGAAGCAGCCGGAGCCGGCCGCCGGAAGGTTCCCAAGCCGGGTTCATATAGATGAGGATCGTGATGATCTTTGTCTCTGAGTCGGTGTGGATTTTCCCATCCTTTTCACTACAACGTCCGCGCACAGTGATCATGTCCGGACGGTTGGTCAGATCGACGTTGAATTTTTCTTCAAACGCCTGACGAAATTCGTCGCTGCGCATGTCTTCGATCAGCTTCGCAAACGCAGGTCCATAACTGACCTCGCGTAAAGGAAAACTCCCGGGCCGGCCCACCTCAGGATAGTCCTTCTCGATTGCGAGACGCGCTTCGGCCTTTACAAACTCGGGGACGATCAAAAACTCAAACGGTTCACCGGTAAGCGGCGTGTTCCGAAATCTCTCCAAGTCGAGTGTCGAAAGCATCGACGGACGCTACACGAACCGACCGGAATTTCCAGCACTCGCCGCGGGCGATCGCCCCTAAGATTATTCGAGGGCCACCCGCACGAATGTGGCGAGAATGCGGGTGCCAGCAACGAATCTCCCCCGCAACGTGCCGGACACTTTCGATTCGCTCCCGTGCGCCGGCGATGGCTTACCGGAATCTCGAGAACGCGCAGCCCGACGCGGGCGACTTTCATCTGCATCTCCAAATTCCAGCCGTAAGTTTCCTCACGCATGTTGAGTTTCGCAAGTGCGTCGCGGCGAATGGCGCGAAACGGGCACATGTCGGTGTAACGAACGCCGTAAAGCAGTCGCAGAATCAATCCGGCAATGCGTCCAGACAAAATTTGCTGGAAGTTCATACTGCCTGGTTCGCGTTGCCCGCGCGTGCGCGAGCCGATCACGAAATCGTGCGTGCCGCGCGCGATTGGGTGCACAAGCTGATTCATAAACGCCGGGACATCGCTGCCGTCGCCGTCGAGAAATACAACGATCTCGCATTCAGGCGAAAGAGCGCGGATGCCCGCTGCACATGCGCGCCCGTAACCGCGAGGCGCAGTCACGACGCGCGCACCCGCTTCACGCGCACGTTCGGCCGTGTGATCGGTGCTGCCGTTATCGACCACGATCACCTCGTCAGGTAAACCGCTCGTCAGACACTCGCGCAAAACGCCGGCGATCGGTTCCTCTTCGTTCAGCGCCGGGATAATAACCGACACGTTGCTCATTGCAGAACCAGCCACGCACTCGTGAAATAAATTACCAGCGCAACAAAATCGGCCAGAGCGAGTGTGACTGGGCCGGCAGCAATTTTCGGGTCGAGCTTGAATCGGTGAAGAAGTGAAGGCACGCCCAGGCCGAGCGCGCACGAGGTCACGAGCGAGAGCGCGATGCTACCGCCGATGACAAACGCGGCGCGGAGATCATTGCACCAGATCCAGGCAATGACGCCGACAATTAAGCCGCACGCAATGCCCAGAAGGGCTGCGGTTGCTACTTCGCGGCGGAACGCAGTCGCAAGCCAGCGCCAGGTGACGCTGACTGAGCGCAAGGCATGAATCGTCACGCTCATGGATTGCGCGCTAACGCTCTCGTTCAGCCCGAGTACCATCGTGAGGAAAAACGCCAGCACCAGACTTCGGGCGAGAGTTGCTTGAAAAAAGCCTGCCAGAATCGCCGAGAGCGTGCCACCAGTCACGGTGACGAGCAGCCAAGGGAAACGAAACCGAAAGACGCGCCACGGCGACGCGCCTCGAATTTGTTCAAGGCGAAACCCGAGCGCCTCAAAAAATTCGGGGCTCAGCACCGCGGCGGAGCGTTGTCGACCCTCACTGTCACCTGCCTCCAAAATTTCCTCCGCGAACAGGTTCGCGTCGATCACGCCGACGACGCGGCGTTGCCCGTCCACCACTGGAAAGGCGAGAAATTTGTAGAGCACGAAAAATTCGCACGCGTCGAGGACAGTGGCGGTCGCGGGGATGGCGACAACGCGCGGTACCATGATCTGACGCAGCGGCATTTCCAGCGACGCAGTCAGCAACCGCCGCGTGGGCACCACGCCAACCAGTCGTCTCTGCTCATCGACCGCGTAAAAGTAAATGACACGCTCGCCCACTCCCTCGCGCCGGATTCGCTCCAGCGCTTCGCCCACCATCATGCTGGCGTTCAGTAAAGGGAAATCTTTGCGCGCATGATCGGCAACAGGGGCATTAAAATCGGGGATGCCGGTAGCGACGTTCATCTCGCTACCCGATGGACAATTCCCTTGTCCTTCAAATTTTCGCTCGCTTCGCTGAAGTAATCACGAATGTCTGATTGGGTGCGAATCCAACCAATGTAACGCGCAATGCCGTCGCTTAGACCAACAGTTGGTTTGTAACCGGCGGATCGGGCGATTCTGGTGTCGCTAGTCAGATGACGCATTTCGCCGGGGCGAAATTCGCCGTTGATCTCGGGCGGGATGTCGATCTTCAGAATATCGGAAAGTTGTTCGGCGATCTGGCGAATCGGTATGCCGTGTCCACTGCCAATGTTCACGGCTAATCCGTCGAGCTTGTCGGTTTCCGCCGCGAGCAAATTCGCACGGGCGATGTCGTCGACGAAGGAAAAATCGCGCGTTTGCTCGCCGTCTTCGTAAAGCACCGGCGGCAAACCGTTCAGCAAACGCGTGCAAAAAATAGCAATCACACCGGTGTAGGGATTGAAGATGGATTGGCGCGGCCCGTACGTGCAGGAGTAACGCAGCGCGACCGTGGGAATACCGACTTGTTTTCCCCAGAGCAGCACGAGCCGCTCTTGATCGACTTTGGTTAGGCCGTAAACGGTTTCACCGCCGACCGGCGCGTTCTCCGGAGTGGGAACGCTTTTTGTGATCGCGCCGCACACCGGGCAATGCGCCTGCCAGTCGCTTTTACGCAATTGCTCGATCGGGCGCACGCTAGGAAAAACCAAGCCATGGGTCGGGCAATCGCCGGCGCCTTCACTGTAAACAGCTTGCGAGCTCGCGACGACTACCTTCTGAACCGGCAACTTCTTCTCGCGTATAACTTCAAGCATTTGCGCCGTGCCGAGCGAATTGACGTGAACAAATTTCGCGATCTCGGGCATGTAACCGCCGTAAGCGGCCTGATGAAATACGAGATCAATCTTGTCGAGCGCGGCGGTGATCGTGTCGCGATCGCGCAAATCGCCTTGGATGAATTCCGCATTTTCGTTAATCCACGTTGGCTTGCCGCGACGGTGCGTTTGCGGCTCCAAATTGTCGAGAGCGCGCACTTGCCACCCTTCGCGCACGAGAAGATCGACGGTGTGCGAGCCGATCAGGCCCGCGCCGCCAGTGACTAACGCGCGTTTTGCCATGGGTGTTTGTAGCGGCGGTCTCAAACCGTCGCAAATTCAGATCGGCGCTTGGTGAGCGCAGCTACAGCCTCTTCTGCGCCGTCAGCTGCCGCAAAAATTTTCGGGTGTGCGGCGCGATATCTGCTAATGCTGTGTCGGCCAGCAGTTCCTTGCATAATCGCCGTAAACTCGCCTCATCGTCGACATCGTATCCCGCCGGCAATAGCTTGACTTCGAGACCAATTTCGCGCGCACGTTGTCTCGTCTGAACAAGCACGCGCTCAGTGCTCCAATCAATTCGCTCGAAGAGTTCTCTTTGCGGCTTCTTAAGTCCAATCAAATAATAGCCGCCGTCATCGCACGGACCCAGAACAGTACGATCTCCTGGCTGCTGTAAAAGTTTGACTGCTTGCGCAAAATTTTCCGCCGGAACAGTCGGGCTGTCGGAATCAATCAGACACACCGATTGAAACCCGCACTTAAGGAGATCCAGCGCGGCAAAGTAAAGGCGTTCCCCAAACTGGTCGCCGCGTTGCGGCAGCAAACTGAAGTTAGACGGAAGGATATCGGCATAGGCCAATTCGGTGCCGATCGGTGTGTAAACAGCAATTCCGCAGGCATTGTTATTACTGATCGCGCTCGAAATCGCAGTCACGGTATCGTACAGAAAACATTTGTTTAACTCCGCGGCTTGATCTGGCGTAAGCGGTGGCACAAGCCGCGTCTTTACCTCTCCTGCTCGTGGCGCTTTGGTCATTACGGCCAAAGCAGAAAGCCCACGAGCATTTTGACTGGAAACAGTTGGATCGAGAACATTAAGTGGATTCATCTGTTGGCGAGAAAGTTTTTCACAACACAAGAAGACGATTTGTGTTCTACTTTTTTAAAGTTTCTTCTTCTAATTCGCGTGAATAACATGCGCGATTGTCCTCGCAAGCCCCGAGGACGAGGCAGCTGGTGATAACATCTGCGCGCCACTACGACAAATGCGCGTTTCTCAAAAGAAACGGCAAGTTATTCGAGGTTATTCAAACTTGTTGGCGCATTGCTGGGAGATGCTTTAACAAAACGAAATGCAAACGATGAACCGAAACCAACGAAGCGTTTCAAGGCGACACGAGCTCGCGGACGCACCCCGAACGGCAAGGAATCGCGCGGGGCTGTATTTCGTGCAGAGCGCTTGGGCAGTGCGATGCGTCTGCGCATCGCTGCTCTTCTTTGCAGGCACAATAGTTTCCCCCGCGGACGACCTCTCGCTTTGGAAAATCCAAAAACTGCTTGCTTCGAAAAGATACGTGGACCTCACGCACGACTTCGCTCCTGGGATTCCGCGTTGGCCCGGTTTCCCGGATGAAATGGGAAAGACGATTTACTGGTATGACAAGCGTTCAGACACGATGGGGACGGCCTTTTTTTCAGACCTGTTCACGCATGTCGGTCAATGGGGAACGCACGTTGATCCGCCGGCGCATTTCGTGAAGGCCTGCGCACAGTTGATTCAGATCGACCCGAAAGAGATGATTTTGCCGCTAGTGGTCATTGATGTGCATCGGGAAGCAGCGGCGGACCCGGATTACACGTTGTCGCTAGAGCGCATAAAGAAATGGGAAAAAGATCACGGCCAAATCCCTGCCGGCGCATTTGTGGCAATGCGGACCGATTGGTCGAAACGTTGGTCCGGCGCAGCAAAAATGGAGAACAAGGACGCAAAGGGTGTTGCCCATTATCCCGGATGGAGTCTGGCGGGGCTAAAATATCTTTACGAGCAACGCAAAATCACTGCTTCAGGTCACGAAACGACTGATACCGATCCGGGAACCGCTACGAGCAAAGACGATTACTCGCTGGAAACATACATTTTGAGCACGAACCATTATCAGATCGAGTTGCTGATGAATTTAGATCAGGTTCCCGAGGCTGGCGCTATCGCCGTAGTCAGTTTCCCAAAACCAAAGAACGGCTCAGGATTTCCAGCGCGCGTATTTGCAATTGTGCCGTGAGTTGCTTCGGTGTTGACCGAAGGTCGCGGCAGGAACGAAGGTAGGCGCTGAGTCATGCACATCATCGACATTATGCGGGGGAACTCTCCCACGTTTTCGTTCGAGTTCTTTCCCCCAAAAACGCCCGAGGGGGCCGAGACCCTCTACCAAACGATTCGTGATCTCGAATCGTACATGCCGCACTTCGTCAGCGTGACTTATGGTGCCGGCGGGTCAACGCGTGATCTAACTCACGATCTTGTCGAGCGCATTCAACACACAACAAAGCTGGACCCGATCCCTCACCTCACCTGCGTCTGCCACAACGAAGAGGAGATCGAAGCGATTTTGCTCCGATACGCTAAGTCGGCCATTGGAAACATTCTCGCGCTCGGCGGCGATAGCCCAGCTGGAATTGCTTACGACAAATCGCGGGACTCATTCCAACATGCGATCGATTTGGTCAAATTCATTCGCAGATTCAACGAGTCCTGCGCGCATCCCGACCACCGCGGTTTTGGGATTGGAGTGGCCGGTTTCCCGGAAGGACATCCCGCCACACCGAATCGATTAGTCGAAATGGATCACTTCAAAGCGAAAGTGGATGCCGGCGCCGAATACATTGTCACGCAGCTGTTCTTCGATAATCGCGACTTCCTCGATTTCCGCGAACGCTGTGCGCTCAACGAAATTCAGATCCCGATTATCGCTGGCATTATGCCGATTACCTCCATTAGTGGATTCAAACGCATCGCTGAGCTGGCTGGCGGCGCGCGTTTCCCAGCGAAGCTCCTGCGTGCGCTACAGCGTTGCCAAAACGACCCCGAAACGGTCAAGCGCGTCGGCGTTCAGTATGCGTTGGAACAATGTCGCGATCTTCTGGATAACGACGTTGCAGGTATTCACTTCTATACACTCAACCGCTCGGACGCTACGCGGGTAATCTTTGACAGTCTCGCCTTTCCGCGTCATCGGAACGCACAGGCTTCAAGTGCCTAGTTAAACAAAACAATGCCCAGCGCGTTCAAATTCGTGCGCCTTAGCGTGTTTTCGGGCGTTTACCCGATCACGCTGCTTCGCGATTACGAGGCTAGACAAGCGAACTGGCGAAATTTGCGCGAAGTCGATGACGCGCGCAAAATTTCGAGATGCTAAAGGTTCGCCGTTCGCTTTACTGGCAGATTGCAGCGCTGGTGATAGCGGTTGCTTTGGTCTTTGCGCTCTCCCGCTTTTTCCCAGTTGTCGATTTTATCGGGGCGCTGCAACAGCGTGTGATGAGCTTGGGCGCATGGGCGGCGATTTGCTATCCGTTGCTTTTCGCAGCTTGTAATGTCCTTCTGCTTCCGGGTGGCATCCTGACTGTCGGAGCCGGTTTTTTCTTCGGTTTGTGGTGGGGATTTTTGATCGTGTTTGTAGGCAACATCGTCGGCACAGCAATTTCGTTTGCACTAAGCCGCTCGATAGCAAGGCCATGGTTTCAGCAAAAACTCTCAAGCAACGCAAAGCTGCGCGCTCTGGGACCTGCGGTGGAACGCGAGAGCTGGAAAATCATTCTGTTGAGTCAATTACATCCCCTCTTTCCTACTAGTCTGTTGAATTACTTCTATGGTCTGACGCGTATTCGGTTCGGTGCGTATATGCTCTGGGCTTCGATCGGCAGGATACCGGGGTTGTTTTTGTACGTGTACGTCGGGACTCTTGGGCAACTGGCAGTTCGCATCATGCGCGGTGAAAATTACCCGAGAAGGATCGAATACTGGATCTGGGGAGGCGTCTTCGTGACGACCATACTGCTCTTAATTGTGCTGGGCCGCATCGCATACCGCGCAATTCAGACGTCCCAAGCGCCGGCAACCTTGGCTGATGAGAGACAAGGAAATAGGATCCAGCGTGGAATTCTACTGAGATAAACTACTGGGACATAATAAGTTATGTCAATACGATTTAAGCTTCCAACAGAGCATCACGTTATAGTCGTCGGCAGTGGACACGCAGGGATTGAAGCGGCGCTGGCTGCGGCTCGAATGGATTGTCGCACATTGTTGCTGACACAAAACCTGGACACGATTGGGCAGATGTCGTGTAATCCGGCGATCGGAGGTCTAGCCAAAGGGCATATTGTGCGCGAAATCGACGCGATGGGCGGTGCCATGGGCCTCAATGCCGACGCAACGGGAATCCAGTTTCGGATGCTTAACCGAACTAAGGGCCCGTCTGTTCGTGCCCCCCGAGTCCAATGCGACAAAAAGGCGTATCAGTTTCGGGTGAAGGCGATTTTGGAGCGGACGGGCAATCTCGATATAAAGCAAGCGACTGTTTCACGCGTCCTTGTCGAGGACGGAAGGGTAGTTGGAGTGGAGACCGACTTCGGATTGAAAGTTACAGGGCATACCGTTGTCATCACTTCCGGGACATTCTTGGGCGGTCTACTGCACGTAGGTCAGAGCAGCAAACCCGGCGGCCGCATGGCAGATACGAGCTCAAGTTTGAGCGACAACCTCCGGCAGCTTGGATTCCAAGTTGGGCGGTTCAAAACCGGCACGCCTTGCAGATTAAACGCTCGATCGATCGATTTCTCGCGCTGTACGATTCAATTAGGCGACGAACCTCCTCCGACTTTCGCCTTCGAGGCTGAAGAAATCGGCGATGGCCGAGACGAGATTTTCACGTTGAACTCTGTTCGCAACGGAAAGTTCCACGTGGAACAACTTCCCTGCTGGATAACTGCTACGACACCAATGACGCACGAAGTCATCCGGGCAAATCTTCACCGATCCCCGCTTTACACGGGAAGGATAAAAGGCACGGGCCCACGATATTGCCCCTCAATAGAAGACAAAGTTGTGAAGTTTTCAGATAAGACTTCGCATCAGATTTTCCTCGAGCCCGAAGGACGGCATACACATGAGTACTATGTGAACGGAATCTCCACTAGCCTGCCTTACGATGTCCAACTCGAACTGGTGCACACTATTCCCGGCTTGGAACATGCAGAGATCATGCGGCCAGGCTATGCCGTCGAATATGATTATTTCCCGCCGACCCAGCTTTTTTCTACCTTGGAAACCAGACTAGTCAGCGGGCTCTATTTTGCAGGCCAAGTTAACGGTACCTCGGGCTATGAAGAAGCAGCGGCCCAGGGGTTGATCGCTGGAGCCAATGCGGCTTTGAAAGTTCAAAACCGTTCGCCACTTCTCCTAAACAGAAGAGAAGCTTATATCGCGGTCCTCATTGACGACCTGGTCACAAAAGGGACCGAAGAGCCGTACCGGATGTTTACAAGTCGAGCTGAGGGCCGGCTCTTTTTGCGGCACGATAACGCAGACCAGCGCTTGACCGAACGGGCGTTTAGCGTGGGATTAGCGAGTCAAGACCGGTATGCTCGTTTTCAGGAGAAAATGCGCCTCTTGGAGGAAGCCCGATCTACAGCTATCGGAATGAAGGTTAGAGGTGTTCCAATTTCCCAGTTGTTCAAGAGACCGGATTTTGGCGTGCAGAATCTGCCTCCTGAGGTTCTTGCCTGTGTGCCAGTTCCGATTTGGGAACTAGTGGAGACCGATTTTAAATACGAGGGCTATGCGGCTCGCCAGTCCGAACAAGATCGACAGCTCGAACGCAGGAAGGAGCAAGTTATCCCGGATGGGCTGGATTACAGTAAGATCAGCGGGCTTCGCTCCGAGACGAGACAGAAACTAGCAACTTTGCGGCCCGCCTCGCTTGGCCAGGCTGGGCGTATAAGTGGGATCACTCCGGCGGATGTTGCTATCATATCTATTTGGCTGTCGAAGAACTACTTACAACGTAACACGCCGGAGTAAAGGAAGCCACACTTCATCGCAAACGCTTGATGTTCACCCTGGTCCTTGTGCTGGTTGCAAGTTATCTTTTGGGATCGATTCCTTTCGGCTATCTGGCTGGTCGGACCGCAGGAATCGATATCCGGAAGGCTGGCAGCGGTAACATTGGCGCGACAAACGTCGTGCGCGTGCTCGGGAAACGATATGGCTATCCGGTTTTCGTCTTGGATTTCTTAAAGGGTCTAGGCGGGGTGAAGATTTCCATCGCGATCGCAACGGCCATGCGTCCGGAATGGGGTTCATTAGAGATGTTTGGAGTGCTCGCTGCGGCGTCCAGTGTGATCGGGCATTCTTTTCCGCCGTGGCTGAACTTCCGCGGCGGAAAAGGCGTTGCCACCTCTGCTGGAGCCCTTTTCGGGTTGATGCCGGTCGCGACGCTGATTGGTGTCGCTATTTGGATGTTGGTCTTCTGGTTCACGCGCTATGTCTCGGTGGCATCGGTTGCAGCTGCCGTAGCTCTACCGCTGGTAATTTTCATTATGACTCGCCCAGATCAAAGCGAAGGTAACGCGCTATTTTACTCTTCAGTTGGTATCGCGGCGGTTGTGATTTGGCAGCACCGTTCAAATCTTTCCCGGCTAATGCACGGCCGCGAGCCACGCTTTAATCGGAAGTGAAGATCGGCAAGGTAGCAATCTTGGGCGCGGGTGCTTGGGGAACGACATTAGCTTGGCTGTGGAGTAAAGACGGGCGGCAAGTTTTACTTTGGGGTCACAACGTCGATCGCATCGCGCGCATGCAAAAGGCGCGGGAAAACGCGGACTATCTTCCTGGAGTTAGATTACCGGAGTCAGTGCACGTTACCTCAGAGTTGGGCGATTGCGCCGGAGGGGATCTGATCGTTTTTGTTACACCATCAACTGTGTTGCGCGAGATCGCGACCCGTCTAGGAAAACTCATCGATAACCCGCGCGCCGTTCTCTTGAGTTGCACCAAAGGGATCGAGCACCTGACTGGGATGCGGATGAGCCAAATTCTCCGCGAAGTTTTCCCGGGCCACAGAATCGCAGTCTTATCCGGCCCGAACCTTGCCATAGAAATCGCGCAAAGCCTTCCCACCGCGACCGTCGTGGGCTGCGATAACGTTCATTGCGCGGTGAGTTTGCAAGGCATCCTGGGCAGTTCGCGGTTTCGCGTTTACACTAGTCAAGACGTCGTTTCTATGGAGCTTGGTGGCGCGCTGAAAAATGTCTTCGCCTTGGCGGCAGGAATCAGCGATGGCCTCGGACTGGGCGATAATTCCAAAGCGGCGTTGGTCACTCGATCGTTAGCCGAACTCGTTCGGCTCGGGGTTGCCATGGGCGGGCACACGAATGCCTTTTATGGATTAAGTGGGGCAGGCGATCTGATTTTGACCTGCTATAGTCAGCGCAGCCGTAATCACACTGTCGGCAGACGTCTGGGGCATGGCGAACCACTCGCCCAGATTACCGCGTCCATGAAAACAGTGGCGGAAGGGATTCCGACTACACGAAGCGCATGGGAGTGCGCACGGCGATTGAGCATCGCCACGCCTATCATCGATCAGGTGTACGCCGTTCTGTACGAGCAAAAAAGACCGACGGTCGCTCTGGAAGAACTGCTGAGGCGCGAGCAAAAAGCGGAACAACTGTAGTGGAGCAGTTTACAACCCTCGATTGTTTGCCGTCTCCCAGACTACAGGTCTGGTGCCGGACACTTTTCACAGAATTCAGCGATTACCGCCGGGTACAATTCGCGCTCAGCGATTTGAATCCGCGCATGCAGTGTTTCCGGCGTATCATTAGGCAAGACCGCGACCTCCCGTTGAGCGACGATCTGGCCGTGGTCGATTTTCTCATCGACATAATGCACCGTGCAGCCCGTCACGGTTTCGCCCGCTGCGAGAGCTTGTTTCCACGCTTCAAGGCCCGGAAATTTTGGCAGAAGTGACGGATGGATGTTGATGATGCGCCGCGGAAACGCCTTGAGCATTGGCGCGTGCAACACCCGCATGAAACCAGCGAGGACCACAAGATCAACACCGGCTTCGCGCAACATTTTCACAAGCTCCTCTTCTGCTTCCGGCTCTAGGCGCGTGCGAAATTGACCGGGTGGCAAATACGCATTTGCAACGAAAAACTCGCGCGCGATCTCAAGGATCGGCGCGTCCAGCACATCCGAAATCACCACGCGCGCTTCGGCGGCAAGGTCGCCCGAGCGGATGCGCTCGAGAATCGCCCGGCAGTTGCTTCCTTTTCCTGATCCGAGAATTCCAATTGGTAACCGTTTCACCTACTGATTCTGATTTATCCATTTACCGGACGCGAATTGCGACGAGTCACAAATTTCAACGCCTGGTTTTGCATATTTGTTCGATTAAGCGCGAAGTCGAATAGCCTGTCTCAAATGGAATGAGGCGAATCTCCGCGCCGATTTCCTTTAACACTGCGCGCTCCTCTTCGTTCAGCGTTTCGGACCTGTAATCGCCACCTTTTACATAAATGGCAGGCCTGACCGCGGCAAGAAACTGCGTCGCCCGGAGCTGTGGAAAAACCGTGACCAGATCTACACATTGCAAAGCCCCAAGAAGCTCCGCGCGATCGCTCTCTTTTGTAATGGGACGCCCGCTTCCTTTCAACTCGCGGACCGAACGGTCGCCATTCAAGCCGACTGCCAAGAAATCACCGAGAGCTCGCGCAGCTTGCAAATATCGCACATGGCCTATGTGGAGTAGATCAAAACAGCCGTTTGTAGCCACCAGCCTTTTTCCAGCAGCACGCAACTTGTCACAGCGATGAAAAACTTGCTCAAGCTCGACGATTTTTGGGCTCATGGTTTTCTTACTCAGGCGAGAAAATACCGGTTAATCGCTGGAAAGACCGCGAAGTTCCAAAAGTGAACTGCAAAAAATTTCGCTCGCTACTAAACGGTGGCGCAATGTTCGCGGTTGGCCTTTCACGGATTTGAGCGACCCTTGAGAAAAATGGCCGAAAGAAAACGAAACCGCAACGTGCAAACATCGAATGCCTGCGACAGCTTCCACATTTCCAGGAAACCAGTCGTAGGTCTCATTGCAGTCGACCGACCACCTGACGTCGGCGATAGCGTTGACTTCACGCGCGAACATGGTGCGCGAATCCTGTTCGCCATCGCACGGGACCCGCGCACCATCTTCGCTAGCTGGAATATCGATTGGTCATCGTTGTTCGAAAGAGTGGTACCAGTGGATCGACAGGTCCATCTTCGGCTGTATGGCGCCGATGGTCTCGAAGAAAAAACTGTGGCTGTCGAGCCTATGGCCGCGATGCATTACGTGACGACATCGGGATCGCATGCCTCTTACCGTGTTGAGATCGGATATTATCAACCAGCAGATGTTTGGCATTCCGTTGCGATATCGGATGAGATCGCGATGCCGCCTACCGGCGTCGCCGAAACCGCAGACGTCGACCTTGCTACGATTCCGTTTCACGTCGCTTTTCAACAGCTTCTCAACCTGTTTGGACCGGCGACTGAGACTCGATTGGCAACGGCGCTCTCGCGACTTCAAAAGCGCGCATTGAGCAGCGAGCAGCCAAAGGCGCTGAGCGGAGATGAAAAAAAAATTCTTCGCAAGCTACAGGTTTCGGTCTCCGAGATCGCAGCGAGATGGCGTGCTTTTAATAAAACCGATGGCGAAAAGCTCGCGAGGCACACCCGCGCGCTCCTCGAATTCGGCTCGACGAGTCCAGCGCGCGGATTCGAAGGCGAGTGGGCCTCAGCCGGCTCGTAAGTCTGTCCTCGATTTCAAATCCGGAGAGCGTTTTGCCGTCGCCACCACATCCGCCTAAAGGCGCGGCTGGGCTAGGTTGCTGCGGCGGATGCCGTAGAGGAAGTAAACGAACATGCCGATAACGAACCAGATGAGTAGCCGTTCCCATGTTCGCCACGGCAGCGAGATCATCAGGTACAACGCCGACAGTGCGCCCATGGGGGCGACGAACCACACCGCCGGCGTCTTGAATCTGCGCGGCAACTCCGGCTCGCGCACCCGCAGCACCAGCACACCAATTGAGACGATCACAAAGGCCAGCAGCGTGCCGATAGAAACGAGGCTCGCAGCATCGCGGATCGGCAAGATGGCAGCGAAGAATGCGACCACCACACCGGTCACTATCGTCGTGATCCACGGCGTGCGGAATTTTGGATGAACCCTGCTCACAAACTCCGGCAGCAAGCCGTCGTCGGCCATCGTCCAAAAAATCCGCGACTGGCCCAGTAGCATCACCAGAATGACCGAGCTGAGGCCCGCGATGGCACCAAGCTTAATTAGCGAGGACATCCAGCCGAGCCCGGCGTGATCCGCCGCGACCGCGATCGGATCGGGGACGTTCAAGTCGCGGTACGACATCACGCCCGTCGCGACGCCGGAGACCAGAATGTAGAGCGCCGTGCAGATCAACAGGGAGCCGATAATGCCGATCGGCATGTCGCGCTGAGGGTTCTTGGCTTCCTGCGCCACCGTGCTGACTGCGTCGAAACCGATATAAGCAAAAAACACGATCCCAGCGCCCTGCATGACGCCGCTCCAGCCGAACTGCCCGCGTCCGCCGGTGCTGGGCGGAATAAACGGATGCCAGTTGGAAGGATTCACCGCGTGAGCCGCGCCGATGATGAACAGCAGCACGACTGCCACCTTAATCATTACGATCACATTGTTGGTGTTCGCAGATTCTTTGATGCCGATCACCAGCAGCAGCGTGACGACGGCGATAATGATGACGGCTGGCAGATTGAATATGGCCGTCACCTGCGCTCCATCCGCCAAAGTAATAAGCGTCCCGCGCGCTGCGGATAATTCGGGCGGTATGTGAATACCGATGTCGCGCAAAAATGAGACGACGTAGCCCGACCAACCGATAGACACCGTGACCGCTCCCAGAGCGTATTCGAGGATTAAATCCCAGCCGATGATCCACGCGAAAAGTTCGCCGAGCGTAGCGTAGCCGTAGGTGTACGCGCTGCCGGCCATCGGCACCAGGGATGCGAACTCGCTGTAGCAGAGCGCCGCAAAAATCGACGCTACGCCTGCCAGCACGAACGATAAAATCACGGCTGGCCCCGCGTTCTGCGCGGCGACGGTGCCCGTGAGCACGAAAATGCCGGTGCCAATGATTGCACCGATGCCGAGCGCGGTAAGGTTGGTCGCTCCGAGTGCGCGTTTCAAACGCTGATCCGTCAGCGCATCAGCTTGAAGTTGCGTGACGCTTTTTCGACGAAGCAAGTTCATGAGCGAAGTTGTTTTTTGGTTGTGCTAATCGGGATGAGCCAAGCAAGTCAAGCTGTCCGTGATCTTTTGCGCCGAAATTCCCACAGAAAATACACGGGCACGCCAGTCAGGGCGATCATCACGCCCGGCCAAGTAGTGGCCGTCTGATACATGAACAGCACCACGAGAATCACCGTCGCGCCGACGACGTACAGAGCGGGTACGATTGGATACCCAAATGCCCGATAGGGTCGTTCCACGTCTGGCTGTTTTCGACGCAGCAGGAAGATGCCGATGATCGTCAGGATGTAGAAGATGAGCGCGGCCGAAATGACGTAGTCGAGCAAGTTGCCGTAAAGGTTGCCGTAACCGGTAACGCTGCCGTCTGCGTTTGTCTTAACGGTTCGCGGTAGGACGAGGACACCGGCCCAAATGCCTTGAATGATGAGACCCCATGCGGGCACATGATTTTTGTTCAACTCGCCAACCCGACGAAAGAAGAGACCATCGCGTGCCATCGCATAATAGGCGCGCGCTCCGGCCAGAATCAGCCCGTTATTGCAACCGAAAGTGGAAACCATGATCGCGAGGGCCATGATCGCCGCGCCCGCGCCGGGGAAGATGACGTTAGCGGTCTCAGACGCGACGCGGTCGCTGGGCGCGTTCTGAATTGCATCGAAAGGCAGCGTGGCGAGGTAGGCAACGTTTGCGAGTAGATAAAGGCCAATCACGAGGAACGTGCCGAACGCGAGTGAGAGCGGCACGTTGCGTCGGGGGTTGACCACCTCGCCCGCCGTGAAAGTGATGTTGTTCCAAGCGTCGGCAGAGAAAAGCGAATTTGTTTGGGCCACGCAAATTCCGACGAAGAGGCCGAAGGCGGTCGCAGCGGTCAGACCCGCGCCCACATCCTGCAAATTTCCACGTATCGTCCAAAAGTCGCTGAAGTTTGCTGCGCCTGCGCCGGATCTCAGGCCCACAACGATACCAAGCACAATAAGCGCGATAAGAGCACCTGTCTTCGCCGTTGTGAAGATGTTCTGCACGAGCTTGCCAAGGTTCAACCCGCGCGTGTTCATGAAGGTGAGCAGTGCGATCATCGCCAGACCAAGAAACTGCGCGGTAGAAAGTGAAACGGCGTAGCCGCTAAACCAGCCGCCAAAACGAATCGGCGCGATGAGATAGCTCGACTCAGAAAACCACGGGACGAGGACGCCGGTATAGCGCGCGAAGCCGACCGCCACGGCCGCGATCGTGCCGGTCTGAATGACAAGGAAAAGAGTCCAGCCGTAAAGGAATCCCCATAGGGGCGAAAAAGCTTCGCGCAGGTACACGTATTGACCGCCGGCTTTCGGCATCATCGCCGCCAACTCACCGTACGACAGCGCCGCCGTCAGCGTCAGCAAACCGGTAACGATCCAAACCACGAGTAGCCATCCCGGCGCGCCGACCTGCCGGGCAATGATCGCCGAAACAATGAAAATTCCGGAGCCGATCATCGAGCCAGCCACGAGCATGGTTGAGTCGAGCAAGCCGAGTCCCCTGACCAATTTCTGCTCTGCTACAGGTGCTTCGGTAATTGCGCTTGTCATATAGGCTGGTTGAATGGCGGAGAGTTAATCATCACTCGACTGTGTCCTGCAATGCCAAAAAACTGCGTTCTCGGATTTTGGTCGCTCGACCGATTCAAAATGCAAAAATGTTTACGCGTAGAAAGGAACCGTGTAATCTCCGCCGCGCGATGATTTCAAATCACCTGTCCTTCGTGCGGAAGTCACTCTCGATTTTATGTACTGCTGTGGCGCTCGCCGTCGAATTGACTGCCGCGCCACAGGGCGCTTACGCGCGAGGAACCACGCAGTTTGAAGCGCTACCGCTGGTGCGCTCGCGACAAAATCATTTGCTAGTGCGCGCTTTTATTAACGGGAAGGCTGCGTGGCTCACGGTCGACAGCGGTGCGCCGGTAAGCGCAATCGCTTTGAATCGTCGCGAGTATTTTCGGCTGAAGCCAACCACGGCCGAATCGAAGTTACCGCCACGTGTTCAGATTAATGGTGCGTTCAATAATGTAGCGATCGCACGTGAGCTGCGGATGGGAGGGCTAACTCTGGTCGATGAACCAGTGGTTACTGTCGATCTTGGCTACTCCGCTCGTGCCGCGCGGTTGGTTCACGAAGAGGAAATCGACGGGATCATTGGAGCGGACATTCTTTTCCCCACGCAAGCGGTGCTGGATTGTGAGCGGCAGTTGCTTATTCTAAAGACCGATCCCGCCGTCCTCGGCAGCTTTCCTGGTTTCGATCGGCGCGGATTGCGGGCTGTTCCGATTCAAGTTAGCGATGGCTTCAATCTGTATGTCAATGGTTCCATTAACGGAAAACCTGCCAGGCTGATGGTCGATACGGGTTCGTTCACCACGCTGTTGCACCGCTCTTTCCTTCGGCGAATGCGAATCGCCACTCGGGAAACACCATATAGTTCGTCGGCTGTGAATCTGAAAGAGCGAGGCGTGCGCGTCGCCCATATTCGCAAACTCTCGGTCGGCTCCGTAGATATTTTTAGTAAAGACGTGGGCGTGATTGACCTTGAAGGATTAATTCACAACGGCTTGTTGGAAGGTTCCCCGCCGGTCGCCGGTCTGCTCGGCGCAGAAACGTTGAGACGTCACCACGGCATCATCGACTTCGGCACGCGCACGCTTTATTTAAGATAGCGAGGGGTCCGGGGTTTTCTTCCATCCCGAGCGAAGTCGAAGAATCTCTCATTTTTTTGCTCGTGAACGAAATCACACAGGCATTCGTTTTGGGCGCTGGGCTCGGCACGCGCTTGCGTCCCTTGACGGATGAGCTCCCCAAGCCGCTCATTCCGATTTTTCAAAAGCCGCTCATCACTTTTGCACTCGACCATTTGATTGGCACGGGAGTGAACAAGTTCGTCATTAACACGCATAGGCTTCCGGAATCATTTCGAAACTTTTTTCCCGACAATGAATATGCAGGCCATTCGGTCATGCTCGCTCATGAGCCGGAGCTGCTCGAGACGGGCGGCGGAATGAAGAATGTAGAGGCGTTTATCGAAAACAGACCGTTCATTGCTTACAGTGGCGACATCTTGAGTGATGCCGACCTGGAGCCGCTCATCGAAAATCATTTCCGTGCCCAAAATCATGTGACCCTCGGTTTGCGGCGGAATACTGGCTTGGGTGCAGGCGTGGTTATGCGCGACAATCGGATCGTCGCGATTTTGAAGGAATCCAACCCGGACGAGAACTTTGATTATGCGAACGTGTCTGTTTGGAATCCCGAGATTTTTCAGAAGCTTCCGCCCCGTCAAAAAGTCTCGTTCATTCCCATTCTTACCAAATGGATTGCTGAGGGGGGAAAGATTGGAGGCGTTCTCCTTGATGACGGACAATGGTTCAACATTGGTTCGCGAAAAGAGTATCTGGAAGTTCATCGTGTGATTGCGACGGAGCACTGGCACCCTCGGTACGTGAAAACCGTGGGGTGGCCGGACCCGATCCACTCCAGCGCGTTCGTCGATCCCAGCGCGGAGTTACGCGGTTGCTCAGTTGTTGGAGAACATTGCCGAGTCGGAGCGAAAGCGATCCTTGAAGACACAATTTTGTGGCCGGGCGCACAAATTGCTTCCCAAAGTCAGCTTCAGGGTTGTATTGTCCGCTCCCAAAAAAAGGCCAGCGGCATCCATCGCAACATCGACATCTAACTCCAACCCATGAGAACGGCGCTGCTTCTCCGACGAACGCGAATGCATTTTCCGCGTTTGAATCTCGATGAGATAAAAATCAACCCAATTGAAAAAGGAGGCTCGGACCGGAAGTTTTATCGAATCCATTGCGCCGCGGATCAGAGGCTGATCCTTGTTAAATACAATCTGGAGCGCGAAGAAAATCGGCACTACGTCCAGATCGCGCAATTTCTCGACGGCCACGGAATTCGAGTCCCTAAAATTTATTTTCACGATCCGGCGGAAGGCCTTATCTGGATCGAAGATTTAGGAGCGCGCGATCTCTACAGTTATCAGCACGAGAGCTGGCTCGTCCGCCGTGCCTTCTACGAATCAGCGCTCGACGAAATTATCAAGCTTCACATTCTGCCAGAGTCGGTCTGCGTACAGATGAAGGGGCATTTGCCGGCCGAGTTTAACGCTGCCCTTTACCGGTGGGAACAGAAATACTTTTTCGAGAATTGCCTCGGCCGCTGTTTCAAGGTCGCCGAATCAAAAGGCAAAGAGCTGGCAGCCCTTCCCGCTCTGCGCGAAATCGCAAAACATCTTGCCAGTTTGCCAAGGGTTTTGGTCCACCGCGATTTTCAATCGCAAAACATCATCATCCAAAACGGGCAGGCTAATCTGATTGATTTTCAGGGAATGCGACCTGGCTTGGCAGAGTACGATCTTGCGTCGTTGCTCTATGATCCGTACGTCGATATCACAGGAGCAGAGCGCGCCGAGTTGATCAGGTACTATCGCGAGGGGCGGGGCAAAAGCGGAGTCACATGTGACGAAGATTTCGATTCCAAACTACGCCTATGCGCGATGCAGCGCCTGATGCAGGCGCTGGGTGCTTATGGGTTCCTCGGCTTGGTTAAGGGACACAAAAGTTTCCTCCAATACATCCCAAGAGCCGTGCGCTCATTGCGTGATATCGTCGCAAAGATTGACAACCTTAAACCGCTCGCGTCTTTCCTCGAGGAGCTTCGCTAAGAAAACAGTGGGCCGGCAAGGTAGAAAATAGGTCGGGCTACTCTTCCCCGACGAACGGATTGGTTCTGCGTTCAGTTCCGATTTTCGTCGGCGGGCCGTGGCCGGAAAGCACGGTGACTTCGTCTCCGAGCTGAAATAATTTTTTTCGGATCCCGCTTATCAGCAGATCGATATCTCCGCCGGGCAAATCGCCTCGCCCAACGCTTCCGGCAAAAAGGACATCGCCGCCGATGAGCAATTTGTCTTTGCGCGAAAAGAAACAAAGGCTGCCCGGACAATGGCCGGGAATTTCCAGAACTTGGAATTCAGCGCCGAGAAAATTTCTGGTTGGCGTTTCTTCGATGAGAAAATCCGGTTCCGCCGGTTCGATTTCGAGTTCGAAACCGAAGTTGCGAAAAAATTCCCGGTCGGAAATCATTGGCGCGGTGAGCGGGTGACAACCGATTTGACAGCCAAACTGGCGCTTGATCATCGCAACGTCCTGGACGTGATCGATATGTCCGTGTGTCAGGAGCAAAAGTTTGAGATCGACAGCAAGCGAACGCACCCATTCGCAAGCGCCCTGCGGCGCGTCGAAGAGAATCCAGCCCTCTGGCGACTTATACAGATAGCAATTCGTTTCGAAAATGCCGCCGCAAAAGGTGTCGTAAATCATTGTGATTCACTGTATCGGCGCATCGCTACGACTGAAGGCGAGATTTTTTACGAATATTGAATGTTCCCTGTTCTTGATTGTCTCATTCCTACTCACATGTCGACCTTGTTTCATCATCTTGCGTTTCGCGCTGAAATCTGCCAAGATGGGAAACCGCGTAATTACCAATGAGATCACGTTTCCAGCAAAGCCTGGCATTGTGCGCCATCATTTTGGCAGCCGCGATTGCCGGTCCACCCGCCGTAGCGACGTCGAAGGAGACAATCGCCATGTCGGTCGGGCGGCTGCTGGAGGAAGGCCACTATACGCGGCAAAAACTGAATGAGGAAGTTTCAAAAAAATTCCTGCAGACGTATCTGGAGTTGCTCGATTTCAGTCACCTCTTCTTCACGCAACAAGACGTTGACTCGCTCAACGCAAAGTACGGCAACTCGATGGCAGGGGACGTTCTCCTTGGCACACTGAAACCGGCTTACGACATTTATGCTCTATACACGAAACGCGTTGATGATCGGGTCGCAAAGATAAAAGAACTGTTGAAGCAGCCGGTCGATTTCAAGAGCAATGCGACCGTCGAGTTGAGCCGCCAAAAGTCGGCATGGCCGAAAGATGAAGCGGAAGCCGATCAGCTCTGGCGCGGCCGTATCACGAACGAGCTGTTGCAGGAGCATCTGAGCGAGCATCCGATTGAGCCCGCACCGCAACTGGTGGGTCGTCGCTATGACCGCCTTGCCCGCAACGTCCACGAACAAGACAAGGAGGAGCAAATCAAACTCTTTCTCGATGCGCTTGCCCAGGCATACGACCCGCATTCGGAGTACCTGAGCAAGGCTGATATGAAGAATTTCAGCATCAACATGGGTCTCTCGCTCGTGGGCATCGGCGCCATGCTTCGGTCGGAAGATGGCTATGCGAAAATTGAAAGCCTGGTGCCCGGCGGGCCCGCGCAAGTAGATGGAAGGCTTAAAGTGGGCGACCGGATTACTGCGGTGGCACAGGGCCAGGCGGATTACGTCGATGTTCGCGAGATGCGACTGGACAAAGTTGTCGAGATGATCCGCGGAAAAAAAGGCACACGTGTGAGGTTGCTGGTCATTCCATCGGATGCAACAGATCCGTCGCGCCGGAAAAATGTCGAGCTGGTGCGGGATGAAATTAAGCTAAAAGACCAGGAAGCCCGCGCGGACATCATCATCAGAAAAGACGAGAACGGCGATCCAATAAAACTCGGCTGGCTTACGCTCCCTTCTTTTTATGCAGACATGGACAGACACCAGAAAAGCACCACGCGCGATGTACTGGCGTTGCTCAAACGGCTAAAGAAAGAAAACATCGCCGGTCTGGTTGTCGATCTGCGACGCAATGGAGGCGGCTCACTGGAAGAGGCGCTTTCGCTCACTGGGTTGTTTTTGAAATCGGGACCGATTGTGCAGACCAAGGATTATAATGGAAGCATCAGGATTTCTTCCGATCCGGATCCGGGCATCGCTTACTCTGGACCGCTGATCGTTTTGACGAGCCGGCAGAGCGCGTCTGCCAGCGAGATTTTCGCAGCTGCTCTCCAGGATTATGGGCGGGCAGTGATCATCGGCGACAAGAACACATTTGGGAAAGGCACCGTGCAGACGATCCTCCCGATCGGCCGGTTCGCTTCGCTATTGGGCAGCCATTCCGATGAAGACGGTGCCTTAAAGTTGACGATCCAAAAATTTTACCGGGTCGCGGGCGGCTCCACGCAGCTCCATGGTGTGGCCTCGGACATTGTCCTGCCGAGCTTGAGTGATCTTCCAGAGTTCGGCGAAAGCGCGCTAAAGAACGCTCTGGCCTATGATGAAGTGGCCAAGGCCAAATACACGAAGTGGTCTGATAGCCATTCGCTGTTTGTCGACCAACTGCGGCGACGTTCGGAAGAGCGCGCTAAGAACGATCCCGAATTTCACTACGTCATGGAGGACATGGACCGTTTGCGTCATAAGATCGATGAGAATCGAATTACGCTGAACGAAGATGCGCGGAAAAAGGAACTTCAGGACGATAAATTGCGCAAGGAAACGCGTTCGAAAGAGCGCTTGGCTCGAAACCAGGAGGAGCCGCGAATTTATCGGGTAACACTCGACACGGTTGATAAGCCAAATCTCCAATTGATCATGTATCCCGGGAAATTGGCAGAGGCGAAGAAGAATGGCGTTTCCCCGAAAGTTGATCCTGAAGCCGCTTCCGATTCAGATTCGGATTTGATCGGCGGCGGTGGCACCGACGGTGACAATAAAGAACCGGCTATCGATCCCGAGCGCGACGAGACGCTTAATATTCTGACTGACCTTGTCGACCTTTCGCGTGGGCCGAAGACGGCCAGCACAAATCATTAACAGGAGCGCGGCCGCAACGCGCCCCTAAGACTCAACAACCGCTTCGGTGCGTGGTGTAGCGTCCGCTGTCTCAGCGGCCGAAACCCAGCCGGTTCGACGCGGGTGAAGACGGTGCGCTGAAGACAGGGCACACTACAGCCAAAGGCGATCGTGCGATCCTACCGCCACCAAGGCGGTGGAGGCGGCGCCAACCGCGGACCAATCGGCGGGCCGAAGCGCGGACGCCGCAGAAAAGAGGATTGCGATCGGTCCGAGTAGTAGCGACCAGCTGGCGTGCGGCCAAATACGCTGACAGGGGTGCCGACGCCGACCGAATTGAAAAACGCAATTGCATACTGTTCCGGCATCCGCACACAGCCGTGCGACGCGGGATAGCCGGGCAAATATCCGGCGTGCATTCCGTCCGCTCCGCAAAACCGCATGAAATAATGCATCGGTGCAGGGATAAATTTTTCGCCGGGTGGAACCGGCATGTCGGCATCGGCATCCGCTACGATTGTGTTTCCGCGCGCATCCACGATTCTCCCGTACATGCTCGAATAATGGGTTCTTTCTTTCTCAAGGATTTTAAACGAGCCTCCTTTGGTGAGATGCCCATAACGGCCGCTAGAAATCGGCGACGCGAGCACCGGCCGCCCATTTTGAAGCAGATACGCCATCTGCTCCTCCAAATCGATCTCGACTGAAGTTTGCGCGCGCAACGAGATGGCAGCGCAGAAAAAGATCGACAGCAACGCGACGATCCTCATACTGCGTTAAACCCGCGCGACGCGCGAAAGTCGCAGGCTCCCCGGCATGGAACCTAGACCGCGATGGGCGCTCTGATTGAGGGGTGCGGGTCGTAACCGACGAGTTCGAAATCTTCGAATGTGAACTCGTGGATGTTTTTGACGGCTGGATTCAATTTCATCCGGGGCAGAGAGCGGCAATCGCGGCCAAGCTGCTCGCGTGCCTGGTCGACGTGGTTCTTGTAGAGATGTAGATCACCAAATGTGTGAACGAAATCGCCTGGCGTAAGGTCGGCGACTTGGGCCACCATCATCGTGAGCAGCGAGTACGACGCGATATTGAATGGCACGCCAAGAAACAGATCAGCGCTACGCTGATATAGCTGGCAACTGAGTTCGCCATCCTGCACGTAAAACTGGAAGAGCACGTGACACGGGGGCAACGCCATCTTCTCGATTTCAGCCGGGTTCCATGCGCTCACTATGAGTCGCCGGCTCTGCGGATTTGATTTTATTTGCGCGATGAGATTATCGATTTGATCGACTCGCGCGCCGTTTGAGCCGCGCCAATCACGCCATTGCGCACCGTATACGCGGCCGAGGTCGCCGCTTTCGTCAGCCCATTCGTCCCAGATCGTCACCCCATGCTCATTGAGATAGCGAACGTTGGTGTCGCCTCGCAGAAACCAAAGCAGTTCGTAAATAATGGATTTGATGTGCAGCTTTTTTGTCGTGAGTAGCGGGAATCCTGGTCCTTCATTGCGCAGATCAAACCGAGTCTGCGCGCCGAAAACTGATAATGTCCCGGTGCCGGTGCGATCATCGCGTGGCCGACCGTGCTCGAGCACGAGTCGGAGCAGATCATGATATTGCCGCACGCGAAAATTTTATCGCGATGCGCGCATTCGCGAAACAGAATTTCTTTCCATCACTTAGGCAATTTCAGCAGCAGCGGCGGGTGACCCTGCAAAGACTGCCACTCTGTTGGTTTTCCCCTGTGCACCGCGTGTCGCATTGGCACTACGCGTGTCGAGAAGTTCTCGCGCATTTTTCTAATTGCGGAAGCCGCAATGCTCGGAACCTTTTTAAACATGAATCTGATTCTTACGCGGAGAATGACGGCATTCGCGGTGCTGCTCGCTTCAATTCTGCTCACAGCGTGTGGTCTGCGTTCCACGAATTCTTCCAGTGAAACTCTTACTGTCTATGAAGACGCACCAACGCTGACCCACCTTGACCTCGGCCCGCCGGGGAACAGTCCGGGCGACGTGTATCATTTTTTTGCTCCGCTACACTCTAGCCCCGGTGGTCCGGTAACAGGAGAAGTGTTTGGCTCAAAGACGTTGTTCAAGGTCGCGACTGGCGCCAACCCAAACTTCGAGAAGCGCGCAACGCTTCTGTTTTTTACCTTCGGCAATGCTCAGGATCAAATTATCGCTTTGGGCGTTCACGATTATTCGCCGACGGCCGCTGAATTTAATGCGGGCAAGTCTGTCATGCGCGCGATATTGGGCGGGACCGGTAAATACATGCGCGCGCGTGCCAATTGGCCAGTACGCGGAATGCTGATGGTTCGTATACGCAAGTGTTTACGTTGCTGAAGTGATCCGCTGCCGCGAAGTACAGCCTGCCTGCAGGTGCGGGATGCTCGATCCAGAGGAGGCGCGCCGCATTGGCGCGACACCCGGTGGCAACCGATTCGGAATCGAGCCGAATTGTCTCGAATCCCAGAAATCGGTTTGGCCCCTGACCGGCGTTAGGTTCTCGGGAACAGCAACTTAAGCTCTGCCACGTGGGCTGGCCCAAGGCTTGCTTGGAATGCTTGGGTAAAGTCTTGCCACGGCGATTCCGTCCGTCGGCAGACCTTACCGAGAAAGGATTTTGAATTTTATGGCTAAAGTTTTAGGTATCGATTTGGGCACCACTAACTCCTGCATGGCCGTGATGGAGGGTGGCGACCCGGTAGTTTTGGAAAACAGCGAAGGCGCACGCACGACTCCATCGATTGTCGCGTTTACAAAAAGCGGCGAACGATTGGTCGGTCAGGCCGCGAAACGTCAGGCGGTGACCAATCCGCAAAACACCGTCTTCTCAATCAAGCGCTTCATGGGCCGCAAGTTCGACGAAGTGCACGAAGAGCAGAAGCGCGTGCCTTACAAGATTGTGAAGGCGGCCAATGGCGACGCGCACGTGCAAGTGGAGGTCGGAGGCCAGCTCAAAACTTTTTCGCCACCGGAGATCTCGGCAATGATTTTGGCGAAGCTCAAGAGCGATGCAGAAGCAAAGCTGGGCGAAAAAATCTCGCAAGCCGTTATCACTGTACCTGCGTATTTCAACGACTCACAGCGCAACGCGACCAAGGATGCGGGCAAAATCGCCGGCTTGGAAGTGTTGCGCATCATTAACGAGCCCACAGCCGCGTCCCTCGCTTATGGTTTGGACAAGAAAAAAGACGAGGAGATCGCAGTTTACGATTTGGGCGGTGGCACGTTCGACATTTCGGTTCTTGAGATTGGCGATGGCGTGTTCGAAGTAAAAGCGACAAACGGCGATACGCACCTCGGCGGTGACGACTGGGATGCGAAGATCATGGATTGGATCGTCAGCGAATTCAAAAAGGACACTGGCATCGACTTAACAAACCAGCCGGACGCGATCCAGCGCATCAAGGAGGAAGCCGAGAAGGCGAAAATCGCACTTTCTTCGACGCAGGAATACGAAATTAATCTGCCGTTCATCACAGCAGATGCTAGCGGGCCGAAGCACATTCAGAAAAAGCTGACCCGCGCAAAGCTGGAACAACTTACGGATGATCTGATTCAACGAACGGTTCCACCGGTGAAGGCATGTCTGAAGGACGCGCAAGTCACTGAAAAGGACATCAACGAGCTGGTCCTCGTCGGCGGCATGACGCGCATGCCTAAGGTGCAGCAGGTTGCGCGCGATCTAATTGGCAAGGAACCGCACAAAGGTGTGAATCCTGACGAAGTCGTTGCGGTCGGCGCAGCCATCCAGGGCGGCGTCCTTAAGGGCGAAGTAAAAGATGTGCTGCTTCTCGATGTGACGCCACTGACGCTGGCGATTGAAACTGCGGGCGGCGTAGCCACACCGATGATTCCGCGCAACACCACGATCCCGACCCGGAAGTCGCAGATCTTTTCGACGTATAGCGATAATCAACCGGGAGTGGAGATTAAGGTGCTCCAAGGCGAGCGCCCGCTTTCGCGGGACAACAAAACGCTCGGCACATTCCATCTCGATGGGATTCCACCGGCCCCGCGCGGCGTTCCGCAAATCGAAGTGACGTTCGATACCGACGCGAACGGTATCCTGCACGTCTCCGCCAAAGATTTGGGCACCGGGAAGGAACAGAAAATTTCCATCACCGGCAGCTCCGGTCTTTCCAAGGACGAAGTGGAGAAGATGCAGCGCGAAGCCGAAGCGCACGCCGAAGAGGACAAGAAGGCGAAGGAAGCGATCGAGATCAAGAATAACGCCGACATGCTCGCATATCAGAGCGAGAAGCAGTTGAAAGAGTTGGGCGATAAGATTTCTGGTGATAAGCGCAAGCAAGTCGAGGACGCCATTGCTGCCGTGCGCGACGCGATCAATCGCAACGACCCCGACGCGATGAAGCGGACTTACGACGATTTGCAAAATAAGTTCCAGGAAGTCAGCGCCGAGCTTTACAAGCAAGCATCAGCGCAAGCCGGCCCGCGTCCCGGGCCTGGACCAGAAGCGCAACCGCGCGGCGGCGCTGAAGAAGGCGCTGGCAAGCGCGAAGGCGACGTCGTCGATGCGGAATTCGAGGTCGTGGACGAAGACAAGAAAAAATAACGGAAACAATTTGCTAGCGATTGTCGGAACATCGACAGTCGCCGGCTCAACCCAAAAACAAAAACCACAAGGAGTAAAAGACAACAACTTATGGCAACAGTTAACGTAAAACCGCTCGGTGATCGGGTGCTGGTGCAGCCGATCGAAGAGCAGGAAGTGAAAAAGGGCGGGATCATCATCCCCGATACCGCCAAGGAAAAACCACAAGAGGGGAAAGTGGTCGCTTTAGGCACCGGCAAAATCGATGACAACGGCAAGAAAATCGATTTCACGGTGAAAAAGGGCGACAAGGTGCTGATCTCCAAATACGGCGGCACCGAAATCAAAATCGACGACCAAAATTATCTGATCATGCGCGAGGACGACATCCTCGGAATCATCGGGTAATCCCCCGTCGCTCAACTCTCAACCAACAACTATCAACTAAGAATATGGCAGCTAAACAACTACAATTCGATGAAAGCGCGCGGCACACGTTGCTGCGCGGTATCGAGAAACTGGCGAAGGCCGTCAAGGCCACTCTCGGCCCAAGCGGTCGCAACGTCATTCTCGACAAAAAATTCGGCAGCCCCACGATCACCAAGGACGGTGTGACGGTCGCGAAAGAGATCGAGCTCGAGGACCCGTATGAAAATATGGGTGCGCAGCTCGTCCGCGAAGTCGCTTCCAAAACTTCCGACGTCGCAGGCGACGGCACGACCACGGCGACGATTCTCGCGGAATCAATTTACCGCGAAGGTCTGCGCAACGTCACCGCTGGCGCTAACCCGACTTCGTTGCAGCGCGGCATCATGAAAGGTGTCGATGCAATCGTCGAGGAGCTAAAAAAGCTCTCGAAGAAAGTCAGCGATCGCACCGAGATCGCACAGGTGGCGACCGTTTCGGCCAACTGGGACAAGACGATCGGCGAGATCATTGCCGACGCCATGGACAAGGTTGGCAAAGACGGCACGATCACGGTCGAGGAAGCAAAGTCGATCGAGACCACGCTGGAAGTGGTCGAGGGCATGCAGTTCGACAAAGGTTATCTGTCGCCCTACTTCGTGACCAACGCAGAGGAGATGGAGGCGGTGCTCGAAAATGCGTACATCCTCATTTACGAGAAAAAAATCTCGAGCCTGAAGGACATGCTCCCGTTGCTTGAGAAAGTCGCCAAAGCCGGCCGGCCGCTCCTGATCATCTCGGAGGACGTGGAAGGCGAAGCGCTCGCGACCCTGGTCGTGAACAAACTGCGCGGCACGTTGCAAGTCTGCGCGGTGAAAGCGCCGGGCTTCGGGGATCGTCGCAAGGCGATGCTCGAAGACATCGCGGTGCTGACCGGCGGGCGTCTGATCAGCGAAGATCTCGGCATCAAGCTCGAGAACATCAAGCTCGAAGACCTCGGCAGAGCCAAGCGCGTCACCATCGACAAGGAGAACACCACGATCGTGGAAGGCGAAGGCAAGAAAGCCGATATCCAGGGCCGCGTCGCACAGATCCGTCGTCAAATTGAGGAGACGACCAGCGATTACGATCGTGAGAAGCTCCAGGAGCGACTCGCGAAACTCGCGGGCGGCGTTGCAGTCATCAACGTCGGCGCTGCGACCGAGACTGAGATGAAAGAGAAGAAGGCTCGGGTCGAAGATGCATTGCACGCAACGCGCGCCGCAGTTGAGGAAGGCATCGTCCCTGGTGGCGGTGTCGCATTCCTGCGCACGCAGAAAGCGCTCGATAACATTAAAGACCTCGAGGCCGACGAGAAAGTTGGCGTAGCGATTGTGCGCCGCGCCATCGAAGAGCCGACGCGTCAACTTGCCGATAACGCGGGCAAAGAAGGCGCGCTCGTGGTCGAGGAAGTTAAGAAGCGCAAAGGCAACGAAGGCTACGACGTTTCCGCTGATGAATACACCGATCTGGTGAAGGCTGGGATTGTCGATCCAACCAAGGTCACACGCACGGCGCTGCAAAACGCCGCTTCAATCGCGGGCCTGTTGCTCACCACCGAAGCATTGGTGACGGAGATTCCTGAAAAGGAAAAAACTCCTCCGATGCCACCGGGCGGCATGGGCGGCATGGATTACTAATCGAAAGCCAAAACGACAATTAACAAACAGCCGGACTCGAAAAGAGTCCGGCTGTTTTGCTTTTCTCGAGCTTGACCATCAAATATGGCTACTGGTACATGAATCGCCGCTAATACCCCATGCCTACTAACCTCGCCGAAATTTGCTACAGAAAGAATTTTCTCACCGAAGTAATCGTGCGGGCAGACTTCGTGAGTCCATTTCCGGACTTCGATAAGAAATTGCCCACCGAATTGACTGAAATCGCGCTAAGGCGGTTCCCGATCTACGAGCCTCAGCAAAGCGTCGAACGAGAAATCCAATTCAAGATTGAGCCGGGACCGATTTCCACGAAAGAGCGAACTTTCACCGAGTGGGTATTCCACGGAAAGGAACGAAAGAAAACGCTTAGAATAATCCCCCAAGCGCTGATGATTACGTACACGGAATACGAGCGCTTCGAAGATTTTCGCGATGAGTTTCTCGCAATCTTTGCTGCGACTTGTAAGACCTTCCCAGATGCACGAATTGGGCGACTGGGCCTGAGGTTCATCAATAATGTGAATCTGGAGGACTTACCGGCAACATCAGTGATGGATTGGTCGGCTTACATCCATGCGGATCTGCTTGGCCTGTTCAAATTCGATCCGATGATTACGCGCATGTATCGCGTGTATTTCACAACATCGAATTCACGTATGATGATGCGCAGCTTCGTTTTCAGTTTGGAATGCACAATCCTGAGTATCCTGCGCCAATACGCCGTCGGATATTTGTCCTCGATTTTGATGCTTTCAGCCAAGGACTGCTTGAACAAAACGAAATCGAACCCAGGCTTGAGCGTTTTCACTCTCTAATTCAGCAGCTATTTGAGCGCAGCATTCTAGATGGATTGCGCCAGCAGTTAAATGCCTGAGCCACTCGACAAGATTTTCGCTCATTATCCCTCCGGTGAACAGACCACTGGAGCTGTCGCGAAGCCCTCTACTCCTGAGACCGCGATTGAAGTCGAAGAGCAGAAGTATGGGATCGCGAAGGTCAAACGCAGTCGATTGCGAGCGCAAATAATTCGTGACCAGAACGGAACGTCTTAATTTAACGCGAGTTTGCCAAGGGGACATCATCCGTGATGTTTCGTATATCGACGGCGTAACTGAGTCTGCCGGAATCCTCGAGGTATCACGACTAGAGTTTCCGTTGGTCATCGTTTTGACGCAGGACTGCGAGCTCGAGCAGGAGTATCAGATGCACGTTCAGAATGCTGGGAACCAGGACAAGTGGCTAGTGTCCGTCCTTGTCGCTCCACTCTACAACGCGGAACATGTTTATCGCGGAGAACATCTAAGTGAGCTGAATCTCGCGATGCAGCAGATTAACCAACGCAAGACACCTGGGCAGTTTTTGCGAAACAACGACATCCCACGTTACCATTACTTAGAGTTTGCCCCAGACGTCCCAATTGTTGCATCGGTTATCGACTTCAAACACTACTTCTCTGTCAACGCGCAAAACCTTCGCGAACGCAAGAAATCTTCCTTCGTCTGCATGGTCTCTCCACTTTTTCGCGAAGCAATATCACACCGTTTCCCAGCGTACCTCTCCCGGATTGGGCTCCCCGAACCTGCAGCTGAGAGAACGGGAAACAGCGGATGATTAATTACCCGCTCGATCTGGGTGGCGAACATGCTTCGCTCGCAAAGTTTCGGAAGCAGCGTCAAGCCACTCTGCTGAATTCATCGAAGAACTTTCGATCGACCTCGAACGTTTTCTTTGGAAGCAAACCTAATTCCAGATCTTCGAACAGCTTCACCAAGTCCTCACCCGCGACCAGTTCGATTGGTGCTGCTCCATCACGCCTGGCTTCCTTCTTAGCTTCAACCGTAAACGTGCCAGTCGTCATCATAATGCCTTTGTCCGCACGGCCGGCCATGGCTCCTCGAAAGTCGCGAACTTGAGAGGGAGTGACGGAACCTTGGTAACGTTTGCACTGAAATAAAACGTTAAAACTGACGAATGGGTTCACTTGCAGCACGCCAATTCCGTCGATGCCACCATCGCCAGTCCTTCCAGTAACAACCACCTCCTGAAAACCTGATTCACGAAGAACTCTCTGACATAAGCGCTCGAATCCGCTCGGTGGCAATGATTTGATCACCGCTAGCAGTTCGGACTTATAATCCGCGTCTTCGGCAGAGGTTTCGTCACGCTCGTCGATAAAGGGCTCTTCAATCTCCTTCTTTTTCTTCTTTTCCGCGTGGAACTCTTTTTGGACGATTTGAAACACGTGGTAGGGATCAAACGTCGCTAAGTCGGTTTGCGAACCTTTTTCCGTGAGACTCCAGACCCCGCGGCGCGAGGAATCAAGATATCCGGCTCGCACTAAATAGAGTCGTCCCCACTGTACCTGATTTCGAACCCGAGATTGGCCGTTCTTAAGCGTGACCTCCTGCTCCGACTCGGGGATTTGAAGAAGCTCAATTGCACGATCAATGACTTCGGAAGTCGTGCCCGAACCGCCGGAGTCCTTCAGAATCTGCAGAATCGGTTTAAAGAACCGAATGAATTCTGGGCCTTTCGATTTCATTTTCCGATGATGATAGCCGATTTAACGGCTGCGCCAAGATCGTGGTAGGCGTTGGGGTCGCATCCAAACATTGACACTCAAGCAGCTTGCCTACCGCTAATATCGAATTAGTCGGCTTGGACAAATCCGGAGAGGCGGTCGGACAATGTTCGATTAAATTCAGAAATGTTACCGAACTACGACGATTTCTTGATCAAGCGCTTCGAGCAGCCGGACGAGGTGCGCACATTCGAAAAAGGGAAATTCGAAACGGTCAAGATCGGATCAATGACAATCGGTCGCGCGAGTTACGAGCCGGCATGGAAATGGTCGGTTCACGTCGGCCCGGCGACCGGCGCCACTTTATGCGAAGCGGAACATGTCGGCCTGGTTGTGTCCGGTTGCGCAGCCTGCCTGATGAAAGACGGGCGCTATTACGAGATGCGGGCCGGAGATTTGTTTTACATCGGCCCGGGCCACGACAGCTGGGTGGTGGGCGATGAGCCGTATGTGTCGCTCCATTTTCTTGGCGCGGAACATTACGCGCAGCCGTGAACAGATGCCTGGTGTGGCGAATTGTGGCGGTAAATACCATTAGCTGATCGGCAGTCGCAGCCGTATGCTGGCTCCTTAACAATCGCAGCGTCAATCGATCGCGCAGGTGTGCGGCCCCTTTCCTCTGCACACAAAACAGCATCATGAATGCTATCGCTGCTCATCAAGACGAGCTTGAAAAATTGCTCGTGAACTTGTCGGGCAACACTGCCGTCTCAGGGATAACTTTCGTGGCGTTCCTGGATGCGTATATCACACGCCTCGATACGAATTGCTCAGACATCAGCGCCCGCGTCAATCCGCCGCCAGCGCAAATAAACGGAGAATTAACATGGAACCAACATTGACTCAGCACTGCGCGCTCTACTACGCGCAACATAAAACTTCAAAAGGTCGCGCGGCGCTTTTCAAGAAGTTTCGCGCTGCGGCGCGCAAGCGGAGGCCGGATGTTCGGCGGCAGCTGACCTTCGGCGACTTATTCATCGTACCACGACTTCATCAGGACAACGGACGGTGAGCCGCTTCATTGATTGCCATCATGGATCCCCTGACTTTCGCAAGTTCACAAACGAAGAAAGCGATTTTGCCGCAGAGCGACGTTGGGAAAACGAAGGGGGAAATCCGGGGCAACTTCAACAGTTACTGTGTGACGATCGCAAAGAGACGCCACCACCGCGAGGCACGCTGAAGGCATTCTCCTACGAGGTTAACGGCACATGCACCTAATCCAATTCCGCGAAATAATGCGAGATGCTGAAGTCGCATATGCAATTCATCCTATCGTGCGCAAGTACCTCCTAACTGTGGAAGACACGACCAAAGCCCTAACTGCATGCGGCGTGCCGAGGGCTGCCAACGTAGCTCGGATTACGAACGGTTGGACATGACCGCGGCTAGTTTAATAGAGCGCAAGAGTGTCGCTAAAAGAGGGAGCGCTCCAGCTGTCGAAGCTGCAATCCCCTCTGATAACCCGGTGTCGAAAAATAATTACCGCCAATGAGACACTCAAAAAGAGGCCGCCTGGTCCGCAAGGCCCGTGGAAGAGGCGCGCCAGCGCGATCGTCTGACCAGGAAGTGATGCTACATCTGTCGCGTTCTCAGATTTTCAAAGATTACGAACGGGCTTTCAGCGAAGCGGTGGGTTTGCCGCTTAATATTCGAGCACACGATTCATGGTCGCCTGCACACCATGGCAAAACGGATGACGATTCATTCGCCGCGATTCTGGCTCGTTTCAACCAAGCCCGCGCCGCATGCCTAAGGGCTCAAAGCGATGCGTCCCAAGAACTGGCGTCGACGACGCGCACTGTCACTTGGTTTGCGGGACTGTCAGAAAGCGCAGTGCCAGTGTATGTGGGTGACCACATTCTCGGTTTTCTCGAGACCGGCGAAGTGATGCTGAAGAGTCCGACGAAGAAACACTTCGCGAGCATTACTCGGCAGCTCCGCGCGTGGGGCTACAAAACGGATTGGAAGCAACTTGAGCGGGCCTATTTCCGGTCGTGCGTTTTATCGCCTGTCCGGTACCGCGCGATGTTGCGGCTCCTGAGTCTTTTTGCGCGACACCTTTCGATCTTGTCGAATCAACTAGTAGTACGGCGCGAAAACGATGAGTCCACAAATATGACGCGAGCGCGACAATTTATCGAGGACCATCAAGCGGAGCCGCTGTCGCTCGGGCGGATCGCCCAAGTGGCTAATATCAGCAGGCATTACTTTTGCAAGATGTTCAAGAAAGCGACTGGGATAAATTTCACCGACTACCTCTCGAGAGTTCGAGTGGAGAAATCGAAGGCGCTTTTGCTCAATCCCAATTCGCGAATTAGCGAAGCTGCCTTCGCCTGCGGATTTCAATCCATGACGAACTTCAATCGCGAGTTTAAGCGAATTGTTGGTCGCTCTCCCACGCAGTTTCGCGAAGCCCTTCCGAAGCTGCGACGCTCGGTATAGCGCTGTTCGTCCGGTGAGAAAGGCCGAGCAGCTGGGCGAGGCGTGACTCATACGAGTCGCAGGTGGGACAATTGCCGTTCGGCTCAACCCAATCGGGATGCTGGACGCGCAAGGCGTGGTGGATCTGTTGCTGGAGTTGGGTGTAAGAGTGGATTTCGTCAGACATGGCAATTACCTCCGTGAAGGCTCAAAGTGTGGCGCGGGACGGCAACGGCGACTAACTAAGCCGCCCCACACTGGGGGCGAAACGCACGGGATTTTCCGTACG
>Ga0209056_10000502_pt1 | contig 43275 bp, 35 predicted proteins | sample GraSoiAngelo_114_FD_185876 | JGI IMG/M metagenome (GOLD analysis project Ga0209056, IMG submission 185876) | Grasslands soil microbial communities from the Angelo Coastal Reserve, California, USA - 14_0903_13_40cm (SPAdes) (version 2) | ecosystem: Environmental > Terrestrial > Soil > Grasslands...
ATAGGCACGGACGGGCTCGGCCTTGCCCTTCACCTGGAAATCGCCCAGGTCTTCGAAGCCGAAGAGCCGGTCGCGAAGGTGCTGAGTACGCCGGCTCGCGACGATCTGGCCCGGCTTGGCGATGGCCAGGAGCCGCGCGGCAAGGTTGGTCGTGTCACCCACCGCCGTGTAGTCCATGCGGAGGTCGCGACCGATGGCCCCGACGACGACGGGACCGGTGTTGATCCCCATTCGCATGCGAAACTCGATCCCGTGGGCACGCTCGATGTCTTCGGCGAGCGGCCCGAGGTTCGCCTGGATCCTGAGCGCGGCGCCCAGCGCGCGTTGGGCATGGTCTTCATGCGCGATCGGCGCCCCAAAGAGCGCCATCACGCCGTCACCGAGGAACTGGTTGACTGTGCCCTCGTAACCGTGAACCGCATCCAGGATGACCTCGAAGGCGCGGTCCATGATCGAGTGGACGTCCTCGGGATCGAGCTTCTCGGACATCGCCGTAAATCCCGACACGTCCGAGAACATCACGGTGACGATCTTCCGCTCGCCCTCGATGGCGCCCTTGGAGGTGAGGATCTTCTCGGCGAGGTGCCTGGGTGTGTAGGCCTCCGGGGATGCGAAGCGGCTGGACGTCGCCACAGGAGGCGCCGCGACGGCCGGGGCCGAGGCCGGCGCCGCCGCCAGCGCGGCACCCGCCAGCCGGTGGCCGCACTCGCTACAGAACTTGTTCGTCGGAGAGTTGGGGGCCTGGCAAGCGGGACAGAGCGACTGGAGTCGCGTCCCGCACTCCCCGCAGAACTTGGTCCCTGCGGGATTGGCGTGTCGACACTGGGGACACTCCATTCCTATGCTTCCTACTGTTCCGACCCTAATGGATACACCTTAAACGTTCAAAGGGATAGACCTTTAAGCAGTCGGCCAACCGCCACCGACGGCCAAGCCCCGGCGTAACGCCGCCGCTCACCGGCCGCACGCGGGAGCTTGCCATCGGTCGCTACGCCTTCGGAGGGCTCGGAGAGATACCTCTCACTGAATCGCTCGAGACGGTCGAGGTCTACGCGCTGATCCGCGAAACAGCGGAGCACGTCGAGAGCTGAGAGCTGGTCCCTGGCCGCGGTCTAGTCACCCGCGCGTCGTCTCGTCGACGTCGATGCCGTGCTCGACCAGCTTCTTGCGGAGCGTGTTCCGGTTGATGCCGAGGATCTGTGCGGCCCGCACCTGATTGCCGCCGGTTTCCCGAAGCACCGCGCGCAGCAGAGGCTTCTCGACGAGGCCGATCATCAGATCGTAGAGGTTGGCGCTGGCCTGCTCGCGCAGGCCGCGCATGCACTCGATGAGCTTCCGCTCGACGATCTCCTCGAGCGGCGAGTCCGCGGCAACCGCGGCGGCGGCCGAGACCGGCCCGATGGGCAGGTGCTCGGGCAGGATGACGCCGCTCGTCGCCATCACCATCGCGCGCTGGATCACGTTTTCCAGCTCGCGCGCATTGCCGGGCCAATCGTAGCCGACCAGGCGATCGAGGGCCTCGGGGGCGACGCCGCGCTCGCCGAGCTCCGCCGCGTACTTCGCGAGGAAGTGCTCGACCAGGAGGGGGATGTCGCGCCGGCGCTCCCGGAGCGAGGGCAGGCTCATGGTCACGACGTTGAGCCGGTAATAGAGATCCTCGCGGAAGCGTCCGTCTTTCATCAGCGCTTCGAGGTCGCGGTTGGTCGCTGCCAGCACGCGCACGTCGACGCGGATCGGGTCCTGACCGCCGAGCCGCTCGATCGTGCGCTCCTGCAGCGCGCGGAGCAGCTTGGTCTGCAGCTCGACCGGCATGTCGCCGATCTCGTCGAGGTAGAGGGTGCCACCGTGCGCCAGCTCGAGCTTCCCGAGCCGGCGCTCCTTCGCGTCCGTGAAGGCACCGCGCTCGTGACCGAACATCTCCGACTCGAGCAAGGCGGTGGGGATGGCGGCGCACGAGACGGCGACGAAGGGCCGCCCGGCGCGGCGGCTGTAGTGGTGAATCGCGCTGGCGACCAGCTCCTTGCCGGTGCCCGACTCGCCCCGTAACAGCACCGTCACGTCGCTCCCCGCCACGCGGCCGATGGTCTTGTAGACGTCCTGCATACGAGGGTGCCGGCCGATGATGGCGCCGAACTCCCACACCTCCTGCAGGCCGCTCCGAAGGCGCGTGACCTCCTGGGTCAGCCGGCGCGCCGCCATGGCCCGCTCGGCGAGCAGCAGCACCTCGTCGAGATCGAAGGGCTTCGCGAGGTAGTCGTAGGCGCCACGTTGCATCGCCTGGATCGCGGTATCCATAGTGCCGTGAGCGGTCATCATGATGACGCACGCGTCGCCGCGGATCTGGCGGAGCCGGGCGAGCGCACTGAGGCCGTCGAGCCCTGGCATCCGCACGTCGAGGAAGACCAGGTCGAACGGCTCCGCCTCGAAGCCGCGGACCGCGCTGTCGCCGTCTTTGACGGCAACGACGTCGTAACCCGCCTGGCGCAGGCCCTTCTCCAGCACCCAGCGCAGGCTGTCTTCGTCGTCGGCGATCAGGACGCGCGCTGTCATGGTAGCGGGTGCCTCGAGGCCGGCTTTGACCGAGGGTGGCCTGACACAGAAGCGAGTGGCTCCGACACGCCCGATCTGGACGCGAGGGGCTCCGATATGCCCGATCTGGCCCGAGGCGGTTTGGAAGCGATCCGGCTCCGCATCGGTCGTTCTCTCCGCCGTTCCGTCACCTGGCGATGGGCAGGAAGCAGGTCACAGTCGTGCCGCGTCCCTCCGCGCTCTCAACCTGAATCGCACCGCGGTGCTCCTCGAGGATGCGGTGACAGATCGCGAGGCCGAGCCCGAGGCCCCTGTCCTTGGTCGTGAAGAAGGGATCGAAGATCCTCGCGCGCACGTTCGCAGGGATCCCGGCGCCCTCGTCAGCCACCTGCGCCTCGACCATGCTGCGCTGACCGGCTCCCAGGTCCATCTTGCCGAAGAGCGGGTTGAGGCTCACCCGTGTCGTCAAGGTCAGCCGTCCCCCGCTCCCCATCGCGTCCAGGGCATTTCGCACGAGGTTGTGGAACACTTGGAGAAGCCGGTCCTCGTCGCCGAGGATCGGCGGAAGACTCGGGTCGTAGCGCCGGATCAGCGCGACGCCGCGCTCGCGCGCGCCTTCCTCGGTCAGGATCGTGACCCGCTCGAGGAGCTGGTGGAGATTGAGCGGCACCGGGCGCAGCTGCACCGGCCGCGCCAGATCGAGGAGCATCTCGATGATGCGGTTCACGCGGTCGACCTCGGTCAGGAGCACGTCGGTGTATTCGCCCAGGCGCGGGTCCGCCCCGAGCTCGCGCTTGAGCAGTTGCACGGCCCCGCGGATGGCGCCAAGCGGATTCCGCACCTCGTGGGCGAGCCCGACCGCCATCCGGCCCGCCGCCGCCAGCGTCTCACCCCGGCGGACCTCGGCCTCGAGCTGACGGATCCGCGAGAGGTCGCGAAGCACGACGACGGCGGCCTCGACCTGTCCGTCGCGGCCGCAGAGCGGCGCCGTGACGATCGACACGGGCACCCGACGACCGTCGCCGCGCTCCACGAAGCTCTCGGCCTCCGAGCGGCTCTCCCCTGTGGCAAGCGTCTCGCCGAGCCGGCGCACGACGGAGGCCTCCGGCGAAAAGATCTCCTTGACGTAGCGGCCTTCCGCGCGCCGCGCCGACCGCTCGGTGAGCACCTCGGCCGCGGCGTTCCAGAAAACGACCCGGAGCTCGGTATCGACCGCGATCACCGCATCGGGGAGACCCGCCAGAACCGACTCGTAGTTCATTGTAGCGGGGTCCGTGAGGCCGGCTTTAACCGGGGGTGGCCTGAGAAAGAAGCGACCCGGCTCCGCATCGCCCGGTCGGTCCGTAGCGGCCCACGGGCGGGCTCGCTCCGAGGGTGGCCCGAGACTGGCGCGAGCCGGCTCCGCATCGCCCGGTCAGTCCGTAGCGCCCGCGGGGGCGGCGCGCACTGGGCGTGGCCAGAGACTCGCGCGAGCCGGCTCCGCGTCGCCCGGTCGGTCCGTAGCGCCCGGGAGGGCGGGGCGCACTGGGCGTGGCCCGAGACTGGCGCGAGCCGGCTCCGCGTCGCCCGGTCGGTCCGTAGCGCCCGCGGGGGCGGCGCGCACTGGGCGTGGCCCGAGACTCGCGCGAGCCGGCTCCGCATCGCCCGGTCGGTCCGTAGCGCCCGCGGGGGCGGCGCGCACTGGGCGTGGCCCGAGACTCGTGCGACCCGGCTCCGCATCGCCCGGTCACTCCGTGGCGGCCTGGAGAGCGGGGTCCACATTGGCTGCTTCATCCCGCGAGCGCCAGATCCGGGGCGGCGTTGAGCGATAGCGGCGCCCGTTCCCCGGCCGCAAGGCGTGCCGTCCCGGCGGCGGCGATCATCGCCGCATTGTCAGTGCAGAGGTGCCGCGGCGGGACGTGCAGATGCAATCCGTGCTCGATCGCCGCCGCCTCGAGCGCGGCGCGCAGGGGGCCGTTGGCGGCGACGCCCCCGGTCAGGACGACGCGCTTGATCCCGTGATGGAGGGCCGCCTTGACGGTCTTCCGCACGAGCATCTTCACGATCGTCGCCTGGAACGACGCGGCAACGTCCGCGACCTCCGTGCGCTCGAGGGGCGCGTGTTGCTTGACGTAGAGGGAGACCGATGTCTTAACGCCGCTGAACGAGAAGTCGGGAGCGCCGTCGCTCATCTGCGCCAGCGGGAACATGATCGCCTTCGGATCGCCGCTGGCCGCCACGCGTTCGATCACGGGCCCCCCCGGAAAGCCGAGGCCGAGGAGCTTCGCGACTTTGTCGAACGCTTCGCCGGCGGCGTCGTCGCGCGTCTGGCCCACCAACGAATACTCGAGCGGTGCCCGCGCCCGGTACAGCGCCGTGTGGCCACCTGAGACGACCAGCGCCAGGAACGGATGCTCCGGCGGGTCCTCGGTCAAGAACGTCGCGTAGATGTGCCCTTCCAGGTGGTTGACGGCGACCAGCGGCAGCCGGTGGACGTACGCGAGCGATTTCGCGACCGCACAGCCCACGAGCAGCGAGCCGACCAGCCCGGGCCCCTGGGTGACGGCCACCCCGTCCAGCTCCCGCAATCTCACGCCCGCATCGGCGAGCGCCTTCTCGACCACCGGCACGATGACTTCGAGGTGGCGGCGCGAGGCGAGCTCCGGAACGACACCGCCGTACGGCGCGTGGATCGCGTCCTGCGAGGCGACGACGCTCGAGAGCACACGGCGGCCATCGGCGAGCACCGCCGCCGCCGTCTCGTCACATGAGCTCTCGATCCCGAGTACAACCATCCGTCGTCCTTTCGCGCGCGTTGCGAGGGCCGCACAGACAGCAAGGGCGATGCAGCCGAGTCCCTGGCCCCCGGCCTGGCATCGCCCTCGATGCGTGGGGCCGCGACTACTGCGGCCGGACCTGGGCCTGCGGGTTCTGCCCCGGACGCTGCTGCTCGATGATGCGCATCGTCTTGATCACGTCGAGCGCCCGCTGCACCTGGATGTCCTTCTTGAGCTCCTCCATCGGATCGAGCGACGCCTGCCGCTCTCTTACGGACGACGACGCCGGCTCTTTCGGGATCTCCACGACGATGTCCGGCGTGATGCCCTTGCCGTGGATCGACCGGCCCTTGGGTGTGAAGTACTTCGCGGTCGTGAGCCGGAGCCCCGAGCCGTCGGACAGCGGGATGATCGTCTGCACCGATCCCTTCCCGAAGGTCTGGGTACCGACGACGATCGCGCGGCCCCAGTCCTGCAACGCACCCGCCACGATCTCGGAGGCGGACGCGCTCCCCTGGTTGACCAGCACGACCATCGGCAGCGTGGGGTAGGACTTCTTCGCATGGGCCGAGAAGCGCATGTTCTGGTTGCGGACGCGCCCCTCGGTGTAGACGACGAGCTTGCCGTCGTCGATGAACTCCTCGGTCACCTCCACGGCGGCCGTCAGGAGCCCACCCGGGTTGTTGCGCAGGTCGAGGAGGAGCGCCTTCATGCCCGACTTGGAGGCCTTCTCGAGCGCGGCGGCCAGGTCCCCGGGCGATTGCTCCTGGAACTGCCGGAGCTTGACGTAGGCGATGCCGCCACCGAGATCGTGCGAGCGCACCGATTGCACCCGAATCTGCTCACGCGTGATGTCGAAATCCTTCGGCTCGGTCCAGCCCTCGCGCACCACGGTGATCGTCACCTTGGTGCCGGGCTTGCCGCGCATCCGCTTGACGGCGTCGGGCAACTGCATGTCCTTCGTCACCAGTCCGTCGATCTTCACGATGCGGTCACCGGTCTGCAGCCCCGCGCGGTAGGCCGGCGTTCCCTCGATGGGCGACACGACGGTGAGGACGTCGTCCCGCAACGTGATCTCGATCCCGAGACCGCCGAAGCTTCCGGTCGTCTCGACCTGCATCTCCTTGTAGCTGTCCGGGTCGAGGAACGAACTGTGCGGGTCGAGGCCGCGCAGCGTCCCTTTGATCGCGCTGTAGATGAGATCCTTCGGCGGCACCTCGTCCACGTACTGGTTCTGCACGATGGAGAGGACCTCGGTGAAGAGCTTGAGCTGCTCGTAGGTGGCGCTGCCGTCCGCGCTCTTGCTGGCCACGGACCCACCGAGGGACAGCGTGAGCACCACCAGGAGCGAGCCGATCACGAAGGCCTTCTTCATGGATCTCCCCTCATCCGGCGCTTAACCGCCCTGGCGGAGCCACTGCTCCGGGTCCAGGGGCCTGCCCTGATATCGAACCTCGAAATAAAGCCGCGGCCCGGCGAGCGAACCTGTATCACCCACGGTGCCGATCCGCTGCCCCTGTCGCACGTCCTCACCCTCGCGCGCCTCGATCTCCGCGATGTGCGCGTAGAGCGTGTAGTACTCGTTTCCGTGGTCCACGATGATCAGGTTCCCGTACCCCTTGAACCACCCCGTATAGACGATGTGGCCCGCGTGCACCGCGGCGACTTCCCGACCCACCGCCGCCTCGATGTCGACGCCATTCCGGAAAGTCCGGGTCCCGAATCTCGGGTGTACCTGCGCACCGAACCCCGTGACGATCCGCCCCTCGGTCGGCCAGGGCAGGCGTCCCTTGAGGCTCCCGAACCCGACCGTGGGCGCCTCGATCCCACCCTTGGGTGGCGGCGGTACCTTGGCCAGCCTACGTTGCTTGGCCTGCAGCTCGCGGATGAACGCCTCGAGACGCTGGGCGGCTTCCGTTAACTCGCCCACGATGCGTTCGTGATACGCGCGCTCGTCGCGCACCTTCGCGAGGATCGTCCGCCGCTTTGCGACCTCGCGATCGACCTCCGCTTGCTCCCGCTTGGCCTCGTCGTGGAGGCTTGCCAGCTCTCGCTGCTGCGTCTCCTCTCGGCCTTTGCGGTCCGCTAACCTCTCAGAAGTAACACGATACTCTTGAATGAGCCGGGCGTCCAGGGCCGCGAGGCTCGCGAGGTGGCGCACGGCGGTCGCGCGCGTCACGGGGTCGTCGCCGCTCAAGATGACCGGCAAGGCGCCGCCCTGCGCGTGCACGCGGTACATCGCCCGGAGCCGGCCGGCGAGGGCGTTCACCTGGCCGGCGCGCTGGCGCTCGAGCTTCGAGATGTCGCCGCGGAAAAGCTGGACCTCCGCCTGGGTTCGCTTGATGCGCGTCTCCAGCCGCGTGACCTCGTGCTGCTTGGCCGCGAGCCGGCGCTCGATCTCCTCGAGCTCGGCGAGCAGCGACGTCTCGCGGGCCCGCGCCGCCGTGACTCGTTCTTTTTCTTCCTTCAGCTGCTGCTGCGTCTGCTGCAGCTTCCGCTGCTCGGCCTGCAGGGGGTCGTCACGCTTCGGCTGGCCGGCCGCCGGGAGGGCGGCCAGCGTCGCGAGCGTCGCCACCAGCAGCAGGCGCTTCATGGCTCGCGACTGGCCCGGGCGAGCCATCCGCCGAGCCCTCCGAGGAGCGCCCCCGCGCCGAGCAACGCCGCGACGCCGACGGGCGTGAAGAACACGAGCTGGGAGATGCCGAGCGTGAGGTTGACGAGTGGCTCGAGGCGCGGCGCCACCACCGAGTGCGTGACGACGAGCGCTGCCAAGGCCAGGACGGCGCCGGCCAGCCCCTGCATCATTCCCTGGAGAAGCACGGGTAGCCGGATCGTCAGCTCGGAGGCGCCGACGAGCCGCATGATCTCGGTCTCGTGCCGCCGCGCGTGGAGGATCAGCGTCGTCGCCGTCGTGACGGTCAGGATGGCGGCGACCGCGAGCACCGCGCCCACCCCGAAGCCGATCGTGCCCAGGAGCCGCTGCCAGTGCGCGAGCCGCTCGACCCAGTCCGCGCTCCCGGCGACCTCGTCCGCCTCGGGCAGCGCGGCCAGACGCGCCAGGAGCTCGCGCGCGCCTTCGGGTGTCGCGGCGACCGCCGACGGCGTCACCTCCAGCGACGCGGGCAGCGGGTTCGCCGGAAGCTGGTCGACCACGCCCGCGTCCTTGCCAAGGACCTGCTTCAGCGCGCGAAGCGCGTCCGCCTTTCCGATGAAGACCACGCCGGCGACGCCCGGCATCACCCGGACGCGCTCGAGCAACGCGGCGACGTCGCCGGCGGACGGCTCGCGCTTGAGATAGACGACGATGCGTACGCGATCACGCCACTTGGCGACGGCGCGGTCGAGATTGGAGGAGACCAGCCAGAAGCCGCCGAGCGCGGCCAACGACAGCGTGATCAGCACCACGGCGCTGACGGCGACCCGCCCGGCCCGCCGGAGATCGCGCAACGCCTCGCCGACCAGGAAGCCGAGCACGCGGTCTCAGCCCTCGTCCTTCACGACGCGCCCACCCTCGAGCGTGAGGGTGCGCCGGCGGAGCCCCGCGGCCAGCCGAGCCTGGTGAGTGGCCAGCACGATCGTCGTCCCGCCCGCCCCGATGTCCTTGAGCACGTCGACGATCTCCGCCGCCATCGCCTCGTCCAGATTCCCGGTCGGCTCGTCCGCGAGAAGGAGTGGTGGTCGCCGCACGATGGCGCGGGCCAGCGCCGCTCGCTGGGCCTCGCCCTGCGAGAGCTGAGCGGGGTACGCCTGGGCGCGCGCCGACAACCCAACCATGCGGAGGGCGTCGAAGGCACGCGCGGTGATGTCGCGGCGGGGCGTACCGAGGACACGCAGGACGAAGGCGACGTTCTCGTAGACCGTCCGGACGGGGAGGAGCTTGGCGTCCTGGAAGACGACCCCGATCGAGCGTCGGAGCGGCGCCACCTCCGAGCGACGCATGGCCACGAGGCCGTAGCCGAGGACCTCGACGTCGCCTTCGGAGGGAAGGTCGTCGCGGTAGAGGAGCCGGAGGAGCGTCGTCTTGCCGGCGCCGCTGGCACCGGTCAGGACGACGAACTCGCCCTTGTCGACCCGGAACGAAACCTCGCGCAGCGCAGGGACCTTCACGGGCCCGACCGAGTACACCTTCGAAACCCGGTGAAGCTCAATCATGGCGGGCGCTTCCGATTATAGCCGTCACAACTGGATTTTCGAGAGCTTGTCCTCCAGGAGGCGGTCCACCAGCGCCGGGTTGGCCTTGCCCCCGGTGGCCTTCATCACCTGCCCGACGAGCGATTTCTTCGCGACCGTCTTGCCGCGCTTGAAGTCCTCGATCGCCTTCGGGTTGGCGGCCATCACCGAGTCGACGATCCCGCCGAGTACCGTCTCGTCAGCGACCTGGGTGAGCCCCTCGCGGCCGACGATCGTCGGAGCATCCTCGCCCGAAGCAAGCATCCTCAGGAACACGTCTTTGGCGATCTTGCCGCTGATCGTGCCGTCGGCAATGAGCCGCAGGAGGCCGGCCAGATTGCGCGGCGGCACCGCTCGCGCGATGGCCCGTTCGTCGCCCACGGCCAGCGCCCGCAGGGATTCAGAGAGGATCCAGTTAGAGACCGCCTTGGCATCGGCGAAATCCGCGACGGTCGCCTCAAAATAGTCCGCGAGAGGCGCGTGGTGCGTGAGGATGTCGGACGTCGAGACCGAGAGGCCGTACTGGTCGACAAACCGCTGGCGCCGGGTGCGCGGCAGCTCCGGGAGCTCCGTCCGAATCTCCTCGACCCATCGCCGATCGATGTGGAGCGGGACGAGATCGGGTTCAGGGAAGTATCGATAGTCGTGCGCGTACTCTTTCGAGCGCATCGAGCGCGTGACCTCGCGGTCCGCGTCCCAGAGCCGTGTCTCCTGCACGATGTGCTCACTCATTGCGAGCGCCGCCGTCTGACGAACCACTTCGAACTTCAATGCCCGCTCGACGTTCCGGAACGAGTTCAGATTCTTGATCTCGACCTTCGTCCCGAGCGGGGTGCTCCCCCGAGGACGCAGCGAGATGTTGGCGTCGCACCTGAGCGAGCCCTCCTCCATGTTGCCGTCGCAGACCCCGAGGTAGACCAGTACCTCGCGGAAGGCCCGCAGGTACGCGGCGGCCTCTTCTGGGGATCGGAGCTCTGGCCGCGACACCGTCTCCATGAGCGGCACGCCGGAACGGTTGAAGTCCACGAGGCTCGCCTGGGCCGTCGCGAGCGTGCCCTCGTGCAGGAGCTTGCCGACGTCCTCCTCGAGGTGGAGGCGCTGGATTCCGATGCGCCGAGGCGCACCGTCGACCTCGATGTCGAGAAACCCGTCTTCTGCGAGAGGCTCTTCATACTGGCTGATCTGGTAGTTCTTCGGCATGTCCGGGTAGTAGTAGTGCTTTCGCGCAAAGCGGCACCTGGCGTTCACGCGGCAGTTGAACGCCAGCGCGGTCCGGATTCCAAACTCGACCGCCCGCCGGTTGACGACCGGTAGGACGCCGGGCATGCCCTGGCAGACGGGACAGGTTTGTGAGTTGGGCCGCGCGCCGAACGTTGTCGGGCAGCCACAGAACATCTTCGACCGAGTCAGGAGCTGGGCGTGAACTTCGAGCCCGATGACGACCTCGTAGTCGGTGGTCACGGGGTTCACGAGACCAGCCCGCCCCGAGGGCGGCCCGAGAACGGAGCGAGTGGCTCCGACACGCCCGATCTCACACGCTCGCTTCGGCGACCCGGCTCCGTCACGCGGTCAGCTCCGGACGGCGCGAGCGCCACGGCGTCGCCTGCTCGTAGGCGTATGCGGCGCGTAGCACCCGGGCCTCGTCGAGAGGGCGGCCGAGGACCTGGAGCCCGATCGGCAGCCCTGCCCCGCTGAAGCCGCACGGCACGGAGACGCCGGGGATCCCGGACAGGTTGCCCGGGATCGTGAAGACATCGTTGAGGTACATGGACAGCGGGTCTTCCTTCTCGCCGTGCTTGAACGCGACGTTGGGCGTCGTCGGCGCCACGATGAGGTCCACGCGCGCGAACGCGGCCGCGAACTCGCGACGCACCAGCGTCCGGACGCTCTGGGCCTTGCCGTAGTACGCATCGTAATAGCCGGCCGACAGCGCGTAGGTGCCGAGCATGATCCGGCGCTTGACCTCGGCGCCGAAGCCCGCCGCGCGCGTCCGGCTCTCCATCTCGACGAGATCGCGGCCCGGCACGCGCAGCCCGAACTTGACGCCGTCGTATCGCGCGAGATTCGACGACGCCTCGGCGGGCAGGATCAGGTAGTAGGCCGCCAGCGAATGCTTGGTCGTCGGCAGCGACACGCGCTCCACCCGGGCCCCGAGCCCCTTCAGCACCTCGATCGCCGCGCGGACGGCGCGCTCCACGTCGGGGTCCATGCCGTCGATGAAGTACTCGTCGGGGAGCCCGAGCGTGAGGCCGGCGACCCCTTTCGGCAGCTCCGCGATGTAGTCGGGGACGGGCGCCGCGATGGACGTCGCGTCCCGTCGGTCGTGGCCGGCGACCACGCCGAGCAGAAGCGCCGCGTCCCTGACGTCCTGGGCGAACGGCCCGATCTGGTCGAGCGAGGACGCCAGCGCGACCAGGCCGTAGCGCGACACGCGGCCGTACGTCGGCTTCATGCCCACCACGCCGCAAAAGGCAGCGGGTTGCCGGATCGAGCCGCCGGTGTCGCTGCCGAAGCTGCCGGCGGCCAGCCCGCCCGCCACCGCCGCGGCCGACCCTCCCGACGAGCCCCCGGGCACGCGGGCGAGATCCCAGGGATTGCGCGTCGGATGGAAGGCCGAGTGCTCGGTGGATGAGCCCATCGCGAACTCGTCCATGTTGGTCTTGCCGAGGATCACCGCGCCCGCCGCCCGCAGCCGCGCGACGACCGTCGCGTCGTAGGGCGGGACGAACGCCTCGAGCATCTTCGAGCCGCACGTGGTCCGCACGCCGCGCGTGCAGAGCACGTCCTTGAGGGCCACCGGGACGCCGTCGAGCGGGCCCAGCGGCTTGCCGGCGCGCCAGCGCAGCTCGGACTCGCGCGCCGCGGCCAGCGCCTGTTCCCGCACCACGGTCAGGTACGCGCCCACCCGGCCGTCGAGCGCGTCGATGCGGGCCAGGTAGGCCTCGGCGACCGCGGTCGGAGTCAGGCCGCCCCGCCGGTAGGCGTCGGTCAACTCGTGGATGGGCCGGTGCATCACTCCTCGATGATCCGCGGCACGCGGAAGAGCTCACCGCTGCGGTCCGGGGCGTTGGCGAGCATCTCATCCTGGGGGAAGCACGGCTCGACCTCGTCCTCGCGCATGACGTTGACGACGTCCACGGCGTGCGAAGTCGGCTCGACGCCTTCGGTGTCGACCGCGCGCAGCGTGTCGAGGTGCGCCAGGATGGAGTTCAGCTGCTCGCGCATCCGCTCGAGCTCAGCCTCGGTCAGGGCCAGGCGGGTCAACCGCGCCACGTGCTCGACGTCCTTGCGCTCGATCATCCGCTCACAGCTCCTCTCACAGCTCCTCGAGGTGGGCGTACTGCAGCGAGAGCCGCTTGCGGCCCACGCTGGCGAACCCCACCGTCACGACGAAGTCGGCGCCGTCCCGCTCGATCCCGACCACGAGGCCCTCGCCGAAGCGCGCGTGCCGCACCCGGGCGCCCACGCGGAGCGGGAGATTCTCGGTGACGGTGTCCGCGGCCGCGGCATAGGCCGCCGCGTCGGCGGTCCAGCCGGCCGGCGGCTCGCGCCGGGTGTTCAGCGAGGCCAGCTGGCTCTCCGGCATCTCGCGCAGAAACCGCGACGGCTCGCCGACGCCGTAGCCGTGGATCCGGCGATGCAGGGCGTAGGAGAGGTAGAGCCGCTCCCGTGCGCGCGTCAGGCCCACGTAGCACAGGCGCCGCTCCTCTTCGACCTCCTCCTCGTCGCTCATCGACCGGGCGTGGGGAAACACTCCCTCCTCCAGCCCCGTCATGAACACCGCCGGGAACTCGAGCCCCTTGGCCGAGTGGAGAGTCATCAGGGTCACGCGCGCTCCGTCGTCCTGCAGCTCGTCGATGTCGGCCATCAGGGCTACCCCGTCCAGGAACCCCTCGAGCGTCGGGGTGGACTCCGCGCGCAGGTAGTCCTCCGCGGCGTGGATCAGCTCCTCGAGATTCTCGAGGCGCGCTTCGGCCTCGGGCGAGCGCTCCTCGCGCAGCGCCGCGCGATAGCCCGAGACGTTCAGCAGCTGGTCGATGAAGGCCGGCGGCGTCATCCCCGCTCGTCGGTCGGCCAGGCCACGGATCAGCGCCGCGAACTCCTCGAGCGCGCGGCGCGGCTTGCCGGAGAGCGCAGCGGGCGGATCGTCCGCGACGGCGAGCAGGGCGCGTCCCGCGCGCGCCTCGTCCAGGCGTGCGAGCGTGGCCGGCCCGATGCCCCGGACCGGCGTCTGGATGGCCCGCCGGAAGGCGACGTCGTCCGCCGGGTTGACCGCGAGACGCACGTACGCCAGCGCGTCCTTGATCTCCCGGCGCTCGTAGAAGCGCACGCCCCCGACGATCCCGTACGGGACGCGCGCGCGGCGCAACGCGTCCTCGAGCACTCGGGACTGGGCGTTGGTCCGGTAGAAGACGGCGACGCCGTTCCACGGCACGCCGTCGCCGCGCAGCCCCAGGATCGTCTGGGCGACGAAGTTCGCCTCCTCGTGCTCGTCCCAGGCACGGTAGAGCTTCGGTAGGTCGCCTTCGGGGTTCTCGGTCCAGAGCGTCTTGTCCTTGCGCTGCTGGTTGTGATCGATCACCGCCGAGGCGAGCGAGAGGATGCGCTGAGTCGAGCGATAGTTCTGCTCGAGCTTCACGACGCGGGTGCCTGGATAGTCGTGCTCGAAGTCGAGGATGTTCCGGATGTCGGCGCCGCGCCAACGATAGACCGAGTTGTGGACAAGGAGTCCTCCGGCGACGTAGTTCCGAAGGTCCTCGACGGACAGATCGTAGACAAACCCGCGGTAGGACTTCGTCTCCACCTTCGACACCCGGGCCTCGCACACCTCGCCGGCCCTGACGACGGGCACCACCATTCCCGGGCGCAGATGGCTCGCCGGCATGAACTGGAATGCCTTGCTGGGCGTGAGCCGCGCGCGACGCACCACCTCAGCGTCGGCGGTCTGACAGAGACTCTGGGCGAACGCGAGCCCCTTGTCGTACTCATGTCGCGAGGTCTCGACCCGCCAGGTCTGCCGTTTCCCCGGTCGCGTCTTCGCCACCATCGAGACGGCTTCACGCAGCGTCTCGTCCGAGCTGACGAGCTGGATCCGGTGTTCGTGCCAGGCGTGCGGCCGCGGGTCGCCGAACATCGTGAAGTGAACGATTTTCCGCGATGGCTTCCCCGACCCGATCACGCGCGCCCGATGGTGTGGGTACTCGGGGAAGAGCAGGAGATCGGTCATGAGCCGCTGGGCCCTCGATCGCGTATCGACTTGGTTATACAGGCGTTCGATATGGTGCTGCATCAGCGCCATCCGCCGGCCGCGGGTATGAAACACCATCGTCGGCAGGCCATACTCCGCCGCATAATAGGACTCCAGATATCGGGCGTCAGCACCTGAAGCGCACGTCGCAAGGATCCAGAGCTTGTCCGCGGTTTCGTGGCTCGTCCGGATCTGGACTCCGGAGACCAGCGCCTTGTCGTCGCCCGAGCGGACGCCGCGCGTGACTCCCACGCGGTACCCGAGGCGTCGGTGATACATGAGGTACACGTAGTAGCAGTCCGGATCTGGGTCGATCCGCGCAAAAACAACGTGGTTCGGAGTCGCTCGGAGCTCGTGGCCGTCGTCGGTCGTTATGACGACGACCTTTCCATCGAACGGAGTCCGCTGTACCGCTTCGACACGCCCGACACGCAGTGACCCCCAGCCGGCTCCAGCGAAAACGCGGTCGCCTTCCTTGATGCGCTCGATGCGCTTCGGTCCTGCCGGTGTCTCGACGATCGTTCCCTCGACGAGGCACTGGTCGGGATCGCCCACGACGCAGATGCTCCGATGTTCGCCGGTCAGCAAACGGATGATCCGGTATTGGGCGCGGTTGGTGTCCTGGTACTCGTCCACGAGGACGTGGCGCCAGAGGCCGCGGTACCAGGCGAGCGCCTCCGGGACCTCCTCGAAGAGCCGCACCGTCTTCAGGAGCAGGTCGTCGAAGTCCACGGCGCCGACCGCGCGCAGGCGCTCCTCGTAACGCCCGAAGACCAGCGCGATTTTCTCTTCCCACGATCCCCGCGCCCCGCGCTTCGCGTCGTCGACGCCGAGCATGTGGTTCTTCCAGGCGCTGATGCGCTGGGTGACGGCGCCGGGGGTCGTGGTGCGCTCGCCGAGGTCGAGCTCCTTCATGCTCTCCTTGACGAGACTCTCGCGATCGTCCTCGTCGTAGATGACGAAGTGGGCCGGCAACCCGATGTGGCGACCGTGCTGGCGAAGAACGCGCACGCACGCCGAGTGGAAGGTGGCGATCAGCGGCGCCCGGATGCCCACCGGGAGCAGCAGCGACTCGACCCGGCGCGCCATCTCGCCCGCCGCCTTGTTGGTGAACGTGACCGCGAGGACGTTCCGCGGCGAGATGTCGCGGGCGCCGACGAGCCAGGTGATCCGATAGGCGATGACGCGCGTCTTGCCGCTCCCGGCGCCGGCGAGGACCAGGAGCGGCCCGTCGTCCGCGGTGACAGCCTCGCGCTGCGGGGGGTTGAGATCGTCGAGGAGGTGCGTGAGCTCCGAGAGCACCGGACGATTGTACCGAGCGATCCGTGTGTCGCCAACCCGAAGCTTCGCTCGGAGTCCAGCGCGGCGCCGTGCGCGGCGCGTTACTCGACCGTGACGCTCTTCGCGAGGTTCCGGGGCTGATCCACGTCGCAGCCGAGTCGCACCGCGATGTGATAGGCGAGGAGCTGCAGGGGGATCACCGTGATCAGCGGCGCCAGGAGATCGGCGCAGGCCGGGACCTCGATCACGTGCTGCGCCTTCGCGGCGACGGCCCGGTCGCCGGCGTGCACGACGGCGATGACTTGACCGTCGCGGGCGAGGACCTCTTCGATGTTGCCGAGCATGCGCTCGTAGGAGCCGTCGCGCGGGGTCAACGCGACGACGGGCAGCCGGTCGGCGATGAGCGCGATGGGGCCATGCTTCATCTCGCCGCCGGCGTAGCCTTCGGCGTGGATGTAGGAGATCTCCTTGAGCTTGAGCGCGCCCTCGAGGGCGATCGGAAACTGGAGCCCGCGGCCGAGATAGAGGAAGTCGCGCGCGCCGGCGAGCTCGCGGGCGATCCCCGCGACCTGACCATCGAGCTCGAGCGTCTTCTCGACCAGACGCGGGATCTCGACGAGGTCGTGGATCCGCTTCTTCACGTCCTCGGCCGTGATGGCGCCGCGGTGGCGGCCGAGCCAGAGGCCGAGGAGGTAGGTCGCCACGATCATCGTCGAGAAGGCCTTCGTCGAAGCGACGCCGATCTCCGGTCCGGCATGCATGTAGAGGACGCCCGTGGCCTCTCGCGCCAGGGCCGACCCCACGACGTTGGTGATCGCGAGAATCGGGCACCCCTTGAGTCGGGCCGCCTTGACGGCGCCGAGGGTGTCGGCGGTCTCGCCCGACTGGGAGATCGCGACCACGAGAGTCTCGGGGCCCACGAGGGCGTCGCGGTACCGAAACTCGCTGCCGAGATCGGCCTCGGCCGGGATGCCGGCGAGCCGCTCCATCATCGTGCGACCCAGCATCGCCGCGTGGAACGCGGTCCCGCAGGCGACGAGGACCACCCGCTCGACAGCGCGCACGGCGTCGGGGGCGAGGTTCACGTCGGGCAGGACCACGTTGCCGGTCTCGGGGGCGATTCGGCCGCGGAAGGTGTCGGTGATGGCGCGCGGCTGTTCATGCATCTCCTTGAGCATGAAATGCCGATAGCCACCCTTCTCGGCCATGATCGGATCCCACAGGATGCGGACCGAGGCGCGCCGGACGGGCTCGCCCTCGAGGGTCGACAGCTCGACGGAGTCGGCCGTGACGACCGCCACTTCGTTGTCTTCGAGGACGACCACGTCCCGCGTGTGGGCGAGAATCGCGGGAATGTCGGAGGCCACGAACATCTCCCCTTGGCCGAGCCCCACCACCACGCTGCCCGCGCCCTGCTTGGCGGCGACGAGCCGATCGGGCGCGGCGGTCGAGACGACGCCGACGGCGTAGGAGCCGGTGACCTCGCGGAGCGCCGCTTTCACGGCCCAGTCGAGCCGCCCGGTCGCCTTGAGGTGGTGCTCGACGAGGTGGGCAACCACCTCGGTGTCCGTCTCCGACTTGAACCGGTGGCCTTCGGCGAGGAGGCGCTCCTTGATCTCGAGGTAGTTCTCGATGATCCCGTTGTGGACGACGACGAGCGTGCCCTCGCAGTCGGTGTGGGGGTGGGCGTTCTCCTCGGACGGTCGGCCATGGGTCGCCCAGCGCGTGTGGCCGATGCCGAGCGCGCCGCTCAGCGGCCGCTCGCCGAGGACTCCTTCGAGCATCTTGATCCGGCCCGCGGCGCGCCGAACGTGGAGCTGGCCGTGGTGGAGCACGGCGATGCCGGCGGAGTCGTAGCCCCGATACTCGAGGCGCTTCAGTCCTTCGACGATGATGCCGACCGCGCTCCTGGCACCGACGTACCCGACGATTCCGCACATGGCTAGCCTCGATGCTCTTCGCGCTTCTTGGTCTTCCGAGCTGCCCAGCCCTCTTTGACGACCTGCGGGGCCCGTCCCACGGCGAGCGCTCCGGGCGGGACGTCCTTCGTGATCGTCGAGCCCGCTCCGATGTAGGCGCCCTCACCGACGGTGAGTGGCGCCACCAGGCTCGTGTTGGTCCCGATGAAGGCGCGGTCCTCGATCTTCGTCTCGTGCTTGGCGACTCCGTCATAGTTACACGTGATCGTCCCGGCGCCGACGTTGACGTCCTCGCCGACGGTGGCGTCGCCGACGTAGGAAAGGTGTGGCACCTTCGACCCCCGCCCGATCCTCGACTTCTTCAGCTCGACGAAGTTGCCGACCTTCGCCCTCGACCCCACGTGCGACAGCGGCCGCAGGTGGCAGAACGGGCCGAGCGTGGCCGCGTCCTCGATCACCGATTCCCTCAGGACACAGTACGGCAAGAGCGTCACGCGGTCACCGACCCGGCACGAGCTCAGGTGGCAGCCGACGCCGACGACGCACTCGCCGCCGATCACCGACTGCCCTTCGATCACCACCTGGGGATGGATCGTCGTGTCCGGCCCGACCGTGACCGTGTCCTCGATGTAGGTGCTGGCGGGATCGAGGATGGTCACGCCCTCGTCCATCAACCGATCGAGGATCCGCCGCCGCTGGACCGCGGCGACCGCTGCGAGCTGTTTGCGGTCGTTGACACCGACAGCCTCGCCGGGATCGAGGGTCACGACCGCGTCCACCCGTGCTCCGGCCCGCGACAAGACGCCGATCACGTCCGTCAGGTAGTACTCTCCCTGGTCGTTGTCGGGACGGATCTTGCCGAGTGCCGGCCAGAGCCGTCCGGCGGCGAAGCAATACACCGACGTGTTGATCTCGGCGATCTTCTTCTCGGCGTCGGTTGCGTCGCGGTCCTCGACGATCCGCTTGACCCGCCCCCCCTGGCGCAAGACGCGCCCGTATCCCTGGGGCTCGGGGACGACCGCGGTCAGCACGGTCGCCGCCGCGCGACTCTTCCGGTGGTGGGCGACGAGACGCTCGATGGTCTCGACGGACAGCAGGGGCATGTCGCCCGGCAGGACGAGGATCGCCCCCTCGAGGCACTCGGGCCGGGCTTGCAAGACAGCGTGACCGCTGCCGAGCCGTTCACGCTGGACGACCGACCGGACGTCGGGTCCGGCCAGCTCTACGACCGCGTCGGCGTTCGGTCCGACGACCAGCACGACGCGATCGGCCAGCGTCCGCGCTGCCCGGAGCGGATAGGCGATCAGCGGCCGGCCGCAGAGCGGGTGGAGCACCTTGGGCTGCCGCGAGCGCATCCGCTTGCCTTCTCCCGCGGCGAGAACGACGGCCGTCAGTTTGTCCATCGGGTAACCCTCATTCTACATCCTCGCTCGAGGGCCACAATCAGGGTTTGCCCCGAAAGGACATCGCACCGCTGTCGCGGAGATGAGACAGTAGCCGCTCGATCCTGGCCGGAACAGGGGCGGAGCATTCGATCACTTTCCGGAAAACCGGATGGACGAAGGCGAGCGCCGCGGCGTGGAGGGCGTACCCGTCGAGCGCAATCGGCAGCCGCGAGCGGGGCTTGCCGTACACCTCGTCGCCGACGACCGGATGGCCGAGCGACGCCAGATGGACGCGGATCTGGTGGGTACGCCCTGTCTCGAGACGAACCTCGAGCAGCGTAAAGTGCTTGAACCGCTCGAGCACCCGATAACGGGTTATGGCCCGTTTGCCACGGCCGGCCGGGCGAACGGCCATCTTCACCCGGTCCCTCGGATGGCGTCCGATCGGCGCATCCACAACGCCCTCGGCCCCTCGGACGCTCCCGTGAACGATTGCGAGATAGCGACGCGTCACGGTACGAGCGGCGAGTTGCGCGACGAGGGCGTCGTAAGCCGGTGCCGTCTTCGCGACGACGAGCAGTCCTGACGTGTCCTTGTCGAGACGGTGCACGATTCCCGGGCGCCGGGGCCCGCCGACTCCCGCGGTGGTCGGCGCGTGGGCGAGAATCGCCGCCGCGAGCGTGCCGTGCGCTCGCCCGGCGCCGGGATGGACGACCATCCCGGCCGGCTTGTCGACCACCAGCAGGTGCTCGTCCTCGTGGAGGATGCAGAGCGCGGTCGGCTCGGGCGTCAGCTCCTCTTCCACGAGCGGCGGGATCTCGATCTCGACCCGCTCGCCTCCGCGAAGTCGATAGGCGGCCTTCAGCGCCGCGCCGTCGACACGGACGAGGCCGCCACGAATCAGGGCCTGGAGCCGAGCACGCGAGAGGGCGGTCAGCCGATCGCTGAGCCAGCGATCGAGTCTGGTCCCGGCCGACACGGGCTCGACCGTGAGCACCGTCACGGGTCAGACGGGAGCCGAGGGCGACCGATCGGCGAGCATTCCGAGCGCCAGCACCGCCACGCCCACCGTGATCGCCGAGTCGGCGACGTTGAAGGCCGGCCAGTGCCAGCCGCGGAAGTGGACGTCGACGAAGTCCACCACCGCGCCGAAACGCGTCCGGTCGATCAGATTGCCGACGGCCCCGCCGAAGATGAGGCCGATGGCGGACTGCTCGCGCCACCCCCCGCTCGGAAGGACCCGCAGCGCCACCCGGAGGAGGACGACGAGGGCCAGCAGCGAGAGGAGCCCGACGACCCAGCGCCAGCCGGCCGGGATGCCAGACAGCAGGCCGAAGGCGAGGCCCGGGTTCTTGACGAGCGTCAGCGCGATGAGGCCCGGGACCACGTCGACGGTGACGGCCGGCGCCAGCTGAACAAGGGCGATCAGCTTGACAATCTGGTCGAGGACGACGACGCCACCGGCGATCGCGACGACGCGCGCGACACGGGGCCGCTCAGCTCGGATCGCCTGCACCACTCAACTGCCCTCGCCGAGCCACTGAGGGGCTCGTCTCGCGGCGCCCGCCGAGCGCGCGCCCCTCAGCTCGCACGACCATGCGCGAGGACGACCGGGACGCAGCGCTCGCAGAGCGAGGGATGCGCGGCATTCTCGCCCACGCGCTCGCTGCGCATCCAGCAGCGCTCGCACTTCTCGCCAGGCGCACGGTCGACGCCGATGACGAGACCCGGGATATCCTGGCTCTCGTAGGTGACCCTCGCGCGGGCCGGGGAGCGCTCGAGATCGACCCGCGACACGATGAAGAGCGTCGGCAGGAGCTCGCGCTTGGCCCGCAACAGCGCCGGCAGGTCTTCCGGGGCGTGCGCGATCCGTACCGCGGCCTCGAGCGCGCTGCCGATCAGCTTCTCGGCCCGCGCGGTCTCCAGCGCCTTTGCGACCTCGCGGCGCACCTCGAGGAGCCGGTCCCAGTCGCGCTTGAGAGTGTCGTCGAGCCACTCGCGCGGCGCCTCGGGAAAGCGCTCGAGATGCACGCTCTCGGCATGGGCGCCGGGCAAGTAGCGCCATGCCTCCTCGCAGGTGAACGTGAGGATCGGCGCCATGAGCCGCGCCAGGGCGCCGAAGACGTCGTAGCACGCCGTCTGCGCCGCCCGCCGACGCGGGTCGTCCGGCAGCGAGGTGTAGAGCCGGTCCTTGATCACGTCGAGATAGAGCGCGGAGAGGTCGACCGCGCAGAAATTGTGCACGCTGTGGAAGACGGTGTGGAACTCGTACTCGTCGTAGGCACGCCGGACGCGGGCGATGAGGCGCGCCAGGCGGTCGAGGATCCAGCGGTCGACCTCCTCCAGGCGCGCGGATGACTGGCGATCGCGGGTGGGATCGAAGTCGCCGAGGTTCCCCAGCAGGAACCGGAAGGTGTTGCGCATCCGGCGGTAGGCATCCGCGAGCCGATCCAGGATCTCCCGGGAAACCCGGATGTCCTGCGTGTAGTCTTCGGCCGCGACCCACAGTCGCAGGACCTCGGCACCATACGTCGGGAGCAGCTCGTCGAGCGTGATGACATTGCCGAGGGACTTCGACATCTTCCGCCCCTCGCCGTCGACGAAGAACCCGTGGGTGACGACGCTCTTGTACGGGGGCGCGTCGCGCGTCCCGACCGACTCCAGCAGCGAGGACTGAAACCAGCCGCGGTGCTGGTCCGAGCCCTCCAGGTAGAGCTCGGCCGGCCAGTGGAGCTCGGGCCGCGGCTCGAGCACCGCCGCATGGCTGCACCCCGAGTCGAACCACACGTCGAGGATGTCGGTTTCCTTGCGGAAGCTCTCGCCGCCGCACTTGGCGCACCGGGTTCCGGGCGGGAGGAGATCGCGGGCCGCGCGCGCGTACCACTCGTCGCCGCCGCGGCCCTCGCGGAAGATCGTCGCGACGTGCTCGACGACGCGCTCCTCGAGCAGGAGCGTTTCGCAGCTCGTGCAGTAGAAGGCGACGATCGGCACGCCCCAAACACGCTGGCGCGAGATGACCCACTCCGGGCGGTGCGCCACCATGTTGTAGATGCGGTCCTCGCCCCACGGCGGGATCCACTGGACGTCGCGCCTGATCGCCTCGAGCGCGCGGGCGCGAAAGCCACCCTTGTCCAGCTCGATGAACCACTGCTCGGTCGCGCGAAAGAGCGTCGGGTTCTTGCAGCGCCAGCAGTGCGGGTACGTGTGGTCGAGCGGCCGCTGGGCGATCAGCATGCCCAGGCTCCTGAGGTGCTCGATGATCTTCGGGTTCGCCTCCCACACCGTGAGCCCCGCGAAGTGCTCCACGTCGGCGACGAATCGCCCGGCGTCGTCCACGGGGTTGTAGATCTTGAGCCCGAGCGCCTTGCCGAGCTCGTAGTCCTCCTCGCCGTGGCCGGGCGCGATGTGGACGAGGCCGGTTCCCTGGTCCATCGCGACGAACTCCGCCGCCGCGATCTTCCCCTCACGGGCGATCCACGGGTGGCGGAACCCGTGGCCGACCAGGCGCTCACCGTCGAAGTCGGCGAGTACGTGGTGCCGGGGCTCCTTGAAGAGCCCGAGGAAGTCGCTCGCCAGCGCCCTCGCCACGACGTAGACCTCACCGCCGATCTCGAGCGCGACATAGCTCTGGGTCGGGTGGACCGCGATCGCGAGATTGGCCGGCAGCGTCCACGGCGTCGTCGTCCAGATCACCGCGAAGACGGGGCGGCCACCGAGCGTCGATTGCAGATCGGCCGGAACGGAGGTCAGCGGAAACTTGACCCACACCGACGGCGTCTTCTGATCCTCGTACTCGACCTCGGCCTGGGCCAGGGCCGTCTTGCAGTACATACACCAGTGGACAGGCTTGAGTCCCTTGTAGACCAGACCACGCCCGACGAAGCGGCCAAACTCCCGGGCGATGACGGCCTGATATGCCGGCTCCATCGTGACGTACGGGTTGTCCCAGTCTCCGAAGACGCCGAGGCGCTTGAACTCGCTGCGCTGGATGTCGATGTAGCGGAGCGCGTACTCTCGACACCTCCGGCGCTTCTCGACCGGGTCCATGGCGCTGCGCACGTCGGTGCCCGGCTTGTCGAGGCCGAGCTCCTTGTCGACCTGATGCTCGATCGGGAGCCCATGGCAATCCCAGCCAGGCACGTAGACGGCGTTGAAGCCCACCATCGAGTGGGACTTGACGATCACGTCCTTCAGGACCTTGTTGAGCATGGTCCCGAGATGGATGTTGCCGTTAGCGTACGGAGGGCCGTCATGGAGGATCCACAGCGGCCGGCCGACCGCGGCCTCACGCAGGCGCTTGTAGATTCCGAACGAGGCCCACCAGGCGAGCATCTCCGGCTCGCTCTTCGGAAGATTAGCCTTCATCGGGAAGGCCGTTTTCGGCAAATTTAGCGTGGCCTTGTAGTCCATGACCCGGAGCGTCATGGTATCACAGGGCGGGGCGAGAGCTACTTGGGCGAGAGCGTCACCACGCCGCGGCTCGCGTCGATGTTCATGTTGAACTGGTCGAGAAAATCGCGCCCGAGGAGGCCATCGCCCGTGTCCGCGGTGGGCAAGTTGAAGGAGCCCACCGGCATGCGTCCGACGCGGGCTTCGCCGACCTCCAGGCTTTCGACGACGACGAACTGGATCCGTTCGCTCCCCGTCGCGCCAACAATCTGGCCGGTCCCTGCTGGCGCCGCGATCCGGACCCCGGCCGCCAGCAGCGCGCGGGGGCTAATGAGCGTGCGGTCGGCGCCGGTGTCGAGCATCAGCTGAGCCTCGCCGTTGCCGTTGATCTTGACGTCCACCATGATCCGTTGGCCGGGGATGAACCGGATTGTCGCTCCGCCCGACGCGGGTTTGGCGCCCGCGGCGCCAGGCGCGGATGGGCCGGGCGCCGGCTCGTTCTTGAGACCCAGCGGTACGGCCCGCCCACGATAGCGGTCCGGGACACTGTCGATTCCGTCGGCGAAATGGGGCACACCATTGTCGTCGACCCAGCGGTAGATCTGTGCGCCGACGGATGCCGGCCCGAGCGCGAGCAGAACGGTCAGGAGAAGCAGCGCCGCTCGACGCATGTCGCGATCATACCGCACACCGCACCAGGCGATACACGACCATTTCCGCCGCACCGGCGACCTCGTTGCGCTCCAGTCGGACGCGATAGATAGGCTCGAGCATGTCCGTGCTCGAGGCGATCTGCGGGAACCACGCCGGGAAGATGATCACGTATTGCGGACAGGCTTCCGTCAGATACCGCATCACCCCCCGCTCCCCCTGCCGTCGATAGGGAATGATGTCCGGCGTCACGAGCCCCATCAGGTCGATGACCTCACGGCGTGAGAAGTAGGCGATCGCCCCGATGTCATTCACCGCGATTCGCGCCGTCTTCGGCAGGTTGGCGTCCGCCCACTGCCCGAGGTGAACCTGCATCGCGTTGATGTTCTGAACCGCCCACCCGTATCGCGTCGATGCCGGCACGAGACTCACAACCGCAATGCCGAGCCACACCCCCGCGACCGTACGCACCCAGGCATTGCGCTGGGCCGGGGGCGCGGGGGTCCCCCTTCCGGGACCCGTGTTGTCGGGGCAGACCACATCGTCGCGTGGAGGAAGTTCATGCGAAGGGGTTTTTGCGCGCGTGGGCTCGGAAGGGGGGCCCCCGCGCCGCCCCTCGCCCCCCAGGGCAACCGCTAGCGTCAGCGCCACAAGCGGGAGGAGGTGGATCGAGTACCGTCCCTCTTGAAACGCCGGGCCGCGGTAGGGCGCAAGCAACGCCATGCCGAGCGGGTGCGCGAGGAGCGCGAGCGCGACCACGCCGCCCGCGCGGCCGGCGCGACGCCACATCAGCACGAGCCCTGCAACGAGCGCCGGCGGCAGGAGCCAGTGGGTTGCCGTGAGCCAGCCGATCCATTCTGTGAGGAACGTCCACGGTCGCCGGATCCAGGTGAGCACCGCCGGCTCGTTGACGCCGCCCAGCCAGCCTACCAGCCCGCCTTCGACCTTGGCCGCGGCCGTAGCGGGATACAAGGTGCCCGCCGTCGACAGGCTGAACAGCGCCGCGGGCGCCACCGCGACGACGGTCACGACCGCGAACGCGGCAACCCGGCGGAGTGTTACCGCCCGGGCGAAGATGAAGAACGGGATGAGAAGGAGGGCCTCCGGCCGCGCCAGAGTCGCCAGCGCCGCGCATGCCGCCGATGCGAGCAGGCGATCGTGCGCATGCGCGAGGAGGGCGGCGGCCACCAGGCACGCGGCGAGCGCGACCTCCATGCCGGAAAGCGCTCCCCAGGCGACCGGTCCTGTCCACAGGAGCGCGATGGCCGCGACGAGCGCGACGTCGGTCCGAGCCCCCCAGGCGAGCGCCGCCCGTCGCGTGAGAATGGCCACGCCCAGAGTCGTGGCGACGCCCAGCGCCTTGGCCATCTCGAGCGAGGGCGAGGAGGCCACCGCACCCGCGGCGAGCAGGAGCGTCCAGAGGGGCGCCGTCGAGCCGGCGACTGGTGTACCCGGATTGAAGGAAAAGCCCGCGCCCTCGGCGAGATTGCGCGCGAACTGGAGATGGATCCACGAATCGTCGAGTGGGAATCCTGAGGCTCCGGCGATCTGTCGTTCGCGCACGACAAAGAGGGCGAGCGGCAGCAGCGCCGCCGCGACGACGAGGAGATCGTCGCGCCACCAGCGGGCTCGGGCCGCGGGACGCTCACCTCGGTCGGGCACGCGCGGCGCTGTCGGCACGGCGAGAGGGCTGCGCGCGGACGAAGGTGTAGTCCTCGTAGTCGACGGGCCTCTTGCCCAGCGGCAGCACGTAGAGGTAGCGGCCGTGCGGGATCTCGATCTCGACGAGCCCTTCGGGCCGCCCGGTCACCGGGCTCCAGTGGTCGACGAACCAGACGAGGCGCTCCACCGTGGCCGGAAGGCGGATCTCGGTCTCGGGGATTGTCGTCATGGTCGACGAGAGGCGCGACGCTCGGAAACCGGGGACCCGACCGCCGACCTGGAGCTCATAGACCGCGTACTCGGGCAGGTAGAACATGGCGTGGCGGAACCACGGGTAAGAGCGCGAATTGCCCTGCTCGGTGATCACGACGGTCTCCTCTCCAGAGTACAGCCCACGGATCGAGTCGACGAACCCTCGCACGACGTCTTCGTGCTCGCGCACTGCGCCGGCGGTTCGGCTGAAGATCCAGTCGAACGCCTCGTCTTGCGCCTGACGGACCCAGTTGGGTCGCGGCGTATCGAAGTCCCGGGGCGCCGGCCGCGCCGACACGAAGAACGAGCCGTTCACCAGAACCACGAGCACGACGACGGCAGCCGTCAAGGCGACGCGCGCTCGCGGGTACGGCAGTGACTCGCCGGCGTGACCGAGTGCCGTCACCAGGACGCGCGAGAGGAAGATCACCAGCGCGGGGAGGAATGTCAGAACGTAGCCCGCCTGGCCGAAGTGCACGAGCGTGCAGACGACCACCGGCGGGATCGTCCACCCGAGCAGGAACCACTCCCGTGCGCTCCAGCCGTGGCGGCGCACGTACCAGACCGCGAGGAAACCTGCCGCGGCCAGCGGGCCGAGCGCGACGAGCACGGACTCCAGCAGATGGCGCGACATGCGCAGCGTGGTCTCGAGGGGGCCGCCGAGGATCGAGGTGGGTTTGACGACCGAGTCCGCCAGTTCCACCGAGGCGGCGACGTAGCGCTCCAGGCCGCCGGTGAGCCAGATCATCGGCAGGAGCCAGGTCAGGACCGACGCGCCGAGAATGACCAGCCCGAGCGCCACGACGCGGAGTCTTCGAACGCCGAAGGCCACGCACCCGCACCACAGGGGAAGGAGCAGGATGAGGAGCGACTGGCGCATGCCGCCGGCGATGCCCAAGTACCACGCGGCCAGGTACGCGTCGCTCCGGCTCCCGTTGAGTGCGCGGAAGGCGAAATACGCGACCGTGGAGGCGAAGAGAGCTTCGCCGGCGTAGGTGAGGCCGACGGAGCCATAGAACCAGAAGAGGGGGCTCACGGCCAGGAGCGCGGCGGCGGCGAGCGCGGTCGTCCGATCGTAGACGGCGCACGCGAGGTAGTAGACGACGAAGGTCGTCAGCCCACTGAACGCGACTGCGAGCGCGACGTAGGCCGCCGTCGGATCGTCGAGCCAGGCGTTGACGATCCGACCCACCACGACGTAGAGGATGTAGCCCGGCGGGTGGGGTTGGTGCTTGAGGACGTCGTATTCACGGAGCGCCAGCGCGAACTGCACCGCGTCCCAGTTGTAGAGCAGCCGGGCGCGGTACGGGAGGCGCGAGGCGATCGTCAGGAGGGAGAGGGCAGCCGCGATGAGGAAATCGGAGCGCGAGGTTACGTCTTGTTCTCCTCTGGCTTCTTCGTCGCGGCGGTGGCATCCTCGGCCTTGATCTCGTTGACGCCCTTCTTGAACTCCTTGACGCTCGAGCCGAGCGAGCGGGCGAGCTCTGGCAATCGGTTCGCGCCGAACAGAATCAGCACGATGACGAGGATGATCAGCAGTTCCTGGTAGCCCAGCCCAAACATGTGCGACTCCTTTCCAACGACGCCCACACCTTACTCCCGCCCTACCCGGCGCGCAAGATCCGCCTTTCCCCGACGCGCGCCGTGACCCGGCGCTGATCGAAGAACTCCAGGAGAGGAATCGCGTACTTTCGAGAGATGCCGAGCAGATCCTTGATGTCGCCCGGCCCGATCTCTTTGCGCTCGCGCAGCAGCGCGACGAGCTTCGTCTGAATCGCGTCGAGGGCGCGGGTGTGGAAGAACAGCGATTCTTTCACCCGCACGAGCTTCCCGGCCTGCACGAGCACCTGGAAGAGCTCGTGCTCGTCGTCGCCGTCGAGCCCCGCCTTGCCCAGCGCCTCGCCGGCGCTCGGGGGCGCGGCCTCCGCCTTCAGGAAGTCGTCTTCCAGGCGATCGACGATGCGCTGCTGCTCTGGCGACAAGCGCACTTCGTGCGAGGCGAGCCGCACCTTGTCGCGCTCGGTCTTGACCGTGCCTTCCGCGCCCAGCGACGACAGCAGAAATGCGAACACGCGCTCATCGGCGCCTCCCGCGCGGCCGCGGAGCTCCTCGCGGGACATCCCGGGTTTGAGCGGGTTCGTACGGTGGAACGCCGCGAGCGCCTCCACCACGCGCGTGCGCAGGCGGGCGAAGCTGTCGGGATGGATGAACCAGTCGCGATCGACGGCGACCACCCGACCCGCCGGCTGGAGCGCGTCGAGCAGGCCGCGAAGGCGCTGGGGGCCGAAGGGCACGCGCCCCGCGAGGGTCGCGAGCCGCACCCCCGCAGCCCCGACGTGGCGAACATGCTCCTCGAGGACCGCCTCCGGGCTGCCCGTCTCCAGCAGGGTGAGGTGCGCGACCAGGGCGGGCGCCTTGCGCTTGAAGCGTGGCGGGTCCACGTCGAGCAGCGTCCCGCCGCCGATCGTCACGACCGGCGAGTAGGAGCGCACGACGAACCGGTCGCCAGGCCGCGCGACCAGTGGCGCTTCGAGACGAAACCTCGCGAAGGCCGTCTCGCCCGGCGCGAGCTCGGGTCGGTCGAGCAGGAGCGCACGCGCCATGATCTCGCTCGTCCCGACGTGGAAGCGCACACGCGTGCGTGATTTGATCGCGCGCGGAGCGTCCTTCAAGAGCTCGAGGGTTCCATCGACGAGGAGCGTCGAGACGAGCGTGCCGGGTAGCCCGACGACGTCACCCCGGGCGATCGCGGCCCGCTCGAGCCCCTGGAGATTGACTGCCGTGCGCTGGCCGGCCTGCGCCGAGGCCACCGCGTGGCCGTGCGCCTGCAACCCGCGGATCTTGGCCTCGGTGCTTCTGGGATAGACTTCCACGCGGTCGTCGACGGCGAGCGCGCCTGCGGTGAGGGTGCCGGTGACGACGGTGCCGAATCCCTTGACGGTGAACACGCGATCGATCGGGAGTCGCGGAAGCTGATCGGTCCCGCGCAAGGGCACCGACTCCGCGAGGCCGCGGAGCGCGGCGCGGAGGCCGTCGAGCCCCTGGCCCGTTTTCGCCGACACCGGCAGAATCGGCGCGCCCTCGAGGAACGTGTCCTGGACCGCGCGCGCCACGTCCTCACGGACCAGCTCGAGCCAGTCGGCCTCGACCAGATCGGCCTTGGTCAGCGCGATGAGCCCGGCCTTGATATGCAGCAGGGAGCAGATCGCCAGATGTTCGCGCGTCTGCGGCATCACGCCTTCGTCCGCCGCGATCACCAGCATCGCGAGATCGATGCCGCCGACACCGGCCAGCATGTTTTTGACGAAGCGCTCGTGACCCGGGACGTCGACGATCTCGACCGTGAGCCCCGGCTCCTCGAGGAATGCGAATCCCAGGTCGATCGTGATGCCGCGAGCCTTCTCCTCGGGCAAACGGTCGGTGTCGATGCCGGTGAGCGCCTTCACGAGCGAGGTCTTGCCGTGGTCGATGTGCCCGGCGGTGCCCACGACGACGTGCTTCGGAGTCGTTCCCGTCATAGGCGGGCCGCCGCCGTGGTCAGCGCCTGAGCGAGGACGTTCACCTGCGCCGGCAGCACCGTCCGGCAGTCGAGAAAAAGGCGATCGTGGGCAATGCGGCCGACGACGGGTGGATCACCGACGCGCAGCGCCTCGTCGAGCCGCATCGCCGCCTCCCCGCTCGCCCCGACGGCCAGCACGACCGTCGGCAGCTCGACCGTGGGTAGAGCGCCGCCGCCCACCTTGGCGAGATCGTCGGCGAGGCCCGCGCCCAGGCGTTCCCGTACGTCCACGGACAGGCGCCGCAACACGCGGCGCGCACGGCTTCGCACCGACGTGAGCGGCTCGGTCAGCATCGCGAGCGTCGGTACCGTCTGGAGCGCCGTTCCCGCTTCGTAGGCGTGCAGGGTCGCCTCGAGCGCGGCGATGGTGAACTTGTCGATCCGGAGCGCTCGGTTCCACGGGTTCTTCTTGAGCCGCGAGACGATGGCGCGTCGGCCGACGACGATGCCCGCCTGTGGACCGCCCAGCAGCTTGTCGCCGGAGAACGACACCAGATCGAGCCCCGAGGCCACCGTCTCCTGCACGGTCGGTTCGTACGGAAAGCCCCAGGGGCGCAGATCGATCAGCGATCCGGAGCCAAGGTCCTCCATCACCGGGAGCCCGCGCTCGCGCCCGAGCTCCACGAGCTCTCGGGACGATACCTCGGCGGTGAAGCCGACCACGCGGTAGTTCGAGGTGTGGACTTTGAGGAGCAGCCCCGTGTCAGGCGTGATCGCGTCCGCGTAGTCGCGCAGGTGCGTCCGGTTCGTCGATCCGACCTCCCGCAGCACCGCGCCGCTTCGCAGCATGATGTCGGGGATGCGGAACTCGCCACCGATCTCGATCAGCTCGCCCCGCGAAACGACGACTTCGCGACCGTGGGCGAGGGTCTCGAGCGCCAGCAGCACGGCGGCCGCGTTGTTGTTGACCACCAGCGCGTCCTCGGCGCCGGTCAGCCGTTGCAGCAACGCCTCCACATGGCTATACCGGGAGCCGCGTTCCTTCCGGGCAAGGTCGAGCTCGAGATTCGAGTAGGCTACCGCGACCGCCCCGAGGCGCTCGAGCGCCAGGGGGCTCATGAGCGCCCGGCCCAGGTTGGTGTGGAGCACCACGCCCTGCGCGTTGATGACCGGACGCAGAGAGAACGCACCGGCTCGCCGCGCGCGCTCCACGACGCGCGCCGCGAGGATCTCCGCCGGCGCCGGCGCGGCCCGCTCCGCGAGGACTCGGGCCCGCTCCTGCTCGAGCGCCTCCCGGACGAGCGCGGTCAAACGGGCGCGCGTGAGTCCGCGGACCTCCGCCTGGTCCGCGAGCCGACGGAGGAGCTGATCGACCGAGGGCAGGCCTCGGAGCGCGGCGGTGCGGTCAGCGCTCACCGAGCGCGGCCTCGACCTTCTGCCGGACGCGTGCGACGACTTCCTGCGTCTCGTGACGCCACACCTGGGCCGTCCATTTCCCCTCGCCCGACTGGCGGCCGCGCCGCACCGCGTCCTCGACGAGACCGGCCCACAGCTCGTCGAGGTCCGTCGGCGAGAGCCCCTGTCCGCGGAGCGCGTGCGTCCATTCGGCGGCGAGGTCCTCGATGAGTCGGTCCCGCTCCGCCGCGAGACGCCGCGCCTTCCGAATGAGATCGGCCAGCCGGGACGGCACCGCCTACTCCTTCACCAGCTCGCGCACGGCGTCGAGCAGGTTGGCCTCGAACCGTCCCGTCGAGGCGCACTGGTAGACGGGCGCCGGGTGCAGCTTGCCGCTCGAGCCCTTGCGCTGCATGTGCGTCCGCATCTTCGAATTCACCTGGACCCTGGTCCACGTGCCGTTCGGTTCCGCGAAGAGCGTGAACGCGACCAGCGCCTCGCCCTCGACGCGATCGCTGCCGACGCGGCCGCAGTCGGCGTAGACGCCGATCGGGGCGATGAAGTCGTCCGACGCGATGACCCCGGAATCACGCGCGATCGCCCGCAGCGGTACGTTTTCCCTGGCGAGCGCGCGGACGAGCGCCGCCCAGGTCGCGTCGTAGCGCGCGGCGACGTCGGCCTGGTAGGGGGGCGGCGCGAGCGGTGACACGTAGAGCCCCGAGCAGGCGCCGAGCAGGAGGGTCATCGCCACGAGCCCCACGAGCCGGGCGGGGGATGGTGGCCCGACAAGGGCGCGCTCCGGCACCGTCCGGCTATTTGTGGTGGTCGATGCCACGATAGGCCTCGATGAAACGCGTGACGCGGCTCTCGTCGAGCTCGTCGAGCGTGTCGATGCGCGTCCATGCCGTCAGCGCAATCCTGGACTTCATGCCCGGATACGGCGCGAGAATGACGTGCTTGTCGTACCGCTGCACGATGACCTTGAGCTTGGCGACGAGCTCGGGGCACTCGCAGTTGTATTGCACGAGCACGCCGCTGTCCTCCAGGTTGTGTACCTGAAGCTCGCGGACGATCGGCCGCGTGTGGACGCCCCACGGCGCGATGTACGGGAGGTGCGGTCCCGAGGTCGGCGGATCCGAGTTGTACGGCACGTGGGGCGAGTCCGCGCTCGCGATGTGAAGGTTGCCCTGATCCGGCAGCTGTACGCCTGGCAGGTTCGCCTGCGCGCGGTAGGCGAAGTAGCCGACGACGATCGACACCAGGATCGCGGCGGTGACGGCGATGGCGGTCCGCTGTCGCCGCGGAATCCGCCGACGGGCTCGTGCGTGCCGCTCGTCCCTCGCCATGTCATCGCTCCTGTGGCGGAAGCGTATGGGAGTCGAACCCATCGACCGTTTGTCTAGAACGGTCCACCGGATTTGAAGTCCGGGAGGCCCACCGGGTTCCTAGACGCTTCCGACGCCGTAACTACGCTCCGTTTAAGCGATGTGAGTGTACCATCGGCGGGTCGGATCGCTGGAGGTGTCACCGTAGACCCCCGAAATTGTCACCATTCGCGGTGACAGCGGCCAGCTTCGCCCCGGCCTGTCACGAACCACCACCTTTGCGCCGCTCGTGAGAGCCCCTTGCGACGGTCAACAGCGACGGCGACTTACACGGCGGGCTGCGCGCAGGGTTTGTGACACCGCGTAGGTGCGGCGCGGTGCTGGTGCGCGTCGTGGCCTTCGGCTAGACTCCCCGTCATCCATCCTCCACCGAGGTGCCTATGCGGCGGATCGGGCTCGCGGTTATTCTCGCTGTCAACCCCTCTCTTACGCCGCTACCAGTCAGTGTCCAAAAGGCGGAGAGAGTATCGCGTGTCGGATACCTCCGGAGCGGCTCGGTGCGGGGCTGGTCGGGAGCCGGACGGGCGCAAAGACCGAGAGGTGGGAGAAGCATATGGGTATGAGCGGCCGGCCGAAGACGCGGTATGCGAAGAGCGGCGAGGTCAACATCGCCTACCAGGTCGTGGGCGAGGGGCCGCGGGATCTCGTATTCGTGCCCGGGTGGGTGTCCAACATCGAAGTGTTCTGGGAGGAGCCGTCGGTCGTTCGCTTCCTCGAGCGGCTGGCGTCGTTCGCCCGGCTGATCCTCTTCGACAAGCGCGGCACTGGCTTGTCGGACCGCGTCGCCGACATGCCGGCGCTCGAGGTGAGGATGGACGATGTGCGGGCGGTCATGGACGCAGTCGGGTCGCGCGAAGCCGCCGTCTTCGGCTATTCCGAAGGCGGCCAGATGTGCGCGCTCTTCGCCGCCACCCATCGCGTGCGGACGTCGGCGCTGATCATGCACGGCTCATACGCCCGATTGCTGGCGGCGGCCGACTATCCGTGGGGCCGCTCCCCGGAACTGATGGATGAGCGGATCGAAACGTACCTGCGCGAGTGGGGCGGCCCCGTGGGCATCGACGTCCGCGCTCCGACGATGGCCGGCGACCCGCGCTTCTGCGACTGGTGGGCGCGCTTGTTGCGCCACGGCGCCAGTCCAGCCGCGGCGGCGGGTCTGCTCAGAATGAATTGTGACATCGACATCCGCGACGTGCTGGCCTCCATCCAGGTCCCCACCCTGATCCTGCATCCTCGGGGTGACCAGACCGTCGACGTCCACGCCGGTCGCCTCCTCGCCGGCCGCATTCCCGGCGCCCGGTACGTGGAGCTGCCGGGCAAGGATCATCTGCCGTTCTGTGACGACGCCGACGCCGTCCTCGACGAGATCGAGGAGTTCCTGACCGGGGTTCGCCGTGGGCCGGAGCCTGACCGGGTGCTCGCCACCGTCATGTTCGTCGACGTCGTCGACGCGACCCGCAAGGCCTCCGAGCTGGGCGACCACCGCTGGCGCGACCTGCTCGTGGCCTTTCAGGGGCTCGTGCGCGAGCACGTGACGCGATTTCGTGGCCGCGAGATCGACAGCGCCGGCGACGGGCTGCTGGCGACGTTCGACGGCCCGGCCCGCGCGGTCCGGGCGGCGGCAGCCGTCGGCGTCGACGTGCGGCGGCTGGGATTGGACGTGAGAGCCGGCTTGCATACGGGCGAGTGCGAAGTCATCGGCGCCAAGCTGGGCGGCGTCGCCGTGCACATCGGCGCTCGCATCACCGCGCTGGCCACGGCCGGCGAGGTGTTGGTGTCGAGCACCGTGCGTGACCTCGTCGCAGGCTCCGGTCTGAGGTTCGCCGACCGCGGCCTCCACGCACTAAAGGGCGTTCCCGGCGACTGGCACATCTTTGCCGTGGAGACAAACTAACTCCGGCCTGGGAGAATTACCGGCGGTAGCCGATGTGCCTGTCGAACAGTCCACCACGTCGAGTGGGTGATCCAAGGATGAAGAGGAGCTTTCATGATCGCCGCCATCGACGCCCGCCAAGTCCACCGAGAAGGGATGGGTCTAAGTCATGCCACAACCGCAACTCGTCCAGGTAGCGCTCGACGCTCAGGGCCACAACACCATCGGCGTGGACCGCGAAGGTGGAGTCTGGCGCGGACGGATCCAAAGGGACCGTAGCGGCGAGGAGTTCATCGTCTGGAAGCACATGCGGTCTGAGTTTCCTGCAGACACGCCCGCCGAAGGAGAACCGCGATGAGGGGCAGCCGGTTCGCGACGTGGCAGGAGGCTGAGGAGGCGGGGCGCTTCCTGCGCCCCGGTGGAGACGAGCGCGCAACGGCTATTGGGCACGCTGCGAGAAGCAAGCGCCGGTAGCCATTGGCGAGACGATCCAAACGCCCTCGAGGATTTGAAGTCCGGGAGGCCCACCGGGTTCCTAGACGCTTCCGACGCCGTAACTACGCTCCGTTTAAGCGACAAAGAGTGTACCACCGGCCACCCGAGGTCTCCGCCGGTCACGGTAAGACACCAAATTGTCACCAGGCATGGTGACGGCGGCCAGCTTGACGGCCGCCCCTTGGAGATCGCTCTCGGCGACGTTCGCATACCACCTGGACACGGATTCCGTCTTGTGGCCCGTCATCCTTGTGGCCCATCATCGCCATCGCAACCGAGCGGACGACTTCGGTGTGCTCGAGGTTGCGGACTGGTGCCCAGGTCAGCGGCGAGGTCACGGATCGACTCCGTCCGGGACGAGCCGAACCGCACCACGTCGGCGGGGTCGATTGGAAGCGGGCGACACTCTTTTGCGGGCGCAGCGTCCTCGAGGATGGCCGGCCGGTCCTCGATCGCTACCTTGCGATCCAGGTCAGGAGCACGAGCGCGAGGGTCCCCACGCCGAACACGGCGAATATCACCTTGGCCATGCTTGCCTCCCGTCTGGTCTTGAGCGCATCGATCCAGAGTCAGGCATGCGAGATGCCAACCCGCCGCACGGCGGCGACCCTCGGGATTCACGAGAATCTGGATCAGAAGGCGCCTCCTTAGGAACTCTCGGCCGGGCATATCGCCCGAGACCGAATCGGGCGCGGCGCCTGGATTGATGGAGGTGAACAGCCCATCGCGGGGAATTAGCTCCACTTCCCGAGCGCGACGCGATTTCGGACGGGCTCGGGGCCCTGCTACGATAGCCGCGAGGTGGCTCCGTTGAAGCGAAAGGGTCGCCGACCGGCCCCCACAGTGGCGTCTCCCCGGATGTTCGGCGAGCTGTCCGTCGGAGAGCTCGGCCGGCGGGTCTATGAGCGGTCCGGTCAGGATGGCCTCCTCGACCGGGCCGCCGAGCTCTCGTACTATTTCGCGTTCGCGATAGTTCCGACGCTCCTGTTCCTGACGACGCTCCTCGGGCTCCTGCCGACTCCCGACCTGATGCCTCAACTCATGAGCTACGCCGACCGCGTGCTGCCGGGTGACGCCGCGTCGCTGCTCAAGAAAACGTTGGCGGAGGTCGTCAGTGGCGCGAGCCGGGGGCTTTTGTCGGTCGGCGCGCTGGCGGCCCTACTCGGCGCTTCCAGCGGCATGCTGTCGATCATGAAGGCGCTGAATGCCGCCTACGGAATCATCGATGGCCGGACCTGGTGGCGGAAGCGACTCATCGCCATCGCGCTGACGATCGGGTTTTCACTCTTCATCCTCACCGCAATGCTGCTGCTCGTCTTCGGCGGCCGCATCGGCGAGGCAGTCGGGGACTGGATTGGGCTCGGTCCGGTGCCCACGCTGGCCTGGCAGCTACTTCAGTGGCCCGTGGTGATCCTGCTGGGGCTCACGGGCCTCACGCTCGTGTATTACCTCGCCCCGGCGACGGATCGGGGCTGGTCCTGGATCACGCCGGGCTCGGCGGTCGCGCTGGTGTCGTGGCTCTTGATCTCCCTCGGGCTCCGGTTCTACGTGAGTTACTTCGGCTACTACAATGCGACCTACGGCTCGATCGGCGGCGTGATCTTGCTGATGCTCTGGCTCTATTGGAGCGGAGTTGCGCTGCTCGTGGGCGCGGAAATCGATTCGGCGATCGAGCGGGCTACGGCCGAACGCGCCATGGAGCCTGAGAGGGGTGTGGCCTCGTTGGCCACGCTTCCGCGCGACGCGTAGGGAGCCCCGCCTCCGGCCGCCGCCCGGCTCACACTGCCACCTGCGAGGGGCGGAAAGATCGTGACGACGTCGCATGCGGCGAGGTGCGTTTCCGATCCGATATCGCGACCATTCACGAGCACGACACGAGCGTGATCAGGTGGAATCCCGAGGTAGTGCGCGACATCGGCGACGGTGCTTCCGTCTGGAATCTCGAGGTCGGCGACGCCGTCCCGACCGTGGGCTGGAAGAAACGCAGCGAGGGTGGCGAAGAGCCTGACTTCGACCCTCACCTGAACCCGCCCTGTCCGTCGGGCTCGACGGACAGGCTCTGAGCCGTGACCCGCAACCGATCGCCCGGGCGAATCGAGTCTTCGTTCTCGAGGTTGTTCCAGCGGACAACGTTGCCGATCGACACCCCATACAGCTTGGCGATCGCGCTTACGGTGTCCCGGGGGCGGACGATGTGAAGATCGACCTCGCCCGCCGTATGACGGCGCCCGCCGTTCACCGCGGCGAGCTTCTTCCGCGGCGCCAGCACCGCCAAGATGCCTTCCCGCGTGCCGGCCGGTACGCGCACTTCCCACTTCGTGCCCGGAGGAGTGACACCGCGGATCAAGACCGGATTGAGCGAGCGCAGAGTTTGTACCGCGATTCCGGTGCTCGCGGACAGCTTCCGAAGGTCAGTGCCGGGAGGAACCACCACCCGTTCGAGGTCAGGCGTCATTGTCGTCCCGCTGACCTCGAAGCCGTATTGGCCGGGGTCGCGACCGATCAACACGGCCGCTTGGATAGCCGGAACGAAGTCCTTCGTCTCACGCTTTAGGAATCGCGTGCGAGCCAGCGTCCAGAAATCCGCTGGGCCAGTGGCCCGTAACGCCCTGTCCACGGTTACCGAGCCCGCATTGTAGGCGGCCTGGGCGAGGTCCCACGAGCCATACCGTACGTGCAGGTCGCGCAGATACGCGGCCGCCGCCACAGTGGACTTCTCGGGGTCGAGGCGTTCGTCGACCCAACGGTCCACGCGCAGGCCATACAGCCGAGCCGTCCCGGCCATGAACTGCCATAGTCCCTTGGCGCCCGCGCGCGACACCGCCCGCGGATTGAACCCGCTCTCGATCATCGCTGTGTAGGCCAGTTCGTCCGGAAGCCCCTTGGATCTGAAGTGAGGGCGGATCATCCCGAGATACTGCGGGGATCGTTGAAACCAGAGCCCGACGACATCGCGATGCCTGGTTGTGAAGCGGTCGACAAAGAACTTCACCTGCTGATTCATGACCACGTCGTACGTGATAGCCCCTACCAGTCCGACGGTCTGGGCTCTGGAGGATTCGGCGAACGCGTATGCCCATGCATCGAAGTCCAGAGGGACCCAAACTGAAGGGTCCTCCGCGGCCTCGCGGGTGTCGCTCTTCGCCTCGATCGATGGACTCGGCGGCCTCGCGGAGTCCTCGACGGGTGTTACGGCCGACGACTCGAGAAAGTCCGATCGAGGCAGATGCGGTTCGGCACAGACGGGCCAGGACGTAGACGGATGCAAAATGCAGGAGAAACCTGCCACCAACGCCAAGAAACTGACTCGAATCGCCATATAAAGAGGAAACTTAAGTCGTTTGTATCATGCTGGGAGGCGATCGGTCAACGGTCCATATGAAGCCCAGCCCTGGACATTAAAGGTGTGTACTTATCAGGACAAACTTGAGTATCCGCTAAATTTCCTGCACACTTAGCCTAAGAATAAATGCCTGACAGAAGCCGTCCTAAGGCCGTGGAAAGTGCTCGTCAACCCAAACCTGTCGCGGAGGAGTGACCAACGTGAAGAGATCTGTGGCTCTACTTGTCGCAGTAGCATTCGGGATCGGGGCCGCCGGGATGGCCCCAGCTCAGACGACCACCACCGCTCCCGCCCCGGCTCAGAGTCCCGCTCCGGCGCCTGCCACGACGCCCGCGCCGGCGCAAAAGCCCGCTGACACGAAGCAGAAGTCCGCTGAAATGAAGAAGACCAAGAACGCCCAGGGGGTCGTGAAGTCGGCGTCGGCCGACAGCCTCGTGGTTGCGGGAAAAGAAAAGGTCCAGGGCACGAAGGAAATGAAAGACGCCGAGTGGACGTTCGCGGTCGATTCGAAGACCGCCATCAGGAAATCCGGAAAGGCCATCACCGCCGCTGACCTGAAACCTGGCGACCAGGTCCAGGTCCGATACATGGATCAGGCAGGCAAGGCGACTGCTGTTGCCGTCCAGGTCAAGCCGAGTACCGCTGCTGCTGCCAAGCCGACCGCACAGCCGGCCGAGAAGAAGTGAGGTCACGAGCCACCCGGACGCCGGCCTAGCGGCCGGCGTCCGGTGCTCGCTCCTCGACCACCCCCGAGAACCAGGCACTCCGCTCCGGCAGCTCCAGGCTCTCCGAGCGCCCGCCCGAGACCGAGACCTCGCGTAGCCAAATCGTAAGGCGTTGATAGCCCGTCAGGTGGGTTCCAGGCGCGTAGACCCCGCGCTGTTGCTTCGAGGCGGGCGCGGGCGGGCGCTTGTCGGTCGCGACCGAACGGGTCACGATGAGCAGCCAGTCTCCGGCAGGTAGGTTCTCCAGCAGGAAGTGTCCATCGGCCTCGACCACCGTGGCCATGACTAGATCGACCGCGCCGGATTCCCAAAGATTCTTCTCGTATGCCGCCCGGAGTGCCAGGATCGCGGACGCTGCCGCGCGGTAGTCGCTCGCTGAGCTTCGCGCAGTCCGCTTGACCTCCTCGAGTTTCCGGAGGAACTCCGCTGACCGAGGCAACAGTGTTACCGCGGCTCCGGGGAGCGGCTGGTCGGGGCCTTCCGGCCGTCGGCGTTCCTCGTACACGCGCCCCTTCACTGTTCCGATCGCCCCGGCCGCGGCGGCGGCGCGGTAAGAGTCGGGGAGGACGTCGAGGGCCTGGACCGCTGGGACGCCCGTCAAGAGCAGCCCGAGCACCAGCAGCCGGCTGATCACGGGCTCGGCCCGCCCGGGGGCAGCGGCTGCGTGCGCCAACGATTGTGAATCCACAACCACTGATCCGGGGCGACGCCGATGGCCGCCTCGATCGCGGCTGTGCAACGCTGCGTCAGCTCCGCGACGGCCCGCTCGTTGTCGGGCACGGTATCTACGGGCAAAGGTGGGTGGATCACGACGCGGTGTCGCCCGACGTCGGTGCGGTAGATGAACATCGGAACAACCGGCGTCCGCGTCCGCACCGCCAGCACCGCCAGGCTTTTCGAAGTCGAGGCCGGCCGCCCAAAGAAAGAGACGAATACGCCCTCACGCCGAGAGGCGTTCTGATCCAGGAGGAGAGCAACGAGCCGGCCACGCCGGAGGGCGCTCAGCACCGGCCTGAGCGCGCCACGCTTGTCGACCAACTCGACCCCAGCCCGCCCCCGCAACCGGTCCGCCACCACGCCGAGCCATGGTGCGTCGAGCGGGCGCACCACGACTGTCGCCGGGAAGCCCATGAGCCGGTGGGCCAAGGCCAGGAGCTCCCAATTCCCCAGATGGGCTGTGAGCACGAGTACTCGACCGTGCATCTGCATCGTCTTCTTCAGGTGATCCAGACCGTCGAGGGTGATTCCCTCGAGCGTCCGTTCCGGGGGCTCGGTCAACACCGCGCACAACTCGACGAACATCATGCCGAGGTGCTGAAACGAGGCCCGGCAGACTCGCCGGCGCTCGGTCGCCGTGACACCCGGGAAGGCGACTTCGATGTTCGCGAGCGCCAGACGGCGGCGCCGCGCGAGTGCGACGAACACGAGATCGCCGAGCCGGCGCCCCAGCCACGCTCCAGGCCGCCGGGGCAGCCACGCGACCGCGGTAGCGACGGCGTGAGGAATCAGACGGATCGCCGCCGACGCTCCCGGACGATCTCGACCACAATGGGAGTGACGGACAGGACGATCACGATGACGACGACGAGGTGGACGTAGTTAGCGATATTCGGGATCGCCCGACCGAGCAGGTAGCCTGTCCAGGTCATGCTGGTCACCCATCCCACGCCACCGGCCACATTGTAGAAAAGGAACCGGCGATATGCCATCTGGCCCACGCCGGCAACGACCGGCGCGAATGTCCGGATGATCGGCACGAATCGTGCGATGACGATCGTCTTCGCCCCGTGGCGCGCGTAGAACGCCCGCGTTCGCTCGATGTGGCGCGGGTTGAACAGGAGCGATTTCGGCCGCGTGAAGAGCCGCGGACCGAGACGAGCGCCGATCGCGTAGCCGACACTGTCGCCCGTGACCGCGGCGACGACGAGGAGGGCGTTGAGCCACCAGACGTTGAGTCCGCCCGCGGCCGCTACGAGGCCCGCCGTGATCAGGAGCGAATCGCCGGGAAGGAAGAAGCCGACGAGCAGACCGGTCTCGGTGAAGACGATCCCGAAGAGGACGAGATAGCCACCCCAGCGGATCAGGTCGTCGAGCGAGTAAGCTCCGCTGACGACGCCGGAGAGGAACTCCACCTGGCGCTACTTGCCCCGCGCCACCGCACCCACCCGCCCCGCCGATGCGCCCGCGGCCGGCGCGCTGCTCCGAATGCGCATGCCATAGAAGGAGCGCCAGACGAACACAACCGACAGCGCGAAGAAGACCGCCGCCAGAGCGCGGCTCAGCGACGGCCCGCTCTCGGCCGTCAGCGTGACCGCGAGCTCCACCGCCAGGAGGCCGAACAGCGTCGTGAATTTGATGACCGGGTTCATCGCCACCGATGAGGTGTCCTTGAACGGGTCGCCGACCGTATCGCCGATGACGGTGGCGGCGTGGAGCGCCGAGCCCTTTTCTTTCAGGTCCACCTCGACGATTTTCTTGGCGTTGTCCCACGCCCCGCCCGCGTTGGCCATGAACACCGCCTGGTAGAGCCCGAAGAGCGCGATCGACATCAGGTAGCCGATGAAGAAGTACGGCTCCAGGAACGCGAAGGCCAGGGTCGAGAAGAACACGGTCAGGAAGATGTTGAACATGCCCTTCTGCGCGTACTGCGTGCAGATCTCGACGACCCTCTTGCTGTCGGTCACCGAGGCTTTGGTCGCGCCCTCGAGCCTGATGTTGGCCTTGATGAACTCTACCGCCCGATAGGCGCCAGTCGTCACGGCTTGCATCGAAGCGCCGGTGAACCAGTAGATCACCGCGCCGCCGGTGACGAGCCCCAGGAGGAACGGCGGATGGAGGAGCGAGAGCTTGTCGAGGTTCTGCGTCAGCCCGTGGGTCAGCACGACGATGATCGAGAAGATCATTGTGGTGGCCCCGACGACCGCCGTGCCGATCAGCACCGGCTTGGCCGTCGCCTTGAACGTGTTGCCGGCGCCGTCGTTCTCCTCGAGCAGGTGCTTGGCCGCCTCGAAGTTCACGTCGATGCCGTGGTCGCGCTTGAGCGCTGGCTTCACGTCCGGAATCTGCTCGATCAGGGACAGCTCGAAGACCGACTGGGCGTTGTCGGTGACGGGTCCGTAGGAGTCCACGGCGATCGTCACCGGTCCCATGCCGAGGAAGCCGAACGCGACCAGGCCGAACGCGAAGACAGCCGGCGCGGCCATGAGCGCTCCCAGCCCGGCCGTACTGACCGTGTACGCGATCCCCATCAGCACCACGATGACCATGCCGAGCCAGTAGGCGCTGAAGTTCCCGGCCACGAGTCCCGACAGGATGCCGAGCGAGGCGCCGCCCTCGCGCGCCGACGTCACGACCTCGCGCACGTGGGCCGACTCGGTCGAGGTGAAGATCTTGACCAGCTCGGGGATGATGGCGCCGGCCAGGGTTCCGCAGGTAATGACCGTCGAGAGCTTCCACCAGAGCGTGCCGTCGCCGAGGTCGTGGATCAGCTCCCACGACGCGAAGTACGTCAGGAGCACGGACACGATCGACGTGAGCCACACCAGCGAGGTCAGCGGCGCCTCGAAGTTCATCCGCGTGGCGGTGCCGTACTTGGCGCGCGCGAGCCCTTCGTTGATTAGATACGACACGCCACTCGCGACAATCATCAGGACGCGCATCGTGAAGATCCACACCAGGAGCTGCACCTGCACGGCTGGCTCCCTCACCGCGAGCAGGATGAACGAGATGAGGGCCACGCCGGTGACGCCGTATGTCTCGAAGCCGTCGGCGCTCGGGCCCACGGAGTCGCCTGCGTTGTCGCCGGTGCAGTCGGCGATGACGCCCGGGTTGCGCGCGTCGTCCTCCTTGATGTTGAACACGATCTTCATGAGGTCGGAGCCGATGTCGGCGATCTTCGTGAAGATGCCGCCCGCGATCCGGAGCGCCGCCGCGCCGAGCGACTCGCCGATGGCGAAGCCGATGAAGCACGGGCCCGCGTAGTCGCCGGGAATGAAGAGCAGGATACAGAGCATGAGGAAGAGCTCGACGCTGATGAGGAGCATCCCCACGCTCATACCGGCCTTGAGCGGGATCGCGTACACCGGGAACGGCTTGCCGGCGAGGCTCGCGAACGCGGTGCGCGAGTTCGCGAAGGTGTTGATCCGCATCCCGAACCAGGCGACACCGTAGCTACCGCCGATACCGATCAGGTTGAAGGCGAGGATGATCAGCACTTTCGAGGCGTCGAACTTCAGAAGGACGCCGAAGTAGAGCACGATGATGACACCGATGAACGCTTCGAGGACGAGCAGGAATTTCCCTTGCGTGATCAGGTAGG
>Ga0209056_10000504_pt1 | contig 43244 bp, 38 predicted proteins | sample GraSoiAngelo_114_FD_185876 | JGI IMG/M metagenome (GOLD analysis project Ga0209056, IMG submission 185876) | Grasslands soil microbial communities from the Angelo Coastal Reserve, California, USA - 14_0903_13_40cm (SPAdes) (version 2) | ecosystem: Environmental > Terrestrial > Soil > Grasslands...
CATCGTCGAGAGCTCGAGTGGTGGGACCGCGCCCAGGGCGATCTTCGCTGCGGTCCACTGTGCCGCCAGCGCTATCGCGGCGGTTGCGTATGCGAGAACGACCACACGCTGCGACACGCCGGGATACTACTGAGGCGCAGAGCGCTGGAGTCGCGATGATCTTGGCCGGATCGTGGGACTTCGGCGCAGGAGATTTGCGGGGGTAGCGCGACGCTTACATACTGCACGCGCCCTCACGCGCCAGCTCGGGGGGCCAGGGGGAGTCCGTGAAAAGATCGAGGTTCGTTCCTGTTCTCGTGCTGTCGTTGTACATCGCGGGCGCCACGAGCACCGACGCGAGCGCCGCGACGGGGTGGCAATTCCCCGCGGGCCTGACGAACGTGGTCGCGAGCTCGCCGACGAGCGGTGGTGGCTATCCCGTCCCGCCGGGACAGAGGGTCCCCGACGCAGGTACCTGCCGAACCGGACCCTTCAACGCGAACCATTCCGAGTCATGGATCGCGGTGAAACCGGGCACTGAAGACCTGGTCGGCTCGTCGAAGTTCTTCTTTGACAAATACAGCACCTTCTACATGTTCTACCTCGGCGCGCACCAGATGCCGCACGGCACGCCCTCGGGAAACAACCAGATCCAGGGGTACGAGTGCCTCAGCACCGGGACGCAGGCGATGCCGCCGAGCTGGACCGACACGACCGATCCCAACCTCGACTTCGACACGCAGGGCCGGGTCTATCAGACGATGCTGCCGTTCAACTCCTTTTTCGACGCGACCAAGCTGCACCCGGACGGCGAGATCGACATCTCCTTCAGCGACGACATGGGCCGGACGTGGGTGAAGGGCAACGGTGGCAGGCCGCTCGAGCCCTCGAACAACGCTTCGGCGAAGCAGGCCGGCCACGTCGAGGACAAGCAGTGGGTCGCGGTGAATCACATTGTCGGGAACGCGTTCCAGGACCACGTCTACACGGCGTGGGCCGTCTTCAACGGCTCCTCGAATGGCCAGGGCGTGAAGGTGAAGATGGCGGTCTCCCGCGATCGCGGCCAGACCTTCGACAGCGCGGTCACGATCACTCCGCCGTCCGAAGTCGGCGCGGCGGCGACATTCGTCATTCCGCAGATCGACGCCGCGGGCGACGTCTACGTCGCGGTCGTGTCGTTCCCACCGAATGGCAACGCCTCGACGATCTACGTCGCTCGCTCGAGCGACGACGCGCGGACGTTTTCCCCGTTCGTGCCGGTCACGACCGTGAGCAGCATCCCGACCGCGGGACTGCCGAACACCAGATTCCGCGACGGGATCACCGAGAGCTTCGCGGCGAGCCCGACCTTCCGCGGCCACCTCTACCTCACGTTCGAGGACTGGGACGCCGCGCGGGGCCAGATGGACGTGAAGCTCACGCAGTCGACGGACGGCGGCCTCACCTGGTCGGCGCCGACGATCGTCAACGACAACGTCGACGCGGCGGGCGTGCCGACGGACCAGTTCCAGCCCACGGTCGCGGTCGGCGCCGGGGGCGCGGTCGCGATCGCCTTCTACGATCGCCGGTCGGCCTGCCCGAACGACCCGAGCGTCCTCGGGGCCGACGTGGGTCGGGCGAACTTCTGCATCGACGTCTCGGTCCAGGCGTACAAAGACAGTGGCGGCGGCGCCGTCAGCCTCGGCGCGAACCGGCGCATCACGCAGTTCAGCTGGGACCCCGAGCAGCCCGGGCAGCACCTCGGGGGCCTCTCGCAATACCCGTGCGCTGGCGCGCGCGATCCGTGCCCGAGCGGGCGCGGCTTTATCGGCGACTACTTCGGACTGGCGATCTCGGCCAAGAATATCTACGCGTTGTTCGTGTCGACGCACTACGCCTCGAGCGTGACGGCGGACGAGGGCGGGCCGGTCTATTACCAGCAGCAGGTGCTCGCCACCGTCCCGCGTTCAGCATTGGGTCCCGGCTATTGAGCGAGTAGCCAGCGACTTCGTTAACACGCGACGAGTCGCCCTCAAGGTCGTAGCGGCGGCGCCCTGGTCGGAGGCGAGGACTAACTAAGTCAGCGCCGGTGCGGGCGATCCTTCATGCGGCGAGGGCCCACTGCCACGATCTCAACGGCGTTGGCCGTGGCCCGGTAGACGACACGGTAGCGTCCGCCCCGCGCCCGATGTAGGCCGGTCAGCTCTCCGCCGAGCGGTTCACCACCGGTTGGGTCAGCCTTCAGCTCGTCGACTGCGGCGCGGACTCTTCGCCTGACGTCGGGCGGAAGGACCCGAACCGCGTCCCGCGCCTGACGCATCACTCGCCGAGGATGGGACGTAATGCATCAAACCAGCGCTCGATCTCGGCAAGCTCGATGAGGACCCACTCGGCACCGTCGTGCAGCCAGGCCATGGCGGCCCAGGACACGCGATTGGCGAAGCGTGCGTACTCCGCGGTCTCGAACAGCATGTTGAGCTCGCGTTCCGAAGGGAGCCGCAAGCCGGCCAGGGACAATGTGTCTCTGTAGCGGTCGAGGATCCACGGCCGCTCGGCCGATGGAAACCTCATCAGGAAGGTCGAGAGATCGTAGGCGAGCGGTCCTATGCCGACGTGATCCCAGTCGATCAGTTGGACACGTACGACTCCCGCGGAAACCGTCGCGAATGCGTTGTTTCGCCAGAGATCGCCATGCAGGAGCGTGTCCGGTCCGCCCGCGTCCTTCAGGAGTTGCGCCCTGCTGGGCATGCCGACCGACAGTGGATACATCCGCCGGAGCAGACGATCGCGAAGAGAGCGAAGCTCGCTTGGCGCATGCTCGCCGCCGAGTCGTTCGAGGCCGCGAATGGCATCGCCGACGTTCGCCGCGAAGAAGGCGAGGCCAAGGTCCTTGCCGTATTGGCGGACCTCGGGCAGCAGTGCGTGTCCGGCGCCGCGCGCGTGCAGCTCGGCGATCACGTCGGTCGTCGCGGCGACGCGCGGACGGTCGGACCGCCGTTCCAGCGTGTCGTCGCCGAGATCCTCGTAGATCTGCCAAACCCAGCGGCCTTGCCGATCCGCCGCACTGGCGATCAGAGCGGCACACTGCTCGCCGAGTCGCAACGCGGGAAGCCACCGCTCGGCGACTAACCGGTTGACATGAGCTATCGGGGGTTCACTGCGTTTGAGGACGACCGAGCGCGCTCCGTGCCGCCCCTCTAGTCGTAGCCGGTACACCCGGCGCTTGAGCGGCGTGAGCTCGGACGCCCATTCCGCCGCGCCTGCGTCGGGCAAGATAGTGCGCACGGCCTCGAGCAGCTCGGCCACGCCTGGTTCCTCACGCTCCTCGAGGCTTGCGCGAAGCTCGTCGACGCTGACCGCCGCGCTCATGCGATTCCGGCCGTTCGCGTACGCCGACTGATCGGTTCCGCGAGTGCGCGGTCGAGGACCCGCCCGACGACGCGGCGCGCGTCGAAATGCTCCTCAGCGAGCGCACGGGCTTGGCGGCACTGTCGCTCGTAATCCGACTCCGCCTGCGCGAGCCCGCGGAGCGCCTCGTCCATGGACTTGAAGCGAAAGAGACCTTCCGCTTCCGGCAGATAGCGGCTCGGACCCGTGTACTGGACGACCGCGGGCTTCCCGCTGGCCAGATAGCAGGCGGTGCGGTCACTGATCCAACCGGTCACGAGCTCGACGTACACCGGCTTCGCGCAGCTGAACTCGCCTCGCGATCGTTGGATGTACGCGCGGTACTGCTCGGGCGTTGCGCTGACGTCTCGGGCCTCGCGCAGCCTCCAGCCGAGCGGCGCTAAGAGCGCGCGCCACTCCTCATAGAAACGCCCGAGGGAAATCGCCTGCTCGAGGGGGACTGGGGTGTGAGCGGGCAGCTGCGAGTACTCGAGGAACCCGATCAGCTTGTCGTTGCTGAACAGCTTGTCGCCGAAGCGGACCGTCCCGCCCCACCAATGAGTAACGGTCGTGTATGGCGCGCCGGATTCCGCCCGTGCCTGCGGCCACTCGGTCAGGAATACGGGCGGCGGCGTGTGCTGCCACTCGAGGCCGCAGTCGGGGAACTCGGCCGCCGGTGTGCCGACCGTTTCTCCGATGCTGAAATAGACGTCATGCCGCGCCACCTGCAGCTCGCCCGTGGTCATCCCAATCTGCAGCAGTCCCGGATCGGTGTCGACGAGGGCGGACCGCCGGAAGCGGCGAACGACGCTCGCCGGTAAAGAGTGCCACAGGTTCAACAGCAGGTCAGCCTCCGCGGCGGCCTCCAGGTCCAGGCAGCCCTCCGTCAGGTCGCGTGGAAGGGGCTCCTCGTTCAACGAAAAGAGTGCGATCGCGTCAGCGAAGCCGTAAGCCTCGAGTCGGCTCTTCAGCGTCACAAGGCATGTCTGCGCATCGGTGCGGTGTCTCCGCCGCTTCGCGGTCGCCCTGTCGCTAAGGTCGATCCCTTCCAGCCAGATCACGCGACAGCCGAGCGCGCGCAGACCCAGGGCCCATTGGAGATAGACCCACAGATGCCCGCCGCCCTCTGGGTACTCGATCGTCTGCGCCGGAGCGAGGCAGACCGTGACGCTCACGGGGGTCCCGCCGTCGAAGCCAGTTCGCCTGCGAGGGCCGAGTCGAACAACGGCTCGCCGCGAGCGACACGCTCCGCGGCCGCATACAGGTATCTCGCCACGCGGAGTGGCGCGTCGAGGACGCCCTTGAAACCGGGGATGCTGTTCATATCGACCACGTACGGGGTCCCGTCGCGTTCGATGACGTCCACGCCGTAGAGATGGATGCCGAAGGCCTCGCCGCAGCGCAGCACCACCCGGCTGAGCTCCGGCGTGGGCGTGAACGGCTCGCCGGGTCCCCCGTCTTTGACGAAGAGCCGCATCTCTCTCTTCACACCGAAGACGCGACCGCCGATCGCGAACATTTTCAGCTCGGGCCCATCTGGTGCGATGTAGCGCTGGGCGAGGACCGGCTCCTTGCCGGCTGGAAGGTCCGCAAGCTCGCTGGCTCCCGAGATCATCCGGACGCCATGGCCATCCCAGCCACGTATCGGCTTCACGACCAAGGGTCCCGTCTCCAGCAGCGGAGCCAACCCAGTCGGGTGCGGCATTAGATAGGTGTCCGGCGTGGGCACTCCGGCGCGCTGCAGAATTCGAAACGTGACGACCTTGTCGGACAACACCAGGGTCACCGGATAGGGATTCACGATCGCTGCGCCTTGAGCATGCAGCGCACCGGCGATGCTGACGGCGAGCCCACTCATCTGCTTCAGGACGTACAAATCGTGCTCAACGCGCAGGCGGGATAGGTCCATCGCCTGTGCCGGTGGGTGCACGACGTCGACAACCGCGCCCAGCTCCACCAGCGCCTGCATGACGAGCGGCACGGAGCTCCGGGTCTCGGGACTGAACGAGCGCGTCAGAAATCCGATTCGCAGTTTCCTCATGTTGTGGGCACCCGCCGCCGCGGCACGCGCATTCCAGAGCGGCGTCCGCGGACCCTGCTCAGCCGTGCGGGAAGATCCCCGGACCCGATGAGCTCGATCTGCCGCTCGAGGATGGCCTGGCGCACCCGCTCGTCGCACAGCGTCCGGAGCTCAACCTCGCGCTCCGCGGCGTAGCTGGAGGGAAATCCGGGCTCGACGTGACCGGGATGGCAGCCGAACTCGGTGACCCCATCGCCGACCTCCTCGTCGAGCAGGCGAACGAATGATTCGACTCCGATCTGCTCGGGATGGGTTTCGCCGCCCCATTGCCCGTAGAACTTCGAGACATGGCGGATCTCGGAATGACCCCGCACCGGCACCGCGCTGCGCCGGGCCCACGCGAGCACGCCAGGCAGCAGCCGCGGGTCATGGTGCACGTTGTGGTGCGCATCCAGGTGGGTGGGGAGGGCGCCGACGAGCTCCAGAAACCGCGCGACCTGCCGCTCGATCTGGGTGTGGACGCGCTCGTGGTCGTCCGTGGAAAGCTCTAGATGTAACCCCAGGCTCAGGACTGGGCACTCACGAGCCAGGGCGGCCCCCGCCTCGCTCGCCGGTCTGTCCACCATGAGGCTCGCGCTCGTGAGGATCCCGCGACGGTGCGCCTCGACGATCCCGAGGTTCACGCCGGGAGTCATGCCGAAGTCGTCTCCGGTCACGATGAGCCACTTCATGAGCGTGTCGCAGCTGCGTCCGCCCGCGCGCGGTCGGCGCGCGTCGTGGCCAGCGCCCGCTCCAGGACCCGCGCGACGACGCGTCGGGCGTCGAACTCCGCGGCGAGCTCGCGCGCGACCCGCGAATGGCGGGCGTAGTCCGATTCCGCTGCGGAGAGCGCCCGGACGGCTTCGTCCATGTTCCGGAAACGGAAGAGGCCCTCGGCATCTGGCAGCAGGCGGCTCTTCCCCGTGTGCTGGACGACGGCTGGCTTGCCGCTCGCGAGGTAGCAGAGCGTGCGGTCGCTGATCCAGGCGTTCGCGAGGGTCACGCAGGACAACTTCGCGCAGCTGAACTCGCCTCGCGACTGCTGGATGTACGCGCGGTACCGGTCGGGTGTCGCGCTCACCTCCCAGGCCTCGCGGATCTTCCAGCCGAGCGGTTCCATGCGCGCGCGCCACTCTTCGTAGTGCTCCGCGAGGCAGATGGCCAGCTCGAGCCGTGCGCTCGTCCGGGAGGGGAGGTCGTGGTATTCGAGGAACGAGACGTTCTTCTCCTCGTTGATGGTCCGTCCCTGGAACTCGAACGTGCTGCCCCACCAATGGGTGACGGTGGTGTACGGCGCGCTCGAGCCCACCGGTGTGGGCGGCCACTGGGGCAGGAAGACCGGCGGCCGCGTGTAGTGCCAGCGCACGCCGCAGTCCGGAAAGAGCGCCTCCGGAGTCCCGACGGTCTCGCCGATGGTGAAGGAGATGTGATGCGGCGCCAGTTGAACGTCGCCCCGCGTCATCCAGACCTGCAGCAGCCCCGGGTCGGTGTCGACGAACGCCGATCGTCGGAACCGGCTGACCACGGATGCCGGGAGCGAATGCCACAGGTTGAGGAGGAGGTCGGCCTCGGCGGCCGCTTCGAGGTCCAGCGTGCCATCGGCAACTCCGCGCGAGAGGGGTCCGCCGTTCAGCGAGAAGAGCGCGAGGGATTCGGCCAAGCCGTAGGGCCGTAGGCGGAGCTTCAGCGCCGCCACTTTCTCCCGGGAGTCGAGCTCGGAATCGCTCGGGTCGATCCCTTCCAGCCAGATCACCCGACAGCCCAGCGCCCGCAAACCGAGGGCCCACTGGAGATACACCCACAGGTGCCCACCACCCTGCGGATACGCGATCGTTCGGGCGGGTGCGAGGCAGACCGCGGTGCTCACGACGGTCCTCCCGTCGTGATCAGATCGGCGACGGATCGGGGCGCCGAGTGTCCATCCCACCCGATCCGCGAAAGCGCGTTGGCCAGTTCGGCCTCGTAGAGCCGGATATTTGCAACGTTCGTCGAAGCCCATTCGGTCCCTAGACCCGGGGCTTCCCAGTAGAGCGCCGCCAGCGTGCGGAAGACGCTTCCGCAATAGGCGAGCCGCAGCCAGTCTTCGCCGCTCATGTGAGGCCACCGCTCGTGCACGGTCGAGAGATAGGTGGGGAGGTCGGGGCTCGCCGACAGATTGCTTGCGGGCACCGCCTGTTGGGCCAGGTCGACGGCCGGGACACCCCATCCGGCATCTTCCCAGTCGAAGACCAGGCAGGTGGTGCCAGCGCCCGTCGAGCCGAGGCGCATGTTCTTTCCGTTGAAATCTCCGTGCACCAGCGTCGCCGGCGCGCCCGCGCACAGCGCCTCGATGTCACTCCAGCGCGCCTCCACCTCAGCGACACCTGTGAGGACGTTCTCGAGGAATTCGACGTCGTCCGCGGTCAGCACGGGATTGCCGAACTGCCGTGGGATCGCTTCGCGTGCGGCGCGTCCGAATTCCCGGTAGCGGTTCGGGCCGGCGTCAGGAAGCCGTGTCGCGGCCGCGGACTCCGCCGCCGACGTGTGCAACATCCCGAGCCAGCGGGCAGCCTGCTCGCGGTTTGCGCCGAGAAGCGTTGAGTACCGAGCGCCACGCGCCTCCTCGAGGAACGACCAACAGAACGTCCCGTCCGCCTCCTCGAGGAAGCCGTAGTAGTGGAGCGAAGGGACTTTCACGCTCGGAAGGATCTCCTCGTAGACGGTGCGCTCGATCCGTGCGTCGGCCGTGCGGGACCGCTTGGCGATGACGGAGACGCCGGCCGGTCCTGCCCCCTCCAGCCGGTACACCGTCGGATGTCGCACCGAGATCCGCAGCGGGGCGATGCGATCGGGCTCCGAGTGGGGAGACAGCTGACGCCAGGCCTGAACGGCCGGGTGACTCATTAAGTTCGCCTGCCCCGTGCGAACCGGAGATGGCCCTCGGCGTGAGACGACGATCGGGGCGGCCGAGGTCGTTTTGGATACGACGCGGCCGTTCTCGAGCGTAACGAGCGACGTGCAGCTGTTGAGCAGGCTCGAGCGATGGGTGATCAAGACGACCGTGCGGCCGCGCATCAGCCGCTGGATCGCATCGACGATCGCGGCTTCCGCCTCGGCGTCGACGGCGCTCGTTGGCTCGTCGAGGATCAGCACCGGACTATTCGCGAGGAACGCGCGGGCGATGGCGATCCGTTGACGCTGGCCTCCCGAGAGCTGGATCCCACGCTCGCCGGCCTGCGTGTCGTAACCGCGGGGGAGCCGAAGGATGAACTCGTGAGCGTTCGCCGCCTGCGCCGCCGCGATGACGTCCGCCTCGCCGGCCTCGGGCCTGGCGTAGGCGATGTTCTCGGCGATCGTGGTAGAGAAGAGGACGGGGTCCTGTTGGACGACGGCGAACTGCCGGCGGAGGTCGGCGACGCGGAGCTCGCGCAGGTCGGCCCCGTCGAGCTCGATCTGGCCGGCGGTCGGGTCGTAAAACCGCGTGAGCAGGCTGATCAGCGTGGTCTTGCCCGCGCCGGACGCGCCCACGATACCTAGCCGAGTGCCGGGTTCGATGGCGAAGGAGATGTCGTGCAGGACGGGACGTCCCGGACCGTACGCGAACGAGACGTGATGGAAGGCGACCGCGCCGCTGGCACGCGACACCGGCCGTGCCTGCGGCCGCTCTTCGACGTCCAACGGTTCGTCGAGCAGCGCGAACGCTCGCTCGGCGCTGGCGATGTGCAGCTGCAGCGAGGCTGCCTTCCTGCTGATCGTCCGGAGCGGCTCGTAGAGCTGCGTGAGGTACCCCATCACGAGCAGCAGCTCGCCGAGGGTGAGCACGCCGGACAGAACGTGGCCGATGCCGATGAGCAGCACCGCCGCGGTGCCGACCGCCGCGGTCATGCCCACGACGAGCTGGTGCGTCCCTTCGAGGCCGGCGAGGCGCAACTTGGCGCGCATCGCCTCTCGAGAGCGCCGGACGAAGCGCTGCTCTTCGCGCCCTTCTTGTCCGAACGCCTTGACGACGCGCAGCGCACCCAAGATCTCCTGCACGATCCCGAGCGCGTGGCTGTCGAGCTTCTTCAGCGCTCGAGATTGGCGGCGCAGGCGTGGGCGGAAGACCCGTGCCGCGATGATCAGTCCAGGTGAGATGCCGAGGGCGATCACGGCGATGGGCCAGTCGATCCGCGCCATCACGTAGACCATGCCGACGAACGTCGCCGCCGCCGCGATGAACGGGATCACGCCGTCGGTCACGATGTTCTGGATCGCGGGGGCGTCGTGGTGAATCCGGTACGTGGTGTCGGCGGTGCCTCGCGTGTCGTGGTAGGCGAGCGAGATACGTTGAACGTGACGGAACAGCCGACTCCGGAAAGCCAGCACGAGCCTCTCGTTGATGAAGGCGCCCAGCACCGCGACGGCGAGCGCCTGAATCTGACTGAGCAGCACGACGGTCAGGAGGAGGCCGACTACCAACGCCAACAAGAGGTCGGGGGAATGCGCGATCCCGTCGGGCACGAACGGCGCGACGACACCGGGCAGCGGGCGCGCGCCGATCACGCTGTCGACCGCGATCTTCAATGGAAGCGGCGCGAGCAGCGCCAGCGGGCTCGCTAGCAGGCTCAGCAGGAACAAGCCGCCGATGAATGGCCAGCACGGTCGCGCCTCGCGGAGCACCCGCCTGAAGACGAGGACGTCGGTGTAGGCCGCCATCGTCTACGTGGCTCCCTGACCGTCCGACTCGAGCGCGCGCGCAACGGCGGCCGAAGCGCCGGCGCACTCGAGCGCTATGCGCAACATGAGTAGCGCGCTCACGACCCCGAGCACGGCCGCGGCGGTCCAGGCGTGGGCGAGCGTCGCGCCGCCGGCAAGTGCCGCGAACACGGCCGCCACAGCGACCCCGGCGTATGAGCACCGCGGCCACCAGCGAGACCGGATCAACTGGGCGCCACCGCCGTGGTCCTCGGCAGCAACCAGCAGGCGAACCGCGCCGAGAAGGCCGCCACGAACTTCCAGGTCAAAACTCTCGAAGGCGCCCCCCCGACGGGTTGCGGCGCCGGCCATCTTGAGCGTCGCCTCGATAGCGTGCAGCCGCGTGTCGAGATCCAGCCACCGTTCGCTCCAAAGCGCCGCCGTCCGCGGCAGCGGCACCGCGAGCCCCGCGGTTCCCCGCCGCCGCCAAGGGGTGAGGCCCGATTGGAGCCGTCCGCGAAGGCGTGCCAGCGGCTGAGTGAGATAGAGAAACGCTGTGAGAAGGCGGAGCTGCGCCCTCGCGCCTGGTGTGTACGACGGCGGAAACGTGGCGCGCGTTGCGCCGAGTCCGGCGTGGACCAGAGGCAGGAGCGCCGCGATCGCGAATGGCACGAGCGTGAGGAGCAGTGGGTGCCAGACGACGCCAAGGAGTGACAGGCCGCCGAGCGCAATGATCACGAGAATCCATTCCGGGGTCCCGGCCAGAGACCAGAAGCTGCTCGGCGCCGGTTGGTAGAGCGACTGAAATGGAGCGCTGCCCCATGGCCCGTGATAGATCCGGCCGCGACCGAGGAGCTGGGGCAGACCCTGGCCATAGAGGCGGCCCGACCACGTCAGATGCCCGGTCGCGTTGTACTTCTCCGGCCACTTCCGCTCCAGCATCGCCTCCGCCCGGCCGTACCCGCTCTGCTGCTTCCAGAACGCGCGCACCGAGCGCCGCGGGTGATGCCAGACGACAGCCGCCGCGCTGAACCCGAGCGTCCATTTCCGCTCCTGCAGCCGCCAACAAACGTCCACGTCGTCGCCGGCCGCGCGAAACTGCGGATCGAACCCCCCGATCGCCTCGAGGGACTCCTTGCGGAACGCCATGTTGCAGCCGGGGATGTGTTCAGCCTCACGATCGCTGAGCAGGACATGAACAGGTCCGCCCGGGGCGCGCGCGACGCATTCCGCCGTACGCCCGTCACCCGCGGGCGCGATGTTCGGTCCACCCACGCCAACATGTGCCGCGCTCAGAAATCTGTTCGCGAGATATGTGAGCCAGTCCGGATCGGGGTAGGCGTCATCGTCGATGTACGCGACGATCTCGCCCCTGGCTGCCCGGAGGCCGGTGTTCCGCGCGCTGGCGAGGCCGCGGTTCTCGGTCTGGATCAGCCTGCAGTTGTATCGGCGCGCGATGGCGGCGGTGGTATCCGTCGAGCCGTCATCCACAACGATGACCTCGTAGTCGGCGTAGGTCAGCCGCTCCAAGGCCTCGAGGCAATCGCGGATGGTGCGCGCGCCGTTGTACGTGCAGACGATCACGGAGATCCGCGGCCAGGGGAGATCCGGCGCGAAGGGTACTTCGCCGAAAGCGTGTCTTACGGTGGCGAGCGCGGGCTTCGGCGAGCGGTCAGCGCGCGTGAGGCCGAAGGCCCAGTCCTCGACGTCGTGCGAGTTCCGGTACCACTCGTCGGTCCACGAGAAGACGAAAGCACCAGCGCATCCTGCGGCGAATGCCGTCCGGACCTGCCAATCGAGCGAAGTTGCCTGCTCGGCCTCGCCATTGCGAAGGCTGTCGAGCCCGAGCTCGCTCATGAGGAGCGGGCGGTTCTCGGCGAGGTTCTGCAGGCGGTCGAGGTACGCATCGAACCGCGGCCGTGACTCGAGGTAGACGTTGAAGCAGAGGAGGTCGAGAAAGGGCAGCTGCAGGTATTCGGTCGTGGGGTAGTTCACGTAGGTGACGAGTCCGTCGGGGTCCTCCGCTTTGACCGCCCGGTACAGCCGTTCCAGATACTGTTCGATGGTTCGGCGCCCGAGCCAGCGCGCGACCGAGGCCGGGATCTCGTTGCCGAGTGCGTAGCACAAGAGCGCGGGATGTCCCGCACACGCGCGGACCTTCGCGCGGACGAGCGTCTCGATCTCGGAGAGCGTCTTCTTTCGGTCGATGAGAAAGCCGAGATACTGCTCGGCGGACAGTCCGGCCATCACCCACAAGCCGTGCCGCCGCGCCGCGTCGAGCAGGGAGCGAGGCGGCATCGTGTGCGGTATGCGGACCGCGTTGAGGCCGTTCGCCCGCATGAGGGCGAAGTCCCGCTCGATCGCGCCGGTGTCCTGGTACTCGCGACCGTTCGCGTCCGGGCGGAATGCGCCGTAGACGACTCCGCGGACGTACACCTTCTCGTCGCCGGCGAAGATGAACTTGCCTCGCGCTTCCGGCCGACCGAGCCCAAGCGGGCTGGACGCAGCAATCGCCTGCGAGAGAACCGGTCGGACCGGAGCGGCCCTCGAGCTCCCTCCGCCGATCGACATACGGGCCGCTACGCCGAGATGCGCGGATCGTGCGCCGGCATCACGCGCGCGAACCACTCGATCGTTCGGCGCAGTCCTTCGCGAAGCGGGACCGTCGGTGTCCATCCCAGCACAGCCTCGGCCTTGCCGATATCCGGCCGTCGGCGTGCCGGATCGTCTTCGGGCAACGGCAAGTGAACGGTGAGCGGCCTGTGACCGAGAAGCGCCGCGATGCTGTCGATGAGCTCAAGAACCGTGACCTCTTCCGGGTTGCCGAGGTTGAACACGTTTCCCGCAAGTCCTTCATGGCTGGCACACCGATAGATGCCCTCGACGAGATCGTCCACGAAGCAGAAGCTCCTGGTCTGCCGGCCGTCGCCGTGCACCGGCAGAGGAACACCCGACAGCGCACAGCTGATGAACTCCGGGACGACACGACCGTCATCGATGCGCATGCGCGGGCCGTACGTGTTAAAGATCCTGATGATGCGCGCATCGAGACCGTGCAAGCGGTAGTACGCCATCGTCACGGCCTCGGCGAAGCGCTTGCCCTCGTCGTACACGCTCCGTGGTCCGATCGGGTTGACGTTCCCCCAATACGATTCATGTTGCGGGTGGACATGCGGACTGCCGTAGACCTCACTCGTGGACGCGAGTACGAAACGCGCGCCATGGGCTTTGGCCAGCGCAAGCGTGCGGAGCGTGCCCACGCTGTCGACCTCGAGCGTGTGTAGTGGGTATTTCAGATAGTCGCGCGGGCTGGCGGGTGAAGCGAAGTGCAGGACGAGATCTACGCGATCGTCGACGGCGAATGGCTTGGTCACGTCCTGCTGCATGAGCCGGAAGCGCGCGTCCCCCTGGAGGTGGGCGAGATTCCCAGCGACCCCGGTGAGGAGGTTGTCGATCCCGAGAACGTGCCAGTCGCGCGCGAGGAAATGTTCGCAGAGGTGAGATCCGAGGAATCCGGCCGCTCCGGTGATCAGAACCGCCGGGGACGATTTCGCGCTCAAGTCCACGCCCGGTGTCGCTCGGCGCCCAGGGTCACGTCTCCGCGCCCGAGGCTGTAGTACTCGAAGCCGGCGGCCCGCATCTCCGCGGGCGCGAACATATTGCGTCCGTCGACGATGATCGGCGTCCGCATGAGCGACCGGACGAGCTTGAGGTCGAGCATCCGAAATTCATCCCAGTCGGTGAGAATGACCAGCGCGTTCGCGTCGCGGGCCGCCTCGAGCGCCGTCGCCGCGTAGGTGAGCCGGTCATCAGGCCGAAAGAGTTTTTTCAGCTTGGGGAGCGCCGCCGGATCGTACACGCGGAGGTTCGCTCCGGCGGCGTGGAGCCAAGGGATGACGGTCAGGCTCGGCGCGCCGCGGATGTCATCGGTATCCGGCTTGAAGGACGCGCCGAGCACGGCGATGACCTTGTGCCGCAGCACCCACAACGCGCGCTCGATCTTCGCGAGCAGGCGCTCGACGCGAGCGTTATTGATGCGCTCCACCTCCTTGAGGAGGTCGATGTCGACGCCATGGTCCTCGGCCACGGTGATGAGGGAGCTCAAATCTTTCGGCAGGCAGGAGCCACCGAAGCCGAGGCCCGCGTTCACGAAATCGCCGCCGATCCGGTGATCCAGGCCGACGCCCCTCGCTACCGCCGTGACGTCGACGCCGAGCGCCTCGCACAGATCGGACACAACATTGATGAACGAGACCTTGGCGGCGAGGAAGGCGTTCGCCGTCTGCTTGATGAATTCCGCCGTCGTCACGCTCGTGAGCACGATCGGGCAGTCGAAGTACGGCTTGTAGAGGTCGAGCAAGAGCGACCGCGCGCGGGCACTGTCCGCGCCGATGACGATGCGGTCGGGCTGAAGAAAGTCGCTGACCGCCGTGCCCTCGCGGAGGAATTCCGGATTGCTCGCGACCTCGAACTCGTGCTCTGGCCGGGCCAGGCGTCGGATGGTCCAGTCGATCCACCGGGCGGTGCGGGCGGGAACGGTGCTCTTCTCGACGATGAGCTTGTAGCCGTCAAGCAGCGGCGCGATCGTGCGGGCGACCTCCTCGACCTGAGCAAGGTCGGCACGCCCGTCGTTTCGTGGCGGCGTGCCCACGCAGACGAAGATGATGTCGGAGGCGCAGATCGCCTCCTCGGGCCGTGTCGTGAAATGGAGCCTGCCGGCGTCGAGGTTCGCGGCCAACAGTTCCGGCAGACCCGGCTCGCGTATGGTCGGCATGCCCTGTGAGAGGGCGGCGACGGTCTCCGCATCTTTGTCGACCGCAGTCACCACGTGGCCCAGCTGAGCCAGGCATACCGACGTGACAAGCCCCGCGTAGCCTGTGCCGAAGATCCCGAGCCGCATGCCCAATGCAGGAGTGCCGTCCGCGTGGCCACGCGTTTGGCTGACGGGTTCGGGCGTGGTTACGCGCGTCAGCGCACCATCTAAGCGATGACCGTCGCGATCGTCTAGGGCCGCTTCGGCTGATTCAACCTCCGCTGAATCGTCGACGCGCATCCCACCCTGTGAAAGATCGGCCGTAACACACCTCTTCCGCGCGTCGCGGTCGCGAGGCTTCATTCGAACGGCTCGCCATTGAGGAGTCCTAGGCGATCACTTGAGTGGTCGCTAGGCTCCGGTGTTTATCCCCCCACCTGCGCATCTCGCCCTTCAATACCGCGCCCACGGCCGCTTAACAAGCAGCCGCGGGGATATTACACCGCGGGGTCGATCTGTTGGCGGGAGAGCGAGCCCGAGTTGAGTTTCGTTCGTTACCGCGGTGCGAACGCGATGCCGTGGGAGCGCGACAACCGCGACCTCGGGATTTCTTGATCGGCGCAGCGACCGTTGATCGGCAGTCCGACATCGTGCGTGCACCGATGGCGCGCGTTCGGCCAGCAGCGAGCGTCACACGCTCGTGCCTACGGCGTCCCCGCGGTCTGGTCGGCGGGTCCGGGTGTCGTGTCAGACTTGTCACGTTCGATCGAGGGAGGGAAGCCGTGGGTGCCATCGCGACGGAAATCAAGCTCGACGAAGCGGCGCTGAGCGCGCTGCGGGTGGCTTTCCGCGGGGAGCTCGTACGTCGGGGAGACCCGACCTACGACGAGCGCCGCAAGATCTGGAACGGCTCGATCGACCGCTACCCGGCTCTCCTCGCACGATGCGCCGGCGTGGCCGACGTCATTGCGGCGGTGAAGTTCGCTCGTGGGACGGACCTGCCGGTCGCCGTGCGTAGCGGGGGGCACAGCTTTCCAGGCCTCTCCACATGCGACGACGGCATCGTCATCGACTTGTCCTTGATGAAGGGGGTCCGCGTCGACCCGAAGGCGCGGACGGCCAGGGTTCAGGCCGGTGTGCTGCTTGGGGAGCTCGACCGAGAGACGCAGGCGTTCGGGCTGGCCGTTCCGGCGGGCATCGTCACCCACACCGGACTCGCCGGTCTCACGCTGGGTGGCGGGATCGGGTGGCTGATGCGGAAGTACGGTCTCACGGTGGACCAGCTGCTCGCGGTCGACATGGTCACCGCGGACGGCGAGTTCGTGAAGGCAAGCGAGTCGGAGAACCCGGACCTCTTCTGGGGGATTCGCGGCGCCGGCGGCAACTTCGGAATCATCACGGAGTTCGAGTTCCGCTTGAACCCGGTCGGGCCGATCGTGCTGGCCGGCCCGATCTTCTGGCCCATGGAGGAGTCCGCGAAGGTACTGCGCTTTTACCGGGACTGGATCGCCGACGTGCCGGACGAGCTGACCACGATCGTGGTGCACCGCAGGGTCCCTCCTCTTCCCGCCATCCCCGTCGAGTTCCACGGCAAGCCGGTCGTGGCGGTCATCGGCTGCTACGCAGGCTCGGTCGAGGAGGGCGAGAAGGTCATCCGCCCGATCAAGCAGTTCAGGGCACCCTTCCTGGACCTGTGCGTGCCGACGCCGTTCCTCGCCCATCAATCAATGTTCGACTCGTCGTTCCCTCAGGGGTGGTGGTACTACTTCCGGTCCGCGGACCTCGCCGAACTCACCGACGATGTCATCGACATCATCGCGACGAGGGCGCCGCAGATGACCTCCCGACTCACAGCGTTCCCGATCTTCCAGCTCGGGGGAGCGATCAGACGGATTGGCGAGGATGACACCGCCTTTACCGGTCGCAGGGCGGGCCACACGATCAACATCAACGCAACGACCGCGAGTGCCGCTGGATTCGATGAAGAGCGCGAGTGGTCGCGGAGCTTCTGGACGGCCTTGGGCCCGTACCACACGGGCGTCTACGTCAACTTCCTGATGAACGAGGGCGAAGACCGTATCCGGCAGGCGTACGGAGCGCACAAGTACGACCGGCTGAAGGCTCTGAAGCGCAAGTACGATCCCGACAACTTCTTTCGAATCAACCAAAACATCCCGCCGAACTAAAGCTCCGGTCGGATTGGGTGACGCTCAATTTCGGCGTCAATTACCTGGCGATCATCGTCGCCGCGATCGCGGCTGTGGCCATCGGGATCCTCTATTACGGGATCCTCGGCGTTGGCGACCGTCAGAGTCGGATGCTTGGCGCGACCCCGGCGCGGCCCGGGCCGGTGCAGGGGGCGACCGGCCTCGTGGTTGGCCTAGTCAATGGCTGGGTCATCGCAGTTCTTTCCCTGAGTCTCGGTGCCTCGTCAGTCGTCGATGCGATCCTGCTCGGCGCGCTCGTGTGGCTGGGGTTTGGCGCGACATTCAAGGCGGCGCAGGTGGCCTTCGAACGGCGACCGTGGGGAGTTTGGGTCATACAGGCCGTTCACGACTTGACGGTCGAAGTCGTGGTGGCAGGGATTGTCACCCTCTGGCGCTAGGGACCGGCTTGCCGCGGACCTGATTTGCGCCGGCGCCGCCGCCGCAAGTGCTCGCCGTCGAAACCACTTCGGGCTGTTCAACATCACCGACGTGAGTTGTCGTCCGCTCGGATGTGAGCCGCCTCGCGCCCGACTCGAGTTGTCATGACCGCGCCGCTCGCCGAGCCGACCGAACCTGGGAACGGGCGGGTGCAGTGGCGGCGTGAGTCATGGGCTGTGGGCGGTATCTTGTCGCGAGTTGGCCATTTTGCCTGGCCATTGACATAACACAATCCGTGCAGCTACCCTTGACATGGCGCAAGGAACCGCGGGTAGGATGAGCAACAAAGAGGTCCGCGATCTGGTCGAGGAGGCCCAGCGTCAAGGGTGGCGCTGCGAACGACTCGCGAGCGGTCACTGGAAGTGCCTAGCGCCGGACGGAGTCGGAATCGTGTGGATCGCAGGAACGCCAAGCGACCATCGCTGGAAGAGAAACACGGTCGCGCAAATGAAGCGGCACGGCTTCGTGCCGAGGGGATGACGACATGACGGAGAGCTACACGGTCAACATCGAAAGCGCGCCGCTGGCCGAGAAGGTCACGCCTGATGCGCTTGACGCGTACGCGTCCGCACTCTTCGCGGATCGCCGGATTGCGGGCCCGGCGCCGAGCGCCAACTTGGCAATCAACACCGTCGGACTCACAACTTCGATCGACGCGAAGTCGCCTGACCACGCGTTCATGACCACGCAGGAATCGTTCCTTGAGGCGGCTAAGATCGCCGGCCTCGGCAAGCCCATGATCGTGATCCTCGACGTTGAACTGGACCGCGTGGACGGCGTGGACCGCCACGAGCTCGTCTCGGGCGGCGAGGTCGCGCGCCGGCTCAAGATCTCGCGCGAGCGCGTGCGCCAGCTGAGCGAGAATCCCGCGCGCTTCCCCCCGCCGCTCGCGACCATCGGCCGCGACCGCGTGTGGCGCTGGGTCGATGTCGTCGACTGGGCCGCTGCGCGCGGTCGTCGGCTCGCGGTCGGCAAGAAGTCGCGTGCAGCCTTCACAAGACTGAAGGTCGCCAAGAGGGCCACGACTCGCAGGTCAAGGTAGAGACGGCCGAAACCAGCCACGGTCATCCCTGACCAGGCCGGGCTGTTTCAACATCACGGACGCTGAGCCTGTCTTCCGCTCCGACACTCACTCGCGCCGCCATCCCCCGCGCATAATCCCGCGGCATGGCGGTCGAGCATGGATTCATCGTTCTGGGCGACGTCTCCGGCTACGGCGAGTTCATCGCGACCACCGAGCTCGAGCACTCGCGTGAGATCTTGGCGGAGCTCCTCAACACACTCTGTGAATGTGCTCCGGGGAAGCTGAGCATCGCGCAGCTAGAAGGCGATGCGGTCTTCTGGCTATGCGGGGACGACGCCCCCGATCTCGTGGATCTCCTCAAAGAGAAGTTCGTCGAGTATCACCGGCGTCTGCGGTTCATGACGATCGCGACGACGTGTCCCTGCCGAGCGTGCGCGTCCGTTGGCGCGCTGACGCTCAAGTTCGTCGTGCATCGCGGATCATGGGTCCGCCAGCGCGTTGCCGGGAACGACCACTTTGTTGGCGACGACCTCGTGCTCGCGCACCGCCTGCTGAAGAACAGCGTGCCCTCGCACGAATACATCCTCCTTACCGACGCCGCGCTCCGGGCGGTCGCAACGGAGGGCGCCGTGCCGCATGAAGAGCATGTCGATCATCACGGCACGGTGCGATGCGCATACATCGACCTGTCCGATCTTCGCGCTCGCGCTCTGACGGAGCGCACGGACCACCTCGACCGCCGCGAGGCGCAGTGGCTCGACGAGCGCGAGCTCCCTGTATCGATCGCACGGGCACGCGACGTCGTACGGCAGGACGTCCTCGGCGGCTGGCGGGGTGAGCACTTCCAGCTGCTCGAAGGACCCCCGGAAGCGCGGGAGACCAGGGCCTGGCAAACCCCGCCCGCTTCAGGCGCCGAGCTCGCGCACACCGTCGCTCGGCCGGGCGCACGCGGCTCAGATCTCGGGCAGGAGATCCACTGCCATCACGAGGGCGACGTTGAGCTCATGCGAGTGGTCCGGAGCGATCGAGAGCCAGGTCAGAGCCGCGCGACTTTTCATATCTTCGGCGGTCGCGACGCCTTCTATCTGACGGAGATCCTCTCCGAGACGCCGACGGGTTCGCGAATCGAGGTGCGCGTGGCATGGGAGCCGATCGGTGACTCGAAGTCGCGGGTGAGCGATGCCATCGCCGATCTCCTGAAGGGAGATCTGGATCGCCTCGCCGCGAGCTGCGGGAGCTGAGCGCCTCGCAGCTGCCGCCCTCGTCGGCGGATGGAGCAATAAGGAGGGCCCATGTCCCCGGAAGATGACCTTCGCACGACGCTCGACCAGACAAAAGCAGCTCTCGGTCGCCTGCTCCACGGCGAGGCCGGTCCGCTCTTGGACCTTTGGTCGCACGCCGATGACGTGACCGTGATGGGTGGGTTCGGCTCCTATGAGAAGGGCTGGGACCGGGTTCGGCAAAATACCGAGTTCGCCGCATCGCGTTTCCTCGGAGGCACGCTGGGGAGGGTCGAGGAGATGGCCGTCGGGTCGAGCGGCGACCTCGCCTATGCCGTGTGGATCGAGCGAGCCGAGGTGCGGGTGGAACGGCGGGATGATCCTGGTTCACTCGTGGTGCGCGCCACGCATATCCTCCGCCGCGAGGGCGGCGAGTGGAAACTGATCCACCGCCACGGCGACCCGATCACGCAGATAACCGCGCGACCGCCGTCCTCCGACGCTAGCCCTTCGGATCATCGCGCGTGTTCGTTTGTCTGCGAGTGAAGCGGCTTGCGTCAGCTGGCTGAGGTGGTCGAGCTAAGGCGCAGCGGGGTCGTCACGCTGATCGATCCGGCCGGCGGCGGCAGGATCGTCTCGCTGGTCATCGCGGGCGTCGAGCGGATCTTGCCGAAAGCGCGTGCCAGGGCACGCGAACCTGCTCTCTATTGGGGCTGCTATCCGATGGTGCCGTGGGCGGGGCGGCTCGCGCATGGCCGTATCCCGACGAACCACGGCGAAGTGCGGCTCGAGCCGAACCTTCCGCCGTCCGCCATACACGGTCTTGGCTTCGACAAGTCGTGGGTGATCGTCGAACGAAGCGAGACCGCGGTCACGATGGCGTGTGAGCTGCGCGGTCTTGGGTGGCCGTTCGGCGGCCGCGCTCTGCAAACGCTGAGACTCGGCGTCAGGGGTCTCGAGCTCGAACTGGAGGTCGGCGGGTACACAAAGGCGGGGCCCGCGGGCCTTGGCTGGCATCCGTGGTTCACTCGACCGTCTGGGGCTGACCTGGAGCTTCGCGTGGATGCATCGGAGGTTCTCGTGCTCGACGCGGATCTCATACCGACCGGTGAGGTCCGGCGGGTCACCCCGATCGAGGACCTGCGTTCCGGACCGCCGCTAGGCGAACGCCGGCTCGACCACGTATACGTCCGGAGCAAGGGCCCGGCCCGCGTGCGGTGGCCGGATCTGGAGCTGCGCGTCGAATACGACATGAGCTTGCAGACGGTCGTCGTGCATACGCCTCCCGAAGGGATCTGCGTAGAACCTCAGACGATGTGGCCAAATGCGCCGCTTCTTGCGGCGGCCGGCGTCCGCGATACGGGGCTCCGGACGCTCCAGCCGGGAGAAAGCTTGAGCGCGATCGAAAGATGGGTCTGGAATGTGTGAGTCGATGGTGGCGCAGAAAAGAGGCGCGTCACAGCCGATTCGCTCCGGCCATCTCGCGGAGCGCGGCCATGCGGTCCGCAGCCTCGCGCAGGTCCCGTCGCGGCCGCGGCTCGAAGCGTCGAGACGTTACCGGCGCGAGGCTGGGACGCGTCTGCTCCACGGCCCACTGCGCCTGGCGCGCGGCGCCGGATGCCGCGGCTTCAACGATCGCCGGACGCGCGACGGGCAGATCGAAGACATCGGCACACAGCTGCGCCCATGCGTCCGACGCCGACCCGCCTCCAATGAGCGTCACTTCGGTGGGCGCGACACCCGCGCGGCGCAACGCGTCCAGCGCATACGCGAGCCCGAACGTCACGCCTTCGACCACGGCACGGACGATCGCGTCGCGCCCGTGACTCGGACGCACGCCTACGAACACCCCCGCCGCCTCGGGTCGGTTCGGCGTGCGCTCGCCGGAGAGGTAGGGGAGGAAGGCCAAACCGGCCGCGCCGCCGCTGGCCATGGCCGCGTCGACCTCCGCGTGGTCCATCGCGAACAGCTCACGCACCCACTCCGTCGCGCTCGTGCAATTGAGGGTGGCGGCGAGCGGTAGCCAGCCGCCGGTCGAATCGCAGAACGCCGCGGCCTCGCCGAGCGGGTCCACCGCGGGCTCGGCTCGATACGCAAAGACCGTACCGGACGTGCCAAGGCTCACCGCGGCCGGGCCCTCGACGACGAGGTCGCAGCCGATCGCGGCGCACATGTTGTCGCCGCCGCCCGCGCTCACCGGAATACCGGCCTCGAGCCCGAGCGACTCGGCGGCCTCGCGGCGCAGCATGCCGACGACGCTGAGCGGCGGCGCGAGCCTGGGCAGCGCGCGCGTCCAGTCGCGCGTGGCGTCGATCGCGGCGAGCACGGCCTCGCACCAGCGGCGCGCGCGGACGTCGAAGTACGCCGTGCCCGACGCGTCCCCGGCTTCCGTGAGGAACTCGCCGGTCAACCAGAGGTTCAGGTAGTCGTGCGGCAGGCACATCCGCACGGTGCGGGCATACGCCTCGGGCTCGTGTGAGGCGAGCCACGCGATCTTCGGCGCGGTGTATCCGGGAAGGAGCAGGTTGCCCGTGAGCTCCAGGACCCGGCGGTCTCCCCCGAGCTTCCGCGTGAGATCGGCGCATTCGCGCGCGGTCGTCGTGTCGTTCCAGAGCTTGGCCGCTCGTACGGGTCGATCGCCCCGATCGAGGCACACGAGCCCGTGCTGCTGCCCGGCCACGCCGATGCCGCCGATGTCGAACCGCTCGCCGCGCACCGCGTCGCGCACGGCGCCGCGGAGCGCGTCGATCCACCACGCGGGGTCCTGCTCGCGCGTGCCGTCGTCGCGTTCGATGAGCTCATGCGGCGCCCGACCGACGGCGATGACCGCGGCGGTCGCCGGATCGCGGAGCACGACTTTGGTCGACTGGGTGCCGCAATCCACGCCGAGAAAGGCCCGTCGCATTTCGGCTAACGCCCAGCGTAGTAACGCTGCGCGACGACCCACGCATCCCTGCCGCAGGTCGAGCCGACGATGCGACCGCTGAAATCGTCCGCTTGCACGTGGATCCCGCCGTAGAGGCGCGACTGCCCGGCTTGGTCGGCGGCGTCGTAGTACGTCGCCCATTGAAGGACGATGTCGGCGCTCGGGCCCGCTTCGATCCTGAACGAACCCTGTTTGACGGTCCACTCATTAAGACCGCCCGGGAAGTACTCGCTCCCGGTGATCCCCGCGAGGACCTCCGCGGCGGCGCGGCTGAAGGTGCTGTGTCCCGAGATGTAACCCTGGAATGAAGGCGTCACGAAGGTTGGCAGTTGATAGGGCACCCACGCGGTGCCGAGGATCCACGTCACCCGCGAGGCCTGCGTCTTTGGATCAGCGGGGTTCCCTTGCCATGCGCGCACCGCGATCTCGCCCTCGTGGCCGGCGAGCGCCGCCATGGGCCCGCCGTTTCCCGTTTGCTCCTTAGTGATGAGCTCGATGAGCCCGGGCACAAGCGGCAGCCCCTCCTTCTTATAGGCCGGACGCGCGGGATCGCTCGACTGCCCAAGACTCGCCATGTACCGGATCATCGAGATCGGTCGAATGCCGTCATAGCGACCCTTCAAGCCCCACGCCGCGATCGCCGCGTCGTGGACGGCGCCGTTCAACGCGAGGTAGAGCTTCACGTCCCACTGCAGGCGGTCGACAGCGGGACCGCTCCCGCCGATGCGCAGGTTCGGGGCCAGCTGGTCCGAGACCGCGTTCGCGATCACGTTCCAGTGGCCGGGTGGCGTCTCGGAGTTGGGACCGTCCGCCCAGAACTCGACGACAGCGCGGTAGTAATCGCCTTGCCGCACGATGTCCGGGGCGTACGGGCGACCCGTGACGGGATTCGGCGAATGACCGTGACCATCGTTCGACCCCAGATCGTTGGCGCCGATCGCACGCGGCGAAATGTCCATCACCGCGTCGCGCGATGCATCGAGGAGGCCGCTGTCACGGAGCACCTCGACGGCCTGCGTCCTGTAGAGCGCGTCGGTGGCCGGGTCACCCAGACGCGGCGGCGGCCCGGGATCGATGGGCGTGCCAGATGTGCCGCCTGCGGGAATGGCGAAGGGAGCCACATGGCCCCAGTGCGGCGCGACGGCCTGCTGAACGCCGTTCGTCAGCACGATGCCGTTCTGGCTGAGCATGCGCGCGATCTGGAGCGGCTGCCATCGGTTCGGGTCGACCAGCGTGATCCCCGGTTTCGCTACGACAAGCGGCGGATTGACCGACGCATAGCTGGGATCGATGTACCCGTTCAGCTCGTTCGAGCCGTCCGTCTTCCCGTAATCGAGCACCGCCTTCGCGATCCGGTTGCCGACCGCAGCCGGTGAATCGCCATCGGTACCGGTGACCGAGATCGGAAAGCAGAGCCCGTCCATCAGATCATCGAACTCGGAAAGCGACGTGTCGGCGCCGACGGCCTTGATGAAGCGGGCCGTCAGGACGCGGTACGCCGCGTAGCTGGCCGCCTCGTTGCGTGCGGCGGGCACGTCCGCGGCGTGGACCTTCTCTTTGAAGAGATAACCGGTAGCGGTCGCGTCGTACGCAGCCCACGCGTCCCACGTCGCGACTGAGAGGTGGAACAGGTTGCGCGCGTGGACCGGAGGATTCGGCAGGGAGCGCCGGATCGCATCGAGCAGGGCCTCATCCCAGCGCCGGGCGACCGACCACGAGGGATGGTCCGCCATCGGCGGGCACGCGGCCGCTCGCTCCCACGGACGCGTCGCGGTGAGTACCGCACCGCTCACCACGATGACCGCGACGAGCGCCGCCACGCCGATACGGATCCGCGCACGCGTTGCGAGCGGTGGCGTGGCGTTCAACTGCTCGGGCAATCTAGGTCAGCCTCCGCCCGGCGACCATCGACGCGCGTCGGTGACTCCACGGGTCACGACCGCGAACTCGTTCGCTCTCACGTGAATCCACTGCCCGGTCTCGCCGCCGGGCCACGCGACGCGGACGTCGGCGCCGACCGCATTTCCGAGCCCAAAGTGGACCCAACCGAGCTGGCCGCCAGCGTGCCCCCCACCGACCGTGAGCTCACGTCGAATGATGCGGTCGCCCACGCGTACTTCCACCCATGCCCCGATCGCGTCCACGTTCGGTGGCCCTTGCACGACGCGGAGCGCCAGCCAGTTACCCATGGCGTGAGGGTCGGACGCGCCGCCGCTACCGACGTTTCGCCATAGCCGAACCGGCGCGCCGTAGTTGACCACAACGAGATCGAGCATCCCATCAAGGTTGAAGTCGGCCAGCACTGCCCCTCGTCCTCGGTCGAAGCTGACGATGCCGGCTGAATCCGCGGCCTCACGGAACGTCCCGTCAGGTTGCCCGAGCAGGAGGTCACTCGGGTCCTTCCGCGCGTAGTCCGCCTGATCGGCGACGTTGCCCTTCGAGATGAAGAGGTCGATGAAACTGTCGTTGTTCACGTCCGCGAACTCGTCGTGCCACGCGGTGGACGGCAGGACATCGCCTCCCGTGAACGGCTGGGCCGCGTTCACCCCGCGTTTCTGTCCGATGTCGCGGTAGGTTGGGTGCGACGGCCCGCGGGCGAGGGTCTGCAGTCGATTGTCGGCCTGGCTCGTGAGAAAGACCTCCGGATAACCGTCGCCGGTGAGGTCGTAGCTCGCGATGCCCATCCCCTGCACTTGGACGGCGACCCACCCGTCGTCCGCCGTATAGAGCGACGGCGGCTGGTGCGGGGGGATGCGCCAGAGCTGCTCCTCGCCCTCGGTCGGCAAGTAATAGTGCTCATCGTTGCTCACGCGGAGATCCATTCGCCCGGAGCGGTTCCAGTCGCTGAAGAGCATCGAGAGCGCACACCAGCTCGGCGTGAGCGGGCTGGGCGGTCCGAATGTCGCGCCGGTGGGCGACGGCCGGACGAGCTCGTTGTCGAAGCAGAGGTGGTGGGGATCGCTGCTTGCGGGGTTGACGTACCTGCCGAAGGCAAGCGTCGGCAGCGTCGCTCCGGCCTCCCACGTCGCGCTGAACGCCGTAGTCGCGGAGTTGCCGCCGCTGAATCCCCACGTCTGGTTCGCGCGCTCGAAGCGGCAGCCGCCGAGGCCCCGCAGGAGGACGTTTTCATCATTCCGGAGCACGACGAGGTCCACGACCCCGTCGCCATCGATGTCGATGGGGTAAGCGCCGTTGACGCCCGTGAGGTCCGTCGCCGGATCGGGGAGCCGCGTGAAGCGAAGCGTCCCGCCGATACGGCTGTCGTTGCGATACAGCCCTGCGGAGTCGCTTCCACCTGCAAGATACAGATCGGGCTTCCGGTCACCGTTGCAATCGAATGCCGCGATGCCCCCGCCGACCGCGTACTCGATGCCGCCCTTGTAGACGTGGTCGATGCCCGCGCTTACCGTCTCTTCGACGAAGCGAGGCGCCCCGAGGGCGACCATCGCCGCCCCTCTCGAGAGTGGGCCGCTGGCCGCGAGATCCGGCACGAGCACCACGCACGCCACCGCGACCAAGGCAATGCCGACGGCGAGCTCGCGGCGGCGCCGTGCGAGCGCCGCCAGGTCCAAAGGCATCCGGCGCACCCCCATGCCAAGATGGTCGCGCGAACGAACGTGAACGTCCTGGTCTGACCACTCGAATGCCAGGGAGCGTGGTGCTAGCGTGACAGCCGTCATACGTTCAGCGGACGGCGCGGCTCGCAGGGAGTGAAGGAGGAGATACACCCTATGCGTGGACGCTTAGTTGGGCTTGCGGCAGGGTTCACATTGGTCGTCTCGGCGTGCGGTGGAGGTGGCGGTGGCGGCGGCGCCGGCGGCGGCGGCGGTACGACCGCGGCCGCCTGCACGGTCGGAGTCTCCTGGAACAACTACCAGGAAGAGCGTTGGGCAAAGTGGGACGAGCCCGCGATGAAGGATGCGATCTCGAAGGGCGGCGGGAAGTACGTCTCGAACGACGCGAAGTCGTCGGCGGAGACTCAGGCCAGCAACGTCGACAACCTGATCTCGCAAGGCGCGAAGGTCGTGGTCATCCTCGCCCAGGACGGCACCGCGATCAAACCGGCGGTCGCGAAGTCGATCCAGAACGGCGTTCCGGTCATCGCTTACGACCGGCTCATCGAGGACCCGAAGGCCCTGTACATCACCTTCGACAACGTCCTCGTGGGTAAGCTCGAGGCGCAGGCCGTCTTCAAGGCCAAGCCCGAGGGCAACTACGCGATCATCAAGGGCAACAAGGCCGACGCGAACGCCGACTTCCTGCGTAGCGGTATGGACCAGGTCATCGGCGACGCCGTCAAGTCAGGAAAGATCAAGATCGTCGGCGAGACCTACACGGACAACTGGGACCCATCGAAGGCGCAGACCAACATGGAGCAGATCCTGACCGCGAACAGCAACAAGGTCGACGCGGTGCTCTCGGAAAACGACGGTATGGCCGGTGGGGTGATCGCCGCGCTCACCGCACAGGGCCTCGCGGGCAAGGTGCCGGTGTCCGGCCAGGACGGCGACAAAGCCGCCCTGAACCGCGTGGCGCTCGGCACGCAGACGGTCGATGTATGGAAGGACGCGCGGCTGCTCGGCAAGACCGCCGGCGACGCCGCGGTCCAGCTCTGTAAGAACTCCGACCCAAGCAAGGTCAGTGGGACGGCGTCGTTCAAGACCCCGGGTGGGAACAGCCTGAGCTCGATCCTTCTGACGCCGAACCCGATCACCAAGGACAACCTGAAGGATGTCCTCGACGCTGGCTGGATCACGAAGGCCGATCTGTGCCAAGGCGTTGCGGCCGGGAAGGTCACCGCCTGCGGTTGATGCGTTCGTAGCTTGTGTCATAAGCGCCCTGCCTCGCTGATGCGGGGCAGGGCGCGTCTTTACCGAGGGACATGACGGAGGTCGAGGCAGCGAGCTGATGGGAGTTTCGGTTCCCGGCGAGGCGACCACGGAGGGCCAACCCGCCCCGCCGATCCGCTCATTCGTCGATGCGGTCCGTTCCGCGTTCGCGCCGGTCACAGGCGTGCTGCGGTCCATCGAGGTCGACACGCGCATGCTTGGGATGGTCGCGGCGCTGATCATCATCTGGGTCAGCTTCGGCCTGGTGTCCGGCGGCACGTTCCTCACTGCGCGCAACCTCTGGAACCTGTCGGTCCAGAGCGCCTCGATCGCGATCATGGCCACGGGGATGGTCCTCGTCATCGTGTCGCGCAACATCGACCTCTCGGTCGGATCGATGCTCGGGTTCCTCGGATACACGATGGCGATGTTCCAGGCCGTCTGGATCCCGCAGAGCCTCGGGCTCGGGCTCGAGCAGCCGTTCACATGGGTGGTCACGCTCGTCCTTGGGATCGCGCTCGGGGCGGCGGTCGGTGGAATCCAGGGCTTCGTGGTCGCGTACGGCGGCGTGCCCTCATTCATCGTGACCCTCGGCGGGCTCCTGATCTGGCGCGGTCTCATCTTTCGCTACGCGCAGGGCCAGACGATCGCGCCGCTCGATACCACATTCCAAATGCTTGGCGGCGGCACCGTCGGGACGCGCGTTGGCGCGCTCGGGGAGTGGCCGAGCTGGATCCTCGGCGTAGTGATCTGTCTGGTGATCGCGTACACGCTGATCGCGTCGCGCCGCCGCCGCCGCCGCTATGGCTTCCCGGTCCGGCCGATGTGGGCCGAAGTGCTCGTAGGCGCGGTCGCGTGCGGCGTCGTGCTGGGAACCGTATGGGTCGCCAACAGCTACCCACTACCCCCCAACGTCGCGGAGCAGGTCGCTCAGGAGCGTGGGATCCCGGTGCCACCCGGCGGCATTCCGACCGGAGTGGCATTCCCGGTCGTGATCATGCTGATCGTGACCCTCATCGTGACGTTCCTCGCCACCCGACGCCGTTTCGGACGGTACGTCTATGCGATCGGAGGCAACCCCGAGGCCGCGGCGCTCGCGGGCATCAACGTGCGCCGAACGATCATGCTCACTTTCGCGCTCATGGGGAGCCTCGCGGCGATCAGCGCCGCGGTCCAGACCGCTCGCCTCGACGCCGCCGTGACGAGTCTCGGCGTCCAGAACGAGCTGGACGTCATCTCCGCCGCCGTCATCGGGGGTACGTCCTTTGCCGGCGGCATCGGGACGGTCCCCGGCGCGATCCTCGGCGCCGTCGTCATGCAGTCGTTACGCTCGGGAATGGTGCTTTTGCTCGTCGACTCACCGACCCAGGACATCGTCGTGGGGATCGTCCTCGTCGTGGCCGTCGGCCTCGACACGGTCGTGCGCCGGAGGGTGAGCTGATCCGGCGATGATCACCCCAGTGACGGCGACGCCGATCGCAGCACCTCAGCGCGTGCCGCTGGTGGAGCTGCGAAACATCCACGTCGCATTCGGAGGCGTCCGCGCCGTCGCCGGTGTGACGATCGACCTCTACGCGGGCGAGGTCGTCGGCGTCGTCGGCGGCAACGGTGCCGGAAAGACGACGCTTATGCGGACGCTATCCGGCGCACGGCCGCCGGATTCGGGACAGATCCTGGTCAACGGACAGCCGGTCACGATCGGCAATCCCCGCGACGCCAAGGCTCTTGGGGTCGAGACGATCTACCAGACGCTCGCGCTCGCGGACAACCTCGATGCGCCGGCGAACGTGTTCCTCGGCCGCGAGCTCCAGGCGACGACAACACTCGACGACGCCGCGATGGAGTCGGCGACGCGCAAGGTCATCGGACGGCTCAACCCAAACTTCAAGAACTTCAAGACACCGGTGCTCCGACTGTCCGGCGGACAGCGCCAGGCAGTCGCCATCGCTCGAGCGATCCAATTCAACGCGCGGGCCCTGATCATGGACGAGCCGACGGCCGCCCTTGGCCCTGCCGAGACCGCGCAAGTGCACAGCCTCATCCGACAGCTCAAAAGCGAAGGGATCGGCATCTTCCTCGTCAGCCACGACATCCACGACGTGTTCGATCTCTCGGAGCGGATCAGCGTCATGTACCACGGCAGGCTCGTCGGAACCGTGAACAAGAACGACGTCACGACCGACGAAGTCCTCGGGATGATCATCCTGGGCAAGCCGCCGACGAAGCTCACGCGCCAGGAGCTGGCCGAGTTACACGGCTAGCGCCCGGCGGTCTTCGTTGCGCGTTCCCGCGACCGATCGGCGGCCCAGATGCGGCGATTGACCAAGCCTTCGAGAAGCTCTTGCTGCCCGGATGTGGGTCGCGGATCGATCTCGCCCGCCGCGACCCGGCGCTCGAGGTCGGCGAGAGTCACCGAACCACTCAGGATCGCGGCCCCGAGCTCGTTCGACCAGCCCGCGTAGCGCTCCTTGCGGGGCGCCACGAGCGTCCCCTGCTCGACCATGTCCGCGGCCGCGAGCAGCGCTCGCGCGAGCGTGTCGATACCGCCGATATGGGCGTGGAACAGGTCGGTCCGGCTCACGCTCTGCCGCCGCAGCTTCGCGTCGAAGTTGAAGCCTCCCGCCGTGAATCCTCCGTCGGCCAGGATCTCGTGGAGGGCCAACGACAGCTCGTCGACCGAGTTCGGGAACTGGTCCGTGTCCCAACCATTCTGGTAATCGCCGCGGTTGACGTCGGTGCTGCCGAAGACACCGAGGGCGATCGCGCTCGCGACCTCGTGATGGAAGCTATGGCCCGCGAGCGTCGCGTGGTTGGCCTCGAGATTCAAGCGGTACTCGTCGGCGAGGTCATGACGCTGAAGGAAGCCAACGACGGTTGCGACGTCGTAGTCGTACTGGTGCTTCGTCGGCTCCTGTGGCTTCGGCTCGATGAGCAGCGTGCCCTTGAAGCCGATCCGCTGCTTGTGCTCCGCGACCAACGCCAGGAACCGTGCGAACTGGGCTTCTTCTCGGCGGAGATCGGTGTTGAGAAGCGTCTCATACCCCTCGCGCCCGCCCCACAGCACGTAGTTCGCTCCGCCCAGGCGGTGGGTGACCTCGAGCATCGTCTTGACCTGGGCGGCGGCGTACGCGAACACCTCGGGATCGGGATTGGTCGCGGCGCCCGCGGCGTAGCGCGGGTGTCCGAAGAGGTTCGCTGTGCCCCAGAGCAGCCGCGCCCCGGTGCGGGCCATGTGCCGTTCGATCTGATCCACGCTGGAATCGAGGTTCGCCCGCGTCTCGGCGTACGTGTGTCCCTCGGGTGCGACATCCCGATCGTGAAAGGTGAAGAACGGGACACCGAGCTTGTCGATGAGCTCGAATGCGGCGTCGAGCTTCGTTCGCGTCGCGGTCGCGACATCGTGGCCGGCTGTGAGCCAGGGGCGATCAAAGGTGCCCACGCCGAAGACGTCGGAGCCCGGCCAGTTGAACGAGTGCCAGAGGCAGACCGCGATGCGGAGCTGGTCCTCCATCCGCTTCCCGAGCACTTCGCGGTCGGGCTGATAGACGGCGTACGAGAGCGGATCGGAAGACTCGGGCCCGCCGTACCTGATCCGCTCCGGCACTTCGGTGAAGAACTCGCCCCTCATGCCGATCCTCCTCGCGAGGCGATTCTGCGCTCCCGCCGGCCGGCTCATCGATTCGAGGCGAAGCCAGCTGTCAGCGAGGGCTCGTCACTCGGATTCCAAGCTCTCCCGCCGCCGCGAGCATTCGGTCGTCGTAGCTGACGAGGACTGAAAGATCCCTGCCGAGGCGTTGCGCGGCGGCCAAGTGGATCGCGTCGAGGCTGCGAAGCCGCTCGACCGGGAGCAGCGCCGCGGCGTCGAGCAGCGTGTCGTCGATGCGCACGAGATCGAATCGTTCGATGACTTGCCGTGCCCGGCTCACCGCCGGCGCGCCGTGGTGCCGCACCGCTCGGAGCACCTCGACCCGGGCGAGCGCGCATGAGCTGCTGCCCGTCCGTCGCCGGATGAATGCTCGGAGCGCTGCAGATTCATCCTCGCGCACGACGAGCTTGACGAGGGCCGAGGAGTCGAAGTAGGCCCTGCGGGTCAACGCTCGTCCTCGCGCATCGCAGCGAGCTCCACGCTGGGTAGTGGTACGCCTGGCCTCGGCTCGAGGGGCGCACCGAGTTCAAGCGGATCCCCGGCCGAAGGCGAGAGCTGACCGGACGCTAAGAGCGCGTCGACCGGGCTCGATCGTGGGATCGGAACCAGCCTGGCAACCGGCCGGCCGTGATCGGTAACCTCGATAGCATCGCCCCGCTCGACTTCGCGGAGATAACGACTCGCCTGCTGCCTGAGCTCGCGAACCCCGATGGATCTCATGTGCTACTTATAGCACATTTCTTCTCTTCTTCGCTGGCTACCGTCACGATTGACCGCAGGACGGCCAAGCCCCCGGCCGTCTGCGCAGGCTCATGGGCACAGTGTTTGCACGGCGAGCGAACTGGCTAACGCTGCGGGGGAGGCATCACGAAAGTGGGACAGGTCAACGTCAATCCGAGCACGCCGACTGGGCCGAGCGACAGAGGCTTTGGAACAGGGATGCTGGTCGGGATCGCGATCCTCATCCTTATCGTCGTCGTACTCATCTTCCTCGCCGGCCCACGGATCTTCAATCCCAACACCAATCCGAGATCGTTGCTCGATGCGCTTGCGCTAATGGCTTAACCAAAAACGGTCAGGAGGAACGCATGGGAATCATCGCGTGGATCATCGTGGGACTCATCGCTGGCTGGCTCGCGGGGCTGATCATGAAAGGGGGCGGCTACGGCCTGATCGGGGACCTCATCCTCGGCCTCATCGGCGCCATCGTCGGCGGCTGGCTCTTCGGTCTGATCATGCCGAGCGCCGAACCGACCGGTTTGATCGGCTCGATCATCGTCGCCACGATCGGCGCGGTCGTCCTCGTCGCGATCGTGCGGCTCATTAGCGGTCGAGCTGTGCGGGCGTAGACGAAGGCGTCAAGAAGAGGGGCATTCCTCGCTCGCCCGCAATAAGCGCGACGCACGGACTCCAAGATCGCGCGCGCCGGATCATCGCCGCATACCGGCGCGAGGTCGTCGCACTTGATCAAGAGCCACGGCTACTCGGCGCGTTCGCGTTCCTTGTCACCTTTGGGCTCGTTCGCATCGTCACGCACACCCTGCTCGAGGCGCGCGGTGGTGGAGGACTGGAGATCGGCGGGTTGCATGTCCATCACATGGTGTTTGGGATCGCGCTCCTGCTCATTGCCTCGCTGCTCGACCTCGCGAACACCTTCCGGCGCGTCCGTGCGGTGGTCTTCGGCTTGGGGGCGGCACTCGTACTGGACGAGTTCGCGCTCATCCTGAACCTCGCCGACGTTTACTGGGCACCACAGGGACGGGAGAGTATCGACGCGGTGGTGCTATTCGGAGCGTTGCTGGCCGTCGTCACGTTTGGTGGCGGGTTTTGGGGTGCCGCGTGGCGCGAGCTCGCGCGAGTTGAAGCCACGAAGCGATCTCATCTGTCGTGAGCGCACTCGACGAACTGGCTTAGGTCGCGGTGATGATGCGGATGCTGATCATGGTGCGACAACGCGGACAGTTGAGCGCGGCGAGCGACGGCTCGGCTTGCCCGAAACCCTGAACGAACCGCAGTCCGTCGGCCTCCGACAGCTTCCGCTTGCACTCCGGACAGCGGACCTCGCCCCCCGCCAGCTCGGCCTGGGTGGCTTGCAGGTCGGCGAAACCGATTCTCTTCTTTCGGCCCATTAGCGGCGACCTCTCGCTCGGCGCGCGGCCGAGGGATGCACTCGTCGGGCCCCGGTGACTCGAGGAGTCCGGACGGCCGTGGCGTGATCCGGAGCTCCGCCCCGCAGCGTCAGCGGCTCGCGGCGAAAGGGGACTTTCGCCAGGCGCCTGATGTCCTCGAAGTCCTTGCGCTGCATCTCGTTCACAAAGGTGTACGCGATGCCGCGCCGACCCGCACGCCCGGTTCGACCCACGCGGTGAACGTAGGTGTCGGCATTTTCCGGCAGATCGAAGTTCACGACGTGACCGATGTCGTCCACGTGTAGACCGCGCGCGGCGAGGTTCGTCGCCACGAGCGTCCGGATCGTTCCGCGGCGGAACCCCTCGAGTACCCGCTCGCGCTCGCGCTGCCCGACGTTGCCGTGCAGGGCGCGGGCCGGCCGTCCGAGCCGGTCGAGCGCCTTCACGAGCTTGTCGGCGCCGTGCTTCGTCCGTCGAAATACGAGCGTGCGCTCGACACCAGACCGTCCCAGCAGCTCGTGGAGCGCGGTGACCTTGTCGACTTCGCGTACCTCGATCCAGGCCTGATCGATCGCCTCGACCGTCGGCCGCTCGGGATGCACCGCGACCATCGCGGGATCCGTCGTGTAGCGCTTGGCGATCGTGCGGACGTCGGCGGTGAGCGTTGCTGAGAAGAGCGCGGTCTGCCGCGGCCCCGAAAGGAGGGCGACGATACGCGCGATGTCCGGCGCGAAGCCCAGGTCGAGGAGGCGATCGGCTTCATCGAGGACGAGCACGCGGACCTTCGAGAGATCCAGGGACCGCCTCGCCACGAGGTCGATCAGGCGACCGGGCGTCGCGACCGCGACATGGACACCGCGGCGGAGCGCCGCTTCCTGGTCGCGGTACCCGACCCCTCCGTAGAGCGCCACGACGCGTGCCGAGCGGCCGCGCCCGAGGGTCTGGAACTCGGCTGCAACCTGCGCGCACAGCTCGCGCGTCGGGACGATGACCAGCGCGAACGGGGCCGAGGCCCGGCCGGCGACGCGCTCGAGGATCGGGAGCGCGAACGCGCCCGTCTTCCCCGTGCCGGTCTGCGCCTGGGCGAAGAGATCGCGGCCCGCGCGGAGGTGCGGGATCGCGAGCTCTTGCACGGGTGTGAAGCTCGTCCAGCCGAGCCCTCGTGTGGCTCGGTCGAGGTCTGGGGCAAGTGCGATCAAGGCGAGGGTTCCTTCCGTGGGGCTACAAAAAAGCGGGCCGCCTTGCGCGGTCCGTCACACACCTCTTCTGGATGCCCGAATGTTCTCCGCACAGCATAACCGACGACACGACCAGGACTAAGGCGACTCCTGAGCGTCAGGAGCGTCTCGCGGCGTGAAGGCGAGCGCCGCGGAGTTGATGCAATAGCGCTTGCCCGTCGGGCGCGGGCCGTCCGGGAACAGGTGGCCGAGGTGGGCTCCGCAGTGGCTGCAGGTGACCTCGGTGCGCCGCATCCCGAGGGAGCGATCCTCTGTACTCGTGACATGCCCCCGCTCGAACGTCGTAGAAGCTCGGCCAACCGGTCCCCGACTCGAACTTCGTCCCCGAGTCGAAGAGCGGCTCCCCGCAGACGACACAGCGATACGTTCCATCGCCGTGGTGATCCCAATACGCCCCGGTGAAGGGCGCCTCCGTGCTCGCTTCCTGGGTCACGGCGTACTGGATCGGGCTGAGCTTGGCGCGAAGATCCTCGTGCTTTGTATCGCTCGACATTTCGATCAACCTTCTTAGAAGAGTCGCTTTACGCGCTCATCGGTACCCCGGGCTTCTCCGCCCCGGCTTCTTCGGACGCCGGGGCGTCGAAGCTCGGTTACCCGTCAACGGACGCCGGCTGGCTCCATCCGCTCCACCCACTTCTTGCGCCAGGCCGGTGCCTCGAAGGGATTCGCGAAGTAGTCGGTCTGGCGAACGACCTTGCCGTCGGCTCCGGTCTCGATGATCGATACGGAGCTCACCGGCGTGCCGTCACCGTAGTCGACCGTCCCTTCGATGACCCAGGCCTCGCCTGGCTTCAGGATCCGCCGTAACTTCATCTTCGGCGTTGTCCCGGTGCTCGCCGGATAGCTGCGGTTGACCGCCGCGATGTTCTCGCGGCCCTTGATCCGCTCTCCGGACTGCGGCCACTCCTGGACGATGTTCTCGGCCGACATCTCGTACTGCGCTTTTCCGAACTTCTCGAGGTCGCCGGACTCATACACCTCACGGATCCGCTTGGCCATCTCATCGTTGTTCATCGCTGTTCCTCCTGCCCTACGGCTCAGCACCAGTGTCCTCCGTGGCCGCACCCTAAGTAAACTCGCGGAAATGGCCCGGATCAGCGAGCTCCTCGCGGCCGGCCGGACCGTCTCGTTCGAGTTCTTTCCCCCGAAGGACAACGAGGAGCAGGCCCTCCTCACGCGGACCATCGCCGACCTCCAGCCGCTCAAACCGTCGTTCGTCTCGGTCACGTATCGCGGTGGACGGATATCGCGCGAGCGCACGACGCGCGTCGTCACAGATCTGCTTAGAACGACCGACCTGACCCCGATGCCTCACCTCACCTGCGTGGCCCATCCGCGCTTTGAGCTTGGCGAGATCATCGGCGGCTTCCGTGCGGCAGGGTTGGAGAATCTGCTCGCGCTGGGCGGCGATCCGCTTCCGGCCGAGGAGTCGTACAAGGAGCTCGAGTACGCCTGGCAGCTGGTCGAGCTCGGACGCCGCCTTGGCTTCGAGTCGATCGGTGTAGCGGCTCATCCGGCCGGCCACCCACGCTCGCCGGACCTCAGATCGGACCGCGAGCATCTCGCTTTCAAAATGCGCCTGGCGGACTTCGCGATCACGCAGTTCTTTTTCAAGGTCGAGGAGTACGAGCGCCTCCGCGACGAGATGGCCGCCCTCGGGATCACCAAGCCGATCATCGCCGGCATCATGCCCATCACGTCACTCGTCTCGGTCCAGCGGATGGCCGAGCTCTCCGGCTACGCCGTCCCCGTCGACATCGTCCAGCGGATCGAAGCGGGTGGCGATGACCGCGCCGAGATCCGTAAGCGCGGAATCGACGTCGCGACCGAGCTCTGCCGCGATCTGCTCGAGGCTGGCGTACCCGGGCTGCACTTCTACACGCTCAACTTCTCCAAAGCCACGCGCGAGATCCACGCAAGGCTCGGGTTCGTGACGCATCGCTAGCACCGAGGCCCGGCGCGGGCTCGCACCTACATCGGCGAACCACCGCGTGGTGGCGACGGACTCCGGTCTCTGTGGACCGGAGCCCGCCGCACGCAGGTGGGGGAGGGTGGGTCGGGTTGAGTTGGGATGCGGCCAGCGACCGTTCCCACTATTGAAATTACGAGTGGAAATGCCGGTCCGCATAAACCCGGGGTAAATCAGATGCCAACTGAGACGCACCAGAAACCGAACAGCCCAGAAGAAATACCGGCGCCACCGCTCACGCCGTCCTCGCTTGATTGCTCTAACGGAGAGTCGAAGGACGAGCGAGCAGGGTATCGGCGCCGCACTCCGTTTCGATCGTCGCGCGGGCCGCGGCGATCCGCGCTCGCGACGCATCGATCGCCGCGAGCGGCGCGAACAAGGCGTCACCCAGACGCGACTCAAGCTCGCGCATGAGGTCGTTTCGCAGGCGGCGCGCCCAGCGTCGCCCCAAGAGACCAGCATGCGCACCGAGCATCCGCGCGAGGACGTATCCGGCGAGGAGCAGCGCCGCGAGTGCGACGAGCGGCGTCGGGATGGGCCCAAGCACGGGAACGTCGACGCTCGCGAAGGGCGCGTGCAACAGGAAGACGGCCGCGATCCAGAGTCCCACGAAGAGGAGACCGGCGGTCACCGCGTACTGGAGCAGTCCGATGACGCTCCAGACGAAGCTTGTCGGCGCGCGGACGTCCGTCGTCCGCGCTGCGACGGCCGCGTCGATCGCCGAGGCCAGACGCCCGCGCAGCCCCTCGACGTCGATCAGCGATGCGAGGGCGCCGCGGGTCTCCGCAGGCACGTTCGCGATCAGCTCGGCGATGAGCGCCCGCACCGGTTCGGCGGGCCGCGCGAGCGTTCCGCGCTCGCGCCATCTCCGCAGGTAACCTTCCGGGTCCGCGGCCACGCGATCGCGCCCGCTCGCGCGATAGATGAGCGCGGTGAGATGACCGAATGGTCCCGCGCCGCGCGGACGGGCCGCGAGCCGTGTCGCAGCGACGGCCTGCCGTTCGAGACCGCGCAGGTCGATGACCGTCGCGGCCTCGCGGGTTACGTCCGCCAGTGCCCGTGTCCGCCGTTCTGCAGAGACGAGGACCGGCGCACCCTCGACGACGCCCGCGCGGGCCGCGAGATCGGCTGCCGCCTCGCGCACTTCCGTGCTGATCCGCGCACTGATCACGCGCTTGGCCTCGACACCTTGCGCGATCCATTCGCGAAGCTCGCGCACCTCGCCGTTTTGTGTAGCGCTCGTGACCGCGACGGGAATGCCGTTCAGGCCCGCATCGCGGAGGCTCGAGGCGAGATGCTCTCGCACTCGTTCCACGTCGTCGGGCATTCGGTCCGCCTTGTTTACGACGACGAGCTGTCGCGCAAGGCGCGGCGCCCATCGTCTTAAGTAGTCGTCGTGGAGGACGGCGTCGCGATACTTCTCGGGATCCGCGACCCAGACGACCGCGTCTACGCGTGGGAGGAGCTCGTCGACGCGTGCGCGGTGCTCGGGCGTCGTCGAGTCGACGTCCGGCAAGTCGAGGATCGCTACATCGCCGAAGCCGCCGGTGTCGTGATCGCGTATCTCGCGAACGCCGAGCCAGTCGAGCAGCGGAGCGGTCTCGCGCCGCGCGCTGGACGCGACCCATGCCACGGGCGCATCCGTCGTGGGACGACGTGCGCTCGCCGGACTGATGACATCGCCCGCCAGCGCGTTGAGCAAGCTCGACTTGCCGACGCCGGTGCCACCGACCAGGGCGAGCACGTATGCGGAGCCTTCGAACCCGAGTCGGGCGCCGGCTCGTTCGCGCACGCCCCGCGCGCGCGCCGCGTCGATACCGAGCGTGGTGGCGGCATCGGCCGCGTCGGCGAGCGCCGCGAGGCAGATCGCAAGCGTCACGGCTCGAGTGCCACGCGCACGCCGCGCAGCCCGGTCGCGAGGTCGCGCAGCTCCGCTGGGTCCGCGACGAGCTTGTCGTAGCGGCGCCGCTCGCGATCGAACTCATCCCGGAGGAGCGCCTCCAGACGCTCGCGCGCTCCGGCGATCATCTCGCGCATCGCGGCTTCGCCAAAGATGGCTTGCAGGAGCTTTTGGTTGAGGAACCCGGTGGCCGCGACGATACCGAGCTCGGTTCCGGTGACGCCCGCGGTGTGCGCGAACACTCCGACCATGGCGGCGACCGCGAGGGCGTTGACGCCCAGCGAGACGCCGAACGCGAGGTCGCGTTTGGGCGCCCCACGGGCCTGCACCTCCGTCGCGATGCTCGCGACCCACTCCCTGAGACGGGGCTCGAGGCGCGCGGCCAGATCGGGTGACGCCGACCAGAGCGAAGGGTCGCGCGCGAGGCGGACAGCGGACCGAGGCCGGCTCGACCATTCGCCCGCCACGCGTCGCGCTGCTTCGGTCGCGCGGGATACCGTCGCCGCGACGACGTCGCTGGAGACCTCGCGCTCCATGACGCCGACCGGCGCCTCCGGCATGCCGCGGATGGCGGTGACGATCGTCCCGCGCAGCCGACCCAGGCCGCGCGAGAAGAACCGCGTGATCTGGTCGGCCTTGACGTACGACTCCCAGTGCCGCAGCACCTCGGTGCGGAGGAACGTGCCGCCGCGCATCTCCTCGACGAGCGCCGCGAGCTCGGCGTCGTAGGCGTTACGGGCGATCGCTCGCACTGCCTCGGCTTCGGCTGCTTCCCGCTCGACGTCCGCTGCGACGCTCGCAATGAGCGGATCGAGACCCGCGAGAGCCCCGGCGAGCGCGCGTTTCGCGAGAGCGACGCGGCGTTCGCGGTCGGCCGCGAGCTCATCGACGCGCGCGAGGACCCGTGCGGCGGCGTCCGGAGTGAAGCTCTCGCCTGAGGACCCCAGCTGGCCTTCGTCGATGCCGATGATCTCGATACGCGAATCATCAAGGCCGCGCAGCGGGGTCCCGGCCAGGACCTTTCGAAAATCGGCGAGAACGACCTCTCGCTCGGCATCATCTGTTGGCAGGCGATTCACGACGATCAGGAGCGGAAGCCCACGCTCGGCGATGCGCTGAAGGACGTCGAACGGCACCTTGTCGGCATACCGCGTCGCGGTCGTCACGAAGATCCCGAGGTCGGCCGCCTCGACCAGGGCGTCGGCCACGACGCGGTTCGCACGCTCGATCGAGTCGAGGTCGGGAGCGTCGACGAGCGCGAGGCCCGCGCGCGCAGCCGCGGCCGGCGCACGAACGAGCCTTCCCTCCGGCATTCCGGCGAGTGCGCTGCGCAGGAGGGCTTGCGCGTCCGGGTCCGTCGCCAGCAGCACCGCCTCGCGCGTCGTCGGCCGCAGCACGCCGGTGCGGCTCACCGGTGCGCGCGCAAGCGTGTTCATGAGCGTCGACTTGCCGGCGCCGGTGGGGCCGAGAAGCACGACGATCAATGGGAGCTCGACCGCGGCGACGCGCGGGAGGACGTACGTGCGGACGTGCTCTCGCAGCTGGCGGGCGCGATCGCGTGCGCCAGGATCGTCGTCCTCGGCCAGAAGATCCCAGCGCCGTTCCGCGAGCCCCGCGATGAGCTGCGCTTGCTCGGCGAGCGTGACCACGGTGGCAACGGGCTGCAAGGCCAGGACCTCGGGCGTCTTTCCGGTCATTTGCCGCGCCTCGGCGCGAGCCAATTCTTCATGTAGAGCGATTCGGCAACGTCCGGCCGGACGAACCCCGGCAGGTGTGCGACATGGTGGTAGCCGTTGCGCGCGTAAAAGGCCCGGCCGCCGCGGTTCGTCGCCGTGACGAGCAGGACCATGTGGCGGCAACCGGCGGCTCGGGCCGCGCGTTCGGTTCGCGCGAGGAGCGCTGCCCCTATCCCACGTGACCGGAGGCCCTCACCGACCAGAAGCAGCCGGAGGTACGCCGTGCGATCGAGCGCGCGCGTCCTGATCGACCACGCGAAGCCGACCACCGCGTCGTCCTCGATCGCGACGAGTAGGACATCTCGCGCGCGCATTGCTTCCAAGAGGCTCGCCCTCGCGCCGCGCGCCGTGACCTCGTAGCGCCGCAGCAAGGGCGACTTCGCCATCAGCGCGGCGAGCGCGGCGACATGCGCCCTGGTCGCGGGCACGATCCTCATCGCTGCTGGGGATCGAGCGCATCACGGAGTCCGTCGCCGAGCAGATTGAACCCGAGCACGGCGATCATGATCGCGAGCCCCGGGAACAAGGCGAGGTGCGTCGCGAACTCGAGGTACTGCCTGCCCTCGTTGAGCATGACGCCCCACGAAGGTGCGGGCGGCTGGGCCGAGAGCCCGAGAAACGACAGCGCGCCCTCGGTGAGCACCGCCCACGAGAGCGCAAGGCTCACCTGGACGATCAGCGTAGAAAGAAGGTTGGGCAGGATGTGGCGAAGGATGATGCGCGCCGGTCGGGCGCCGATCGCCCGTGCTGCCTCCACGAAGTCGCGCGCTTTGAGCGCGAGCACCGGGCCGCGCACGACGCGCGCAAGGATCGGCGTGTACACGACGGCGATGGCGATGATGACGTTATTCGGGTCCGGGCCGAGCGCGGCGACGATGCCGAGCGCGAGGAGGATCGCCGGGAAAGCGAAGAAGATGTCCATGACGCGGCCGATCGCGAGATCGGCCCAGCCTCCGAGATATCCGGACAAGAGACCAAGCGCGCCGCCCGCCGCCGTCGCGGCGGCGACCGAGAGCACGGTCACGCGCATCGAGAGCCGAGCGCCGAAGAGGATCCGGCTCAACAGGTCCCTGCCCAGCGCGTCGGTGCCGAGCGGGTGGTCGAAGGTCGGCGCGGCGAGCCGCTGCGCGGAGACCTCGAGGGGATCGCGTAGAGGCAGAAGGCCGACCGTGAGCGCGATGAGCGCGTAGCTCGTGACCATGGCCAGACCGACCAGCGCCGCCGGCTCGCGGACGATCGCGGCCGCGATGTCTCGTAGGCGGAAGCCCGCCCGCACGGCGGGCGCGCTAGGCGAGGCGGATTCGGGGATCCAGGTAGCCATACAGGAGGTCCACCATGATGTTGAGCACGACGAAGAGGATCGCGATCACCAGGACCGCGCCCTGCACGAGGGCGTAGTCGCGTTGCACGATCGCGTTCAGCAGAAGCCGGCCGACCCCGGGCACCGAGAAGATCTCTTCGACGACGACCGCGCCGCCCAGGAGCTGACCGACCTGGATGCCGAGCAGCGTGACCACGACGATGAGCCCGTTCTTGAGGACGTGACGCCGCAGGACGACTCGCGGCGCGAGCCCCTTCGCGGTCGCGGTCCGCACGTAGTCAGCCCCGAGCACATCGAGCATCGCCGATCTGGTCATGCGCTGGGTCGCGGCCGCAAGCGCCAGGCCGAGGGTGATGGCCGGGAAGAGCAGCAGGCGCAGATTTCCGAGCGGATCCTGGAGGAGATCGACGTACCCGCCGGTGTTGGGCAGCCACCGGAGGTAGAGCGAGAACAGCACGATGATCAACGTGCCGAGCCAGAAGTTCGGGAGCGACAGTCCAATGAGACCGCCGATGCGCGCGGCGGCGTCCAGGCGCGACCGCGGGCGCAACGCCGATAGCAGGCCCAGCGGCAGGCCGACCGCAAGGGCGATCGCCGTGGCCGCGAGCGCGAGCTCGAGCGTGGCCGGTAGTCGCTGCGCGATCTCAATGAAGACCGGCCGGCCGGTCCGGATCGAGTAGCCGGCGTCACCCCGTAGCAGCGAGGTCAGCCAGTTCCAGTACTGCAGCGGCAGCGGCTGGTCGAGCCCGAAGTACGCGCGAAGGCTCGTCAGCTGGTCGGGCGTGAGCGCGGTTGACGTGCCGAGCCGTGCGGCGATGGCGTCGCCCGGAATGAGACGGATGAACAGGAACGTGAGGAGCGAGACCCCGAGCAAGGTCGGGATCGCGCCGGCGAGGCGCTTCGCGAGATAGCGCGCGGAGCGCTACTCCTTATTTATCCAGCCAGGTCTGGCGCAGGTAGATGATCGAGCCGGTCGGAAGGTGCGTGAACCCCTTCGTCGTCGGAAGGGTGGCGTTGTAGTCGCGCCCGACGAAGAGCCAGATGAACGGCACGCCGTTCACCAGCTCCTTCTGCGCGGTCGTGTACAGGTCCTTGCGCTTCGCGACGTCGGTCGACGCGCGGGCGGCCTTGATCGCGTCGCTCGACGTGGGGTTTTTGTAGCTCGTCACGAAGTTCAGGTTGCCGTCGTCCGTGAAGTACCGGAACACGTAGAAGTCCGGATCGGGTCCGCCGCCGTTCAGCCCCGTCGCCATATCGAAGTCGGCCTTGAGCCAGCGGTCCACGTACTGCGTCAGCTCGGTCGTCTCGATCTTCACCGTGATCCCGGCCTCGGCGAGCTGTGCCTGCACGAGCTGGGCTTCATCCTTGCCGTACGCCGGCTCCGTCGTCGCCGTCAGGATCGTGAACTGCACCGGCCCGACGTTCGCCTCCTGGAGGAGCTGCTTCGCCTTCGTGACGTCGCGGGTGTAGAGCGGATACTGGGACGTCGGCAGCGCGTAGTTCGTTAGGGCCGGGGCGACCGGACCGGTTATCTCGCCCTCGCCGAAGGCGACCGCGTCGATGATCGCCTTGCGATCGATGGCATACGCGATGGCCTGGCGAACCTTGACGTTGTCGAGGGGCTTCCGCTTCGTGTTCAGGAAAAGGAGGTTGTAGCTGAGGCTCGGCTTGGCCGAGAGTGTGACGCCCGATTCGTTGCGCAGCGTTCGGGCGACTTTCGCGTCGGTGACGATGGCCATGTCGGCGGCCTTCGTCCGCAGCGCGGCCGCCAAGCCCGACTCGTCCGGGACGACGTTGATGCGCACGCCGTCGAGATAGGGCTGGCCTTCGACGTAGTAGCTCTTGTTGGCT